>Ga0265293_10006744_pt1 | contig 18098 bp, 14 predicted proteins | sample Munlanlewell138R_FD_192505 | JGI IMG/M metagenome (GOLD analysis project Ga0265293, IMG submission 192505) | Leachate microbial communities from a municipal landfill in Southern Ontario, Canada - Leachate well 138R | ecosystem: Engineered > Solid waste > Landfill > Unclassified | place: Canada...
GCCCGTTGGGCGGCCAGACCAGCTTGTTCGTGCGCGGCGCGGGTTCCGAACAGGTGCTGGTGCTGATCGACGGCGTTCGAGTCAACGATGTCGCTTCGCCGGGCGGCGCCTACGATTTCGGCAACCTGATGACGGGCGGGATCGGCAAGGTCGAACTGCTGCGCGGCTCGAACTCGGTCGTCTGGGGCAGCCAGGCCATCGGCGGCGTTCTGGCCCTGACCACGCGCGAAGTGAACGGCGCGGAAGCCACCGCCGAATATGGTTCGCATGACAGCTTCGACGGCCAGATCAACGCCGGAATCGCGAGCGAGCGTTACAGCCTGGGTGTCATGGGCGGCTATACGCGGACCGATGGCGTATCGTCCGCCGCCGCGGGCACGGAGCGGGACGGGTTCCGCCAGTGGCGCATCGGCGCGCGGGGCCGCGCGGAACTCGTGCCGGGTCTTTCCGCCGTTGCCACGGCGCGCCATGCCGACAGCCGCATCGACATGGATGGCTATCCCGCGCCCGCCTATGTCTTTGCCGATACGCCGGAATACCAGAAGACGCGGGAAACATCGGGGCGTGCCGGGCTGGAATATGCGGGCGAGGCGCTGCTGCTGAACGGCGGCTTCGCGCTTTCGGACATCCGGCGCGCTTACTACGATCCGACCTGGGACGATGCGCCGAACTACGTCACGCGCGGACGCAGCCAGCGGGCGGACCTGTCCGGCCATTACGATTTCACGCCTGCCTTGCGGTTGAATTTCGGCGCGGACAGCGAATGGAGCCGTTTTTCCGTCAGCGGCAGCGGCCGGCATCGCGCGCGGCTTTCCAGCGGCCATGCCCTGCTCGGCTGGCGGAGCGGGGGGCTGAGCCTCGCGGCCGGTGTGCGCTATGACGATCATTCGCGCTTCGGCGATGAATGGACGTTCGGCGCCAACGGCAGCGTCGCGATCGCGGAGGGCTGGCGCGTGCGGGCCAGCTATGGCGAAGGGTTCAAGGCGCCGACCCTCTATCAGTTGTTCTCGGATTACGGGAACATGGCGCTGCTTCCCGAACGCAGCAGGAGCTATGAAGCGGGCATCGCGAAAGGCGATCGCAACGCGGGGCTGCATTTCGCGGTGACGGCGTTCCGGCGCATCAGCCGCAACCTGATCGACTATGTATCCTGCTTCTCGTCCAGCGATCCGATCTGTTCGGACGGGCGTTTCGGCTTCTACGACAACGTGGGCCGGGCCCGCGCGCAGGGCGTGGAAGTGGAACTGGGCGCGCAACTGGGCGAGACTCTGCACGCCCAGGCGGCTTACACGTATCTCGATGCGGAAAATCGCACGGTGGGCAGCGCGCAATTCGGGAACGCATTGGCAAGGCGTCCCCGTCATACCGTGACGGTTTCGGCGGACTGGACCTCGGCGCTGCATGGACTGGTGCTGGGCGGCGATATCCGCATGGTGTCGGACAGTTTTGACGACGCGGGCAACTTCACGCGCAACGAAAGCCATGTTCTGGCGACCCTGCGGGCCAGCCTGCCGCTCAACGATGCGCTGGAACTGTTCGGCCGCGTTGAAAACGTGGCCGATACACGCCACGCGACAGTGGCCGGTTACGGCTCACCGGGCCGCGCCGTGACGGGCGGAGTGCGCGCGCGGTTCTGATCGAAACGCTCGCCGGGCCAGGCGCCCGGCGAGCGCCGATCAATGCATTTTTCCGCGCGCTTCGCGTTCCGCGCGCGCCTGCCTCGCGGCCTCCGCCAGATCGCGCTGTTCACTGACGGTTTCCGCGCGGTGATGATCCATCACCAGCGATCCTGTCGCGAATGGATTTCTCTTGCGGCGAAAGGGCAGTTCGGTGCCGATGCTCATGGCGGGGTCTCCTCTGCCGATGGAACGAAGCGGAGAGCGAAAGGGTTCCATTCCGCCGGTCGTATCCTACATGCGGCCCGGCACGAGCGGTTCATGCAACGCCCTTGCCTGAATCGAACAAATCTGGAACACCGCTTTTCCATGTCCCTTACGCATATTACGGTGCGCGGCGCGCGCGAGCATAACCTCAAGGGCTTCGACGTTGCGTTGCCGCGTGAGAAACTGATTGTTATCACGGGCTTGTCCGGTTCGGGCAAAAGCTCGCTGGCGTTCGACACGATCTATGCCGAAGGGCAGCGGCGCTATGTCGAGTCGCTCTCCGCCTATGCGCGGCAGTTCCTGGAAATGATGCAGAAGCCGGATGTCGAGCATATCGACGGCCTCTCGCCCGCCATTTCCATCGAACAGAAGACGACGAGCCGCAATCCGCGCTCGACCGTCGCGACCGTGACGGAAATCTACGATTACATGCGCCTGCTCTGGGCGCGGGTCGGTGTGCCCTATTCCCCCGCGACCGGCCTGCCGATTGCGGCGCAGACGGTGTCGCAGATGGTGGACCGGGTGATGGCGCTGCCCGAAGGGACGCGGCTCTATCTGCTGGCCCCGGTGGTGCGGGGGCGGAAGGGGGAATACCGCAAGGAACTGGCCGAATGGCAGAAGGCCGGGTTCACGCGGGTGCGTATCGACGGCGAGATGGTCGGCATCGAGGACGCGCCCGCGCTCGACAAGAAATACAAGCATGACATCGAAGTGGTGATCGACCGTCTGGCCGTGCGGGAAGGCATCGAGACGCGGCTGGCCGATTCGTTCGAGCAGGCGTTGAAGCTGGCGGACGGGCTGGCCTATGTCGATCTGGCGGATACGACCGTGGCGGAAGTTGGCGGAAGTGCTTTGACAGGCTCAGGCCTCGCGCCGAAGCTCACCGGCGGCATGAAGAACACGGGCCTTCCCCCCAACCGCATCGTCTTCTCCGAAAAGTTCGCCTGCCCCGTTTCCGGCTTCACCATCGAAAGCATCGAGCCGCGCCTGTTCAGCTTCAACGCGCCGCAGGGCGCTTGCCCGGCCTGCGACGGGCTGGGGGAAAAGCTGCTGTTCGATCCGCAGCTTGTCGTTCCGAACGAAGCGCTGAGCCTCAAGAAAGGGGCGGTCGTGCCCTGGGCGAAATCGAACCCGCCTTCGCCCTATTACATGCAGGTGCTGGCCAGCCTCGCCGCAGAGTTCGGCTTCAGCCTCGAAACGCCGTGGGAGGAACTGCCCGAAAGCGCGCGGGACACGATCCTGTTCGGCACGAAAGGCAAGCCCGTGGCGCTGACGTTCAAGGACGGGCGCAAGGAATACACTGTCAAAAAGCCGTTCGAGGGCGTGATCGGCAACCTCAACCGCCGCATGTTGCAGACCGAGAGCGCCTGGATGCGCGAGGAACTGGGCAAGTATCAGACGGCGCAACCCTGTGAGACGTGCGACGGCAAGCGGCTCAAGCCCGAGGCGCTTTCGGTGAAAATCGCCGGTTCCGACATTTCGGACGCAACGCGGCTGTCCGTATCGGACGCGCATGCATGGTTCGGCGGGCTGGAGGCAAAGCTCACCAGCCAGCAACAGCAGATCGCGCGCGCCATCCTCAAGGAAATCAACGAGCGGCTGGGCTTCCTCAACAATGTGGGGCTGGATTACCTCAATCTCGACCGCACCAGCGGCACGCTTTCGGGCGGGGAAAGCCAGCGCATCCGGTTGGCCAGCCAGATCGGCAGCGGGCTTTCCGGCGTGCTCTATGTGCTGGATGAGCCGTCGATCGGCCTGCACCAGCGCGACAACGACCGCCTGCTGGAAACGCTGAAGCGGCTGCGCGACCTCGGCAACACTGTGATCGTGGTGGAGCATGACGAGGACGCGATCCGCACGGCGGACCACATCGTCGATCTCGGCCCCGGCGCGGGCGTGCACGGCGGCGAGATCGTTGCCGAAGGCACGCTGAAGGACATCCTGAAAAGCAAGGCCAGCCTGACGGGGCAGTATCTTTCCGGCAAGCGCATGATCGACGTGCCCGCCGTTCGGCGCAAGGGCAACGGCCATGCGATCCGGGTGGAAGGCGCGCGGGCCAACAACTTGCGCAACGTCACGGCGGAAATCCCGCTCGGCACGTTCTGCTGCATCACGGGTGTTTCGGGCAGCGGTAAATCGTCGCTGACGCTCGACACGCTCCATGCGGGCGCGGCCCGTGTGCTGAACGGCGCGCGCGTGATCGCGGGCGCGCATGACCGGATCATGGGCCTCGAATACTGCGACAAGGTGATCGAGATCGACCAGTCGCCCATCGGCCGCACGCCGCGTTCCAATCCCGCGACCTATACCGGCGCTTTCACCCAGATCCGCGACTGGTTCGCCGGACTGCCGGAAAGCGGCGCGCGCGGCTACAAGGCGGGGCGCTTTTCCTTCAACGTGAAGGGCGGGCGGTGCGAAGTGTGTCAGGGCGACGGCCTCATCAAGATCGAGATGCACTTCCTGCCCGATGTCTATGTCACGTGCGAGGAATGCAACGGCAAGCGCTACAACCGCGAAACGCTGGAAGTGAAGTTCAAGGGCCATTCCATCGCGGACGTGCTCGACATGACCATCGAGGACGCGGAAGAGTTCTTCAAGGCCGTGCCGCCGATCCGCGACAAGATGCACATGCTGAACGAAGTGGGGCTGGGCTATGTCAAGGTCGGCCAGCAGGCGACGACTCTGTCGGGCGGCGAGGCGCAGCGCGTGAAGCTGGCCAAGGAACTGTCGCGCCGCTCCACCGGGCAGACGCTCTATATCCTCGACGAGCCGACCACCGGCCTGCATTTCGAGGATGTGCGCAAGCTGCTCGAAGTGCTGCACCGGCTGGTGGAGCAGGGCAATTCGGTCGTGGTCATCGAGCACAATCTCGATGTCATCAAGACCGCCGACTGGATCATCGACCTCGGGCCGGAAGGCGGCGTTCGCGGCGGCGAGATCGTGGCGACCGGCACGCCGGAGCAAGTGGCGGCGAACCCGGCGAGCTTTACCGGGCACTATCTCGCGCCCTTGCTGGATCGGGCGCGCGAAGCGGCGGAGTGACGGGGAACATACCGGGCGGAAGGGGGAATACGGTTTTGGCAGGCGATCTCTATTCCCGTTTCCGTCGCAGTTTCGCGGCCCATGCGCAGCGCCCGTTCGTCGATGATGGAACGCGGCAATGGACTTATGCCGGGATCGAGGAACGCACCGGGCGGCTCGCGGCGCGGCTGGTCGAACTGGGGGTGAAGCCGGGCGATCGCGTGCTGGCGCAAGTCGACAAGTGCGTCGATGCGCTGGCGCTCTATTTCGCGACGATCCGCGCCGGGGCGGTCTATCTGCCGCTGAACGTCGATTACACCGAAGCGGAACTGGCCTATTTCGTCGGCGACGCGACGCCGGTGCTGGCCGTGTGCCGGGCGGGGAGCGTCGACCTGTTCGGACGGATCGGCCCGGCGGACATGGCTGTGGCCACGCTGGAAAGCCTTGTCGCCGATCTGCCGGAGTCGCAACTGGCCCCGGTCGTCCGCCAGCCCGACGATATTGCCGCCATCCTCTATACATCGGGCACCACGGGCAAGCCCAAGGGCGCGATGCTGACACACGGCAACCTCGTGTCCAACGGCGATGCGCTGGTCGACCTGTGGCGCTTCACGCCGGAGGATCGCCTGATCCATGCCCTGCCGGTGTTCCACGTCCACGGCCTGTTCGTTGCCGTGCATTGCGTCCTGTTCTCGGGCGCTTCCATGGCGTTCCTGCCGAAGTTCGACGGCGCGGCGGTGATCGCGCTGATGCCGCGTTCCACCGTGCTGATGGGCGTGCCCACGTTCTACATCCGCCTGCTGTCCGATCCCGCTTTCACGCGCGAGGCGGCCGCTTCGATGCGCTTGTTCGTCTCCGGCTCCGCGCCGCTTTCGGCCGATATCCATCGCGCGTTCGAGGCGCGCTGCGGCCACCGCGTGCTGGAACGCTACGGCATGACCGAAACCGGCATGATCGCGTCCAATCCCTATGACGGAGAGCGGCGCGCGGGCCATGTCGGGCCGCCGCTGCCCGGCGTTTCGGTGCGCATCGCGGACTTCGAGACGGGGCGGGTGCTGCCGGACGGTGAAGTCGGGATCGTGGAAGTCAAAGGCCCGAACGTGTTCAGGGGCTATTGGCGGATGCCGGAAAAAACGGCGGCGGAGTTCCGGCCGGACGGCTATTTCATCACTGGCGACATGGGCGTGATCGACACAGACGGTTATCTCCAGCTTGTCGGGCGGGAGAAGGATCTGATTATCTCCGGCGGCCTGAACGTCTATCCGGCGGAAGTCGAAGCCCTGCTGGACGACCGCGAGGACGTGGCCGAAGCGGCGGTGATCGGCGTGCCGCATCCCGATTTCGGCGAGGCGGTGGTGGCGGTGGTGCAACCTGTCGGCGCCTTCGACCCCGAAGCCGTGCGCGAGGCGATGCGCAAGGATCTGGCCGCCTTCAAGGTGCCCAAGGCCGTGATCGCGCTCGATGAACTGCCGCGCAACACGATGGGCAAGATCCAGAAGAAGCTGCTGCGCGAGCGTTATGCCGACCTGTTCACGAACGCGGACTGACCGGACGATGACCGGGACCGGGCAATCGGGGGGTCAATCCGGCGGCCCCCCGCGCCAGACCAAGATCGCCAATGCGGTCGCGGCGTCCATCGAGAAGGAAATCGTCGCGGGCCGTTATGCCGTTGGTTCCTCGATCGGGAACGAAGCCGATCTTTGCGAACGCTATGGCGTCAGCCGCTGGGCGATCCGCGAGGCGATCGCCATCGTGCAGAATGACGGGTTGATCGCGGTCAAGCGCGGACGCGGCGGCGGGGCGCTGGTCAACAGCACGCCGGAAAACTCGCTGGCCGCCGCGATCTGCGGCTTCCTGCTCCATGCCAGACTGGAAAACGCGCAGATCATCCAGGCGCGGCTGGCTATCGATTCCCTGCTCTATCGGACGGCCGCCGCCCGGTTCGACAGGCCGGTGACGGCCGCGGCTTTCGCCATGGCCGGCGAAGCAAAGGACGACCGTGACGCGACGACGGTGGCGTCCGAAATTCTCGATGTCATCGTCGGACTGGCGGACAATCCGCTGATCGGCGTGTTCGCGCTGGCGCTGTCCAAGTTGACGCTGTGCCGCCTCGCGATGGGCGGGTATCCGGTCGGGGAGGACGCGGGGCTCTCGCTTTCCAGCCAGTTGCTGTCGCTCCGAAAGCGCCAGTTGTCGGCGATCATCGCCGTGGACGCAGATGCCGCCGTGGCGGCGGGCGCGGAAATGGCGAAGCTCTGGCGCCCGCTCTTCGCGGACCTGGATGACGCCGCCTTGCGCACAAGCTTCGAGGACCGGCAGGCGGCGGCGTTTCGTATCGCCCAAATCCTCCATCCGGGGCAGTCGATCAAACCCGCGGGAACCGTCTCGACGCTGTTGATGTTCGATGCGATGCAACTCGATCCTTCGGCGAAGGGGTTTATCGGATCGGAAGCCGCGCTTACCGCACGATACAAGGTGCCGCGCAACCTCCTGCGCGAAGGCGTGCGCATTCTTGAGCGGGACGGATTTCTCCGCTCCGAGCCGGGGCGGACCGGCGGGATAAGGATCGGCGAGCCGGACATGGCGCTGCTGATCGAGCGGGCGGTCAGGATTTTTGAGTTCTGCGGCATTGGTATCGAGCAGGTCGACGCCTTCGCGCTCCAGATTCGGCTCCATGCGATGGACTGCGTTTTCGCGCGGGGCGACGCGCCGGCGCGGCTGGCGGAAAGGCTGGCCGCGATATCGGACGCCGATTTGCCGTCCGCCAAGGTCTTTTCGCTGATCGCGGCACATTCGGACAACTGCCTTGTCATGCTCGCGGAAGCGATCTGCCAGCGGTTGCGGCCGGACGCAGGCGAAAGAGTGAAAAATACTCTGCTAGAAAATCTGAAAAACACCCTTCACGCGCGAAAAACCGGACGTTCTCGGCGAATTTTGGCGAGAATGGCTTAATTTCAGCTATGGACGACAGGAAAAGATAAGCTAATAAAAACCCGTCCCTTGAGTCGAAGGAAAGATTCGGCCGGGTCCAACGGGAGAGAGCGATGAAACGCAAGAGCGTGGTAAGGATGCGCCTGTCGCCGGAGTTCGACGCCATCATCGCCGCGGACGCCGAGGTCGTGGCCATGCCGGGCGCGGCGGATATCGGCGGCGGCGATTCGGCCGGATGGGGCAAGGGTCTTTATGCGCCGGTCTGGCTCGAAGCGGAAGGCGGTGTTCTTTTCGCGGACATGGGGCATCACCGGCTGTTGCTCTGGATCCCCGGCGAGGAACCGGTCCTGGCCGGTCAATGCGGCGGCGCGGTCGGTGGCATGGCGATAGACCGGCACGGGCGGATCATCGGTTGCGACTGGTCGGGCAGGCGCGTCATCGCCCAGGGCCTGGATGGCGGCGCGGAAGTGCTGGCGGATGGTTTCGACGGCAGGAGCTTCGAACGGCCGGCGGGAGTGTGTCCCGGAAACGATGGTGATCTGTTCTTCCTCGACCGCAAGGAAACCTTCCCGCCCCCGCCGCCCGACCTTGCGACGACCGGGCGTTCGGCGATCTACAGGATCAGGGCGGATGGCCGTGTCGAGGATACGGGAATCGCGCTCGCCGCGCCGGGCGGCATGGCTTTCGACGCGCGGCGGTCGCGGCTGCTGGTGACGGAGACGGCGCAAAGGCAGGTCTGGTCCTATCCCGTGGGCGCGGATGGCGCGGTCAAGGCAAGCGGCGGCACGCTGCTCGCCATGCTGGACGGCGAGGGGAAAGGCGCGCCGCACGCCATCGCCCGCGATGCCGGCGGCGTGATCTTCACCGGCGGCCCCGGCGGCGTCTGGGTTCTGGACCGCGACGGCAAGGCCCTGGGCATCCTGCATCTCCCGGCATCGAAAGTGACGGGCCTTTCCCTCGGCGGCGGCAGGTTGTGGATCACGACGCCTGTCGGCATCGCGTTCGTTCCGCTGGGCGCGGGCGTGTCCGGCGGTGCGCTTGCCGCCGCTCCGGCGATCCTGCGCCAGCCTCTCGGCTTCGATCAGGTCATCGAACGGCACGATCCCGAACTGGATCGTATCATCGCCCCGGACACCGCGATCGTGAACTACGCCTGGGGCGAGTTCTTCGACGATCTGGGAGGAGGGGAGGACTATCTTGCGGCCTGTTCGCTCGAAGGGCTGATCTGGGACAGCCGCCAGCAGGCCTTGCTGTTCAGCGATATCGGCAACGACCGGCGCATGCGGTTGAATCCTGAAACCGGCTCGATCATCCTCAACAACCAGCCGACCGGCAACACCAACGGCGCGACGTTCGATCGCGACGGCAACATCCTGTCTTGCGAGCAGGGCGCGCGCCGGGTCACGCGAACCATGCCGAACGGCATGCGCGTGACCGTGATCGACCGCACCAACGACGGACGCAGGCTCAATTGCCCGAACGACATCACGGTGCGCGCGGACGGCCACATCTATTTCACCGATCCGTTCTGGAATTTCGGCGACGGGCGAACCACTGACATCGGGCATGCCGCCACCTGGCACCTTGCCCCCGACGGCACCTTGACCGAGTTCGGCGGGAACTGGATCGTCTGCAACGGCCTTGCCCTGTCGGTCGATGAGCGCACGCTGTTCGTCAACGATTCCTATAATTACCACATCCGCGCCTTCGACTTGCGGCCGGATGGCACGGTCGACGGTGCGTCGGACCGCGTGCATTGCGAGTTGAAGGGGCCGGGCGAGGGCAAGCCCGATGGCATGAAGCTGGACGTCGCGGGCAACATCTATTGCGGCGGCCCCGGCGGTCTCTGGGTTCTCGGCCCCACCGGCAGGCATCTCGGCACGATCGTCCACGGCGCGACCCAGACCAACAACCTGATCTTCGGCGGGCGCGACTGGCGGGATCTGTTCTTCTGCAACTGGCTGTCGCTGCATTCGGTCCGCACCCTGATTCCCGGCGTCCGCACGCTGGACGCGCGCGCCTGATTTTTCGGAGAAAGACGATGCCATACCAACCGTTCGTTCCCGCCGGCACCTTGCGGGACAAAGTGATCCTTGTCACCGGGGCCAGCCAGGGCATCGGCCTCGTCGCCGCGCACGGCTTCGCGCTGGCGGGCGCGAAAGTTGCGCTGGGCGCGCGCCGGGGCGAGATCGTTCAGCAGGCCGCGAACGCTATCGTGGCGGCGGGCGGCGAAGCGGTCGGCATGGCGCTCGACGTGACCAGCGAGGACAGCGTGGAAAGCGCCGTGGCGGCGACGGTGCGCCGCTTCGGCCGGATTGACGGCCTGTTCAACAATGCCGGGATAGATCCCACGACGCACGGGGGACTGGCGGATATTCCGCTCGATGAATGGCAGCGGATCTGCGCGGTCAAGATCGACGGCACGTTCCTCTGTTCGAAACATGCCATCAAGGCGATGGTGGCCGGAGGGAACGGCGGCGCCATCGTCAACAACGGCAGTTGCGTGTCCGAATTGGCGCCCGCCCATGTGCCCGCCGCCAGTTCGTCACAGTCCGCGATCACCGGCATGACTCGCTCGGCTGCCGCCGCCTATGGCCCGGACGGCATCCGCACCAACATGCTGGCCACCGGACTGATCCTCACGCCCGAGCGGATCGAGGGATATTACAGGGGGCAGGACGAGCGCATGAAGCGTTTCGCCCCTTTGCGCCGCCCCGGCACGGCGCAAGACGTGGCGCAAGTCGCGGCGTGGCTGCTCTCGGACTATTCGGCGTATGTGAACGGCGCGATCATCCCGGTCGACGGCGGCTATCTCGCCGGATCGAATCCGAACTGAGGAGGAAGCGATGGGGAAATATCGCATCGTCGCCTGGGGCACGGGCTATCTCGGCAAGCACGGCGTATCGCAGATCATTGAGGATCCGGCGCTGGATCTGGTCGGCCTGAAAGTCGCCTCGCCCGAAAAGGTCGGCCGGGACGCGGGCGAGATCGTCGGGCGCGCGCCGGTGGGCGTGATCGCGACGGACGACGAGGCGGCGCTGCTTGCGCTCAAGCCCGATTGCGTGGCCTATTTCGCCAACACCGCCGGGCGTGACGCGGACGCGGTGCGGGAGATGGCGCCGTTCCTTGAAGCGGGCATCAACGTCTGCACGATCTCGCACTTCGACATGCAATATCCCCGCCACGGCCAGAAGGCGTTCGTGGAGCCGCTGGCGGAAGCGGCGCAAAGGGGTGGAAGCTCCATCCTGCTGACCGGCGAGGAGCCGGGTTTCGCGTTCGGGCAGCACCTCTTCGCGATCCTTTCCACCTGCCGGGGGATCGAGACGGTGCGTTTCGTGGAAATGTCGGACGTGCAGCAATATGGCGGGCGCGATTCGCTCGACATGTATGGTTTCAACGGCGATCCCGCGAGGATGCCGCCGATGTTCACGTCGCACACCGGCGCGTCGTGGCATATCGGCACGCTGCTGGGAATCGCCGATTTCCTGGGGCTTGCGGTGGAGGACGTCACGCAGACCTGGGAAAACCAAGCAGTCGATTATCCCATCGAAACGGCGGCCTACGGCACGCTGGCGCCGGGGCGGACCGCGGCGACACGCTGGACGGTTACGGCTCATGCGCTCGGCAGGCCGCTGCTCACTTACCAGAAGATCCTGCGCATGCATCACGGGGCCGCGCCGGAATGGGAGAGCACGCAACTCGGCAAGGGGCAACCCGGCGTCACGCACAAGATCTTCGTCGATGGCGATACGCCCGTCCGGGAAGAGTTGTTCCGGTCCAAGGGCATCTCCGCGACGCCGACGATCGCCGTCAACGCCATACCGTTCGTGTGCGAGGCGCGGCCCGGCGTCCTGCTTCAGCAGGATCTCCCGCTGTTTCCGCCGCGCATATTCAAGTAACCGGGAGGATCGTCGAATGGGAAGGCTGCAAGGCAAGCGGTGCATCATCACCGGGGCGGCGTCCGGCATCGGCCGGGCCGGAGCCGAAATCTTCGCGCGGGAAGCCGCGCATGTCGCCATCCTCGATTTCGACGGGGACGCGGCAAGGTCCGTCGCCGAAGGGATCGTCGAAAGCGGCGGGAAGGCCACCGCGATCCGTTGCGACGTCGCCGACGGGAAATCCGTCGAAAGCGCCGTGGCGCAGGCGGCCGATGCGATGGGCGGCGTGGACGTGTGCTGGGCCAATGCAGGCACGGGCGACCATGGTTCCGTGGTGGACGCCTCGCTGGAACATTTCAACCGGGTGCTGTCCATCAACCTGACAGGCATGTTCCTGACGGCCAAATATGCGATCCCCCGCATGATCGAGGCAGGCGGCGGCTCGATGATCCTGACGTCCAGTTCCGGCGTTCTTTCCGCGACGCAGAACGTCGCTTCGGCGATGTCCGCCAAGGGCGGCGTTCTCGGCCTCGTGCGGCAGATGTCGGCGGATTTCGTGCCGCACCAGATCAGGGTGAACGCCGTGTGTCCCGGTCCCATCGTCACGCCCGCGCTGACCACGTCGATGGTCAACTACGACCGGAAGCTCGGGCATCCGGCGGGCACGATGCTGGAGACCATGGCGCAAAACCATCCGCGCAAGCGGCTGGGCCGTCCCGAAGATGTCGCCAACGTCGCCCTGTTTCTGGCCAGCGACGATGCGGCCTGGGTTTCCGCCCAGTTCATCAACGTCAGCGGCACGGGGCATTGAAGATGGCTGTCGATCCGAAAATCCAGACCGGGGTCGCCCAAACGCTGATGCGCCTGATGCACAGCCTCGATCGCGGGGATATCGCGGGCTTTCTCGATTGCTGGACCGAGGACGGCGATCTGGAAGTGCGCTTTCGCGACGGACGGAGCCATGCCGCCGCCGGGAGGGACGCCATCGGCGCCATGACCGCGCCGTCGATGACGCGCGGCCCGGGCAAGTTGCGCCATGTCGCCGGGCCGGTGGAAGTGGAGGAGATCGGCGACGGCCATGTTCGGACGTTCAGTTACTGCACCTATTATTGGGTAGGAGAGGAAGCCGGGTTTGCCGGGATGGGCGAATATCGCGATGAACTCCGGCTGTGCCCGGACGGCATCTGGCGCGTTTCGCGCCGCAGGCATGCTTTCCTGACCGATCTGAACGTCACGCTGGGCGAGTGAGCGGCACGCCCGCGACGATCGAATGGCATGAGCGGCGGCTTCATCCATGTATTGGATGCAATGAAAGCGCCGATATTATGCATTGGACAGACATATGACTTATCGGCCAGCTTTCTCGTCGGTCGCAGGGCGCGCAGATCGTCCGGCGGCAGGAGAGCGGAGACGATTCCATGGCCAACGCGACAGAGGCAATCCGAGAACGATTCACGACCCGCCCGATTCACGCGACGTTCGGGCTGGAAATCTCCGGCATGGATATCTCCCGCCCGGTCGACGAGCAGACTGTGGCCGAGCTTGGCGGTCTCGTTTCCCGGCACAAGGTTCTCGTCTTCAAGGAACAGACGGTTTCAAGCGAACAGCTTAACGCCTTTGCGGAGCGGTTCGGCAACACCAAACAGGAACCGCCCGCGTTCGCCAGCAATGGGCGGCGGGACCACAACGTCTCCCGGCTGGGCAATCAGGAAGATGGCGACAAGGTTGTGAACCCGCTGACGGGATATGGCCTCGTCTCGCGTTTCTGGCATTCGGACAGTTCGTGGCGGCCGGTGCCGACATGGCTGACGATGCTCGCCGCCAGCGAAATCCCGGACGAAGGCGGCGGCACTGGCTTCGCCGATATGGAAGCGGCCTATGCCGCTCTGCCGGAGGAGCGCAAGGCGTTTCTGGACGGCAGGCACATGATCCATAGCTGGGCGACGCTGCGCCGCTACGAGCCGAGCATTCCGCCCATGGAGGACATCGCGCCGCCCCCCGCGACTCATCCGCTGGTTCGCACCATTGATGGCAGAAAAAGCCTCTTCCTCAACGGCCACGTCTGCTTTTACGTCGGCAACATGCCGCAGGATGAAGGCGAGGCGCTGTTCGGCGAGCTGATGGCCCACGCCACCTCGCCGCAATTCGTCTACGAGCACAAGTGGACTGTCGGCGACGTGGCGATGTGGGACAACCGGACCACGATGCACCGCGCCATGCCCTACGACCGCAGCAAGCGCCGTGTCATGTATCGCGCCGAGGTCCAGGGGGCCGAGGCTCCCCGTTGAGGTGCAGGGCATGACCGATTTTCACACGATCCCGCCGCGGATGAGCCCGATCATCGACACGCGGGCGCCGATGTTCAACGGGCTCTATCAGATGGGCTTCGTGACCGACGACCTCGATGCCGCGCAGGAACGGCTGGGCAGGCGCTTCGGCATTTCCCGCTTTCGCGTCCAACGCAACGACCAGCGCATGTCCACCGCTCATGCCTTCGCCGGAGACATGATGGTGGAGATCATCCAGCCGGGGCCGGAAGCGCCGGCGGTCTATCATGAAAACGTCCCCGGCGGCGGCGCGGTGCGGCTGCATCATCTCGGCTATCGCGTGCCGGATGTCGAAAACTGGGAAAAGCTGCTGGCGCAGGTCGACGCGGAAGGGTGGGCCACGCCGATCCGGGGGGCGGTGATGGATGGCCATTTGCGTTTCGTCTATGTCGATACGCTTGCGGACCTCGGCATCTATCAGGAATATGTCTGCCTGACCGGCCCGGCGCTGCATCTTTACGATGACGTTCCGGCCAACTGACACGCCGCTGTTCGCGGGATATGGGAGAGAGCATGACTGACATCGCCGCCAGGCTTGGCGCAGCCTTCGGCCTTGAGGGCAAGACCGCGGTCGTCACCGGGGCCGGATCGGGCCTTGCGGAAACGATCGCCATGACGCTGGCCCAGGCCGGCGCCAGGGTGGTTGCCGCGCATGACGATGCGGCGGACGCCGAGCGAGTGGCCGGGGCGATCCGCGACGCGGGCGGCGCGGCGCGCGCCGTGCGTTGCGATCCCACCGACGAAGCGAGCGTCGTCGCGCTTTTCGCCGACGTCGCGCGTGCGGAAGAAGCGCCGGACATCGTGGTGATCGGCGCCATGATGCAAGGGGGCGTGCCCGCCAGCGAAATGAGCGCGCGGCAGTGGGACGCGATGTATGCGGTGAACACGCGCGGCGCGTTCCTCACCGCGCGCGAGGCGGTTCGCAGGCTGAAGGAAGCCGGGCGTCCTGGCCGGGTGATCGCGCTCAGCACCATCGGGTCGGAGCATCCGGTGCTGGTCGGCAACGCGGCCTATGGGTCGTCCAAGGCGGCGGTCAACCAGATGTGCCGCATGCTCGCCTATGAACACGCGGGCGACGGCATCCTGTTCAACGCGATCCTGCCGGGCGCGATTCCCGGCAATGCGCCCAAGATGGAAGGCGCGGTCTTTGCGGGCGGTCCCGGCGGGAATCAGGAACGGCACCTGCTGGGCTTCGGCAATCCGGCCGATGTCGGCTGGCTCGCCGTCTACCTCGCCGGTCCATCCGCTGGCTACATCACCGGGCAGACGTTCGTGATCGACGGCGGTTTCCAGGTTGGCTGACGACGCGGCCATGCCATCGCTGCAAGGCAAGACGGCTTTCGTCACGGGCGCCGCATCCGGCATCGGCCGCGCCACCGCGCTGCTGCTGCATGGCGAGGGCGCGCGCATCATCGCCGTCGACCGCGACGAGGAGGGGCTTCGCGGGCTGCCACGGGATGCCGCGATCCATGTGCTGCCCGCCGATCTGGCCGACAGGGCGGCGGTGCTGAAATCGGCGGCGGACGCCATCGCACTCGGCTGGGGCATCGACATCCTCGTCAACGCGGCGGGGATCACCGGCGGCGGTTCTTCGCTGCTGGATACGGATGAAGGCACCTGGGATCAGGTCTTTGCGGTCAACAGCACGGCGCCCTTTCTTCTGATCCGCGAGATCGGCCGGGAAATGGCGCGGCGCCAGCGAGGCGGGCGCATCGTCAACATCACGTCGAGTTCGGCGCATCGCGCGCTCAGTTCCAATACGTCCTATGGCGCTTCCAAGGCGGCTCTTGCCCAGCTTACGCGCATCGCGGCGGCCGAGCTTGGCCCGCACGATATCAACGTCAACGCGATCGCGCCCGGCCTGACCCGGACGCCGATCGTGGACCGGGCCTTCACGCCGGAGCAGCTTGCCGATGCCCTGGTCAGCGGCCCGATCGCCAACCTCTTGCACCGGATTTCCGAGCCGGAGGATATTGCCGCCACGGTGCTGTTCCTGTGCCAGCCGGCAAGCCGCCAGATAACCGGGCAGACGCTGCACGTCAGCGCGGGCGCCATCGTCTGATCGCGAGAGCGGGAAGCGCCGGGACAGGCGCGTGGTATTCGGGGAGGACAGGACAATGAAGATCGAAACGGGCCAGGTGGCCGTCGTTACCGGGGCGGGGAGCGGTATCGGGCGCGGGTTGGCCATCCGGTTCGGGGAACTGGGCCTCAGGCTGGTGCTGGCCGACGTCGATGAGGCCGGGCTGCGCCATACCGAGGAACTGCTGGAGGGCAGCGGCGTCGAGGTTGTCGCGCATCGTACCGACGTATCGGACGCGGCCGCGATGGAGGGTCTGCGCGATCTCGTCCTTGCCCGCTTCGGGGGCGTCGATATCCTTTGCAACAACGCCGGGATCGTTTCTGCGTTCAGACCGATGTGGGAAAACCCGCTGAACGACTGGCAGCGCGTGCTTGGCGCCAACCTGTGGGGCGTGATCCACGGGATACGCCTCTTCGTGCCGGAGATGGTTGCGCGCGGGTGCGGGCATGTCGTCAACACGGCTTCCATGGCGGGGCTGATCGTGGTGCCTTCCAACGGCGTCTACAACGCCACCAAGCACGCGGTCGTTTCGCTGTCCGAAACGCTGCGCGCCGACCTTGAGGCCGCCGGTCATTCAATCGGCGTGACTGTGGTCTGCCCCGGGATGGTCTCTACCAACATCAACAAGACGCCGGACCTCCAGGCGACTAGACCGCCGCTTCCGGCTGATGTCGTCTATCTCGAACCGTCCGAGATCGCCCGGCAGGTGGCCATCGCGATCGAACGCAATCAGCTTTACCTCGCCACCAATCCGGGATCGCATGAACGGATCGAGGCGCGCGTGGACCGGGTGCTGCGCGAAACGGCAGCGCCGCTGTGACGGCGTTCGCTTCCGCTACGGCGCCACGATCTTGACCGGGCTTCACTCGCCGTCGCAACGCCGCGATGAATGGTTGAGCGGTTGGCCGCTGGTGCTGACCGCGACCATCGGCGTCGCCATCGCCGGTATCCACTATCAGGTCGTCGGCGCGATCATGCGGCCGCTCGGCGACGCCTATGGCTGGTCACGTGGCGAAATATCGCTGGCGCTCACTATTTCGAGCCTGATCGCGCCGTTCGCCAACATCGGGGCGGGCTATCTCAGCGATCGGTATGGCCCGCGCGCGGTGGTGCTGACCGGCGCGCTGCTGTTCGGCGTGACTTATGCCTTGTTCGGATTGAGCGGGCCATCGCTGTGGAGCTGGTATGCCGTGTCGATCGCCTTTTCGATCTGCGCGCATCTGGTCGGCCCCGTCGCCTGGACGATGGCGATCGTCCGGCATTTCGACGCCAGCCGCGGGCTGGCCCTGGCGATTTCGCTGTCGGGTTCGGGCGTTCTGGTATCGCTCATACCCACTATCGTCCTGGTGTTGGTCGGATCGGTCGGGGTTCGCGGCACGTTCTTCGTCATCGCCGCCGGAGCGTCCGCGCTCATGTTCCTGCCGGCGCTGTTCCTGTTCAAGGAACCGGCGAAAACCACGGCGGGCGGAGTTGCCGCGCCTGCCATAGAGGCGGGCGGCATCAGCCTGAAACAGGCCATCGGCGGCACGATGTTCTGGCGATTTGCCCTGGCGCTCACGGCGATTTCGCTGACTGTCGGACTGTTCATCGTCCATTTCCAGCCGATCCTCGTGGATTCCGGTCTCACGCCCGGCGAGGCGGCGTCCGCCGCCTTCGCGCTTGGGCCGATGATGGTGGCGGGACGGATCGGCACCGGCTACCTCATCGACCGGTTTCCCCCCTTGCTGGTCGCGGCCGTGGCGTTCGCCTTGCCGGTCCTGGGCTGCGTCCTTCTCCTGAATCTCGATGGAACGCTGCTCATGGCGGTCATCGCGGCGATTGTTCTCGGCCTGGGGTCCGGCGCCGAAGTGGACGTCATGGCCTATCTGACCACTCGCTATTTCGGCCTCCGGCACTATGGTAAGATCTACGGCGTCTACGCGGGGATTTACGGCCTGGGCGTCGGTGCGGGCGCGACGATTGCCGGCGGCGTGAATCC
>Ga0265293_10006745_pt1 | contig 18095 bp, 10 predicted proteins | sample Munlanlewell138R_FD_192505 | JGI IMG/M metagenome (GOLD analysis project Ga0265293, IMG submission 192505) | Leachate microbial communities from a municipal landfill in Southern Ontario, Canada - Leachate well 138R | ecosystem: Engineered > Solid waste > Landfill > Unclassified | place: Canada...
ACAGGAATATCCTGGAGATTTTCAGCGCGCTTGGTTGCAGTTACGATAATTTCTTCCAGAGCGCCGCTTGATTGCGCCAGCGTGTTTGCCGAGATTGCTGCAGATAAGGCCAGCGTGCCATAGGCGGTGAGCGTGCGAAGCTTTGGTCTTGTGATTGTTGGCTTGAATAATAGGTGCAGGTCTGTTGTTTTGTCATCTTAGTATCCCCTTATTTCCTTGTATTGAAGTTATATCCAAACAGGGTTGCCATGCGCACATCAATTTGTTTATCAACCATCTGTTATGAATACAAAGTTATTTCGGTTGAGTTGTCAGTGCGCCGCTTGTCGCAGGCGCGCTGACAAGCCCAATAATAGGAGACAATAATCGTTTGCGCAATATCAGTTTTAATTCTTTGTTATTAAATGATTATTTTTGTATTGGTGGGGGCTTCAGCTCGTTTTTTGTTGCCTATATTGAAGATGGCTATAATTATTCGTCGAGTTAAAAGCAGAAGCCCCAGGCTGTATTTGATGTTAACCCCTTGTTAGGGGCGATGCTTTGGCCACTCTTGCATTAATGAGCCCAGATCCGCGGGGGGGCTGCCGTGGATAATGACCTTGTCGGCGCCGGCATCAAACAGTGAGCGAATAAAACGTGCGCCATTGGCAGCGCTGCCCACCGCATTGCAATCTTCAATCCATTCGCGGGGATAGAGATCCCGATAGCGGCGCAGATCATCCAGATCCCGGGAGGCGCCTTCATCGCCCATGCCGCCACTTTGACTGGCCTGGGCAAATACTGCCTCTTTGACGATTCTGGCCTTTTCGGGATCCCAGCCGTTCGCCTTCACCAGGACGTCGATCATGGGCAGCATGAAATAGGTGTTCATGCGGCGCACGACATAGTTGAGCATTTTTTCCTCACTGACATCGCAGGCAGTGACCGCAACGGCACAAATTTTCACGGATGCCGGGTCTCTGCCCGCTTCTTTAGCCGCTGTTCTGACAACCTCTACAGAATGCCTGACAGCCGTGGTATTCAGGCAGGAAAACAGAATCACGCCGTCGCAGTGCGCCCCTGCCCACGCCAGAGATTTATCGCCCACGGCGCCCATATAAATCGGCGGCATTTTTTCCAGGGGTGCGCCCAGCACGGCGCCGTTCAGTGTCCAGCCATCACTGGCGGCAGTGACCACTTCTCCCCGCCAAAGGCGTTTCATGGCGTCGATGTAGCGACCGATCAGTGGCAGGGTGGATCTCGGGACGCCGAGCATGTCTGAGAGTTTTGGCTGGCCGTGGCCGACACCGAGAATAAATTTATTGCCGGTCATCAACATCATGGTGGATGCAAAGGAGGCCACAATATAGGGGTTTCTGATTTGTAGATTGTTAATAAGCCCGGTGGCGATAGTGGAGTTGGGCGCCGCCGCCAGGGCAGCGCCACAGAGCGCGCCGATGTCTTTGGTGCCTGGCCGTTCCGAAATCCAGACAGTGTTGAGGCCAAGGCGTTCGCCCTCGCGAACTTCGCCAAGCAATGGTGTCGGATCTGGAACGTGTCCGCCCAGGGTCCAATAACCTAATTCGGGATAGGGTTGTGTCATTATGGGGTTCCTTTGAGTTTTACCGTGAAATGTTGGCAGCCAACAGTTGCTCAGTTTGGCAGTACTGTCCATCCAAACAGGGGGTGGAAAATATTTCCACATTCTGTCGGTTTTATCCTCAGGAATCATATACGAAGTGATTGCTGGAACAAAGCATCTCCAGATTTCTATTGAGTTAAAATCTAATAAGTGACGTTGTGGTGTCAAAGTGTATAATTAGCCCCAGTTTTACATCGGTTGGCGCCTCGGTGGCTGAGGTCTGGAGCCAGCTGTGCCATCTCCGCAACCTGGGTTTATCTGTTTGTCGCTCAGGCTATTTCTATTTCGGGGTGTATGGTTGTTTATATGGTTATCCAAATAATAGCGATTGGGAGAGTTCAATGAAATTTATTGTCATAGGCGGCGGTCCTGCAGGTTGTGCAGCCGCGTATACCCTTACCAAACAAGGCCATGAAGTTATTTTATTTGAGGCGGATGACGCGGTGGGAGGGCGAACCAGGCAAATTCAGATCGGTAATTTCAGCGTTGGTGTTGGCGCGCTGTTTCTTATGGGCGGTATCTATCCGCGCACCACGGCTCTTCTCAAAGAGATGGGGCGCGAAGGCGATCTGATTCCCTGGGGCGGTGCTTCTGAGCTGATGGACAAGGACAATTCCCGCTATCCGGTCAGTTTTGTCGATCTTGCCAGTTATTTAAAAATACCCAAGCTCACCTTTGGCGACCGGGTCAAAATTGTCCTGGCCGGGCTTAAAGTGTTTTTTAGCCCCGGCGCCAAAAACCCTTTTGACGGCGAGGATCTCGCCCGCTATGACCGGGGTGAAGATCTGGAAACCTGGTCGAGAAAAAACCTCGGCGATCGCCCCTACGAATACATTATCCGCCCGTTGTTCGATTTTTTGTACGCAGTTCCCCCCAGCTGGTTGTCGACACCTTTTCCCATTGCCATTATTCAGCAGGCGCTGAAAATGAAACTTTCCGTGCCCCCCAAAGGGCCTGGCCAGGTGAGTGAATGGTTGGTTGAAAGCAGTAAAAACCTCAAGCTTTATCTTTCGACACCGGTGGAAAAAATTCGCCAGGCGGGCGCCGGGTTTGAGGTGGAGGCCAAGGGTGAAACCTATTGCGCCGACGGTCTGGTGGTAGCCACGGAAGCCTACACGGCAGCGGAGCTGATGAAAGATTTTATTTCTGCGGATTCATGCAGAAAACTGCAGGATGCTCCCTACACCGATTACGCCCATGTGCAGATCGGCTACGATAAAAACCCCTGGCCGGATTATCCCGCCGATATTGTCATGCCGGTGGGATACGGTGAAGGTCCGCGCAGCGTTGGCGCCATGGTGTTGCAGAGTCGCCGTCAGCCCGATGCGGTTCCTCTCGGTGGCGAAATGGTTGGCGTCTATTTCACCACGCCGCCCCTTGAGCATATGAGTGACGAGGACATTATTCAGGATGCGCTGGCTTATGTGCACAGAACATTCGGCAAGCCGGAAGCCGAGCCCGCTTTTATCAAGCTGTTTCACTACAACAAAGGCCTGAATATTGCCAAGCCCGGCGCCTACAGTATGCTCGATGGCTTGCGCACCGAACTGCCCAAAAAAGTATTTCTGGCGGGCGATTATTTTTCGCAGGCCGGTGTTGAGGCGGCCGTGTTCAGTGGCGAGAGAGCCGCCAACCAATTGTTGAAATCCCTCGCTTAAAGTTTCAGGGGTGAAAGCAAAAAAGGGAATGGCTTGCCATTCCCTTTTTTTATTCCTTGGCAACGTGGCCGCCTATTTGTTTTGTTGCGCGTAGTAAGCCTGTGCAGCCTTTGCCTGTTTTTTCCTTGCCAGTGGCATCAGCGCTTTATAGAGAGGGCGGATCAGCCAGTTGGGAAGAAAGCGGGCGCGCTCCTCGTAGGCCACCCGGCCGCGGGGGTGATCCATCAAATTGGGGTAGGGCAGAGGAAAACGGTAGTTTCTCCTGTCCCGCCAGAATTCGATGGCCTTGATGTGTTTGACATTCTTGTAGCCGTAGTGGGCGGGACAAATCAGGCGCAGGGGCGCGCCGTGCTCAAGTCCCAATTTTTCGCCGTTGTGGGTGTCCACCAGCAAGACATCATCAGCCATTAAATCCTGCAATTGCATGCTGCAGGCGTAGCTGTCCTGGCCGCGAAAGACCACAAAGGTTGCCCCCTGCTCAGGTTTGGCAAGGGGTTCCACGACCTGCTGATAAAAATCCCGAAAGCGGACACCGCCCCAGTGTTGATTGCGAACCGACCAGGTGGTGACGCAGTGAAAATCCGAGTGCTGCTCAACCCTTTCGAGGGTGTCGAGTTGGCCGTCGAGGGTGAATGGCGCGGCAACATCGCCGCTGATACCGATCCGCAGGCTGTTCGGTTGCTGGGGAAAACGGTAGGCGAAGAAACCCAGACCAAAGCGATCAAAGGAAGGAAACTCCTTTTGATGGGGGGGGAGGGCTGCCTTGCTCTCGCTCGGGATTGTTTGTTGTGTTGTCATTTGGCCTCCTGTTTTCAGTTGGTTGTTGTCGCCGATTGTCGCCGCGAAGCTAGAGCATTAGTTATAAAACAGTCACTTGCAAGGGTCAATCAACAAATACCCTGGCGTTTCTGAACAGGCGCATCCAGCCGCTGTCACCGCCGCGCCATTCATCGGGGTGCCAGGAGTTTGTCGCCGCCCTGAATACCCGCTCCGGGTGCGGCATCATAATAGTGACCCTGCCGTCCCTTGAGGATAGACCGGTAATGCCGTGGGGCGAGCCATTGGGATTGGCCGGGTAATGCTCTGTGGCGGAGAGATGATTATCGATAAAACGGATGGCCACCATACCCGCCTGTTCCACTTGCTCCAGTGATTTCGCCGATTCAAATTCCGCCCGTCCTTCGCCGTGGGCAACGGCGATGGGCATATGGGTACCCGCCATGCCCTGAAGCAGCACGGAAGGGCTTTGTTCAATCCTCACCAGGGAAAAGCGGGCTTCAAACTGCTCCGACAGATTGCGGACAAAGCGGGGCCAGTTGGCGGCGCCGGGAATCAGGGATTTAAGGTTGGATACCATCTGGCAACCATTACAGATACCCAGGGTAAAGGTGTCCTGGCGATGGAAAAAGCTGCTGAACTGATCCCGCGCCAGGGTGTTGAAAAGAATGGTTTTGGCCCAGCCTTCGCCGGCGCCGAGAACGTCGCCGTAGGAAAATCCGCCACAGGCCACCAGGCCTTTAAAGTCCCTGAGACTGACGCGACCGGCGAGAATGTCGCTCATATGGACATCCACGGCATCAAAGCGGGCGCGCTCAAAGGCGGCGGCCATTTCCACCTGGCTGTTGACGCCCTGTTCCCGCAGTATGGCAATGCGGGGGCGGGACAGGTTGACATAGGGGGCGCTGACGTCATCGTTGACATCAAAAGTGGTGTTGACGCTGAGACCGGGGTCTTCGCTGAGAAGGGTGTCGAGTTCCTGTTGGGCGCAATCTGGATTGTCCCGCATTGACTGGATGTGAAAGCTGGTTTCACTCCATAGCCGTTGCAAGTGCAGGCGACTGTTTTTGTAACAGGTTTTTCCCTTCCACTTAAAGGACAGGGTGTCATCCGCAGCAAGGGTACCTATATCAGTAACGAAGTCTTCAAGTCCCGTTTTGGTAAACAGCGACAAGATCTTTGACTTGTTCGCTTTGGTGGTTTGAATGACTGCACCCAATTCTTCATTGAACAGGATGCCAAGGGGATCGTCGCCGAGGCCGTCGAGATGGATGGTGAGACCGGTGCGTCCGGCAAAGGCCATCTCCGTGAGTGTTGCCAGCAGGCCGCCATCGCTGCGGTCGTGATAGGCATTGATCCAGCCCGCGCTATTGGCCTGTTGGATGGCGCTAAAAAAATGTTTGATTCGTTCGGGGCAATCGAGATCGGGCGCCGAGTCGCCCATTTCGCCGTAGACCTGGGCGAGAATAGAACCGCCGAGGCGATTGCGGCCAGCCCCCAGATCTATGAGCAACAAGCAGGACTCGCCGATGTCCGTGCGCAGCTGGGGCGTCAGGGTTCTGGTGACATCGGCAACAGGGGCAAACGCACTGATGACCAGGGATAGGGGCGCTGTGATGGCCTTGTGTTCGCCATTGTCGCTCCAGGCGGTGCCCATGGACATGGAATCCTTGCCCACAGGAATGGTGATCCCCAGTTTGGGGCACAGATCCATGCCGACGGCTTCGACGGTGCGAAACAGCTTTTCGTCTTCGCCGCGATGACCAGCTGCGCACATCCAGTTTGCGGAGAGTTTGATGTCGGCAATGCTGTTAATGGCGGTGCCGGCAATATTGGTAATGGCTTCGCCAACCGCCATGCGGCCGGAGGCAGGCGCATCGATAAGGGCGAGGGGCGTGCGCTCCCCCATGGCCATGGCTTCACCGGCGAGGCTGTCGTGGCTGATGGTGGTGACGGCGCAGTCGGCAACGGGGACCTGCCAGGGACCCACCATTTGATCCCGTGCCACCATACCGGTGATGCTGCGGTCGCCGATGGTAATGAGGAAGCTTTTGCTCGCCACCGCCGGGTGCTGAATAACCCGCTCCACAGCCTCGCTGATGGCGATATTCGCAGTGCTGAAATGGCGTACTTCCGGATGGTGTTTTTCCGCCTTGCGGTGCATTTTTGGCGGTTTGCCAAAGAGCACCGCCATGGGCAAATCCACTGGTGTTGACAAGAAGTGGCTGTCATTGACCTTGAGGGTTTTTTCGGCAGTGGATTCGCCAACCACGGCGTAGGGGCAGCGCTCCCGCTCGCAAATGGCGCTGAATCTGTCGATATCGCCGGGTCGCACCGCGATGACGTAGCGCTCCTGGGATTCGTTGCACCAGATTTCCATGGGCGACATGCCGGGCTCGTCGTTGGGCACCTTGCGCAGCTCAAAGGTGCCGCCACAGCCACCATCCTTGACCAGTTCCGGAAAGGCGTTGGAGAGGCCGCCCGCGCCGACATCGTGAATAAAGGCGATGGGATTGTCATCACCCAGTTGCCAGCACTGATCGATCACTTCCTGGCAGCGGCGCTCAATTTCGGGGTTTTGTCGCTGTACGGAGGCAAAATCCAGCTGTTCGCTGCTGCTGCCGGAGGTCATGGAAGAGGCAGCGCCGCCGCCAAGACCGATGAGCATGGCCGGACCTCCGAGCACCACCAGCTTGCAACCCGGTTCAAACTCGTGTTTTTCCACATGCTGGGCGCGGATATTGCCATAGCCGCCGGCAAGCATGATGGGTTTGTGGTAGCCCCGGCGCTCGCCGTCAAAGTTCTGCTCAAAGGTGCGAAAATAACCGCACAGATTCGGGCGGCCAAACTCATTGTTGAAGGCGGCGCCACCGATGGGGCCGTCGAGCATAATATCCAGAGCCGAGACGATGCGCTCCGGTTTGCCGTAGTTGTCTTCCCAAGGGTGTGTATAGCCGGGAATTTGCAGGTTGGAAACACTGAAGCCGGTGAGTCCCGCTTTTGGTTTGGAGCCGCGACCGACAGCGCCTTCGTCGCGGATTTCGCCGCCAGCTCCCGTGCCCGCGCCGGGAAAGGGGGCTATGGCCGTCGGGTGATTGTGGGTTTCCACCTTCATTAAAATGTGGATGGGCTCGCTGGAGTAGCCGTAAATCTTTGTCTCCGGGTCGGGGTAAAAACGCCCGGCCTGGTGGCCGCTGATCACCGCAGCGTTGTCGGAATAGGCGGAAAGGACGTTTTCTCCACCCTGTTGGTAGGTATTTTTGATCATGCCAAATAGGGAAATGGTCTGATCGACGCCGTCGATGGTCCAGGAGGCATTGAAAATTTTGTGGCGGCAATGCTCTGAATTTGCCTGGGCAAACATCATCAGCTCGACGTCTGTGGGGTTGCGATGGAGATTTTTGAAGCTATCGAGGAGGTAATCCAGCTCATCCTCTGCCAGCGCCAGCCCCAGATCCCGGTTGGCGAGTTCAAGGGCGCTGCGGCCATGCTGCAGTATATCAATGGCATCGTGGGGGCGGGGGTGGTGATGGGCAAATAATTGCCGGGCAGAATCCACATCATCGAATGCCACTTCAACCATGCGGTCGTATAGCAGACGGGAAACCTGGGTTCTGGCTTCTTTGTGGAGGGGGGTATCACTGTGGAGAAAGTAGACGACGCCTCTCTCCAGGCGGCGGATTTTACCCAGTCCGGCATTGTGGGCAATGTCCGTGGCCTTGCTGGACCAGGGGGAAATGGTGCCAGGCCTTGGCACCACAAGAAAGAGACTGCCGTCCTGAGCCTCGCGAAGGGCGCTGGGGCCGTAGGTCAGCAGGGCGTTGAGGACATTTTCCTCATCGGGTGTTAATGCTTCTTCAATATCGGCAAAGTGAATATACTCGGCGTAGAGCGAGTGAATCTCGGGAACCACTTGCTGGAGGTTTTCAAGAAGTTTTTGCTTGCGAAAAGCAGATAGTGCCGGAGCGCCGCTCAGGGTCAGCATGGATGATAATCTCACAACGTGCAGGGGAAATTAGGCTGGCTATTGTACTGGAATTGATCGAGGACGACAGCCCTGAAGCCAGGATTAGCCCTGCCGGGTTCAACCCTGGGGTTTTCCAATTGCCGATTGCGCAATATCCTGTGCGCCCCTGAATCCACGAGGCTCGAATGAGGCAAAGACTTGTCAAGCTGAAAAAAATCACAAAAAGGCTGCTTTTTGGGGGCATTGTGGTTTTTTTTATGATGTTGTTGAGCCAAAGTCGCGAGCTTTCCCGTCTCGAAGCCATTGTCGCCAACGGCGAAATTACGCTGATCACCCGCCAGGGTCCCATTACCTATTATGAGGATGCGAAAGGCAAAAATGGCTTTGAGTACCTGCTGGCGCGGGATTTCGCTGACTATCTGGGGGTGAGGCTGGATGTGACAACCACCGAAACCCTGTCGCAACTTTTCAATATGCTCGGTGGCCCCAACGGGGATTTTGCTGGCGCCACTCTCACAATTACACCCCAGCGTCTCCAGGACTACATTTTTTCCGACTCTTACGATGCGGTCGTTCAAACCGTAATTTACCGCAGGGGAAGCCGGGCGCCCCGAGAAATTGTCGATCTTATCGGCAAGCAGGTTGCGGTGATTGCCGACAGCTCCCACGAGGAGCATCTGCGCGATTTGCAACGGGATTACCCCGAGCTGTCCTGGATCAGCATTCAGGGTGCTGAAATGATCGAGTTGATGGAAATGGTCGCTGCTGGCGAGATTGATTTTGCCGTTATCGACTCCACAACCTTTGATGCCCACAGAAGCATCTACCCCAGAGCGGCGAGAGGGTTTGATATTTCCGAATCCCAGGAGCTCGCCTGGGCTTTTCCAAAAAACGGTGACAGGTCGCTGGTGAATGCCGCCAACCGGTTTTTGCAACAGTCCCGCGATAGCGGCCGACTGGCGGAACTCAAGACCCAGTTTTTTTCTGATATCGAGCATTTTTCAGTGGCCGGATCCCTGCTGTTTGTGCAAAGACTGAAAACCCGTCTGCCAGAATACCGGCCGCTGTTTGAGCGTACGGCGGACAGACTCGGCATTGATTGGCATCTTCTTGCCGCCATTGCCTACCAGGAATCCCACTGGAATCCCGGCGCTGTGTCGCCTACGGGGGTAAAAGGCATGATGATGCTCACCCACGACGCCGCCTCGGAAGTCAATGTCAGCAATCGCCGCAATGTCAAACAAAGTATTCGCGGCGGCGCCGAGTATTTTCTCGCCACCAAGGCACGTATTCCAGCGGATATCGTGGAGCCGGACAGAACCTGGTTTGCCCTGGCCGCCTACAACGTCGGCCTCGGCCATCTCGAAGACGCCAGAGTGCTTACCGACAGGGCAGGCCGAAACCCGGATCTCTGGAGCGATGTCAAGGATTTCCTGCCCTTATTGCAGCGCCAGAAATATTATTCCACCGTGCGCCACGGCTATGCCCGCGGCCAGGAACCGGTGGGCTATGTCCGCAATGTCATCAAGTACAGGCGGCTGCTGCAGTGGAATACCATCGAGGAAAACCGCCGCAGTCAACGGGATGAAAAATACAGCCCGCCGGAAATACAGGAGTGGAATCTCGATAGTTTTAAAACCCTGTGAGGCTGCCGCCCTGTCGTGGCCAGCGGCCGTCGGTCTTTACAAAGCGGTTCTTTGGCTGTATAAAAACACAGTAATTGAGATTCTCGCCGCCATGAAAAAAATTATCCACTGCGATGCCGATTGTTTTTTTGCTGCCGTTGAAATGCGCGACGATCCCAGCTTGCGCCATGTTCCCATGGCCATTGGCGGCAGCGTCGAGCGCCGGGGGGTTATTTCCACCTGTAACTACGAAGCGCGGCGTTTTGGTGTTCACTCCGCCATGGCGAGTTGGCAGGCGCTCAAGCTGTGCCCAAGCCTGGTGCTGCTGCCCCACAATATGGAAAAATACCGCCAGGCATCCTCAGCCCTCAAGAGTATTTTTAGCGATTACTCCGAAATCATCGAAATGGTGTCGGTTGACGAAGCCTACCTCGATGTTACAGATACGGATTTATGTCGAGGCAGTGCAACTCTGATCGCCAGGGAAATTCGCAACCGGGTGCGCTCTGAAATTGGCATTACCGTCTCCGCCGGAGTGGCCACCAACAAGTTTCTTGCCAAGGTGGCCAGTGAATGGCATAAGCCCGATGGTCTTTATGTCATTAAACCAGGGGATGAAAAGGCGTTTGTCGATAACCTGCCCATAAAATATATCCACGGTGTTGGCAAGGTGACAGCGGCCAAATTGGCGCGGCTCGGGATTAGCCACTGCCAGGAGTTACAGCAAAAAAGCCTTGCCGAACTGGCTTGTCATTTTGGCAGTTTTGCTGTTCGCCTCAAGGCCTTGAGCCAGGGTATTGATGATCGGCCGGTAAACACCACCCGCATTCGCAAATCCCTCAGTGTGGAGCATACCTTTACCGCGGATCTGGCCGGCAGGGATTCCTGTCTTTCCCAAACCGGCTGGCTCTGCGGCGAGCTTATGGCCAGGTTAAAAAAGCTGCCAGCTTTCTACCAGGTGAAGAAAATCCAGGTAAAACTCAAGTTTGCCAATTTCAGCCAGACAACATTGGAGAAACCCTGTGATACGCCAACAGTGGCTTGTTTTTCCGATCTTATCGCCGAAGGCACAGCGAGAAATCCCCTGCCGGTGAGGTTGCTTGGCGTTGGCGTACAGTTCATGCCGCCACCGTCATTGTCTATGGTGGAGCAATTGCGGCTGTTTGCTTAGGGTTAACAGGTTCTAGGTCCGGACAAAACCCGGATGATGCCATATCCGGGTTAAAACACCCCCGGATAAGCCCCGCCGTCGACAAGAATATTCTGCGCTGTGATATAGGCCGCCTGCTGGCTGCAAAGAAAGGCGCAGGTTGCGCCAAATTCTTCCGCTTTGCCCAATCTGCCAGCGGGAATGTTATTACAAAACTGAGCCGCGAAATTTTCCAGGGCTGCGCCCTCTGCCTTGGCTCTCGCCGCGACGATGGCATTGCCGCGCTCCGTATCAAAAGTGCCGGGGAGAAGGTTGTTGATGGTGACGTTGGCGGCGGCAAAGTCCCTGGCAATGCCGGATACCCAGCCGGTCAACGCGGCTCGAGCGCCGTTGGACAACCCCAGTTGGGGGATGGGTTGTTTCACGGTAATGCTGGTGATGTTGACAATGCGGCCAAATCTGCGCTCCGCCATGCCGTCAATGACACGGCGAATCAAATCAAAGGCGCTGTACATATTGTCGTTAAGGGCTCCGTTCCAGTGCTCCCGAGTCCATTGGCGAAAGTCCCCGGGCGGCGGGCCGCCGGCATTATTGATAAGAATGTCGGGGTGGGGGCAGGCGGACAGAATGCGGTCGCGTCCCTCCTGGGTGGTGACATCGGCGGTAACGGTTATCACTTTGATGCCAAAGGTGTTTATTATTTCCTTTCCGGTTTTTTCAAGATCCTGCTGCTGGCGCGCGGCCAGAATCAGGTTGACACCTTCCGCCGCCAGCGCCAGCGCACAGCCCTTGCCGAGACCGCGGCTGGATGCGCAGACAATGGCTGTTTTTCCTCTGAGTCCCAGATCCATATTGTTGCCTCAGCAAAAAAAAGGGTTAAAAACAGTTACTGCTAGCCCGGCCAGCCCCAGACTGCTCGGCCAAAATTCCGGCAACGGGCGCAATATTCCGGCTGCACGGGAAAATCACTTGGTTCCCGACAAGTTGAGGCCGACTACGCCGACAATGATCAGAGCAATGCTGACGAGCTTTATGGCTGACACCGATTCCTGAAAATAGGTAATGCCAATAACGGCAATGGTGGCGGTTCCCAGTCCCGCCCAAACCGCATAGGCAATGCTGATATCGAGTCTTTTCAGTGCCAAAGCCAGCATGGCGATGGAGCCGCCGTAAAAAACAAAAACCAGAACCGAAGGGACAAGCTTGGTTAACCCTGAGGATATTTTCATCGATGTGGTGCCCGCCACTTCCAGCACTATCGCCAGAGCCAAATAAAGCCAATGCATAATTTTTCCCGATTCTCTTCTGTCACTATGGGGAGTGGCTTGCTGGCACCATCAAAGCAGTAGTCGCCGTATATCGGCCAGAGCATTCACCAGCTCGGTCATAAATTTGCCGGCATCGACGCCATTGATGAGTTTGTGGTCATAGCTGAGGCTGAGGGGCAGCATTTGGCGCGGGACAAATTCAGTGCCGTTCCACACCGGTTGGATGGACGCCTTGGAAACTCCGAGAATAGCCGCTTCCGGTGTATTGACGATGGGTGTAAAGCCGCGCCCGCCGATGGCGCCCAGGCTGGTAATACTGAAACAACCGCCCTGCATTTCTGTGGCCGATAACTTCCCTGAGCGAGCCTTTTCCGCCATTTCAGCGATGTCGGCAGCTATGGCAAAGAGGCCTTTTTTGTCGACATCGCGAATTACAGGCACCATCAGCCCCCTGGGGGTGTCCACAGCCATGCCCAAGTGAATATAGTGTTTTTGAATGACTTTTTCGCCGCTGGAGTGCCAGGAGCGATTGATTACGGGATTGTTCTTGAGAACGCGGGCGCAGGCGAACATAAGAAATGCCACCGGAGTCAGTTTAATGCCGCGCTTTTCCGCCTCGCCCTTGAGGGATTGGCGAAATTCTTCCATGTCGGTGATGTCGGCATCGTCAAACTGGGTCACCGCCGGCACATTGAGCCAGGTTTTGGTCATGTTGGTGGCGGTCAGTCGCGCGATTTTGCTAAGGGTTATTTCTTCAATGTCGCCAAATTGTGAAAAATCCTGATCGGGAATGCCGGGTATGCCTCCCGTGGCCGGTGCTGTTGTGCCCTGTTCCAGTGCATTCAAGGCTTTTTTGACATAGGCCTCTACATCCTCTTTTTGAATTCGACCCTTGATCCCCGTGCCGGAGACATTGGCCAGATTGACCCCCAGCTCCCTGGCAAAATGGCGCACCATGGGGCCTGCATAAACGGAAGAGGGCGGCGCTTCCGGTTCGTTGAGATCGCTCTCACGTGTTTTTTCTGTGGCGGCATGGCTGTCAGTTGCGGCCTCTGCCTCGGCCTTGTTTGGAGTTGCCGCTGATGTTGCCGCAGCGGCTCGGGGAGATTCCAGCGGTGCTGGCGGAGTCTCCTTGCCCTCGGCTGGTGCTGGCGGGTGGATGTCGCGAGCCACGCCCGCGATAATGGCGACTTCCTGGCCGCTTTTGACTTTGTCTCCTTCTTTAATGAGGATTTTGATGATTTTGCCTGCGGCAGGGCTGGGAACCTCCATGGTGGCCTTGTCGCTTTCCAGGGTCATGAGGCTGTCGCCTTCGCCGATCTCGTCGCCGGGGCTGACGCTGATTTCAATCACATCCACAGGCTCGTCGCTGCCCAGATCCGGCAGCGTTACCGGGGATTCTGTGTTTTCAGGGGATGTGGCGGTCACTGGCTGATGTTGGTCTGTTGCGGTGGGAGTGAGCGCTGGTTTAGCTTCAGCGACTTCTTTTACGGCAGTTTTTTCGTCAGGGGGGCTGTCTTTGGCGGTTGCAGCAGTGCTGTCGGCGGCGACATCGATTTCCACAATGTCTGACCCCTGGGAGACTGAGTCGCCGAGCTTGACGAGGATTTTCTTGATCACCCCTGCGGCCGGTGAGGGCACATCCATGGTCGCCTTGTCGGATTCCAGTACCAGCAAGGTATCTTCAACGGCAACTTCGTCGCCGGGGGCGACGGCAATTTCGATAATCTCGACAGATTCGGCGCCGCCCAGGTCAGGAATTTTAATGGTTTCAATGGCCATGTATTTTTCCTCAGGCGTACAGTGGGTTCATTTTGTCGGGATTGATACCCAGGTCTTTTATGGCCTGGACAACAACAGCTTTATCAATGCGTCCCTGCTTGGCGAGGCCGTGGAGAGCGCAAACGCTGATATAGCGGCGGTCAACTTCAAAGAAATCCCGCAACTTGCTGCGGGTGTCGCTGCGGCCAAAGCCGTCTGTGCCGAGAACATGATAGTCCCCCGGTATATAGGGGCGCAGCTGTTCGGAAAGGTTTTTCATATAGTCAGTGGCAATAATAAAAGGGCCGTTACTGTCTCCCGTTTTATCACTGGACAAGAGTGCGCTGATATAGGGAATTTTTTCAGGTTCGTCGGGGTGGAGCATATTCCAGCGCACGGCGGCCTGGCCATCGCGGCTGAGTTCGTTGATGCTGGTGACACTCCAGATATCGGATTCGACACCGTAATCGTTTTTGAGAATGTCAGCGGCGGCGACGACTTCGTTGAGGATGGTGCCAGCCCCCATCAACTGGACGCGAAGCTTATTTTTACCGGTTTTGGCGCCTTTGCGCAGGCTGTAGCAACCGCGAATAATGCCTTCTTCGGCGCCCTCGGGCATTTCCGGGTGCTGATAGTTTTCATTCATGGTGGTGATGTAGTAGAAACAGTTTTCCTTGTCGCCATACATGCGCTTGAGACCGTCCTGAATAATCACCGCCAGCTCATAGCCAAAGGCCGGATCATAGCTGCGGCAGTTGGGGATGGTGTTGGCAAGAATATGGCTGTGGCCGTCCTGGTGCTGCAAACCTTCGCCGTTAAGGGTGGTGCGGCCTGAGGTGGCGCCGATCAGAAAGCCCCGCGCCTGCATATCTCCGGCTGCCCAGGCGAGGTCGCCAATGCGTTGAAAGCCGAACATGGAGTAATAAATAAAGAAGGGCACCATGGGGCAGTCGTAGTTGCTGTAGGCGGTGGCCAGCGCCATCCATGCCGACATGGCGCCCGCCTCATTGATGCCCTCTTCGAGAATCTGCCCCTGCTTGTCTTCCTTGTAATACATGATCTGGTTGTGATCGTGGGGAATGTATTTTTGCCCGGCAGAGGAGTAGATGCCGAGCTGGCGGAACATGCCTTCCATGCCGAAGGTGCGCGCCTCGTCGGGGACGATGGGCACAATGCGGGAACCGATTTTTTTGTCTTTCACCAGGGTGGTGAGGATACGGACAAAGGCCATGGTGGTGGAGATTTCCCTGTCCCCGGTGCTTTCCAGCTGTTTCTGAAAGGCGCTCAGGGGCGGAGTGTCGAGAGGGGTAAAGTCTGCCTGGCGGAAGGGCACCGGGCCGCCCAGCTCCTCACGGCGTTTCTTCATATAGGCAATTTCCGGGCTGTCTTCCGGCGGGCGGTAATAGGGCACGGTTTCGAGCTGGTCATCGGGTATAGGGATACCGAAGCGGTCGCGGAAATTTTTGAGGCTTTCAATGTCGAGTTTTTTGACCCCGTGGGTATCGTTTGCGGCTTCGCCGGCGGCACCCATGCCGTAACCTTTAACGGTCATGGCGAGGATTACCGTGGGTTTGCCGTTGCTTTCCAGGGCGGCGGCGTAGGCGGCATAGACCTTGTAGGGGTCGTGGCCGCCCCTGTTGAGATACTGGATATCGCGATCGCTGAGATCCTTGACCATTTCCGCCAGCTCTGGATCCTTGCCGAAAAAGTGCTCTCTGGTATAGGCGCCGCCGTTATTTTTGCAGTTTTGCAACTCGCCGTCGCAAACCTCGTTCATGCGTTTTTGCAGCAGTCCCTTGGTGTCTTTTTCAAAAAGTGGATCCCACAGCCGGCCCCAGACCACCTTGATGACATTCCAGCCAGCGCCTTTAAAAACGCCCTCCAGTTCCTGAATGATTTTGCCGTTACCGCGCACCGGGCCGTCGAGGCGCTGGAGGTTGCAGTTGATCACAAAATTGAGATTTTCAAGACCTTCGCGACCGGCGAGGGCAATGGCGCCAAGGGATTCCGGTTCGTCACATTCGCCGTCGCCGAGAAACGCCCACACCTGGCGATCGCCCCTGGGAACCAGTCCCCTGGCGGAGAGGTAGCGCATGACGTGCGCCTGATAGATGGCCTGAATGGGGCCAAGCCCCATGGAGACGGTGGGAAATTGCCAGTAATCGGGCATCAGCCAGGGATGGGGGTAGGAGGACAGGCCTTTGCCGTCAGTTTCGCGGCGAAAGTTTTCCAGCTGCTCTTCATTGATTCTGCCCTCAAGGAATGAGCGGGCGTAAATACCCGGCGAACTGTGTCCCTGAAAATAGACGAGATCGCCGAGATGGCCGTTGTGGCGACCGCGGAAAAAGTAATTGAAGCCGATATCGTACAGTGTGGCGGCGGAAGAGAAGGTGGCAATATGGCCGCCGAGGGCGTCCTCATTTTTATTGGCGCGCATCACCATGGCAAGGGCGTTCCAGCGAATCAGGGAGCGAATGCGGCGCTCCATAAACAAATCGCCGGGCATGTGCTTTTCCCTGGATGTTGGAATGGTGTTGCGAAACGGTGTGGTAATGGCGTTGGGGGTGGGAATGCCCTGTTCAGCGGCTTTGTCCAGCAATTGCTTGACCAGGTAGCCTGCGCGATCCTGTCCCTGAAATTTGATCACTGATTCCAGTGCTTCGAGCCATTCCCGGGTTTCTGTGGGGTCTAAATCCTCAAATGGGGTCATGGTGTCTGTCCTGTTGTTGAATCTGTTGCCGGCTGATATTCGCCACATTATGGATAGACTTTAGCACAGTATTTTTTTCAATACTATGTTCCAATTTTTTTGGAACATAGTATCAAAATTACGGTATTGGCAAGAATCCACAGCCAGTGTTGCGCTATACAGTGTAGACCCTTGTCAGCACCGGGGCATAGGCCGCGCGGCTCAGCTGTCGTAACTAAAGGTTGGCTCCAGATATTCCTCCGCCAGTGGCTCCCCGCTGCCGACGGCCTTGTCGGGTGAGGTGAGTATCCAGAGCCCAGCGCGCTCACCCACCATGACTCTTGCAAAGGCCTGGGTTAGGGTTTCCCTGTCGATGGCGTTCAGAGCCGCCACCAGCCTGGGTCTGAAATCAAAATTCTCATAGCCGAGATTCAGGGATTCCAGATGGCGAGCCGCCAATTCGTTGATGTTGCGCGGTTTTTCCTCTATTTGCGCCAGCACAGACTGGCGGTAACGCTGAAGATCCTCATCGCTAAGGCTGGCGATGAGGGTTGTGGCGTCGTCGAGGAAGTGGTTGATTTCCTTTTTCAGCGTCTCGGCGTCCACTTTAGGTGACTGGACATAAAACAATTGCCCCGGCACCCGTTGCATTGGCGCAATGGTGCTGCCCACGGCATAACCCAGCTGTTTTTCCGTGCGCAGGCTGCTGTAAAAGGGCGCAGACAAAATATTGCTCAACAGGGAAAAGGTGGCGCGCTCTTCTAGGCTGTCCTGATCCCCCTGTAAATAAAGCAGGGCGGCGCTGTCGTTGTGATCCACATAATAGGAGGTGGATGGCAGCGGCGCTGACCGCACCAGGTTTTTAACTTCCTGAGTGACCTTGAGGTCGTGGTTGGTGAGGCCGAGCCCTGTGGTCAGGGTTGCCGCCATTGTCTGCGCCTGGGCGGCACTGAAATTGCCGCCGGCATAGAAGCGGCCTTTGCCGGAATTGGACAGCTGTTGCTGAAATTGCTGCAACTGTTGCGGAGTGATTTTTTCAAGGGCATCGGCCTTGGCCAGCGGCAGCCAGTCATTTTTGACCAGGGGCGGCAGGCGGTTAAAGAGTTGACGCAATGGCCACTCCTTGCTGCTGTTGCGCCACTTTCTCAACAGGCTGTCTTGCACTCTGTTGAGGCGTTCTCTGCTCCAGTCCGGTTTGTTGAGAGTTTGGATTATGCGCTCCAGCAGCAACTGCTGTTTTTCGCTGTAACCGGAAATGGTGATGGTAAAACCCTGCTCCCAGGAAGCCAGATTGAAACCCAGCCCGGCGAGCATTGCCGGATAGGTTTCCGCCGACAGCTGATCCAGTGTCAGCGCAACCAGGTAGTCGGTCATTACCGCGCGCTCGATGGTGGTCATTTGCGGTAGGGTGACGCGGGCTTCAAAGTAACCTTTGGGGGAATTGAACTGGCTGTCCGGGTAGTACCAGAGGTTGTTCTGGTCGCCAATTTTGAAGGGCTTTTCCACCGCTGACGGGACAGTCAAAATGTCGAGATGCTGGGCGATGTAGGGGTTTTTGTTCGGCAGTGCCAGGGGGCCA
>Ga0265293_10006746_pt1 | contig 18077 bp, 18 predicted proteins | sample Munlanlewell138R_FD_192505 | JGI IMG/M metagenome (GOLD analysis project Ga0265293, IMG submission 192505) | Leachate microbial communities from a municipal landfill in Southern Ontario, Canada - Leachate well 138R | ecosystem: Engineered > Solid waste > Landfill > Unclassified | place: Canada...
GTCTGGATCGGCAGCGGCGCATCGCCGGGCAGATATGGAACCACTGTATCGCCCTGCACAAACGGTATTACCGCCGCTACCGGAAGCATTTGAACCAGAAACGGCTCAAATCCCGGATCGCCTATCTCCGTAAATACCTGCGCCCGCATTGGAAAGCTCTCGGCTCCCAGGCGGTTCAGGACGTGATCGAACGGATCGAGCGGGGCTACGAACTGTTCTTCAAGGCGTGCCGCCTGCGGAAAGAAAAGAAGTCGAAACGGGTGGTGCGGCCGCCGTCTTTCCGCAAAAGCGTCAAGTACCGCTCCTTCACGTTAAAACAAGCCGGGTGGAAACTCCTTTCTCCCGGCAAGGTACGAATCGGCGGGGCGGCCTATCGCTACCACGCCAGCCGCGACATCGACGGGACGATCAAGACCGTGACGATCTCCCACGATGCCGTCGGCGACTTCTGGATCATCTTTTCCGTCGAAACGGACGAACCCTCTCTGAAGCGAGCCGCGACAGGTCGAACTGCGGGCTTCGATTTCGGGCTGAAGAGGTTTCTCACCGGCTCCGACGAAACGACGGTCGAGATGCCCGAGCCGCTGAAATCGGAACTCAAGCGGGTTAAAAAAGCAAACCGGCGGCTATCCCGGAAACTGAAAAAGAGCGGCGGACGCAAAAAAGCCCGACTGTCCCTGGCGCGACTGCATCGGCAAATCGCTGACCGGCGGCGGGAGTTTCACCATCAAACCGCCCGCGCCCTGTCCCGGAAATACGATGTGATCTGCATCGAGGATTTGAACCTGACCGGCATGAAATCCCTTTGGGGCCGGAAGGTCTCAGATCTGGGCTTTGCCCAGTTCGTCGACATTCTCAACCACCATTGCCGAAAGAACGGCAGCCGGTTGGTGAAGATCGACCGTTTTTTCCCGAGCAGCAAAACCTGTTCGGCCTGCGGGCATATCCACCGGGAGCTGTCGCTTCGGGACCGGACCTGGGAATGCCCGTCGTGCGGATCGCATCACGACCGGGACAAAAACGCTGCTATCAACATCGAGCGGGAAGGCCTGCGCCTGATCGCTCACCAGGCGGGGCATCGCCTGGAAGGGGAGGCCGCGTAAGACCAGCCTCGCAAGAGGCCGGCGGCAGCCGTTGATCCTTGGAATCCCGGTCTGTTCACGGCCGGGAGGATGTCAAGGTTTTTGGGGAAAACTGAAAAAAGAATTTCGGAAAATTGCGCTTTACGGTGGGACCGGCTCTTGCCGGCCGAACCTGTCTGTGGGCGGAGGTTTTGCCGTCCACAGACAGCGAGGGCATCCCGCCTTCGGCTGTAAAGTGGAGGGAAGGCGGTTAAAGGATCTTTTATGTTAAATAAAAGAGTTACGGAGGTAAATTGCCTGCCGATCTACCTGAAAGTCCGAAGAAATCCGTTCTCGGTCGAACCTGAAATCCCGTCAAAATCCTGATTTTGGCACCTGATGTCCCGCCTGCCCTACTTTTTTCGGCACCTAAAATCCCGTTATCGATTTAATTGGCACCTGAAGTCCCGTTTACCTGTCTGTGGATGCAGACGGGATATCGGGATCCCTTTTCGCGGGATATCAGGTGCCAGCGAAACCTGCAAGCCTGTTAGGGTGGAATTGACGGCACATTAGGTGCCCACGGGACATCGGGTGCCGGATCAACGGGACTTCAGGTGCCAGATCGAACGGATCCGAAGATATCCGGCCTCCCGCGCGGGATATCAGGTGCCAGATTGGCGGGCTATCGGGTGACCGGCCTCCTTGCGGGATATCGGGTACCGGATCAACGGGACTTCGGGTGCCAGATCGAACGGCCCCGACCTCCTGCACGGGATATCAGGTGCCAGGTCAACGGGACTTCGGGTGCTTGGCCTCCTTGCGGGATATCGGGTACCGAATTAACGGGACTTCGGGTGCCAGATCGAACGGGATATCCGAAGCGGGATATCAGGTGCCAGATTGGCGGGCTATCGGGTGGCCGGCCTCCTTGCGGGATATCGGGTACCGGATCAACGGGACTTCGGGTGCCAGATCGAACGGGATATCCGAAGATACCCGGACCCTGAGCGGGATATCAGGTGCCAAGTCAACGGGACTTCGGGTGCCCGGCCTCCCTGCGGGATATTGGGTACCGGATTGACGGGATATCGGGTGCGCTTCCGCTTGCCGGTGACAGTTTATTCCTCGGCGACTTCTTCCAAAAGGAAGGGCTGCTCCCCTGTTAGACTTTTTAGTAGGAATTCAGGTTTGCGATAGAAGGTAATGATATCTCTGGATGGATCCAGAGACATGGTGTATTCGAGCAGATCGAGGGAGCCTTCTCCTTTTCTCCCAGGGAAAAGTTCTCGCACGGTTTGCCGGAACCTCTTCAGGGATGCCTGGGATCCGGATTTGAAGTGGAGCTTATCCATCCCGATCTCCCACATGGGTTGATATCCGCAATGTTTCCGTACCAATTCGTAGATGCGTTTTATCAACCCGGACGGGAGACGAAAATAGTCGGGATTGAGGGTCAAGACCTCTTTGCCTTCTAGTGCCCTGATCATCCAATCACTGAGGGTAATCTCGATATAGTCGGCCTTGCCGTCCGAAGAGCGTTGGATTATCTTCCAGCCGTCAATGATCCCGAAACCCTCGCGTTGTCTGATCCCTCCGGTGCTGATATTGGTCCGAATCCTCGTCCCCTCCATTCGCTCGAGAGCATCGGCCATCAGGTTGTAATCTCGCCCGCCGGTATACCGGTTGGTCGCAACAAGCAGCTCCTTTGGGCGAACGCGGATTTTTTTCGCCACATCCAGTCCCTTGTTGCGGAAGGCCATGTACTGGCTGATGGCGATTATGAGAAAATCCTTGTCGTCCTGAGTGGCTATTCCTTTACTGCCCGGGCTGATGCGGACCTCGACGAAATCGCCATTGTCCAGTTCGTACCGATAGGTCCGCTCGTTGGAATCCTTCTGTTTGCTCAGAGAGAACATCGGAAACTCCATCGAGTGGCGATCCGACTTCAAGGATACCGAATCGAGAATTTCCGCGATGAAGAAATCAAGTTGTTGGTGCCGTATCGGCTTCAGCTTCGTTCTTTGGTTCGGCTCATCCACCCGCATTTCTCCTTTTCAGCCGAATATAAGGGAGTTGGGCTTTTGAGACAAGAGCCGTTTTCTGGCGACGGAATCTCGGGACATCGGGTGCCTGCCTCTACGGGATATCAGGTGCCGCCCCCTCTCGGTTCCCAACCAGGCCGGTTTTCCACTTCTCCCTGAGAAAAACTTCCATCGGCATCGGAAATTCAGCCTCCGTTTTCCTCTCCTTGTCCCACCTGGACATCTGATCTTCAGATAGGCTCTTGCGCCACAACTGGAAAACTTCTTCCTCTTTGGCCTTGAGCTGCTGCAGGCGCCTTTCCTCCTCCTGGAGCGCCTTCTCGATCGGATCGACGTATCCTTCGGGCCGGCGGTAGGCGCCAGCGCGCGCCAGAGACTGAAACACCCACTGGGCAGGACGAGCGACCGGCCGCCCTTCCTTATCGGTCATTTTGCCATGCTCCAGTTCCCATTCCGCGTATTCGAGCGAGCGGTGGACGAGATCCTGACTGCGATCGGCGCGCTCCAAGGACTCGAGAACCTGGCGCAGCGAGGAGGTGCCGAAACCGGCTTTGACCAAGTGAGGAAACTGCGCCTTCAAGTCCTGCTGCGACATTTTCAACAGCCGCTCTCTGATAGATAGATCTTCAGATCTAGATCTATCTATCAGAGAGGTCTGTTCGGTGGGTCTGCTCGTCGGGTCTGTCATGAGGTCTGCTATAATGGCCTGCTTCTTTTCGGATGAAAGCAGGATAGAGATTTTCATTCCTTGCAGACTTGCTAGGCGGATCGTTTCGCGGCAGAGTATCCCTTTATTTTCAAAGCAATCCAGGGCCAGCCTGAGCGTCCCCAAGGAAATCCCTAAATCATTGTTTATACGTGAGTAGGAGGTGATTTGATTTCCCTTTTCGAGAAGATAACGCAGCAGCTTGCGGCGAGTCGGAGTAGAGGCAATGGTTTCGGTTTCTCCTGATTCAATCAAGATGGCGTATCCCTGGAACAGAGGGTCTGCTATATGGGTCTGCCCGTCTGCTATATGGGTCTGCTCTACAGGTCTGTTATGGGGGTCTGCCAGTCTGTCCGAACCGTCAGACCGTCTGTCCGAACCGTCAGACCGTTCGGACAGACCGGAGGGCAGACCCACCGCAAGAGCCCGCGCCCTTTCTGCGATGCGATCCCAGGTCTTTTTCTTTTTCAGATCAAAGTTGTCTGGATCGATCGGCCCTTCACCATAGATAGCGACTAGCTGAGCCTTGAACGCCTCTTTCGCCGACGAACTGCTCATGGCTTCTCTCCCGGACATACGGCAAGAAATTCCTCGGCCAGATTACGAAACCGTTTTGCTCCCGAACTGGTCGGCGAGTCGCGGATGATGGTGCGGTAATTGTCCTCGGCTTTCTTGAAGAGATCGTCGTTGCGAGGAATGGTCGTGTCGAAAACCATGTCGTCGCCGAACTGCTTTCGTACCAGGGAGACTGCCTGTTTGTCGGCCGAAGAGCGCATATCAACCTTGTTGACGAGTAGGCGCAGGAAGCATAGATTGGGGTTGAGGGTTTCTTTCAGGACTTCGATATGGTCCAGGGCGGCGTCCAGGCCCTCGACGGCGAAACGGGAGCGGCATTCGATCGGCACCACCACCCCGTGGGCCAGGGTGAGATACTGTACGACGAAAAGCCCCATGTTTGGAGGGCAGTCGATGAGGCAGTAATCGTAATCCTTCAGCGAAGGGGGTAAGCTGCGCCGCAGGAGGAGGTGGCTTTCCGCGATGTTTTTATAGAGTTCTAACTCGAGGGTGGCGGTTTTCGGGACGTTGGGGAGGCAGTCGATGTTTTCGTACCCCGTCGAGTAGATGCACCGCTGGGGGATTTCCCCCTTCAGGACATCGTACATGGTGAATTCCGAGACCCCTTCGCAGAATATCTTTGAGGTGTTCGACTGGGGGTCCCCGTCGACGATCAGGACCCGTTGGTTCCGCAGGGCCAAAGCATGCCCCAGGTTTGCCGTTACCGTGCTCTTACCCACGCCGCCCTTGTTGTTTACCACCGCGACAATATAGGCCATTATGCACCCCTTTCACCACCATGACATTTCACCGCGAACACCTTGAACTAGCTGAACTTCTTTAGTGATTGACCCATTTTGGACATTCGATACGAGCCCTTTTGTACGGCAGGATGACAACAGCGGGATGCATTGTAGGCACAGTAGTGGCCGGTTTAGTGTATTAAAAAGGTGCTGTTAACGCACCTTCTTTTCACCTGAATTTATATAAGATAAAAAATGAGATTTTTGGTTTTAGTGGGATGGGGATGATTGGCGCGAGGCCGGGGAAGGTTAAAGACGCCAGGACCATTTTCGGCCGGCTTTGCGCTTGGCCCTTTCCTCACGCCAGAAACGGCGCTGTTCCGGCCAGAGGATGACTGCGCACCACAGTAGTCCGCCGGCGAGCATCGCTGCGCCGGTTTTCGGCCAGGGCGGATCATTTTTGACGTGCAGGGTAAAAAGGACGGTGCCGAGGCTGTGGATCAGCAGGCAGGTCTTCATCCGTTCCTTCAGCAGAACGGCCTGCAGCGGCTCATTTGTGCGGTACTCTTGGGGATTGAACGGGGTGGGGAAGGAGACGATCAGGACCCAAATGACAACGCCGGCCAGGGCGATGGCGCCGGCGATGGCGATGGCCGACAGATCGACCGTGCTGAGGGGGCCCTCCAGCAGGGACCAAAGGAGTACTGATACCAGCAGAGAGGCGATCGAGGTCTGCAGGTAGAAGAAACGCCGGCGGTAGCGCTGGAGGAGATTTTTCTTGGCGTCCCGGTTAGACATTAACCCCTTACGGCTGAAAATTTTATTGACACTTAGAAAATTCAGAAGGAAACTACTGACATCATTCAGGGGTGGTTTACGATCAAGCTCAATTATATCAACATCTTTTGCTTCTGCCTAGATATCTAGCCGCACCTGGTAGCGGGTCTTGCCAATCACTCCTTCCGTTGGGCCAACCCAGTGCGCCTCGACGAGTATCCTTTCCCCTCTTTTCTTTGTGAATCGTTCCGACTGCAGCCGCCGCCAATGACGCCTTCTTTCGTGCGGCGCCCTTCCCCCCTGCCCTTTCGGATAATTAAGGCCGAGTTTTTCCCGGATTGCCTGGGGCCGCAACATGATATAGCGGGGCCGGTCTTTGCTGCGCAGGATCCTGCCTTTGGCTGGCACCCGGGGTTTGACCGGGCTTTTTTCAACGACGAACAGCTCATGGTCCTGGGTGGTGAGCATCAGCTCCTCAATGGCGGTGACCACGTTACCGATGGTTGAGCGGAAAGTGCTTTGGGCATCCAGGGGGTTGATGGCCGCCACTTCATCGGCCAGCATGTCCAGTAGAATTTCGCCGCGGCCATCGACGAGCACCAGCCGTTCGACCTCGCCCATCGTCCGGTACGTCGAGGGGCCGGCGCCTACCGCAGGCAACTCCATGTGGTAGATGGTGCCGAAGGAGAACTGAAAAGCCTGCTCCTGCGGATTCTTGGGCGCCGGAAAATTATCCAATTCTGGAATCTTTCGTGCGTACTGGCTCTTGTCCGTGTTGTACACGGAAAGCACGTCGACGAAGTGCCGCTTGACGCCTTCGAGGCCAACCGCTTTTTCCTCGGTATCGAACAGGAAGGTGCAGGTGGCGCCGTCCTCGATGGCTACCGCCGGAAACGGCAGCACGAACAGGTCCAGATCGTCCTGGGTGAAGGAGTTAGGGCCGATTACCTCATGGGCGCGGTAGGGGAACTCGAAAAGATGCGTCCGTTCCAAAGCGCGCAGCAGATCGGGACGGTGCTGCTCGACATATCCGGCGAAGCGATCGAAAAGCATGCGCTACTCCTTTCTATCCCTGCCCTCCGGCGGCGCCGGCGGGTAGGGCTTTTTTGATGACAACCGCTGTCGCAGATCGTTCACCGTGGCCTCAGCCGCCCTCCTGCTGTTTTTCTCTTCGATCAGCTCCCGACGCAGATCGGCCAGTTCCTGCCTGTACTCTCCGGCGTTCTGCCGGCGCTCCTCGATCTGGGAGTTCATCAGCGCCATCTGGTCGGCAAGGTCGGCAACCTTCTGTTCCGCCCGGACCCTCCCCTGTTTGGTTTCGGATATTTCGGACGCGAGTTCGCCGAGCTTCCGGCGCAGGTTGTCCGACTCGGACTTTCCTTCCTCCACCTGTTTCTGCAGGTTTGCCACCTGGGCGTGCAAAGCCTCGGCCTGGCTGGTGGTGACCGCTTGGGATTTTTCCGACTCGCCGAGCTGCCGGCGCAGGCTGCTGGCCTCCTCGGAAATTGTCTTGAGCTGCTGCTCTGCCTTTTCGGCCGCCCGATCCGCTCGTTCCACCTGCATCTGGGCCTTGGCGGCGGCGGTGCGCGCCTCTTCCCCCTGCTGAACCAAGAGGGTGTTCTGGCGCTTGACCTCGTCAAGCTGTTGGGCGAGGTCGGCGTTGCGCTGGGCTGTGACGGCCAGGGCCTTTTCGTTTTCCTGCCTTTCCTTGTCCCCTTGGGACTTTTGCTGGGCCAGCTCCTGCGTCAGCTCCTCGATACGCTTCTCGGCCGTTTTCAGGGCGTCCAGCAGCTCCTGTTCCCGCTGCTGCATCTCCTCCAGCTCCGCCTGGGCCTGCTCGGTGGCCCCTTGAGCGACCTGGCCGAGAGCCCGCAGGAGCGACTGCTGAAGGTCCCCCGGTATTTCCACGGCCAGCAGGGCTCCTTTCCTCGCCTTCCATTCCTTGATGTACTGCAGGACCGTGGCCAGGGAGCCACCGGTTTCGGCCAGAACAGCCCGACCGGAAACCCGCCTGTTTTCCTGTTCCAGTCGATTGCAGACCTGCGCCACCGCTTCGAACGTCGCCACTTTTTCCACACCTGCCTCCATTTTTAAAAATTGATATGATACGATATCATATCATATCAATTTTTTTCAAACTTTTTTGGTGGGGATCAGTAGCGGCTGGCCACGGAATGGCCGTGGGAGAACTTGTTTTCCTGCAGCTGCTCGTTGCTCCAATGCCCGTATTTGGCCAGAGCCTCTTCAAGGACTTGCGGCAGGAGCCGATCCCCCCAGACGCCGGAATTGCGGGCCCCCTTGTGGCTGTTTTTGGCGATCTTCCGCGCTTCGAGCTCGACCCATTCCTCAAAATCGGCTCTGTGGAAGCGGTGCAGCCACAGTAGTTCGGCTTCGTTCATATAAGGGCAGAGCATGCAGTTGCTCGGCGGGGGAACCGGCTGGCCGAGGCTGGCGGCGTGCCGTTGGCAGGCGCCGCGGTCCATGCCGCGGTCGATCAGGGGGTAGAGAACCTGGATGGCGCACTGGCGCCATCCCTTGGGGATTTCGTCGGGTTTGACGCAGCGCTTCTCCTCTCTGGCCGCCAGACCGATCAGCATGCTGATCTTTCCGTATTTCTGGGCGAAAAGCTTCAGGGCCTCTTTACGGCCGAAGGGCATATTCCAGCGCCGCCCCACCCACTCGTCGAGGAAGTTGTAAATAGGGGTCAACTTCAGGTTGTCCGTGCAGGATTTGGGGAACCGTTTGGACCCGACGGTATCGTTGCGACGGTACTGCTGCCGCAGTCCGGGCCAGGTCCTGGGGTGGTAGCCCATCTCCGGGGTGATGTGATGGTATTCGATGCCGCTTTCGGCGCAGAAGCGGCGGCTGTATTCGAGGTGCTCGTAGGTCCCTGGATGTTCGTCGCCGGTCTCGCTTGAAAGCACCAGCAAGGTTCCGGGGGCATATTTTTGGCGGAAGGCCGGATCGAGGGCGCAGGAGAGCAGGAGCGACCAGGAATCCTGGCCGATCCCGTAGGAGAGCACGGTGAGGGCGCCAGAGACTGGGGCCGGCGCGGCGGGCGGGAAGCCCGGATTCGGTCGGCAGTGCGGGGTCATGCGGCCCTCTGGAGCGTTTCGGGGAGGGCGAAGTCAAGGTTGCTCTCCAGTTCCGGCTTGAGTTTCCGGGCCTTGGCCAGCATCTCGCCGGGGTCGGCGATGATTTCCAGGGTGCCGGGTGCGACGATTCCTTCCTGCTCGCACCAGTTTCGCCAGCTTTCGCTACGCCAGAGGCCCTTGGTCGTCTTGAATCCATGCTTGCCCAGCCTTGCGTTATCCTCCATGGCGATCGCCCGCTGCAGCAGCTCGGGGTAGGACGCGGCCAGCCAGTAGATCTCCCACGGTTTGGTTCCCAGGCAGAAGAAGCAGCTGGATTTGGTCGGCACCGGCAAGCCGGCATCGAGAATAGCCAGGATGCAGTCTTCCCGGGTCCACTGCATCTGCTGCAGGGGATAGAGGAAGCGGAACGGGTCCTTGCGCTTCTGGGTGCTGGCCTTCTGGAAGCGGCAGGTATCGGCGGGGCCGAAGTCATAACCGATCAGCTTGTACGGCCGGCGGCCGGCGGCGATGCTCTCCAGGGCCGGAGCCCACCCCGGACAGCGCCGGGATTCCTTTCCCCGGCTCACCCCGAGCAGGAAGCGATCCATGACGGCCGCCTTGAACTTCAGGGTGCAACTGCCCATGCCGCTGATCGAGATTGACGGCAGAGTCTGGTTGGCCAGGCAATTGCCCTCCAGGGTGGTGTACGGGGCGGTATCGGGCTGGTAGGCCACGCGGGTGATTGCTGGGAAGCCCTGCTGCCGCAGCCAGCCGTCGAAGAAGTCGAGATAGGCGTAGGTCGGCGGACGTTCGTTGCCCACATCGGCAAAGAGGATCAGGTCGGGGCGGATTCCGGCGGCGGCCATGGCGACGAGCATGGCGGTGGAATCCACGCCGCCGCCATAGTTGACGATCAGCGGCGCATCGGCAGGAAACGCCAGGTGCGGGTGGGCCGATCCCTTGGCCCAGGCATCGATCAGTCGCAGTATCCCCCCCTTGCTCCCATACCGTCGTACCGAGACATGGCCGCATCCCTGACAGCGGCTGCGCACCCCGAGGTTCTGCACCTCCAAAATGCCGCTGTCGCCGCAATGAGGGCAGAGGATGAGCTGGGATTCGAAGGCTTTGATCTGCGCGCTATCGAGCATGGGGCACCTGTCAGGCGGCCTGGGGATGCTGAGAGCACAGTGCGTCGAGGCGGGCGATGAGCTCCGGCGGCGAGACGGCGCAGAAGCGCATGAGCACCGCCGCGGTGGCGTTCACCCCGTCGGATGTCTTGCGCATCTTGCCGTTGATAACCGAGCGGCCCTGCCAGAGCGGGGAGGATTTGGCCGGATCGATGCCGGCGAGGCCCTGCAGGCAGCGCAGATCGGCCGTATGGGCGCCGAGCACTGCCAGAGCGTGCAGGAAGACGGCGTGAGAGATGATGTATTGCTCCCGCATCGTTTCGGCTGCGATCTTGCCCTCCAGCATTGGGGTCCAGAAGGGGATGACGCCCAGGGCGTCGAGGAATTCCACGACTTCGCGGGTCTTGGCCTCCAGGTCGGGCAGCCTTCCGATGTTCTTCTCCGAAACGCCGGTGAGCATGCCGACGAACTTGTGGAAGGCGATCAGGCTCCACAGGTGCGGGCTGTTTTTGCTCGGGCTGGCGTTCTCCATATCGATGCGGCAACGGATGGCCGGGCGGCGGCCGAGGATGTCCATGACCCAGCGGGCGAAGGGGTTGCGCAGATCGTAGAGGGCATTAAGGCTACCGGAGGGTTTGGTGGCCCGAGAGTTAATATCCGCGAACATCTGCTGGCAGGCGCGCAGGCCTCGGTCGAAGTACAAGGTCACGGAGATGGAGTGTTCGGCCAGCTCCGGCGCTTCGCGCAGGGCCAGAGCTATTCCCATACGACGGTGTTGACCGTCGTTTATAAGGAGGCATGCATCGATCGGGATGGACAGCAGACCAACCTCGTGCCCGGGAACCAGGTTCTCGAGACGCATGCTGCGATCGCAGCTGGCGGTGATCGCCGGCAGAACATAGGAGTCCTGGTTCGACAAGATGTAATCCGCGATTGCCTGAGCCCGTTGCTCATTCAGTTTTCTCTGCGCGCGCAGATCGGCAGGAACACTTTCTTCGTCGAACTTGAACATGCGAACGAGAAATTTGAATGGAATCGTCGCAGTGAAGAATTCTTTTCCGGCTTGGGTGCCTTTTGTCGCGGGCAGCTGGTAGTTGATCATGCTTACCTCCTTTTTTGATCGATTATTGATGATAAAAATAAATCGTCAATACTTTTTATTATTGAATAAAACAAAAAAAGACCGGTATGAATAACCGGTCTCCTCATTCGTAGTGTTGTGCTGGTTCGCTTCCTGGTCAGAATTCCATTGGCAATTGCGTCGACAGGTTTTTCTTCCGACCGGAGGTTCTGTATTTCGGCCTCTTCAGTGGCTGGCGGGCATGTTCCGGCCTGATCAGCGCTGTGCTCCCGGGGTTGCCGGCGAGCACCTTTCTGATCCCCTCGAAGGTCCCCATGCCGCCGTCTTCCAGGATGCAGGTGAAGGCGTCGATGACCGGCAGCCCCTCGGGGGTCACCATATCGACAATTTCCGGCACGTTCTCCATCACCATCGTCTTGGGCTGCATCTCAATGATCAGGCGGGCGAAGTCGAAAACCAGGCTGTTGCGCGGATCGAGGACATTTCGTGTCCCGGCTCGGCTGAAGCCTTGGCACGGGGGACCGCCTACCACGCAATCGAGCTCGCCGCGCCGCATCCCGATCGCCTGCAGGATCTGGGCGCCGGTGAACTTGCGGGCATCGCCGAAGAAGAAGTGGTCCACGCCGGGGCGTCCCTGGGGCCGGTGCGAACCGGAGACCGGAACCTCGCGGCACAGGTCGGTCTTTTTCCAATATTTCTGGAGCCGCTTCTCCAGCCGCTCTTGATCCTCCGGGGAGGCGAAGTGCATCTGGAGCGGATAGTTGCCGAGGTTGATGAGGTAGGTGATCGCCGCGTCCGCATCCCACTCGAGAGCGGCGATCACCTGGAAGCCGGCATCGATCATCCCCAGGCTGAAGCCGCCACAGCCGGCGAACAGATCGACGGCCACCGGCCGCTTCGGCTGCGCCGGCACCCACAAGCCGCCGGGGCCGCTTTCCCAGCTCTCCTCTTGTCCGGGTAGGATTAGCATTCGACCGACCTATAGAGAAAATTTTCCGTCCAGGCTCCAGTATCCGTCGGCGGTTACTAACCCCTGCGGACGCAGTCTCTCTTCGATCTGCTGGATGATTGTCTGCCTTTTTGCCCTGATCTTTTGCTCGAGAACTTCGTCGCCATCCATCATGTCGCCGAGGAAGACGCAGAGGCGCAGGATGCTGTCGGTGGTGCGCGCGGTGGCGACGAAGTACTTTTGGCACACGGGCATATCCCGAGGGCTCAGGATGGCGGTGCGGACCTCGGGCTCAACATCGTTGCGGCCGGCGATCTCCTGGAGGAATTCCTCCAGGGTGTTGAAAACGGCGTAGGCAGGCTGGAAGCGGTTTTTGCTCATCGTTTTTTCCTCCTTCTGAATTCTTCCGGCCATGCGCAGAATATCCGCGCAATACAGGTATTTCGGCATTTCTTCCTCGTAACCGAAACTCTCGACGACCAGGTAGCCGTAGCAGGGGTACTGTTTCGGCGCGTACCTTCTCAGCAAGGTCTTGTCCCGGTGCTTGAGGAAGGTCGCCAGAGACCAGCGGCGAAAGGCCGTTTCGCTGCGGAGGAATTTAAGATCCAGATCCATGGCACCCTTCCGAGTGGCCGGGTGGCACCTGCCCCCGAGTCCGATTGTCGATGATCCTGGCGGCTTCCAGGGCGCAGCACGGAGTTTTTTCCGTACCGTCGTACAGCAGGCACGCCAGGGCGCCGCCCGCCTTGCGTACGAGGCGTCCCTTGGCGCCGGAGAGCAGCAGGTTGAAACCGTAGATCTCGAGTTCCCGGCGCTTACGCTCCTCTTCTCGCTGAAGCATCTCCGCGGTGGTGCGGCGCTCCTGTTCAGCGACCTGCGCTCGGATTGTCTTCTCTTTGACAATGCAGGCGCGCTGGTAGTCCAAATAGGACTCTCTGCTGTCGAGGATGGTCAGACCGTGTCTTTTTGCCGTTCGGAGGCCGTGCTCCTGGCAGTAATAGCGGCAAGGGCGAGGGATCAGCGGAGCACGACCCGGGGACAGGTTGACCCAGACCCGGACCAGAGCGCCGGGCTTGCCACAGCCGGCCACCCTCTTTCGCCGGTTGACGCCGGCCCGGCAGGGCTCCTCGAAGGGGATCTGGAGATCACGGGCGGCAGCGGCGCTCAGCAGAACGGGATATGTGCGCCGCCAGCCGTGGATGACGGTGATCGGAGTATCAGCGATTCTTGCTCGATTGTGCATAAAGTTCCCCTCCTTTTTGGCGAATGCGGACATGCTCTTTCAGACAGGCGAAGGCGGCGCTGATGGCGGGCTGCCAGTCACTCTGGAAATGACGATGTTCCCAGGCCGGATCTCGTTCCTCCTGCAGGGCCGCCGCGAATTCCACCTCTTCGGCACGGCACAGGAGCCGGAAGCCCCCCAGGGTGGGGATGCCGGTATCGGCTTCCCACTCTTCGACCTGCACCTCGCAGGGGCCCCCGCATTCCGGACAAAAGATGGTCGGCGGCAGCGGGATCGGCCGGCCGGAAAAGTAGGTCTCCCGTTCGGTTTCAGGGCAGGTTCGATGCATCGTAAATTTTCTCCAACTCGCCGCGGACGTGGACGCGGCGCAGGGCCGAGGCGAGAAGTCCCCACTCAGCTTCGAGATTTCGCTGGGAGAAGAGGAAATCGGCGCCGGAGAAACTCCAGGCGTTTCCGGCGGGGCCGACCACCTGGCGGGCGCGGCCGCGCGCATCGGCCAGGACCAGTCCCCAGCGCGGCGGCAGATCGGCCGGGGCGATCACCCCTTCGGGGGCCAGGTAAAAGCGATAAGCGCCCATCCCGGTTTCCGGCAGGCGGCGAAATCCCTTGCGGGCATCGGCCAGAAAGTCTTCCCGCGACAACTTGCACTCGACCAGGATCGAGGCATCGCGGCCGTAGCCAATGCGAAAGCCTATACAGTCGGGGATTTCCTTGGTGTCGCCCAAGTGGCGCAGCTCGCGAAGGGCGAAGCTGCAGCGCTTGGCTTTGAGCAGCCAGTTGTAGGCTATGTCGACCATGGAGGCGTGGGTCATTTTTCTACCCTCCGGCGTCTCGAGTTCGGCGAAGGCGTGCTTCTGCTATTGCCTTCGGGTCGTAAGGCACTAATCAGGCATCCTTCATATCCCTCAGGCCACCTTTTCTCTTTCTGTAGCCGGTTGACGCCGCGGATCGCCAGGTGCAGGACGATGTTGAAATTTTGCTTCTCCCACGGATTCTTTAGCGCCCAGGCCATCGGGTCGATCCGGTCGAGGATGCGGTTGCCCTTGTGGTCGGTTTCGGCCGCCCAGTGCCGCAGGACATCCGGGAGCTGGTCGATGCGACAGCCGGCCAGCAGCGCCAGATCGGCCGCTGTCTGGGGCAGGAAGACGGCGCGGTAGGAGGCCACGGCCCCGGTGAGGAAACAGGTCGGTTTCTGGCGCTGGTTGAGCCCCTGGGAAAGGAGCATGGAGCCGATACCGCCGGCCCGGTATTCCCAAGGTCTCTCTATTGCCTCTTCCCGCAGCCGCTGCATCAGGCGGTATGCCCACCGGTCGCCTTCCTGGCGCGAAGGGACCTGCAGGCGCAAACCCGGAAAATCTTCCTTCAGTGCAACCCAGACCTCGCCCTCGGCCGCCATCGACAACAGCGCCTGGATGTTCTTGCGCACGGCCTTTCGGTACCAGTACTTGATCTCTTCCTTGCGCTGGCGGTATTCCTTGTCGGCGAGCCGCTGGATTTCCTTGGCCAAGTTGTAGCGGGCGATGAACAGCCGATCGGCGAGGATCTGCTCGCGGCTGCCGTAGGTTGTCGCATCGAGACAATGCAGGGAGTAGCGGTGATCCCCTTCCTTTTTCTCCCAAAAGGGGAGCTTTTTGTCCTCGGCTGCGGAGACGCTGATCATCTCGCCGGCGTCGGCGGTAATGTAGTGCTCTCGAGCGCCGCAGCCGAGCAGGTTCAGGGAGTCGGGAAGGACTTGGGCGCCGTAGCGCTCCTCCAGCCAGAGATTCGGCCGGCCGCCGTCACTGCCGAGGGCCGGGTCGCCGGCCGCTGCCAAAACTTCGGCGGTACTGAGGGTCTGGACGCAAATTCCCTGATAGACCGGGACGGGCAGATGGCTGCGCTGGGCAACCTCAATGAGCCGGTTTTCCACCCGGATCATCTCGGCCGTATACGACAGCTGCGGACAACTGAAGCGATGGTTCCAAAATCGTTCCACGACCAGATCAAGCATCATTGCCGTCCAGACGATCTCCGGGGCCGCCAGCTCACGGATCGGCTTGAGCAGGAAAGCCTGCTGCTGGAAGGGCACAATTCCTTCGATCTGTTTCTGGTCGATGTACAGCCGCTCCTGTTCCTCGTCGTACTTGACCCCGAGCAGATCGTACGGGAACCAGTTGCGGGCGATTCGCCGCCCCAACTCTCGATCCGGCCGGCGTGACATATAGCGCTGCAGGGGATGCGAATGCTGGGGGACATCGGAGAGCAGGAAGAGGTTGCCGCCGTTGCGGATCACGAAGGCGAAGTAGCTCTGGTAAGCGTCCGGGTCGCGGATCAAACAGAGGGAAACCCCCGAAGGCATGGAGCAGGCACAGGCTAGCAGGCTGTTGACGTTCCAGAACTGATAGACCTCGGGGTTGTAGCGCGGGGCCACTCCTTCTCTTTCCGGCTCGCCAGCAAGGAACTGATCGACCTTCAGATTTTCCAGCGAGCGCAGGGCGTCCCGGCGCAGCAGGGCCAGTTCGTGGCGATTTTCGATGAGCTTGAGGACCTCGGGCGTATCGGCTTGGTAGTGGCGCACCGCTTTGCGCATGGCCAGGGCGAAACTCTGGCCAACTTCGTGGAAGTCCGGGGTGCGCAGGATGTCGAGGAGGGCGGCGGCTTTTTTCAGATAGTCCTCTGTCCGAGTAGGGCCGGTGAGCAGCTCCTCAACCGAGAATGACCTCTCTTTAAAGTAGAAGGTGGCGAAAGACTCGAATAGCATCAGGCCGGTGATCTGGGTGGGATCCAGCACCAGTGCCTCTTTGATCGCTTCGTGCATCTGGCGCACGTCCCAGTCCCGCATGGAGAAACGGCGGGCGCATGGATCGACGCCGGTCAGCTCCAGCCAGAGATCGAGGGCTTCGGGAAGATTGGTCATTTGGCACTCCAGAACGGCTGCTGGCTATCCGGAACATTCAGATCCGAAGGGATTTCCATGCTCTAGGCGAAAGGCGGATTTTTTGCCTCGGTTAGGGACGATCTTTCCATGGCTAATAGCGTTGCTCAAGTGACCACATTAAAATTTCTGCGAGCTGATCACTGGTCAGGCTGCTGATGGCTTGAAGGGTCTGGAGACACGCGGCACGGCGGATGCGGTTTTTGCCGGTGACATATTTTTCAAGTGCCTCGTCAATCGTCATTCCGTCTTTTAAGGCGCTTACAAACTTGGTTGCCAATCCATTATCAGCTCCTAGTCGTCGTCATCAAACAATGAGTTTTTCTTTAGGCCGCATTTCTGGGCGCTGAAGTATTGCCGCAGCTTATCAAGCTGCCGGGTGAGCCGGCTGGGAGCGGGCACAATCTCTTTTGCCCACGCCCCTTCCCTGTCCAGGTATTCCACCGTTCGGTCATCCTTGATCCGCATCCGGAAGCGGGTGATGAACTTACACTCCGGGCAGAACCCAGCCGCTTCGATGACGGCGACGAAGGGGAAAGGAGCGCTCACCCTACCCTTCATGTTGGCCGTGGCTATCGGCTGATCACAGCAAAGGCACTCTCCACCGAATTCGTTGATGACGAATGTTCCTCTCAGGCGAACCGGCAGCTGCTCCTTAATGGTCCGGCAGTTCATCAGATCGGTGGTTCGATCGTCCAGGGGAATTTTCTTCAGATTCTTACCACTCATGGTCGGGAGCCGATGTCTTCTCGTTCTTGTCGGTTTTCAGCTCGTCGGGGATATCGACCTCCTCGCCTAATTTGCTTGCCACATAGCAGCGCATGGCAGCTACTAAGGGAGTTTTGCCGAAGATGAAATCACTGCGAGCACCAAATCGGATGGGGTATGCAGCCATCCATCTCTCCTGGTGCCCACAATTCTCTGCGTTCAGTATGTCAATTCCTTCCCGCTCGATGATCGGCCCGCCCTGCGCCCAGATCGTTGAGGGTGAATAAACTCCCCTACAACCTTTTTGAGTTGGTATGCCGCCCCAGATGAAAACTAATTTATCGGCAATCATCTCGCATTTTGCCACCGCCCAATCAAGAAGGGTGCCTGTCAGCTCTGCCGTTTTCGCTCTCATCCTCAGTTCCTGTCTTTCGCATATTTTCTATTTCAGGTTGAATCCATATTCTCATGACCTGGATAATGATCAAGAGGAAAAATTATCTGATTTTTCTCGTTTTTATCTTTATCTTCTCTGATTCTCTTTGCGAGTTCCCTGGAATCAATCTCCCTGGCACCCTGCATGATAGCTCTTTGTCTCATTCCGACTGTGAGATCATAGTGTGGCAGGATCGAATGATCCTGAAACCAGGAACGGCGAAGGCCCAACTTAGCAGCAAAACGGTGCAGATCCTCGACGGAGTCGGCGAGCAGGTGGCAGCTCTTGTCCCAGGGCCAGCGGGCATTCGGCACGCATGGACGAAGAGCATCGACGTAGACGCCGCCTGTTGTCGCAGTCGGACCGGGAGGGTTCCAGTCCCACAAACCTGGAGCACCACGGGCGGGGATCGGCGGATCGAGGGGCCGGACCTCCTCCAGATACCAGGCGAAGCGGCCCGGCTGGAAGTTGCCGCAGGCGCTCTCCAGGTCGGCGATGCGAAAGCAGTAGTCCCGGGTCATCCTGTAGCAGTCGGCGAGGACGCAGGCCGCCACGGCGAACCCGCGCGGGAAAGAATCAAAATCCCGGCCGGCCAGATGAGGGGCGAGGAGATCCTCTTCCTGCAGGTCCCGGTAGGCCTGGCGCAGTTCGGTGTCGC
>Ga0265293_10006747_pt1 | contig 18075 bp, 37 predicted proteins | sample Munlanlewell138R_FD_192505 | JGI IMG/M metagenome (GOLD analysis project Ga0265293, IMG submission 192505) | Leachate microbial communities from a municipal landfill in Southern Ontario, Canada - Leachate well 138R | ecosystem: Engineered > Solid waste > Landfill > Unclassified | place: Canada...
CCATTTTTTGAATGTCGTTTCCAAACCACGGCTGAGAAGCAAGTTTATTATAGGGATGGAGAAGCAAAGAAATTTCATCAGATTGAGTGTAAGCAAATCTGACAGTATCAATATCAGCACACAGTTTAAGGGTTACTCTATTCATACTGTCAATAAAAGTGTCATCAAATGGTCTTTGCATTCCTCTAGTAAACGTATGAAACGCTCTCCCATCAACTCTGATAATTACTGGAGTTCTCCAAGGAAGATAACTAGAATAAGCCTGCTCATAGTTATTCTTCATTCTATCACCAAGAGCGTCTTTCATTCAAATTCATCTTTCTTATCTTTGTATTTTTTATACACATTCTCTACTACTAAATCATATGGAGGCCAGTCTAAATCCTCTTCAAATAAATCTTCTGTAGTTAATTCATCAGCTATTTCTTCTGCTTCATCTAAATCTTCTGCTTCTATCTCTCTATTCATAGAGAACATAACTGTGCCTTGTATAACAAAGATTTTCTTTCTAGACATTCCAAACTCTCCGTTCAGCCATTTGCTCTTGTTTGCTCATGGAAAGATTATATACTTCCATGATTTTCTGCATGGGAGCTTGTCTATAATGCTCAATTTTACTTTCTACATTACCTTTAACAAAAACAGGATAATCTTCCCAATCAAAAGTATCACATACAACAATCATATGTGTTGCACCTTCAGATACTCCCTCATCAAACCATTCTGATAAATCTTGTCTAGAAGCGGCCATTATGACTCCTTATGGTTCATATATCCTTCTACAATAAAATACTCATCACTTACTGTTCCATCAGTAAAGTAATTAAACGAATTTACTGAAGTCTCCACTGTTCTCCAGAACAGAACTTCTTTATCAAAAGCTATTTTGAAACGCTGCGCTAGATAAAAATCTGGTTCTATCTTAGGATACCATACTTGTACTCTTTTAAAAACCCGTTCATAAGCCTCTATGTGAGGTTTTAATTCCTCATAACGTGTCTCAGTAGAAATTCGTCTAGCCTGAATATACCTTACATTAGGAAAAGATGATACATACCTTACTATGTCAAAGAATTCATCTTCAGTCTGTTCAGTTATTACTATAGCAACCCTAGGATTTGTAGTTTTAGGAATGATTTGTTCCCAATCAGGCATAGGAGTTTTACCCCAAATACTAGGAAGTACATCAGACTCTAAGGTATGAATAGAGTATCCAATACTAAGGTCACAACTATTAATCGTATCCATTTTCTGAAGAGCTAAAACTCCATTAGTTCTAAGCCCTACTTGAAAAGCACATGCCTGAAGATAATCAATAAGTTCTTGAAGATAAGAATATTGAAGAGAATCTACATTTTGACCAGTTATATAAATCTTTTTAATCCCATTGCCTTCACAGAGAAGAACAAAATCTTGAAAGTTTTTCCACTCTGAAAAGTGTATCTTAGTTTGGTCATGCTTAGAAAGTTCTTCTTCAATGTCTTTTCCAAGGCAGAAGAAACAATCTGCATTGCATTTTCCTAGAAGATTTATATTAGCAAAGGTAGGAGTTTCTCTATCTCTATTTTTAACTATCAATTCATTTTCCTTATCTCTAGGAGTAGCTCATTAAGACCTTCCCAATATGGTTCATCATTAAGAACAGAAGGAGTGCTATCAAATGTAGCAAACTCTTCTTCAAATTTAGCTATAAGCTTATCACTAGGAAGTTCACCTAAAGCAAAATACTCTTCTGGATTATCCAGCTTTGGCTTTAGAGTTCCTGTAGCCATTAGCTCTTTACCTTGCCTCATAAGCCTGAAACAATGACGAGCATGTTTAGCATATCTGTTCTTTACTGCGGGATTGAATCCCTCTCTACCTTCAGCTTCTCTCTCTTGTAGTTTTCTAGCTTGCTGTACTGCATAACCACCGAAGGAAGCTCTTACATTATTGCTCAAGAACATTTGCCGGTGAGCAACAAGTAAACATCCTTCATAAGTAGTTACTAGATATTCAGGAACAAAGAGAAGTTCCAGCACAGTAGGATTTCCTTTAGCAGCCAATGTCATGAATTTTTTAACTTCATGCAGAGTGCAATCAGGCTCATGTGTTACATATGTATCTTCATTATTAAAAAAGCCAAGTATCTCTTCTGTTGGTCTTACCATCACACCAAGAAAGTCTTCATCAGAAAACTCAGTATTAAGACCATATAGATGAGAACCTACTCTAGCTTTAAGAATAGTTTTCATATTATATGCCTTTTAATGTATTTGGATATTGTCTTTTAAGACGCTCATGTATTTTTTCTTTTCGAGCTTCCCATAAAGCGGTAAAAGCTTCTTCGTTGTCTCCGCAAGAAGGGCATTTATCTGGAAGTTTATCATCCCTATGATAGATTTTATACCAGTCACAGATTGGGCAATACACTCTTATTTCATCACTTATTATCAAAGTCATTGAAACAGTTTTCCTTCTTTTTGAAGTTTTTCTCGTCGTAATCTTGGAAGAAAATCAGAGTCACAAAACTCATCTACAATAACTTCCCAAGTTATTTGTTCATCACAATATCTAGGAACATGAATAGTAATATCTATACTAATATGTTCTTTATCAAATAAGTAATGGGATTCATAAATTTGATAATATTGTTTATCTTGTCTACCATGTGTTTCTCTAAGATAGTCCACTAATTCATGAAGTCTATCGTATACTGGTTGTTCCAATGCTCGTATAGACTCCTTAACATGCTGTATACTTTTTTCAAGCTCTTCTACACTTACAAAATGTGCAAGATACTCTTCTTTATTATACATTAGTTTTCCTTGGTAAAGCATCACCAGTATTTTTTCTATGCTCACGAATAAGAGCTTCTGGATATATAGGCTCTTTCATCGAACCGTAAACCTCTATTACTCTATATTTTTGGTTATGGATAACAACATATTTTCCAAATTTAGCAAACTCTTTTGGTATCCAAGCGACATGCTCAGAACCTTCTGCTCCTGTTGGTGTGATAGCTAGTAAATTTACTTGGGTATACATATTTTCCTTTCAGCGTTGCGCCTCTAATGAGGCGCATACTATCTACGGAGTTATAGTAGGAGCAACCAACTGCATATCAGAAGGGAGAACCCAAAACGTTACTTTACCAGATTCAACAGCTTTTTGTAAAACAGCAGTCATACCACCTTCACCTTGAAGAGACTTTCTCAGAATTTCATTAGCCTGAGCATCAATCTCTGCGGCTTCTTTACGGTTTTGAGCAGCAAGAATATCCTGCTGAGTTTTCACAACATTCTCCACAGCAGTTTGTACGGTAGCATTAACATCAATATCAATCAAAGACAAGTCACCAATCTCAATGTAATGACCACCCATATAAGAATCAATTTCACGCTGGATAACCGCACCAACAGCATCAGCAATATTCATCATACCCTTTTCAGAGATAGCCTCAATAGCAGTATATTTTTTGGCTTCCTCTTGGAAGGATGCTTTAATTGGCTGTCTAACTCGTTCAGAGAGCATTAAATCCCAACCATTTTCATTCCATGCTTCATATTTCAAACCAAGCTTTTCATGGAACTGCCGGAGATTATCAGGCAGTAAATGGAATGTAATAGCAACCTGGATTTCTAACTGATTTCCATCTTTAGATTTAGCAGTTAAAAAGTCAGGAGTTCCTGTATCGCCCTCACCAGTTTTAGAGATAATATATGTTCTCTCAGTAGCAGGGTACATATAGCTCTTATTCAAGTTACCAACATAGAACCTACCAGCACCGGGAGCTACTTGTTTAATAAAATCTCTAGTATCTAGTGGACCACTAGCATATACTAGACTGTGTTTATCCATCGGAGCAACATCTGTGCAAGCTCCGTAATAATACGAAGGAATAAAAATCGCACAGAATATTACTATGAATGCAAAAAATCCTACAATATACTTCCACATATTAATCCCACCATACCCTTAACAATTGTTGTTCTCTTGACGGACCCCAACTTCCTAATGCACGTTGGGCTTCCTTATCTGGTATCCAATCTATTTCATCTGCATTCCATGTTTCTGCTAAGTCATATAACTCGTTTTCCTTTCCTTTCTTGGCAAGGATATACACTGTATCAACATTCCAATAGTTCTCTGATATATCTCTTAGTTTAATAAGAGATATACAACCACCATATCCTGCTCTATCCATTACAACGCCTTGCCATAATTCAGGATGAGCTTTTAGGTCACGAACTACTTGTTTTCCATTGAAGCCATTAAAAGAAGCTTCTTCCATCAATTGAAATTGGATATCTTGAATTGTCATTTTTTACCAACTTGAATGATAGTAGTAATCTGCCCATTATGAAACTTCAACCCAATCCATTGTAGTTCTAAGAAGATGGTTGTAGTCTCCAGCAGTAGCTTCTTCATAATATTGCTTGACTTCTTCTTCAGAGACTCCCGCTCTTCTGAGCGCTTTTTGTACTTTTCCTAAAATTAGGAAAGCATTTCCATCCTGTCCGATTAATTCTACTTCAACATCTGGATATTTACTCATACTTATCTCCAAACAATTCTTCATATGTGTATGCATCAAAGCATACGTTGTATGCTATTTCTCTTTTTTGGTGTTTAGAGGAATAAGATAACCACTTTTTTATTTGCTCATCGGTTATTTTTCCTGGTGCGTAGGCTGATACATGCACATTAATAATATCCCCATTACGCTCCATAAGTGTTTCAATAAGAAGATGAGCTACATATGTAACACTCATTCTTTACCTCATTCTATTCCTCTTTCTTCACACCAACCACGAACAGTTTTTACTGTTGCCAAATGACTGCTGATGCTATTTACACAATAAGATTGAAGAATAGTTCTTAACTTACTTTCATCCCCGGCTTGCATTTGGTCAATCCATGCACGATAAGGCATTTCAGGAGAACTCATCAATCTAAAATAAGCATGGATAGATTCTTCAACAGTAATGTAATCAGTGAACCCAGCATGGGTTCCTTTATATTCTCCCCATCTATGCTGAGAATCTTTAATCCCCCAACCTTGATTATAGGTGAGGCTCATTCCAGTGGTATACCATTGAGTTTCCCACCAACCTTGACCTAAACAGAGCCAAATAGGTACGTTATACTTACGAGCATCTTCTACAATAATATGAGCCATACCTACTAACTTGGAATAACGCTTAACTCCATTCCACGTTACAGGTTTATCTTGAAACAACTGCTCTATTCTTTCGGCTACTATATCATCTTGAGTAGGAGGATTATCTGGCTCTACAGGAGCAGGAATCTCTTGCTTATATCTGTAAATCATTACCGCAGTTCTAAACCTAGTTGCAGGCTCGTCAGGCTTAGAACTCCAAGCAGTATTAGGCATAAACTTTTGAGTATCTTTCATAAACACATCTGGTGTTTGAAAATACCCACGGTCTACTTCAATTTCTGCACGTTCAAGAACATTACAAAATTGAAACGAAGTTATAGGAGTATTAGGATGGAACAACCCATCTTCATACCCTTTAAAAATATCATTATCCTTGACAAACCAACCTGCTTCTAAGTCAGATTCTACTTCTGAATCAGGCCAATCACTCCACGGCTTTTCAATTGCCATTGCTACTCCCGTTATTGTCATCATAATTATTACTAATGACAAGACTCCTAATATGAATTTCTTTACCTGGGTCATTCTCACCTTGTTTTCTTAGCCAGTCTTCATGCAGACATTTACTGTCATGCCAGTTTATACAAAGGCCACAGTTCTCAAGATGGGGATTCCAAGAACACGTATCCAACTCTTTGCGTTCAAAGTGTTTACATTTCCATGCAGGCATAAGAAGTTGAAGGGCAGATTAATTCTGCCCTTCATCCCCCTTCTTATTAATGAGAACTTCACCCTTACACACATGAGCAGTCATAGAATAACCACATTTTCTTATGGCTCTATCCAATCCTTTTTTCACGTTGTTAGGGTTAGTTGGCAAATCGGTTACTACACAACTACTATGAGGCATAGCTTCAAACAAACTAACAATGTCTGAATAGCTTGCTTGTTGCAAAGCTCTAATTTTCTTTGCTGACTTTAGTATTCTTTTTAGTTGCGGGTTTACTGGTTTTTGTACTCTTTTGAGCATTTCTCTTTGCCCTCGCTTCTCTTTTGGCTACGGCTTCTGGAGTACCAATAAGAACTTGCTTTTCTTTGGCAGAAAGTTTCTTACCAGAAGAAGGTTTGCCATTAGCAGTTCTTTTAAGGGAAGCCCATTCTTTTTTCTGAACTTCTTTACCGAGAGATTCAAGCGCTCTACCAATGGCAAGATTTCTACCACGGGCAGGGTTTTCTTTGTCTGCGGGATTCTTTTCCGCAAGACCGGCGAACGGAACCCTACCAACCTTAGCATCATGATAAATACCAAAAGCAAAAGTCCGTTTACCAACTCGTACAGTCTCAACAAACTGTACACCAACAAATTTTCGACGCTTACTCATTTCTTTTTCTTACCTTTCTTATGTTCTAATTTATGTTTATATTCTTTCAATGGGTCTAAATTAGAAAGCTCATTGTTATTTTTATTTCCGTCTTTATGATGTACTTCTTCATGTTTTCCTACGTCAATTCCAGCTTTAAGAACTAGATATTTAGCATAGTTTATTTTTCTTCGTTTGCCATCTACTTCACATATGACATATTCTCTATTTCCTTTGCCCATAATTGGGCCTCGTATTAAATAGATGCTCATGAGATTTCTCCTACGTCATTGATGCTAAAGCTTCTTGCATCTCAGTCATAGGCTCACGTCTTCCATTATACTCTCTGTCGGAGAGATTGCAATAGTTGGAAAAGGCGTCAGGATGCTGTTTAAAATACTGCAATTCCTCATCCTTCAGAATACCAGGAATAGCATAGCCACAACCCCACGGACCTTTTTCACTAGGTTTACTTGCTGGATAATCATCCAGAATGTAACTCACGCACCCATCATGGTGACGGTATCCTAACACTACGGTTCCTGGATTCCACTTACCTTCGTGAAAAACCCAAATACCATCACCAACATCATAATAATCATGAGGTCTATTATTAGGAAGTGGAGGTTTATAAGTGACTTCCGTTAGCAATTCCTCTACAGCTTGAATTTCTTTTCTTACAGATTTAATCTGCTGGCGGAAAGAATCTATTTGCCATTTTTTAGAAGATATTATACTCTCTAAATCAGTAGGTCCAAGCTGTACGATTTTGCATGGAGTATCCCACTTAACCTTACGCTCTTCGCCGTAGTCTTTCATTAGACTACAATCTCCATCTAGGAGACAATCATAACGACACGAACCACATCCTCTATGTTCACACCAACCACAAATTTCGAAAGTGGTATCTCCCCTTCGTTTATTGCAGTTCTCGGCATTCCATTCTGGTTCGCCTTCATACGTATCATTAAACATCTTGAAAATCCTTGTGCTTGAGTTTGGTTATAATTCTATGACCGGCTCTGTCTTTTAATTCTACAACAGGTCTAGCTACAATACCTTCGGCTATAAAATCTCCCCATTGAGATTTAAATCCTGTATTGCAACGCTCCACCATTTCGTGAAGATTCCCACAGCCTATAATTGGTACGACCTGAATACCAAGTTTATTTGCTATGCTTTCAATGTCTTGGTTAGTCCATAGTAAATAAGTTGCTAGTGTATCAAACAGCACCAGCCCCATCAACACCGCTACGGGCTTCGATTTCATCAAAGCGTTCATGCTTTATATCCTTATCTTCAAGAACAGGAGCTTTCTTAGCATCAGAAAGCATCATTTCCAATACTTCGATTACTTCTTCTACAGTTTCGCCATAAGCTTTACCATCAGAAGTACGTGCGAATGGCGTACCATCTTCATCATAATACACTTCATGAAGGTCATAGTAATCGCCTATATCAGTTTCAAAATGAACTATACGATAGTTCCAATGCATCTCTACTCCTTAAATGATTTAATGGGCAAGGCGGGAATCGAACCCGCACCCCTCTTTCGAAAGACTAGATTTTAAGTCTAGCGTGTCTGCCAATTCCACCACTCGCCCGATTGAGTTTACCTATAAAATCTCTTCTGGTCAAAATAAGCCGAGAAGAGGATATAGGAAAGAACAAACAAAACTACTCCAAGCACAACTAACAAAATACCCCAAGCAGTTTTGCCTATAGCTATATCATAGAAGCCTATAACCCAATCCCATAATCCTACAAGTCCATCAAAAATAGCTGCACCAAGAGTGAATTTCATTCTGATTTACCCTCACCATAGTAAGAAAGCTGTGTCATTACTTTCTCAATGATTCCATCAACGCCATCTCTACCATAGTTATCAATTCGTTTATTAAGTTCATCTTCAGATATAATACCTAATTGCCATGCACGAAGCATCCAATTAGTTTTAGCTATATCTTCCCCACAAACATCTTTATACAGCATCCATATCCTAGGTCCGTATACACCTAATGTATCCAGGTCTAGGATGGCTCCTATTCCGCCCATAATATTCTGAGGGTCAATGTTAGGAACTTCTTTGTAAAGCTGCATCAACACACTAACAGCGCCAGGATTTCCTTCTGACATTTTGTACATAACATCCATGAAATTATCTTGTAGAGTTACACGCGGCATCTATCCTCCAGTACGTGTTCAAAGAATGTCTTAGCATTCATTATTATCTCTTGTACTTTCTCTTTACCTTGGTTTTCATAGCAATCTTTAGGGTCTTTGCCATCAATTCCTGCTTTCCAAGGGTCTACATATTTTACTAATCCACGGTTTTCTAGCTTTCTATGCGCTATATTCATTCCTTTAGCGCCTGCTCTGTCTTTATCAAGCCACACAATAAAATGACTTGTCATCAAGAGCAGTTTTTCTACTTGTTCGTCAGAGATATTAACTCCCATCAGCCCTACAACATTTGATACACCACTTTTCCTAAGAGCAATAACATCACCTGGACCTTCAACAATTACAAGAGGTCTTTCACTTTCATGTTTATCTTCACCATAAAGATAGAGTTTCTTTTGCATGTTCCACATAACTTTATGGAATTTACCGTCTACACTTCTGGCTAAAGCACCTACTAATTTTCCAGAGATATTTCGAACTGGATAAATCAGGCACTCCTGGTCATCCACAATACCACGATAAGTTTCTGCAAAAGCGTCTTCCACTTTGTCGTAGTATAAGAGCAATCCTTCGGGTAGAATCTCTGGCCGTTCATATTCTTCTTGCTTTCTTAATTCGCGGTCTAACTTACTAAACCCAAATCCCTCAAGCATTGATAATGCTTCACTAATTGTGACTCGTTTAAGCTGAGATACAAGTTCTTCAATAGTACCTCTTGCACCGCAGGAGAAGCAGTTAAAAACACCTTTATCAATGTTGATAGAGAAACTTGGATGGTTATCTCTTCCACTGAAATGCCTTTCTGAGAATGGGCATGAGGCATGAATTTCATCGCCTCTAATTTTAACTTTTCTAAGCCCAAGAATCTGAGCAAACTCTTCATTCTTAGTCATCATCTTTATGAGCAGCAGCCCATCCTAAAATCCAGGCGATTATTGCTATGCCAAAGATTTGTAGAATAACAAAGACTCTATCTGCATTAGAATAGACGATAGAATATCCAGCTATTCGTAATAGATTAGTAACAACTACGTTGCCAACCATTAGCAACAAGAATACATAACCAACTATATTAACTTTAATCTTCTTCAGAGGATTTTTCATTTTCCTTCTCCAAATAATTAGGGCAGTCACCAGCAAAGAAAGGCTCTTTTCCTAATTTTGAACATTCTGCACAACCACAACTTGATAACCAATTGAAGGCACAAGTCATACAAATACATTCATCTTCATATTCACATTTGTTCATTTCGAATTCGCTTTCTGATAATGAATGCAATCAGTAGTAGGAATAACACAGAACTTAGCACATAACTTACATCCGACTGCTTGACAACTCTTTTTCGCGCACTCTTTACAAACACACTCTCTACAGGCATCACCATAGGGAGGCATGGAAACTCTCCGTAAACGTTCCATTCGTCATCCTCTTCCAATGGTTTTTTCGTCGTAACATATTTATCATACATGATAAATTTCATCCTCGTCTTCTTCGTTATACTCTTCTTCGACAGTTTTATCAAAAGATTGAGAGAAGTCTATTGGGTCAAACTTCATATTTATTGTGAAGTTTCCTATGTCTCCTTCACGTTGACCTAAGACATAGACGTTACCACGATTTGCTTTTCTATCAATATCACTTCTTCCTATGCCAATGATAGCATCAGCATATTGTACAATGTACTTTCCATATGCAGCGTTTTCAAGTCTAGGAACATCTGATTTATCTTCCATAGATTGCTGAGTGGTCACAATCACCGGAATATTATAGGTCTGTGCTAAGATTTTCAAGTCTGTAGCAACATTAACTATACCACGCCAATCACTTTCGCCTCTATCATCAGGAATTAAATACATTCCATCAATGAAAAGCACCCCACCATCAGTAAGATAGCGCTCTACTTTTGGTATAATAGAAGACACTCCAGAAGAACCATCAGTAAGGTCAAACCCTTTTACTTCAAATGGAGCTAAATCTCCATTTTCAAATGCCTCTTCTTTTTCTTTCAAATACTGAAAGTATACTTCTTTATGTTCAGGAATAAGTGTTCCATTTCTTAGCTCTCTATGTGGGAGCCTACATTCTATAGAGTGTACTCGTCGTACAATCTCTTTCGGACCCATTTCCTTTGTAATAATAAGGCATGGAACATTATATTCTCCGTGGATATGGCTTGCCTGCCAACATAGAAGCCATGTTTTACACATTTTGGCTCTACCCATCCACACTATCAATTCTCCATTATGATAACCGCACGTAAGGTTATCCAAAAAATCCCAGGAAGTTGAATACCCATCTATTCCCAGCATTGACGAACGTTTTTCGTATTCAGCTATTATTGATTTGGAGTTAGCATGAACGTCTAACTCCGAACCCGTTCTAATTGTTGCTTTTGAAGTAGTTATTAACTGCTGTAGAAGTTTTTCAGCTTCATCAACATTAGTTGGTAATACTTCAGCAACTTTTGGAAGCGTCGTATTAAATAGCTTTTTCTTATATTGTTCTTTTATTTTATCAATGAAAAATTGAAGAGGTTCTTCTCCGGTATAAAACTGAAAATTAGGAAAGGCTTTCTGTAATGTTTCTCTCTCAGGCACACTTGAGTATTTGCTATAGTGCGCTATTATAGCCTGAAAAACATCTCCGTGTTCTCCGAAGAAATCTTTCTTTATACCTTCGTCTAAAACACAGATATAATCTTCCTTATTTTCAATTTTAGAAATTAAACCTACTTCAATATTCAATTAATGTTTACTCCTTTTAATCCAGTATTCAATAGAAGAACCAATACCAAGAATTAACCAATAGAACGACAAGAAAATAAGCTTCATCCACTCAAAATCTTCTGGTATTCTTCCAATCCCAATAATGTAGAAAACTATTGAGCCAAGCAACATTATGATTGCAAATATCATATTCTATCCTTTATTCCAAATTGATACTATAGCTTCATCCCATATCTGGCCGAATGGATGTAAAGCTCTTACCATATCGTAATTAGTATCATAATACCATCCTGCACTCTGTTGCCTAAACCAGAACAAAAGTGAATCAAGGTCATTTGCTCTTATTGTTCCGTTATACATACAACCAAATTCATCTAATTCAGCTTCCAGTTTATCTAGCTTTTTACCTGGATATACGAAAGTGATATAGTAAATACTAAACTCTTTCCAATAAAGCTGATTTATTGCATGTACATGTTGCTTATCAAGTTGATAATGATACTTAAATCGCTTTTTTTCAAACTTCTCACATATGACTCGTTCAAAATTAAAAGCAAGTACTGGTGCCGCTTGATTAGATAAATCATTGTTTAACATTACATATCCTACCATCTTCAGTTAAAACTTTAGCACCAACATCTTTTAAAATATGAACAGCCCTATCATCAAAAACGCCGTCTTTATTGTGTGGTACTAATCCAACAAATATGGTGCTTTTATTTACAGAGAGCCTTTCCTCAGTGAAACCTTCCCAAATCTTCCTTTGCCAGTCTTCCATCTTGTGTTTTACTTTATCGACCACAAGGAAATCAGCATTAACAAGATTTGTGTAAACGTCACCTTCTTCGTACCAATCCTCTCTCCGATAACCGGCAATCCATTCTAGGGTAGTATAACGACTCCCCATGAATCCGTCAATGATTGCTTTCTTGAAGAAGGTTGCCCCTATTCTAGAGGCTAGTACCGAATCGCTTTCGAAATAGATGTACAGTACGTTTCTACCGCGTATCCAGGTTTCCATGTCTTCTAAAATAGGCTGCACTTTTTTACGAACCGCTTCGTTAGATAAGTCAGCCCATTTCCAATTATAAATCAATGGTGGAATACCATTCGCGTGACATATGGTTTTAAGCTCTTTTCCAGTCACTAAATCACTCCGTAAGATTTAAACCATTTATGCCAAGCTTTTGCAATATCTTCTGGATATTGTTCAGGCTCTAGCATCCTAACTTTACCGCCCATATATTCAAATTCTCTACAGTTAAATATAGGGCATCTAGAGCAAGTATTACCTTGTTCAAAGCGTTCCCAATTTTTTATGTCAGGACAATTTTCAGGGCAATTATCTGGAAAGTCAAGTCCTGCTATTTTCATTCCAAATTCCTTCTTCTAACCAACCTTCTACATTGTTATTATGGTCTACAAAACTAACCCAATAACCGGATGTAGAACCATAAGAGAATCGTTTTTGAAAATCTTCCAAAGAATAAACATTCATTTTACCGTCATCTGGAAACGTACAAGGAGAACTAGCTTCCATAGTGATTACTTTATCATCACGCCTTGCAATAACGTACATCCAGAAACAATACATCTCAGTGAAACGGTCGCCTATCTGCGGGTTAGCGAAAGCTTCATTAGTTTCCTTTTCCATTTTGTTAGGGAACGGCATAACGATACTACCCTTTCCAGCGCTTGTCAAGCTCTATCTGCTTCTTGGTTTTCTCACCAATCATCTTTGCCCATCCGTGCGCTCCGCAAACTAGCCCAATATGAAGGTCATTCCATTGAGGATAGTCTTTATAGTTGTCAAAAAGCCAGTCTATCATAGCACGAAAGAACTCTTTCCCCCAAAATTTAAAAGACTGCTCAATCACGCCTTTTTTGGCATTCTTCTGCTTCATGTTATACCAGTGACTAAGACCAGTCTTTTCCGTGTACTTATCTTCGAAGTAATGGAAGAAGTCCATCCAGTTCCAATCTTCTACATTATCCTTCCATTGATAGCCTTTGCCGTTTTGCGGCGCTGGCTTATCGCTTCCACTGAAGGAGAAAACATCTTCCGGCCAATCATCGTGTTGTTTTCTCATGTCACTCCTGTATTTATCCATTATTTAAATAATACCCCTTATAACCTATAAGGTAATATTAATATAGTGCTTACATCAGGTGCTACGTTAGGGAGAGCAGAGGGGAGTTGGCATTCTCCCCTCTAACTCAGTTCACTTACTTTTTCTCAGGCCAATGCCAGTAGGAATCGTTACCTACCTGCATACCAAAAAAGAACATAGTCATTAACAAACCTACAAGCGAGTTATAGGTTTCAAGATGCTTTTTCTTTAGCTTCTTGATATTAAAGTAATCGACTATGTAATCTGCACATACTTCTTGCAATTCAGTTAATTCTTCTCCAGTAAAACCAAATTCTTCCTCGATGTGCTTGAGGGCTTCATCTGTAGATTGAATGTGGTCTGTGTTTTTGAGATAATCTTCCCAAATAGAATGAATACTCATGTTCATAGACTACACTCACTTCTTCCTAGTAAGAAGATATTCTACTAACCTAGCTAACCAAACCATTAAATCTCCCTTCTAGGATTTTAGAGCTTCTCGATATAAAGCTCCCCGTCAATTCTTCTAACATTTACTTTATCTGAATAGGAATCTTTAATGACCCTATTAAATCCAGAGTACACAGAATTCATTTGTACTCCTTCTTCCATAGGAATTCTGGCAGATTTTTTGTTAGAAGCTATAAAGCTATCAACTGTTTTTCTATATCTGCCTGATTTTTTCCTTGGAGGAATATCCTCTGGAATCAAAACAAATTCATCCTTAGACATACTACTATCCCTTCACATAGTTTATAAAAGTCGCAACGTCTATGCCAATCTCCTTCTCTACTTTACCAGATTCGATAAAGTTTCGCACCGCTCTCCCAATAATAGCCTGAGTTATGTTAGCCACATAAGAGACATTTCGTTGTGTACAAGGTAGTTCTTCGGCTTGCTCTTCATCTACCAGATATTTTTCATAATAGGTAGTGTATTCTTCGGTGGGAAGCACGTTAAATACCCTGACGATTTGACCACCTATGCGACCATCCACAATCAATGGTACTTTGTTTTTCAACTTTTCCCAAATTATATGCCTAGCTGTCATTGAATCAACGCCGACTATTGTGATGATTTTAGGCAGCTTGGTATCAAAGGTAACAAACTCTGGATGGAGATACACATTCTCAGGCTTAACTGGAGAGTTAGCTACAAGGATATCCCTTACAGCTTCAACTTTTAGTTTACCTAGATGTTCCCATCCAAAGTTCTGACACCCAATGTTTTCTTCTCCAACCGTGTCGGCATCGAACAAGTGGAAAGATTGTACTCCCATTTTTGCCAATGTCAAGGCGGCAAAGCTACCGATAGAGCCACAGCCTATAATAGAAACAGGCCGGGATTTTTTGGGATTAAAGATATCAACACTTCGCATATAGGCATCAGTCATAATCTGCTCCAAACATAGCTCTTATTCCAGCGGCTTCTGATTCATCCATACCATTAAGTTTAATAATGGTTTCAACATCACCCTCTGCCCAAGCTTGAGCTTCTATTTCCACTAATTCTTGAGCCTTTTCCCATTCTTCTTTTGTCATAGAATGAGTCTTTTTGTTTTCCTGCTGCTTTCCCCATTTAGTCCATTCTTCATCTTCTTCATCCCATGAATAAGGGTCATGGTAGTTGAATCGTGGAGTAGGCTGCATCCCTTGCCTATATTGGTTATAAGGATATTGAGTCGGATAATTAAACTGCTGTTGACCGGGAACAACAACTTGCTGGCTTTTAACTTGCGGAGTAAACTTTCGTACCTTAGTATCTACAGCACTCTGCAAATCTTCAGCATTTGAAATATCACACCAGTCAATTTTTACATCTATATCTTTTATTTGAAGGTCAGATTGTGGAAAAGGCAATCCAACTTCTATTCTAGACATAAGACGTGCTTTTAATTCTCCTTTTCTATTGATAACTAGAGCAACAAGATACTTACCATCCCAATCTTTCATTGTGGAATCGTCAGTACCAGAAAAGAATGCTCCCATATCTTTATGAGAATGCCACCAGAAATTCATATTGCTAAACTTCTCTTTTTGGTTAGAAGCTAACAACTCTTGTGATAAAGTTTGAATACTCTCTTTATCAAGAGTGCATTCAGATGCATGAACTTCCTGGTCAAGAAGATAAAGTTCTTTAACAAAGATATCATTCTCTTCCTGGTCAAACTGGATATATCCTAGTCCACCAACTTCTGCATCAACAGCCCACGCATAAAACATCAATTCAGAAAGAATTTCAGGCGTGAGCCACAACGTTATACTAGGTGTAGTTGACATTTATACTCCCTATTCGGTAGCTGGAATTTCAATTTCTTCTGGCTGATATGCATCGCCAGTATTAGGATTAAAAACTGCTCCACCTTCATCAGTGGTTTCAACTGTAGTGTATGCTGTTTGGTCAGGTCCAACAGCTTCATCAAACAAAGTTTCTTCTTGTGTTGGATATTCAGGAACGTAGTCTGGATGGTCTGGATGTGTTCTATTTTGATTGTATTCACAGTCAAAGTTTTCACATTCTCTACACTCTGAATCATCTTCAGGGTCCACAACATAATCATAATCTTCAGGACAACGTAGGCATGTACAATGATTAACATAATATCCATTAGGGTCTAATAGACCATCACAAATATCACATCTTGCACATTCACAGTCACCAATAAGTTCGTTACATTGTTCGCATCTATCACACTCACAATCACCATTCTCTATGTTCTCACCGCAATTAGGGCAAATCCAACAAGTACAATCATCCATATGGTTGCCACAAGTACGACAAGTATTGCATTCACACAAACTGGTTGGTCTATTACAGCCAGAGCAAATACGAACGTGAGGAAGATGCTCACCAATTTCTTCGAAGTATTGAGCATCATATCGTTCTGGAATAAGCCTAGCTAGTTCTCTTTCCTTCATATCTCTGAAGAAGAATGGGGCATCCCAATATACTAATCTTCTTCCCCACAAATCTTCTGGATTATATGTGGAAAGAAATTTATGCAAAAGCTCCATGCCAATATAAAACTCACCTTTTTCAAAGCGGAAAAAGATATCAGTATAGTTTCCAAAACAAGGTTGACCACCTTGCGGAATATGAGGGTGTGCTATTAAACCATCAGCCCTCATAGGATTAACTTCATTAAAAATATTAAGAACTCTACCATTAGGATTATAAATCACTTTATATCCACCCAACACAGGCCCATCATCAATTTGAATAGGCTCAGTTAGAATGGTCATACCAGCATTGGTAAATCCAATTGACTTTACATATGGCAGAGAAGTTACTTTTTCAAACTCTTTTTCTAGAACATTAGAATCTATGTTACTTTGAAGAGCTTTTTGTTTTTCTTCTAACTGTCTATCAAGACTATCTATCTCCAGTTTTATTTCCGTAACATATCTAATTTGGTCTTCTATTCGTTTTATGGCATCATCTTTTCTTACTTGAAAATCTGCAATTTCTTGCAAGATGCCACTTTGAGACTGGATTCTAAATGCTTTTGCTTGCAGCAGTAAAGGAAGTTCTTGGTTATCAAATACTTCTCTAATCTCATCAAAGTCTTCTGTTGCCAGAGGAACAATGATATTTTTCCAGATAAATTCTTCCCGAAGAAGGTCAAATACAGTTTTCATACTAGGAAGAGTTTCACTAGAAAACTGTATATTATTAACTAATACTGTATTTCCTATACCCCACCTATTCTTTTTAATTATGCAAAAAGGCGTAAGTATATGATTAGCTGGGCGCTCTTCTACAAAATAGAAGTGTCGTTGAGTGGTTATATGGTATGGAAAATATGCAAGGTTGGCATATTTTTTATATGCTATTATAGCTGGGCTATGTACAATAACCGGCTGGCCTTGGTTTTTCCAAACCTCTCTTCCAAGCAAGACTACAGTAGGAATTGCTCTATTAAGGGCATGAGCAATTGGATTAAATTCTACTTCAAGTGGAATATTAAACTCCATTTCGTTCAGTAAGCTTTTTACTGAATCAATCCACTCTGCCTCTGTTTCTGCTTGAGAAGCGCCAACAGTTGCTTTTCCCGTATAGATATTAAACAGATTTTTATTTATACCAGCATGAACGATAAAGCTTCCATCCCCTAGTTCTGTGATAGCTCTATCATACTGGTCATATTTATCCCAAATTCTTCGTGCCATTTCATACGTGACAGAAGACTGTTCCCATTGAAAGTATATGTAAGTACCATTATTTATGCGGTCATAAAAACCAAAATAGCCACCAATTTCATTTTCAACTTCGTTTCTAAATATATCTTCAAAATTAGTAGCTTCAGTTGCAGGGATTGCTATTTGAAACATTTTTCTCTCCTAAGAGCAAAGAAAAAAGGGGAGAGACAAGGCTTTACCTCATCTCTCCCCCTTTAATTACTTAGGCGATACCGCCTTTAACATCCTTAGCAGCGATAAGGGTGTCATTGTTTCTGACGACATAATCATCGTCAACATCATCACCAGAAACGGTGAAAGAAAGCGTGGGATTCAGAGCAAGAATCTCACGAATCTGACCGAGCGTAGTACCCTCATCAAATTCTTTAGTAGCAACGCCATCACCGAGA
>Ga0265293_10006748_pt1 | contig 18073 bp, 9 predicted proteins | sample Munlanlewell138R_FD_192505 | JGI IMG/M metagenome (GOLD analysis project Ga0265293, IMG submission 192505) | Leachate microbial communities from a municipal landfill in Southern Ontario, Canada - Leachate well 138R | ecosystem: Engineered > Solid waste > Landfill > Unclassified | place: Canada...
TGACATTCCTTCTTACCGATACCACAAACGGCAATACCAACAATTTTAATAACTTTTTGATATATGCGCGAACCACCGCGACAGAAAGCTACCGTCCCAAACTCAGCATAACTTACACTCCCGGCGGTGGGTTACCGCCTGCAGCGGTTTCATCGAACATATATCAAATAAATACCATTAAAAAAACTATAACGGCGCCTCCGTCACCCGATATCACCGTAGAGAATTTCATAGATAATCTTAGCTTTACGCGACCCGGAACATATGAAATTTTTGAAGACGGCGGCACTACCCCGCTGCCTGATAATTATTTGATTGAAACCGGATTTAAACTGATTTATACGCCCGATACGGGAACAGCAATGATTTACACGATAAAAATCGGTTCTGTAAACTTTGCCTTAAACATTGATAATTCACCCGAGTTGCCGCAGGCAACAGCAGGAAGCGCACACGGCACATTTGTGACAAGCATGATAAATGATGGAATAACCGGTCTGTCCGAAAACGGCTGGCAGAACAATTCGTCAAACAGCGGATATCATCAGCGGTGGGTTTACATTGATTTCAAATCCCCGGTAACCTTTAACGAAATCGTTTTATATACCAAAAGCGGCAGCGCGAGCAACAATGTCAGCGGTCCGAGAGGTCTCGGTGAATTTATTTTCGAGTATGCAAACAGCTTGGACGGTTGGACAGGTACGGAGGCTCTGGATAATGAGGAGTACGCATCGTGGAAAAACGGGTCGTGGAGTCAAATAGGAGACGAATCGTATACCATGGACAATATCTATGTAACGAGCGACCCCGATTATAAAAGTTTTGTGGTGCCGACTACAACTGCACGGTATCTGATGATAAGAACCGTGGAATGTGGCGGAAGCGGCAGCCGTGCGGCAGGTCTTGCCGAAATTGAGGTGTATTATGACCATGATAAAACAATAGTTACCTCGGAGGAATATGTGGTGGACGGACAGAACAAAACCATATCGTTGATGCCTAACTACAACCTTACCGCGGAGAATTTAATAAGCAATATAGCTTGCCCGAACGATGGCACTCTTGGTGTTTTTAAGCCTGATGGACTCACCCCGGTAGCGGGTGACTCTTTTATTGACGGAGGTTATAAGCTGATTTATACTTCTGTCGGAAAGCCGCAGATAGTTTATGAAGTAGTGTTCGGAGCAGTAAACCTTGCTCTTAGAAAACCTGTCGAGTCCGGCAGCAACGCCAATTCGACCACAGCGCATATGACAAACGCTGTTGACGGCGATTACAGTTCAACCTCGGCATGGCTAACTCAAAACAGTTCTAATAACCCCGAAGACCATTGGTTACGGATTAGCTTAGGCAGCAAACAGAAATTTAACAAGGTAGTTATTATGTCCCATGGCATTGCCACTAACCGTATTCAAGCGTTTAAGCTTGAGGGTTCAGACAATGGTTCAACATGGTCGTCCATTGCAACATTTGGGAGTGTTCTCTATGGTTCCGCCGGGGATATTTTTGAACTTGACTTGCCTGTAACCACGGCGAAATATTTGAAATTTTCATCCACGCAAAGCTCGGCTCAGCAAATAGGGTTCAGGGAATTCGAGGTCTATTACCTGCCCGAAAGCGCCCCGTATACAGGCTATAATATTCAATTTAAAGACAGCCTTGGCACAGCACTTTCCATGATACCGACGCTTGGCGAAACTGTCAATATAACAGGTAAGGTCGTGAGAAATAAAGTGAAAACAGACAACGCCATGGCGATTTGGGCGACATATGACAAATTAAACGCGTTGGTAAATGTTAAGGTATTATACATTCCCGATATGGAACTTGGCGATACGGTGGATTTGACCGATTTTGAAATGTCGGCTAAGGTTGATTTCATCTCTGACGGTCACAAGATGAAGGTGTACCTATGGAGCGAAGATTCATTGACTCCATGTTTAGAGACGCCGACTGTTTTGCCGACACCGTAGTGCGGCTGCATACATTAAACAACATTATAGATTAAGCATTACCAATGAGACAAAAAGCATTATACTGACATTCGCCGCCTAACCGGACAATTTAGGAGCGGCGGCGGATGTATTGCCCAGGACAATAACCAACGAGGAGGATGTTAACTTAAAATGAATTTTAAGAAGGAACATAAGTTTTTAGTTTGCGTAGATTCCGACGGCTGTGTATTTGATAGCATGGATTTCAAGCACAAGGAGTGCTTTGCCCCTGCTGTTATTAAAGAATGGAATTTGCAACACATATCAAAATACGCAAGAGAAACATGGGAGTTTATAAATCTTTATTCTGTGTCACGCGGCATGAACCGTTTTCCGGCATTAGTCAGATTTTTTGAGTTGTTGTCAGAACACCCGGAAGTAATGAAACACGGCTTTGAAAAACCTGACCTTACCCCGCTTAATGCATGGATTGAAAGGGAGAGTATTCTTAGCAATCCATTGCTTAAGAAGGAAATAGAAAAAACCCCTCATCCCGTTTTGATTAATACACTTGAGTGGAGCCGGAAGGTAAATGTCAATACGGCAAAAATGGCTAAAAATTTACCACCCTTTTCTTTTGTTCGTGAAAGCCTAAAAAAAGCGAATGGCTTGACTGATGTAATAGTTGTTTCCGCCACTCCCGCACGGGCCCTGCAAAGAGAGTGGGCTGAGCATGACATTGAAAAATATGTAAAGGTTATTGCGGGTCAGGAAATCGGCAGTAAAAGCGCTTGCATCGCTATGGCGAAGAAAGCCGGATATTTAGATGAAAATGTACTTATGGTGGGTGATGCGCTTGGCGATAAAGCAGCGGCTGATGATAATAATGTATGCTATTACCCAATCAACCCCGGCGGCGAGGAAAAGTCATGGCATAGGTTTTACGATGAGGCGCTTAATAGATTCGTAGCCGGCGAATATGCAGGTGTATATGAAGAAAAGTTATTTACTGAGTTTGAAACGCTTCTGCCTGAAATGCCGGTTTGGAAGTTATAGTGATTTTATTAAAAAGAGGTGTTTACAATAAGAATCATATCTTTTATGCTGGCTGCTATTATTTTGTTTGGAATATGCGCAATTGCGCCACATATATCCGCTGAGCCGGAGGGAACGGTGACGGTATACCCACAAGCCAACTACACCGTTGTCAGTTCAACATTTTTACTGGAGGCGGGGGGGAAAAATGTTGATGTGGTATCTTTCATGGATTATCATTATGCTCATTTTTCATTCAACGGTGAAATAGCAGTTACCGTAACTGCAAGTGAGAAGGTAAACACTTTTAACATAAGCCCACACAGCTTAAAAATCAGCGGTCAACAAAGCGGAAATAAACTTAGCTTTACAATCCGCCAGGGTTCGCTTACCCCAAACTACCTCATCATTCAAGTCAATTCGCTTGAGAAGTTGGTCATACTTGCCGACCCGCATGAAACCGACATACCGCCTATGGCTGGCGAGGGTATATACAACATTAAAATGGCTCCGTATAATGCTGACCCAACCGGCAGCGAAAATGCTACCGATATCCTGCAAAGGGCGCTTGACGAGGCCGCCGCCGCGGGCGGTGGTGTGGTGTATATTCCGGCGGGTGTATATAAGGTAACAAAAACAATTATGATAACCGGGAATAATGTTGAGTTGTATTTAGAGGGCGGGGCGGTCATCAAGGCATCCGAAAACCGATCGGACTATGAAGGAACAGGTTATAGCGACACATTTATGGTGGCAGATAATGCCGTAAATATCAGGATAAGGGGCAGAGGGGTTTTAGACGCCAGCGGTTATTATCTTTTTAACAAGGTGTTTAATGATGAAACTAAAAAGTATGAGGATCGGCGCGGAGTGCTTCGCGGACGGGATTGTACGAACTTTTTGGTCGAAGGGGTCACAGTTAAAGACGGCACGACATGGACGGTCACGGTATACACCAGCGAGGATATCTTGCTTAGAAATGTTAAGGTGCTGAACTATAAAGATGTGAATGAATATAAAATTGAGAATGATGGTATTAACATATGCTCGTCTCGGTATGCGCAGGTAGACCGATGTTTTGTCATGACCATCGATGATTCCCTTTGCTCCAAGGCCGCCAATAAAGGCGTACCGACGCACAGCATAATATTCTCCAATAATGTCCTTTTCAATTCCTGCGCGGGACACAAATCCGGTATGCAGGTACAGGGACCGATGTACAACATTTGGTTTATCAACAACGATATTGTCCAGTGTAGAAGGGGCATTGTGGCGGAATCCACAAGTGGAGAGGAAACGATGAATGCCATTCACTATATTGATATACGGGTAGAAAAACAAATTTCTACTTTTGAAGGTCCGCGAAACATTGACTTTATAGCACTAACCGGGTCAATATCTGATATTCGGGTAGAAAATGTTGTGTTTGAAGAGCAACACGAATCTCGTCTTAATGTGGCAGTTTCAAAATTTATCAGTAATGTAAGCGTAGATGAGGTTTATGCCAATAATGTTAAATATACCGACTTATCGCAGTTTATTGTTATAGGAAGTGCAAGGGTGAGCAATGTAATATTTAATGATAAAATAAAAGGTAATCTGCTTCATAAAATAAATGTTGCAAACGACACGAATTGGCCTGCAGAGAGTGTCAACACCGATTCCCTTCCGGCTTTTTCGGTGTACCCGTATCATACCGGTTTCAACGATGAGGCGCTAAAAAGGCTCATCGATGGCGACACCGCGCCGAACGCGCCCGCCATGAGGTTTAAGGCAGGTTCGCAAGCCGCGTATATACGGATTGATTTCGGCGCTCCTAAAACAGTGAGCCGTCTTGTCATTACAAGCGGGAAATCAAACGGGGATGAGATAATTAAGTCTTATCGGCTTCGATATTATGATGGCGATACGCCGGTCACCATTAAAACTGTAAGTGATAATACAAAAAGGCGAAGTACTGTTACATTTCCTCCTGTCACGGCACAGCGGTTTGATATTGTCGATATACCCAGAGCAGATGGTGTGAATACGACGTTACTTGAACTTGAGATGTCCGAGCAGTCCTATAATACCCTGCCGATGGCGGGTGTGACGGGCATCTCCGATAAATCCGTTGTTCTCCATAGCGGTGAGATGGTCTTGACGGTTTGGGCGGCGGATATGGACGGTGAGGTTATCGATTTAAACTTTTTTGTCGATGACCGGCCGGTGAATGGCACAGCAATTCGCAATGGAAACAGGTATGTTTGTACCGTAAAGGGTATGTTTCCGGGTGAGCTGCACAACATTGCCGTAAAGGCAACAGACAACCTCAGCGGAGAAACAATGTCCGAAGGGACGCTTATCTATGCGGCTCATCGCAATGTGGCGCTTGGCAAAACGGTTATCGGTTCGAGAAATGGCGATGACACGGACAGCAATTTCACATGCCTAACGGATGGAGATATCGGCTCTCACACAGGCGTAAATAAGTGGTATTTGCGAAAGAGTCCCTATTCCGCTTGGGTGGAGATAGACTTAGGGGATGAGCACAATATCACTGGCAGTATGGTTGTCAGCGGCAGGGTAAACGGAGAGCCCGCTGAAACGGCTCGAAACTATAAGGTGCAGTATCAAAGTGACAGTCAATGGCTGGATATACCCGGCGCAAGCGTGGTGGACAATGAGCTTAAAGTGCACGCGTATAATTATAGCAGAACTATCAAAACCAGAAGGATACGGTTCATATTTGACGGGTTTTCGCCGGACTATGCATGTCCATACCGCATTCGTGAGATTGCCGTGTTCGCCGATGAGCCACTTGAGGTGGTATATGATGCGGTAGAAGGGTCCTTTACGCCCGAGCAGCCCTTTGCAAAGCGGATAAGAGCAAAAAACGGTGCTGGAGATGACCGCGAAGTTATACTAATTATGGCGCTTTATGATGGAGATGGCAGGATACGGATGATTGATATCGATGAAAAAAAAACGATCATTCCAAAAGGCACGGCAAACTTTAGAGCAGGTTTTGATATGCTGCCCAACAATTTGGATGATTCTTACATTAAGGTGTTTTTATGGGACGGTGATTTTTGTCCATATTTTCCGGCGGAGTTTATTTCCGGTATATAATATGAAAAGGAGGAGAATAAAAAATGATTCGTTTTAAAAAGATTTTGTCTGCGCTCGGCATTGTTGCAATTTGCTGTGCGGCAGCGGCAACAGTATTAGCTCAGGTTGACTTTATGTCTTGGAGGTGGGAAAAATCCCTTGCCTATAAGAAGGCGGTTACCACCATGCAAGGCTCAGTTTTTACCGGCTCAAGCAGGGATTTTTTAGTTGATGGAGATGTTTCAACCTTTACGAGGCTGGGTACAAGCGCCTTGGGATCTGACCGCTGGACATGGTTTAAGGTAGATCTTGGTGAGGCAAAGGATGCAGACTACTTTAAAGTGTTCACGCATCAGGTATACAGCAATGAGGAATTTAAGTCAAACAGCTTTATTGAGACAATAAAAATCGATGGTTCGACAGATAATGAAAGTTTTCAGACAATAATTCCTGAATCATCCTATTCAGCGGAGGTTGGCGCAGTATACCCTGCGGATGAAGTTTTTGAGTTCTTTGCCGCGCAAAAGCATAATGTTCGCTGGGTAAGAATTTGGGTTAGGATACAAGATGAGGTTGGCGACGGCAAGGCGAGGGTGCCTTCGCTCCGCCAGTTCGGGGTTTACAACACATCTGATTTTGAAGAAATCGTATACAGATACGAAAGAAAGCTTGGCGATGGTCAGTATGAGCAAACCGCCGCTCTCACGCAAGGGACGATGAGGGTTTCTGCTGAGGTTTATGGTGCATCATCGTATGCCGGTAGAGAGATTATGGTAGTCGCCGGCTTGTTCGAGGGCGGAAATATGAAACATTTGACCTTTCAAAAGGGTGAAATAACTGCAGGTCTTCTTAATACCATAAGCGTAGAAATTGATGTACCGGAAAGCCGAGACCATGAGATTAGGGCGTTTGTATGGAATGCCGATACTCTTATGCCCCTTTGCTCCAACGACATGCTTCAAGAGGCGGTAATATCCGAATTGGCGGAATATATGAGGAGCGACAGGCTTTGGGAGGACAAAGAAGTCGGTACAAATGTGCGTCTTAATATTTACTCAAAGACTGCGGCATCTCCTGAGGGAGGCTCCCCGGTAATTTTATATATTATGAACCATGCCGAGGAGCGAATCGGGCAGGAATCCGACTTGTCCATAATTTCCGACTTTATTGATGACGGATATATAGTTATTACGGCGGATTACATGAACAATCCCAAGGCGGCGGCGCCTGTTATTGATTTTGGAATCATGAACTTGCGCGTAGATGTGATAAATTCACGCTTGTACACCGGAACAGATCTCAGAAATCAGACTAATGGTCAGGATGTGAATGCCTTTGTTGTTCCGGCGGGTTATCGGCTGGCGCGCGACCTCACCTATTTTGAGATGGATAAGCACAGTTCGTTCGGCACATTGGAGCGTGTGATGGAGCTTTATAACAGGGAATCATATATAGTTCAAAAATCAGGGCTGCCAAAGGTCAGCACGCCATCGCAAATGGTCAGAAAAGATGGTTCGCCCATTGACTACAAACTGCGTATGGATATAACATATCCGTCACAGCCCAAAAAAGTCGTGCCGATTCTTATGTATCAAAATTCCACCGACACCAGGCGGGGAATTGAAAGCTATATCTCGCTGTCACGACCGCGTCCGCATTATATAGGATTTTTGATGCGCGGTTATACCTTTGTAAATTATGACCATAATTATAACCCCCTTGAGCGCTATGACCACTTTGGATTTCAATCGGGGGCCACTTATGGGCTTGACCGCTGGAACGGCAGGAAAACAAACACCGCCGCCGTGCGTTTTGTCAGGTATCAGGCGGATTTGCTTGGTTACGATGCAACGACCATAGGTATGTGGGGGAACTCCAAAGGGTCATACGGTCCGGCGATACTTCTTGACCCAAACCATGTTGGGAAGCCGGAACGCGCTACATTTGACGGGTTTCCCGATGGTACGCCGGAGGAGCAACCATGGCTTGGTTACTCAAGCGCCGTGACCGCCGGATACTACTCTATGGGCGATGGAACCACAAATCATGCTACAATACTTACCGATGATTATCTGCCCACCATTATTGCCTGCGGACAGAACGATGAAAGCAACTGGCCAAGGTGGCCGGGTCTTGTGGCAGATTTTGAAAGCCGAGATATTCCACACCTTGCACTTGCCATGGAAGATCGTGGTCATGAAACGCCCACAGGCTATGACAGCACATTGAGCTTGGACAGGTACAAGGCATGTTTCGATTACCTCGACAGATATCTTCGAGTAAACGACAATTTAAGCCCAATGGCATTGTATGTCATGCCGGCAGACGGAGCAACCGAAATCGATGTGAAGGAATTGGTAACGGTGAAGTTTGTCCCCGATATCGACGCGGCGACAGTAACGAATGGCGAAAATATCAAAATCACACGAGTGGATAACGGGGAGACAGTATCGGGCAGCTGGCAAAGCTTTCAACGAGGAACGCTGTTTAAATGGACCCCGACCGATGTGCTTGATCTCGGCACGGAATACCGCATTACATTAACTACGGGTATAAAGGACAAATTAGGTCGCAGCATAACAGAGGGTATTACAAGAACCTTTAAAACCAAATTGATAGCCGAGAAAACCTTGAATTTGCCGGCCGTGGCAAATGTGCATCTTGCGGCAACTGCCGCGCAAGTAGGCAATAATGACAATTACTATGCAAAAAGCGCAACCGGCAGAACTAATGTATCCAACGCCGGGGCGGACGAAACTGTCCTTTCTCTTTCTCGCGTAAACCCTTCTTCGACCAGCGACAGTTTTAGCACAGCCTTGTCCTATATGCAATTTGACATCAGCGGCTTGTCCGCAGAGGAGCGGCAAAGTATTGCCAATGTTTCACTTACCCTTACCGCGTATGCCGGCAATAAGCAGATCTCTGTTTTTAAATTAAATTCAGCTTCCGATTACACCGGATTAGATTGCATAGATCCCGGTCAGCGTTGGTACGGGCTTGCGGGCGATGCCGCGGCGGACGGCAATCCAAATGCCCCCATTTTGAACAGGGGGTCCGCGCCTAATGCGTACTTAGCTCCCGCAACTAATCGATATAATTATGAAAAAGATAATAATCCTGTAACCCCGGAAGCAGCAGTCACATATAACTTTTCCAATACCCCTTCCGCAAGCGAAACGGTTGAGATTAGCAGTAATATATTTGTCGACGCCCTTAAAAATGAAGAGAATGATTTTGTGACATTCCTTCTTACCGATACCACAAACGGCAATACCAACAATTTTAATAACTTTTTGATATATGCGCGAACCACCGCGACAGAAAGCTACCGTCCCAAACTCAGCATAATCTACACTCCTGATGAGGGATAGCGCCAAGAACGCTTTTAGGTGTGTTTTTTAAACGGAATATGCAGCCATTTTAAACGAAGGACTTGTACTTGCAGGATATTCAGATATATCCCAAAAGCACAAGTCTTTCTATTAAAGCGATTGAACCATTTTGATACATCTCAACCGGCTTAGAAATATACAACTTAATTTTGTTTAAATCTAAGCCCATTTTGAAAAAAGACTTAAGATAACGGGTTGGTGGGCTATTTTCGCACAGCGAAGATGAATAGCTTTAATTTTATTCTATTCTAAACTTGAATTGAATATCTTTTTCATTCAGCCGATATTTTTCCAGCATCTCCGGACCGCAGCTGTTTGAGCCAAGCCCTGAAACCTTATAATCGATTCGTACTATGGTGTTGTTGCTTTCTTTCAGTTCATCGGTGTGCATTGCCTCGGTCAGCGTTCGGGATGTGTAATTTGACACATTAAATTCAAATTTGTCATTCGTGGCAAATGTAAGCCCGCCTATGCAAAGCATTTTTGTTTTGGTGTGGTTGCCATGCTCTTGGGGCATTATATATGGCACATACTCGCCTTTCGGTGTGCTTTCATACATGCCTACTTTGGCATGATTATACATGTCAATATAGTTTTCGCAAGGCCCCATGCCGTAGTATTTAAAAAGTTTATCTGTTTTTGGAATTAAAAATTCAAAACCCAGCCGCGGCAAGAAAACGCAGCTTTCTTTCACTTTGCACTTTAAATTGACTTCAATGATGCCATTATCAAAGATTGTGTAGCTTACAGTAAAGTGTAAAAGCGGGCTTCGCGAGATACCCGCAAGGCTTCCTTCAACTGTAATTGTGTTATCTTTAACGGTGCAAGAATAAACCTTGTTAAAAAGGTAATTCATGTTTTGCCCGCTTCTGTTGTCCTCAAATAAACCCCATTTATATTTAATTTTTCTATCATTGTCTGTCGGAGCGCGCCAAACGGTTAGCTTTGTAACACCGTCAATCAGCGCTTTGCCATCTTTTACAATGCTTTCAAAGCCGCCGTAATGTTTGTTGAAAATATAATCAAATTTATCTCCCGAAATGTGGATTTTTTCATTTTCATGAGTTATTTTGACCTCTTTGGACAAGGCAATATTTTTTTCTGAGATTTCAACATCAAGTTTGTGTTGCTGCATTGCAACCTCGTAATCGCCCATTAGGCTTATGTCTAAATAGCAACCTAAGTTACAACTTTTGGGGAGGGTGAAATCCAAGGCGTATGTTCTTTGTTTGTGCGGTTCTATGTCGCAAACCATCTCGCCTTGCTCAATAATTTCACCATCGCAGACAACATTCCACAAAAGCTTATATTCATTTAAATTTGTAAAGTCGTATAAATTCTCAACGGTAAGCAAATTTCCGCTGAGCGTTGTTTTCATATATTGATAAACGCCCTTGGCGTTTAAAGAGCCCGCCTTAAAGCTTCTGTCGGCAAAAACCAGCCCGTCGCAACAAAAATTGTTATCGTGGGTTTCTTCACCGAAATCGCCTCCGTATTTACAGACGCCGTCAACAATAACGGTGTGGTCCGCCCATTCCCAAATGCAGCCGCCAATTAGTTTTGGGTATTTATATATAACATCCCAATAATCGCCTACATCGCCCGGTCCATTGCCCATTGCGTGGGAGTGTTCACATAAGAAAAACGGGCGCTTATCAGCGCTTTTTGCAAACTCTATCACATTTTCAATTGGGGTATACATACGGCTTACTACATCTACATCAGATTTATCGCCTACCAAGCCTGCCCCTTCATAATGCACAAGGCGTGTGTCGTCTAATTGTTTTGTCCGTTTAATCATGGCATCGTGGTTTTTTCCGTATCCGCTCTCATTTCCCATTGACCACATTATTATGCTGGGGTGGTTTCTATCGCGCATTACCATTCTTTCGGCTCTTTCAACAAAAGCATCTTCCCATTCGTCCCTATTACAAATCCAATCGGCATTTTCTATGTCGTATCCGTATCCGATGTCCCTTGTTGTAAAACCATGAATTTCTATGTCCGTTTCGTCAATTACATAAAAGCCGATTTCGTCACAAAGGTTTAAAAATTCCGGCGCAGGCGGGTAATGGGAAGTTCGTATACAGTTAATATTTAGCTCCTTCATTTTTAAAAGTTCGCTTTTCATATGCTCAAACGGGGTGTAATGCCCCAAAGTTGGGTGTGTGTCGTGCCTGTTGACGCCCTTTAGCTTAACCGATACTCCGTTAATCAGCAGTTCGCCTTTATCCGACACCGAAATTTCGCGCATGCCAACTTTAAATGGTATGTATTCATCGGCGCTTTCCACAATTACAGTATATAAGTGAGGCTTTTCTGCGTTCCACAGTTTTGGGCTTTTTATTTTTTCTACTAAAACACCATTATCGTATATACAATGGCTTGCATCGCAATAAATACCTTTGGCGTCTGCTTTGATTTCAATGTCTTTTATATGATTTTTATTCCTAAAAAGCAAATACACATCGCGAAAAATGCCTGAAAGCCTGAAAAAGTCCTGGTCTTCCAAATAGCTGCCCACACACCATTTTAAAACCTTTGCCGTTACAATATTTTTTCCGCCGACGATATAGCTCGAAATATCAAATTCTGAATTTAAATGAGAGCCCTGGCTGCAGCCCACATACTTTCCGTTTATGTAAAGATATAAACACGAATTTACCCCTTCAAAATTGATATAGGTTTTTCGTGTTAAATCGGCCACTTCAAAGCTTCTTTGATAAACGCCGCAAGGGTTATCGTCAGGCACATACGGAGGGTCAACCGGGTAGGGATAGTTGACATTTGTATAATACGGTTTATCAAACCCATGCATTTGCCAATTTGAAGGCACCGGTATTTTACCCCAATCAGTAATTGTTTCGGGTACATCAATATCCCGCTCAAAGTATGCAAAAGACCATTCGCCGTTTAAGGATTGGAAATACTTTGAATTTTCTTTTTTACCTTCCAAAGCTTTTTCCGGCGTGTCATATGGAATGTAATATGAACGCTGCGGCTCCCGGTTTTCGCTTATGTTTTTGAGATTTTCATAGTGACGCATATAAATCCAACCCCCATTATGAATTTTATTTATTTTTTGACGCTTAATAGTATAAATCCCCCGTTTTTAAAAAATACCCTCAAGCCATTGCTTGCAAAGCTTTGTCCAAACGGAAACTTCCGGTTTTATAAAGCGTGGATTGCCGTCATATGTTTGTTTTGTTGCAAGAGACAGGCCGTGGTTCCCTTCAGGGAAGATGTGAAGTTCAAACGGTATGTTGTTTTTCCGTAATGCGGAGGCGAACAATAAAGTGTTTTCAACCGGCACTGCCATGTCGTCAAAAGTTGACCATAAAAATGTGGGAGGGGTCTTTTCGCTTACTTTGTTTTCAAGCGAAAGCTCGTCAATGAGTTCTTGCGAGGCATTGTCACCAAGCAAATTTTTAAAAGAGCCCCCATGCGATTTTTCTTTTCCTGTGATAACAGGATACCCTAAAATTAATGCGTTTGGTTTATTTTTGCCTTTATCCATATTTTTAATTTCTTGCAAATACGGGGCATCCCAAAGGTTGCCGATTGATGCGGCAAGGTGACCACCCGCAGAAAACCCGCAAACGGCGATTTTTTCAGGGTCAACATTCCATTCTTTTGCGTTATCTCTAATAATGCACATTGCCCTTGTAACATCAAGCAAAGGTTGCGGATGACGGTTGGGGGCGACGCTGTAATAAAGCACGAACGCATGATAATTACAACTGTTTGCCCAAACGGCAACAGGCTCTGCCTCGCGCCATGAACAACCCGCATAACCGCCGCCGGGCAGTATCAAAACAGCGCCTTTACTTTCGTCTGAATCTTTCAGAACATAAGTGTCAAGCTTAGGAATGTAATTGGAATCCGCTCCGAAGTATTCTTTGTCATCCCAGATTTTAATAGTTTTATGAACCATTTTAAGCTCCATTCCTGCCGCGCACGAAATAAATTCGCCCTTGCAGGAACAAAAATTTCAAATGAAATTTTCTATGGGCTTAAATTTATTTTATCGCACATGCAATTTATTTTTTTCTTCGCAAAAAATATGCACTTGTGCATTAGTTTGAAACAAAATCAAAGATTTTTTCAAACTAACATCTCACTTTATAATAATCGATTGATTGATACTATAACATATGTATGGTAAAATGTAAAGTTTATTGCATAATGTCAGCGCTTTTTATTGTGCTTTATTGCAGGTTATGCTACAATGGGTGTAAGCATGCATTGTGATTGCTGATAACAACGAATTAAAGGGGTGTTTGTGTGAAAATAAAAAGGGTAACGGATAAAGAAATTAATAAATACGGGCGGATAATAAGCCTTGACACAGCCGAAATTGTTAAAGCGGCAGAACATATAAGCTTTCCTGAAAAGGGAGCAAATTATATTGCTTCCGTAAAAGAGTTTGAAAAGCTTGAAATTATGAACGATATTCAAAACAGGTATTTTGGCGGAATGGAAACGCAGCTGGGATATTGTTATGGTTATAACAATGAGCTTGCCGCCCTTGAGTGGCACAAGTGCTCTGAAATAAATATAGCGACGAAAGACCTTATACTGTTGCTTGGCGATATGCGGGATATAAGCGGCGATATGAAGTATGATTCTTCAAAGGTTGAAGCTTTTAGGCTTAACAAGGGGGAGGCGATAGAGGTGTATGCAACAACACTTCACTATTGCCCGATTAGTGTGTCCGGTAAGGGGTTCGGCGCGGTTGTGGGGCTTATAAAACACACGAACACACCCATTGATTTTGAATGCAACGACAAAATATTGTTCCAAAAAAACAAATGGCTGCTTTGCCACGAAGAAAGCAAAGGGCTTATAAAAGACGGCGCGGTTGTTGGAATAACGGGTGAAAATTTTAAGCTGTAAAAAATAATGCCTTGCAAAAATATGTTGCCCCGCCGGCTAAAAACAAAGAGGGCTTTTTTCATATTATTGCAAGGCATAAAACCATCATTCTTTCAATTCTAAAACAGTCTGTGCGATTTTTTCGGGTATTTTTATGTTTTGCGGGCATCGTTTGGCGCACACGCCACAGCTTACACAAGTGTCGGGGGCCCCTTTGCCGTTTTTACCAAGCAGGGCAAATTCTTCCTTTGCATAATCCGTCAGCCCATACACCTTATGATAATTATAAAGCAAAAAAGCCTTTGATATTTCAATTTGCTGCGGGCATGGCAAGCAGTAATCACAACCCGTGCAATATAAATCAGACATTGTTTTGGTTTGTTCCAAAGTGTTGCTGATTTTTTCCCATTCCGCATGAGAAAGGGCGTCGCAACGAGAGGCAACCTCGGCGTTTTCCTCCACCATTTCGATTGTAGACATGCCGGACAGCGCGCAGCTTACATTTTTGTTAGCAAGCACAAACCGTAACGCAATTTCGGGAGTGCCTGAAGTGCCCTTGACAAGGTTTTTTAAAACATCCGAGGTAACGGCAAGCCTGCCGCCTGCAACGGGCCCCATTACTATCACGCCCAAGCCTTTGCTTTTGGCATAGGCGATGGCATCTTCATTGCTTCGGTCCAACAGGTTATATTGACATAACACCGTTTCAAAAGCGCCTGTATCAATTATTTTTTTCATAACATCAGGCGTGTCGTGAAACGAAAATGACTTATGCTTGATAAGCCCTTTTTGTTTTGCTTTTTCTAAATTTTCAATTATATTAAGTTTTTTGACCTTGTTTTCAAAAGCGCCGTCATTGAGCGCATGCAAATGGTAAAAGTCTATGCAATCAACATCAAGGCGTTTTAATTGTTCGTCAAGAAACCACCAAAAATCATCCTCTTTATTAACTTCCCAAACAGGCAATTTTGTTGAAATCTTAACTTTATCGCTCCAACCCTTTAATGCCTTGCCCACGATGTATTGGCTGTTGCCATGCAGGTATCCCCAAGCGGTGTCAACATAATTGACCCCAAGTTCAAATGCCCGATGAAACATCTTTAGCGCCTGTTCTTCATCTACAAACCACTTTCCCGATTTCTCGTATTCGGGCAAACGCATTGCGCCAAATCCAAGCGCTGAGATTTCAAACCCCGTATTACCCAAATTTGTATATTGCATAGTTTTATTCACAACCTTTGCATTACATTTTCGCTATATTAAAGGCTATCTTTTAAAGCATTAAGCTCATCATCAAAAACAGTTATAACAATTTCGTTTTTCCACAAGTCAATCTGCTTTTCAAACCATTCCGAAAACAAGCTGCTTTCGCATATTTCTTTTACTTCGTCAAGCGGCTGCGTTGAACGCTCCGTTACAAGTATTATATGATATCCGTATTGGGTTTTAACCGGTTCGCCTATAACGCCTATTTCTTGTGTGAAGGCAGCTGTTTCAAATTCTTGAACCATTTGTCCTTTTCCAAAGGTCATGCCCTCGGCATCGTCTTTTGAGCCGGTATCATCGGAATACTCTGCCATTAGCTCGTCAAACATATCAACCGTTTTTAATTCCGCTTTAATTTTTTCCGCTTGTTTCTTTGCTTCGTCGTCCGTTTTATCCTGTGTGCCGATAAGTATATGCTTGGCTGTGACAGTAATAAAAGATTCTGCCATCTCATCATATTTATCGCTTATTTCCTGCTCGGTAAAGGCTTTATTTTCTTTTGAGTAGGCATAAAAATTATCTGTAATCATATTTTTCTCAATCATTTTCATATAACTTTCGTCCGTCAAATTATATGATGCCAATATCGAATCAGCCTCGTCACCGTAATATTCTTTGAATTGTGCGATTTGGTCTGCCGCATATTCTTTTAAATCCTCGCTAAGCCCAAGCCCGCTTTTTTCCGCCCGGTTTAAAATTACTGCGTTATCAATTTCAAAATCAAGCGCTATTTGTATTGATTCCGCACTTATTTCGCCATTGGAATTTAATGCGGAGGTTGTTTTCAAATCCAAGTTTGTTATTTGAATGTCATCAACCGTTGCCACAACCTTTGTAATTTCGTTGACAATGTTTGCGGTGTTTGTTTCATCATTCCATTCTATTTGCTTGCCGAACATTTCGGCAACATCACGTATCCAAACATAAGTTTTGCCATCAACCACAAAGTTATCGCTTTGAACCTCTTTCCCGTTAATTTTAACGGTTGTAAAGTTTACCAACGCTTCGATTGTTTTGGTGTACGAATCTGCAAAAATAGGAACTGAAACCAAAAGGATTCCGGTGAGCGCGCCTGCTATGTAGCTTGTAAATTTTTTCATCATAAGAAATGCCTCATTCCGCCGTCCTGCATCGGCTGATTTTTAATGTTTGTGGCAGGGAAGTAACTGACTTTATCCCCCAACAATGCCCTTTTCACAGGAAAAATTAAAAGGAGCATAAAAGCTTAAAGTGATTTTTCGGTATATAAAGGGTTTTAAATCCGAATCACTAATGCCTATTATAAGTGTACCATAAAAACAAAAATAAATAAATAGTAAAAAGCACAAAAAAATATAATTTACTTTGTGTTCATATTCCGACAAATTTTTAGCATGTACTGCTGTATAATAACGAAAGAGGCTAAACGCAAAAGAGGGTGATAGTTTGCATGAATACGGTGTATATTGACGAACTTTTTATATTGAACGCTGTTGTAAATTATGCATTACTTGCGGCTACAAGGCGGATTATCCGATTAAAATCATCTAAGGCACGGCTGTTGCTTGGCAGTATAATCGGCGCTGCATATGCGGTTTTCATGTTTTTGCCGCATAATAAGTTGCTTTATACAATGGCATCAAAGTTTATTTTTTCTTTGCTTTTGGTAGCGGTTACATATAACATAAAAACATTTAGGCAATATATTAAAGCAGCGTCGGTTTTTTATATGGTGAGCTTTGCGTTTGGCGGCGCGGTATATGGTTTTTTAAGTTTTGCGGGGAAAGAGGGCGCCTTTGGCTTAACATTTAAAATTTTCGTCATTTCCACATCTGCGGCATATTGCTGTATAGCGCTTTTATCGTCTTATTGTAAAAGGCTTTATTTAAAAGAAAGACACATAAGCGCTGCAACGGTGAGCGTAGGGGGGAAAACGCAAAAGATAAATTGTTTTATGGATACCGGAAATTCACTTTACGACCCGATAAGCGGCAGCCCGGTTATGGTTGTTCAATATAAAAGCTTGCTACCCGTTATTCCGCCTTGTATTTTGGCGTATTTGGAAGAAGGCGGAATATGCAAATTTCCCGATGCCGCTAACGCAAAGATTAAGTTTATACCGTATAACTGCATCGGAGAAAAAAACGGAGTTATTGTTGGCTTTAAGCCGGACAGCGTGTGTTTCGGTGAAAAGACGGTGCACGACATAGTAATAGGTTTATGCGAAAACAGCCTTTCGGTTGATTCAAGCTATGAGGCTTTAACAAATCCGTATGTATTGGAGGGGGGGTCTTGAATATTATTTTACGGCTATGGAAGCGGATTGTATCATTTCTGTCTGAAAATATTCATTATATCGGGGGAAGTGAAGCATTGCCGCCTCCTCTTACGGCAGAGGAAGAAAGTGAGTTATTTTCCAAAATTGAGCAGGACAAAAAGGGCGTAAGAAAGGTTTTGATTGAAAGAAATTTGCGCCTTGTTGTTTACATAGCAAGAAAGTTT
>Ga0265293_10006749_pt1 | contig 18073 bp, 16 predicted proteins | sample Munlanlewell138R_FD_192505 | JGI IMG/M metagenome (GOLD analysis project Ga0265293, IMG submission 192505) | Leachate microbial communities from a municipal landfill in Southern Ontario, Canada - Leachate well 138R | ecosystem: Engineered > Solid waste > Landfill > Unclassified | place: Canada...
GCGCATGGCCGGGCGCAATGCGGTGATCCGCCGCCTGCCCGCGGTGGAAACACTGGGCGCGGTCTCGATCATCTGTTCCGACAAAACCGGCACGCTGACCCGAAACGAGATGACGGCCCGCCGGGTTGTGACCGCGGGCAGCACGATCATGGTCGATGGCTCGGGCTATGCGCCGGGCGATCACCGCCTGCACACCGATGATGCGGCGGCCTTGATGCTGATCACCACCGGGCTTCTTTGCAATGACGCAAGCCTGCGCGAAAGCGCCGGCGATTGGCTGGCCGAGGGCGACCCGATGGAGGGCGCGCTGGTCACGCTGGCGATGAAGGCGGGGCTTGCCCCCGATACGCTGCGCCGCGATTGGCCGCGGCGCGACGAAATCCCGTTTGATTCCGACACGCGCTATATGGCCACGCTGCACAACCAGCCGGACGGCGGGCGCGTCGCGCTGATCAAAGGCGCGCCCGAGCGGCTTTTGGCCATGGCGGGCACGCAGGCGGATGGCGACGGGGATGCGGCGCTGAATGCCGATTACTGGTCCGATCAGATCGCCGCCGCCGGCGCGGGCGGCGAAAGGGTGCTGGGCTTTGCCATGAAGCCCATGCCCGATACCCAAGGCGCGCTTGCGCCCGATGATGTGGCCCAAGGCCTGCGATTTCTGGGCATCACGGGTTTCATCGACCCGCCCCGCGACGAGGCCGTCGCCGCCATTGCCGAATGTCAAAGCGCGGGCATCGGGGTAAAAATGATCACCGGCGATCACGCCGCCACCGCCGCCGCGATTGCGCACCAACTGGGGCTGGGGGATGTGCCATCGGTGCTGACCGGACAGGATCTCGACACGATCCCCGAGCCAGATTTTGCCCGCGCCGTGCATGAAACCACGGTTTTCGCCCGCACCAGCCCGGAACATAAACTGCGCATCGTGCGTGCATTGCAGGCCAGCGGCGCCGTTGTGGCCATGACCGGCGACGGGGTCAATGACGCGCCATCGCTGAAACAGGCCGATGTCGGCATCGCCATGGGCCGCAAAGGCACCGAGGCCGCCAAGGAAGCCGCGCAAATGGTGCTGATGGACGATAATTTCGCCTCGATCGTCGCATCCGTCCACGAAGGCCGCATCGTTTATGACAATATCCGCAAGGTCGTGGCCTGGACGCTGCCCACCAATGGCGGCGAGGTGCTGACGGTGATTGCCGCGATCGTGTTCAATTTCGCCATGCCAATGACGGCGGCACAAATCCTGTGGATCAACCTTGTGCTGACGGTGACGCTGGGGCTGGTGCTGGCGTTCGAGGCGGCCGAACCCGGCGTGATGCGCCGCGCGCCGCGCCCGGCCCATGCGGGGCTGTTGTCACCCTTTTTGCTGTGGCGGATCGCATTCATATCGGCCCTGTTCCTGATCTGGGCGCTGGGGGTGTTTTTCTATGCGCTCTCACGCGGATATGAGCTGGAGCTGGCGCGCACAATGGTGGTTAACATGATCGTGGTGCTGGAAATCTTCTATCTGTTCAATATCCGCTATCTGCATGCCAGTTCCTTTTCGCTGCGCGGCGCGGCGGGCACGCCGGCGGTGCTGGGGGCGGTAGCGGTGGTGATCGTGGCCCAGCTTGCCTTTACCTATCTGCCGGTGATGCAGGATCTGTTCCAGACCCGCGCCATGACCATCGCCGATGGCGCGCTGCTGGTGGGGCTCGGTGTCGTTGCCTTGGTGGTGATGGAAACAGAAAAACAGATCATGCGCCGCCGTGACTTTCGCCCCGATTAAACGCAAAGGCCCTGAATGATGTCTCCGCTGGTCATGGTTTTGGTGCTGCTGGGGGCGGCTGTCGTGATGTTCACGCTCAACCGCCCGCGCATGGATGCGGTGGCGCTGATGATGATGGTGGCGCTGCCATTGACAGGCATCATCACCCTGCCCGAAGCCCTGATGGGGTTTTCCGATCCCAATGTGATCCTGATCGTCGCGTTTTTCGTGATTGGCGAGGCATTGGTGCGCACCGGCGTTGCGCATCGGCTGGGCGATTGGCTAAGCGCACGCGCGGGTGCGAGCGAGGCGCGGCTGATCGCGCTTTTGATGGTGATCGTCGCGGGGCTTGGATCGTTCATGAGTTCGACCGGGGTGGTCGCGTTGTTCATCCCTATCGTGCTGCGGATCGCGCGCCGGGCGGGGATCGCAGCCAGCGGGCTGATGATGCCGCTGTCGGTTGCGGCATTGATCAGCGGGATGATGACGCTGGTGGCCACGCCCCCCAATCTGGTGGTGCAGGGCGAATTGGTGCGGCGCGGGTATGAGGGGTTTTCCTTTTTCGCCTTCGCGCCCTTTGGCCTTCCGATTCTGGGGCTGGCGATCCTTTATATGCTGGCGACACGGCGGTTTTTGCGGCGCGAGGCGACAGAACCCGTGGCCGCGCGCCCGGCGCTTGCGGGTTGGGTCGAAGAATACGGGCTGGCGCCGCGCGCGCACCGGTTGCGCATCGCGCCCGGATCGCCATTGGCGGGCAGGCAGCTTGCAGTGCTTGATCTGCGCGCAAGCGCCGGGGTCAATATCATCGCGATCGAACGCGGCCACCGCTTTGGCCGCGAATTGATCCAGCCCCGCGCCACCAGCCGGCTTGAGGCGGGCGATATTCTGCTGCTTGATATCATCGCGCCGGAATTCGATCTGGCGGCATTCACCACGCGCCACCGGCTTAAACCGCTACCGCTCACCAGCCCCTATTTCACCGATCGCGCGCAGGAACTGGGCATGGCCGAATTGCTGATCGCCCCCAATTCGCGGCTGGTGGGCCAGACCGTGGCCGGGGCGCAGTTTCGCAGCACCTATGATCTGGTGGTGATCGGGATGAAACATGGCACCCAAGCCGTCGAGGATCGCGCCGTGATATCAGAACCATTGCGCGCGGGCGACACTTTGCTGGTGGCCGGGCCATGGCGCGCCATTCGCAAGCTGGTGGATGCACGCAGCGATCTGGTGCTGCTGGATCTGCCGGCGGAATATGACGATGCCGTGCCCGCCCATGGCCGCGCGCCGCTGGCGCTGATGGTGCTGGCGGGGGTGGTGGCGCTGATGGTGGGCGGGATCATCCCGAATGTGCAGGCGGCGTTGATCGGCTGCCTGGCGTTGGGGCTGTTTGGCTGTATCGATATGGTCGGCGCCTATCGCGCGATCCATTGGCAAAGTCTGATCCTGATCGTGGGGATGCTGCCCTTTTCGCTGGCGCTGCAACGCACGGGCGGGGTGGATCTGGCCGCCGATGCGCTGCTGGGGCTGGTGGGGGCTGCGGGGCCACGGCTGGTGCTGGCTGCGATCTTTGCGGCCACGGCGATTTTGGGGCTGTTCATATCCAATACCGCCACGGCGGTGCTGATGGTGCCGATCGCGCTGGCCGTGGCCGAGGCGCTTGGGGCATCCCCCTATCCGTTCGCGATGACCGTGGCGCTGGCGGCATCCTCGGCCTTCATGACGCCGGTATCTTCGCCGGTGAATACGCTGGTGGTCGGGCCGGGCAAATATCGGTTCACCGATTTCGTGCGCATCGGTGTGCCCTTTGCGCTGGTATGTATGGGGATCAGCGTGGCGATGGTGCCGATCATCCTGCCGTTTTGATCTGCGCGCCCCCGCAAGAGGGCGCGCAGCCGGATCAGCGCAGGGCGCTGCGCGCGGCGGTGATATAGAACACCGCCACCGCGGCAATGCCGCCGGGCACCAATCCCAGCAAAACCGCGAAGACATAATCCACCGGCGCAAGCAGCGCGCCCGCATCCGCCAGCGTCCAGACCGGCACGAAAAAGGTGGCAACAACCGTCACCACAAGCCCCGCCGCCAGCGCCACGCCAAGCGGCCCGCCCGCCGGGCGTGCAGCCCCGCGCAGCCGGGCAAAACCCGCGATGATCACCAGCAGCGCCACCACCGCCACCGCGACGGCGATCCACAGCCAGATCCCCATGGTTTCAACAAGGATATGATAGATCGAGACAAGATCAAAATCGCTCATGGTCGTTCCTTATGCACGGCCGCGCAGCATGGCGCGATAGGTTCCCAACAGGCCTTTTTCCTCGATCAGCCAACTGACCCACAATTCTTTAAGCGGATCAATAAACGGGAACGAGGGGATCAGATTGCCGTCATAGTCGAATTCGATCAGCATGGCGCGGCCATAGCCGGTGACCATCGGGCAGGATGTATAGCCGTTGAATACAGCCGATGGCGTGCGCCCGGCGGTTTCGGCCACCAGATTTTCCGCCACCACCGGCACCTGCCATTTGACGCTGGCCGCGGTTTTGCCGCGCGGCACCCCGGCGATATCACCCAGCGCAAAGACATTGGGATAGCGCGGATGGCGCAAGGTGGCGCGGTCAGCCTCGATCCAGCCATCGGCGGCCAGCACGCCATCCTGCCACGGCAGGGGGCTGTCGCGCACCGCATCGGGCGCGCGCATCGGCGGCACGACATGGATGAAATCGTAATCGAGCACCACATCGCCGGTTTCGGTCGCATAGGTGGCCTTGCGCGCGCCCGGATCGATGGCACGCAGGACATGGCTGTAGTTGACCGCCACATCGCGCGCGGCAAAAAGCGCGGCCACCTTGTCGTTGACGGGCGGAATGGCAAAAACGCCGGGGTTATGGGCGTTATAGATCAGTTCGACCGCGCCGCGCCGGCCCTGACGGCGGGCCTTGTCCTCGGTGATGAAGGTCATTTTCAGCGGGGCGCCGGCGCATTTCATCTCGCCCGCGGGGCGACCGAAAAGGCCCACCCCGCCATCCGCAATGAATTGATCGATCGCAGCCGCCGATGCCAGCGCCTGCGCGGGGCCCGCATAGACGGATGCGATGCCTTCGCGCCCGATCAGATCAGCGCTCATCCCCTCGATCGCGGTGTAGTCAAGCATCAGCCCGGTAGCGACCATCAGGAAATCATAGGCCACGCGCTGGCCGCTGTCGGTGATGACCAGATTGGCCTCGGGGTCGAATTCGGCCACGGCGGCCTCGATCCATTCGACGCCGCCGGGCAGGTAATCCGCATTGCGCGATGTGACCTGCGATGGCTGCCACAGGCCCGCGCCGATCAGCACGAAGCCGGGCTGGAAATGGTGGTCGCGCTTGCGATCGATGATGGTGATTACCGCATTGGGCATATCGCGCCGCAACCGCGAGGCCAGCGATAGCCCCGCCGCCCCTGCCCCCGCGATCACGATCCGCGCCCGTCCCGCTATCATTATATGCGAAAAGATGAATATCAAGATAACATTTGAGCCAATGGCCCCCGACGCGCATTTATTCCCCGAAACCGGGGTGATTCTTGGCACGTTTTCGGGTATGATCAGGCTAATTGATTGCTATACCAATAAAATAAAACAAATTCCATTTTACGATTGCATTAATATGAATATCATGTATTTTCGTCGCATGCATAAATTGCATGCCCCGAAGATACCACCCACCACCGCCACAATAGCGGGGATTATCATGACCAAACGCGCACTGCCCGTTGAAGCCCAGGATTTGCAAGCCAAGCTGGATGTTGCCTCAGGCTTTCTCAAGAAAATGTCGAATCCCGACCGGTTGCTGCTGGCCTGTGCGCTGCTGGATGGCGAACGCTCGGTAAGCGAGCTGGAAGAAACGCTTGGCATCCGCCAACCCGGCCTGTCACAGCAACTGGCCGAATTGCGCGGCGCCGGACTTGTGGCCGGACGCAAGGAAGGCAAACAGGTGTTCTATCACATCGCCGATCCGGCGGTCGAAACCTTTATCCATCAGATTCACCGGCTGTTTTGCACCTGATCGCGAAACGCCTGACCGCAATCCGCGCAAGCGGATGGATGGGTGGCAGGTCTGATATTCAGTAATTCGTATACAGCCGGTAACAAGTGTATAAGACTGCCCCCATCCACAACTCACAAAGGATCATAAGATGAAAGTCAACGTCGGCACCCCGGATCGCATCGTCCGTCTGATTTTGGGCATCATACTGGTGGTGATCCCGTTCCTGACCAATTGGGCACTGTTTGAAAGCGCGCTCTGGACCTGGGTTTCGGTGATCGTCGGTCTGGTTCTGGCCATCACCGCATTGGTGCGTTTCTGCCCGATCTATGCGGCTATGGGCATGTCATCATCCAAAGAAAACGAATAACGCCAAAACATCGCGCCGCGCGCATCAACCAAAGGAAAGCTGCCATGTGGCCCTTCAACCTGTTCGGAAAGCAACCAAAATTGCGCATCACGCGTATCGATGGCCGCTTTTCCACCAGCGCCCAGATCAAACCCGATCAGATCGAAACCCTGGCGCAAGCGGGTTACACAGCCATCCTTTGCGCGCGGCCCGACAAGGAACAACAGGGCCAGCCGCCCTTTGCCGATATCGCCCGCGAGGCAAAGAAACACGGCATAAAGGCGATCCACATCCCGATTTCGGGCATGCCGAATGCCAATCAGGCCGCCATCTGCCGCAAGGCGCTGGCCGAGGTTGACGGCCCGGTCATCGGCTATTGTCGCTCGGGCGCGCGCGCTACCAGTCTCTATCGCGCCGCTACCCGCTGAGTTGCCCGGCGCAGGCAGGAAACTGCGCCTTTCCCCCCATTTCCAGAAATGCAAAGTCGTGCCATGTCCAATTTAGAAAAATATCTGCCGTTTCTGCAATGGGGACGGAGCTATAACAAAGATATCCTGACCAGCGACCTGCTGGCCGCGGTCATTGTGACGATCATGTTGATCCCGCAATCGCTGGCCTATGCGATGCTGGCGGGCCTGCCGGCCGAAGTGGGGCTTTACGCCTCGATCCTGCCGCTGGTGGCCTATGCGATCTTTGGCACCAGCCGCACTTTGGCGGTGGGGCCGGTGGCGGTGGTCTCGTTCATGACGGCATCCGCCGTGGGCCAGATCGCGGCACAGGGCACCGCCGGATATCTTGAGGCTGCCATCCTGCTGGCGCTGCTGTCGGGCGGAATGCTGGTGTTGATGGGCATTTTCCGGCTGGGATTTTTGGCCAATTTCCTGTCGCATCCGGTGATTTCAGGGTTCATCACGGCCGCCGGCCTGTTGATCGCGGCGGGGCAGTTGCGCCATATCCTTGGCGTGTCGGGCGGCGGTGACAACCTGCCGGAAATCCTTGTGTCGCTGGCCGGACAAATCGGGTCGGTCAACCTGATCACCTTGGCAATCGGTGTGGGCGTGATCGGGTTTTTGGTATTTTCGCGCAAGCGGCTGAAGGGCATTCTGAGCGCCATGGGCATGGGCGCGCGTCTGGCCGATATGATGGCCAAGGCCGCCCCGATCCTGGCCGTTGCGGTCACCATCTTGCTTGCCCAAGGGTTCAATCTGGCCGAAAGCGGCGTGGTCGTGGTGGGCGATATCCCACGCGGGCTGCCGGCGCTGGGTCTGCCGGGGTTTTCGCTTGATATGATCACGGCGCTGGCGATGCCTGCCTTTTTGATCTCGGTCGTGGGCTTTGTGGAATCGGTGTCGGTGGCACAGACGCTGGCAGCAAAACGGCGCCAGCGGATCGATCCGGACCGCGAATTGATCGGGCTGGGGGCGGCCAATATCGCCTCGGGCATTTCGGCGGGCTATCCGGTGACGGGGGGCTTTGCGCGCTCGGTCGTGAACTTTGACGCGGGCGCCCAGACCCCGGCGGCAGGCGTGTTCACCGCCGTGGGCATCGCGCTGGCGGCCCTGTTCCTGACGCCGCTGCTGGCCGCCCTGCCCCAAGCCACGCTTGCGGCCACGATCATCGTCGCGGTGCTGTCGCTGGTGGATTTCGGCGCGGTGCGGCGGGTGTTCATCTATTCCAAATCCGATTTCGCCGCCATGCTGGCCACGATCGTCATGACGCTGGGCTGGGGGGTCGAACTAGGTATCGTTGCCGGTGTCGCCCTGTCGTTGCTGCTGCATCTTTACCGCACCAGCAAACCGCATACCGCCGTGGTCGGTCAGGTGCCGGGAACCGAACATTACCGCAATATCCAGCGCCACGATGTGTTGACCCATCCCGCAGTCCTGTCGATCCGGGTGGATGAAAGCCTCTATTTCGCCAATTCGCGCTTTTTGGAAAACAAGATCGCGGCCCTGGTGGCCGAGCGGCCCGATCTGAAACATGTCGTGCTGATGTGTTCGGCGGTCAACGATATTGACGCATCGGCGCTTGAAAGCCTTGAGGAAATCAGCCGCAGGCTGTCGGATAGCGGCATCGGGCTGCACCTGTCCGAGGTCAAGGGCCCGGTGATGGATCGCTTGGCCAGAACGGATTTCCTTCACCACCTTGGCGGGCAGGTATTCCTGAGCCAGCATGAGGCCATCTGTGCCCTGACCGGCGGCACGAAATGCGCCGATCAGCCCGCGGGCGCGCCCGACCCGCAACCCGCATAGGCAAATGAAAACGCCCCGGCCGATCTGCCGGGGCGTTTTATTTACGGAAAATGGCCGCGGTCAATCGTCAAGATCGGCCATGCTGGCGGTGATGCTGGCACGCAGCGCATCGACTGAGGCCGAATGCACCGCCAGATGAAACAGCGCCTTGGCCAGCAGCAGTTCCGAATGTTCTCCCGCCTGATCGATCGCCTCGGCAATCAGATCATTGGCCGCTTCCAGTGTCTGGATGTCAATCTTGCTCATTTCTGGTCTCCGCCATTCAGGATCTGGTCGATTTGCGCGTCGATCCGGGCCAGATCAACCGATTGCCAGCGCCCGCTGACATGCATATCGGGGCGCAGCAGATACATGCCCCGATCGGTAATGCCATATTGCGCGGCCACTTTGCCCGCGCCATCGATGACCGAGGCATCGGCCCCCGCCACATCCGCACCCAGCACGATCACATTGACCAGGCTGCGGTGTTTCATGCCCGCAATCGCATCGGCAAGCCCGGCAGCATCCGCGCCCGGAAAAACCAAAAGTTGAAAGCGAAAGGCAAAGTCATCAAACAGGAACCGATCCTCGCCCAATTTGACCGAGCGCACACAGGTGCCCGCCGGATACCCGCCGGCAAAGCGCGCATTGTCATCCCCCGCGGCATTCAGCGCGCTTTGCAGATATTCATGCGGGCGCGATGTGCGCCAGTTCAGCAGCTCGGCGCAGAAATCCTGCGTCAGCGAAAATGACAAAACCACCTTGCGCATGATCCGGTAACCCCGGCTGGGCGGGTCCATCATCCGGGTGCTCTTGCCCGCCTCTTCGCAGATTTCGCGGGCCGACATCACACGCTCTTCGCTGTAATTATCCAAAAGCGCGGGCGATGCGCCCTGCATTTCCACCAATGCCAGTTTCCACGCCAGGTTTTCGGCATCCTGCAATCCGGTATTGGCCCCGCGCACGCCAAAGACCGGCAGCAGATGTGCTGCATCGCCTGCAAACAGCACCCGCCCATGGCGATAGCTGTCGAGCGTCTTGGTATTGGCCGAATAGATCGTCGCCCAATCGAGTTTCCAATCCACATCGCGGTCGATCATCTTCATGATCAGATTGGTGCGTTTCGTGATCGTATCGGGCGCAAGCGTGTATTCCGGGACTTCGCCATCAGGCACGCGGTAATCAAAGCGCCAGACGTCATTAGGCTGGCGATGCACCAAAATCGTGTTGCCCATATTCCATTCGGGATCAAAGAATGCGCGCCGTTCGGTCGGCAGGTTCATCCCGTGGGCGCGGAAATCGGTGATGACGAATTTGCCCTCGAACCCGGAACCATCCATGCGCAAATCCATGAAGCGGCGCACAGCCGAACGCCCGCCATCGGCGGCCACCAGCCAGTTGGCCTGCAATTCATATTCACCTTCGGGCGTGTCGGCGGTGATGGTCACGCCATCCTTGCCATTCACCAGCGCCACGAATTTCGTCTGCCAGCGCAGATCGATCAGCGGTTCCTTTTCACAAAAGCCCACCAGATATTCTTCCCAATATTGCTGGGAATTGTTCAGCACGGGCACATAGCGGTCATTTTCCTCGTAAGGGATGACCATTTCGTAAATTTCCTTGCCCTTGTAGAAATTCCGCCCCGTATTCCACGGCAGGCCATTTTCAACAAAGGGTTCGATCGCCCCGGCAAGTTGCAGAATTTCCTGCGAACGGCGGGTAAAGGCCACGGCGCGGCTGCCCTCGGACACTTGCGCCTCGGATTCCAGAATGACCGAACGCACACCCGATTTCGCCAGCAACAGCGCCAGCACCATACCGATCGGCCCCGCACCCACGATCACCACCGGGTGGCGTTCGCCCTTGCCCTCCATTTCGGGGGGGCGGGTGAAAGGGAAAATCTGATAGTCGTAAAAGACAGAATGCCTTTTTTCGGTATTAGGCCGGTGCATAAGGCGGCTCCTTTGATGCATGACAGGCGGGGCGCCCGGCGAAAGGGACGCGCGCCCCGTGGGATAGATGTGGCGCAGCCTTTGCCGCGCCACGGGATGTTTATTGATGCCGGGCGATGGCTACTTCCATCGCGGCCAGAATTTCGCGCGCATTATCGACGCCTTTGGCCTCGATATCGGCGACAAGCTGTTCGGTCACCGCGGCCGAGGCTTCGCGCCATGCGGCGATTTCTTCGTCGGTGGCAACCGCGACACCGCGGGGCGTGCCATCGGTCAGAACATCACGGCCGGGCTGCTGCCAGCCATCCCACATCGGGCCAAAGGTCTGGACCAGCGTTTCGCCGGAATCCTGATCGATACAGGCTTTGACGTTATCGGGCAGGGAATTGTATTTGCGTTCATTCATCACGAAGTAAAAGCCGCTGACATACATCGGCACGTCGAAATGCTGATCGGCAACTTCAAAGATCTTGTAAACGCTCAGACCATTCCAATCCATCGCGGTGGCGTCAATCGTGCCAAGCTGCAGCGATTCATAGATTTGCCCCGGCGGCAGGCCGATGGACTGGCCACCGAAATGCTGCACCACGGCAGCATTCGCGGCATTGGCCGTGCGCACCCGCAGACCTTTCAGATCCTCAAGCGAGGTCAGCGGCACGCGGCCATGCAGCACGCCGGGGCTGTGCATCATGTAACCCAGCACCTTGACCCCCTGATATTCGGGCGCAAGATATTCACGCACATCCCACATTGCCATGCTGCCCGCCGTGGCCGAAGGCACAAGGAACGGCAGTTCCAGCAGGCTTGAGCGCAAAAAGCGCCCGGCCGGGAAGCCGGTATGGCCAAAGGCGATATCGCTGACGCCGGCGCGGGCCTGATCAAGCTGGTTGTTCACATCACCCAGCGCCGAACCGGCCGAGTGGATTTCAACCACGACTTCGCCACCCGTGCACGCTTCGAGCCGGCGGGCCCAAGGCTCCATGAAATCGGTATGCAGGCCGATGGTGGTGGGCACGAAATGGCTCATTTTCAGGCGGATTTCAGCATCTGCGCTGGTGCCGGTCATCATCAGGCCGGCGCTCAGTGCAACTGCGCTCAGGGTATATTTCAATTGTTCGCTCCTTCTCCCTAGAACTGGTCAGGGCCATGCCGCGCCAAAGGCTGATGCCGCACCGGCGCGGGCAACAAGAATTCATCCCCCTGAATGATTCTATGGCCCTATTTGACGGATAGTATCCATTATCATCGAATTTCCTAGTCAAAACCGCTTAAACACTAATTTTTGTATCCTATTTGAAAGGATTATTGCGCAACGCCGCCAAATCGGCGCCGCGCGCGCGGTGCCGATGGGCAGTATTTCAGGACGGGATGGGATCAGTCGCGCTTGTCGGACCGGCTGGCCAGAATATGCGAGCGCATGATGCTGTTGGCCCATTCGGGCGAGCCTTGGGCCAAAGCGTCAATGATTTCGCGGTGATGGTTCATCGAGCGTTGCAGCCGTTCGGGCGAGAATGCCGAAAACCGGCGCTGCACCAACAGCGGATGCGCCAGATTGCCGATCACCTCGGCCAGACGGCGATTGCCCGAGGCCACGATGATCACCATGTGAAAACGGCTGTTCAGCTCGGTGATGGCCTCAAGGCTCTCAGAGGTGCCGCGCGCGGCGGCGGCCTCCATCTCGGCGGCCAGATCGCGCAATTCGCCAAGCTGGGCTTCGGTGATCTTGCGCGCCGCGATTTCCGCCCCAAACCCTTCAAGAAGCGAGCGCATCTCGATGATTTCATCAATATCCTGCGATGACCAGTCGGCGACACGCGCGCCCGAATTGTGGCGCGTATCGACGAAACCCTGTGTTGCCAGTTTCTGCAACGCATGGCGGATCGGGGTGCGACTGACCCCGATCTGTTCTGCGATCAGTTCTTCCTTGACGCGATCCCCGGCCTTCATCTCGCCGGTCATGATGGCGGATTTGATATGCGCATAGGCGATATCGGCACTACTGATCGCGGTCATGGAATGGATTGCCCTGATATAATCTGGTGGAAAGCAGGGTTTTTTACCCCTCAAACGCCGAGGGCACAAGCTGCTCAAGCCCCATGGTGCGGTTGTATTCGGCGAATTTGAACCGCGCCTCATTGCCGGGCAGATGGCCCGCATCACGCATGACCGCATAGACATCGGCCAGACGCTGCGCGGTGGCCAGCAGCGCCGAGACCGGATAGATCGCCAGCGCAAAACCCATGTCATTCAGTTCGGACACCGGCAGATAGGGGGTTTTGCCGTCTTCGACCATATTGGCCACCAGCCGCGCCCCCTTGAAGGTTTCGGCAACCAGCCGCAATTCCTCAAGCGATTGCGGCGCCTCGATGAACAGGATATCGGCGCCTGCCTCAAGAAAGGCCTCGCCGCGGCGCAGGGCCTCGTCCATATCCATCACGGCGCGCGCATCGGTGCGGGCCATGATCAGGAAATCATCGGACGCACGCGCATCCGCGGCCGCCTTGATCTTGGTCGCGGCCTCGGCCCGACCGATAACCTCTTTCGAGGCCATATGGCCGCAGCGTTTGGGAAATACCTGATCTTCAAGCTGGATACAGGCCACGCCCGCCCGCTCGTAAAGGCGCACCATCCGCGCCACGTTCAATTCGCTGCCATGGCCGTTATCGGCATCCGCGATCAGCGGCACGAGGCCAGCCGCTTCGACCAGCGCGCGGGCGCGGTCGGCCATTTCGGTGGCGGTCATCAGCCCGATATCGGGCATGCCCAGAACCGAGCCCGACACACCAAAGCCGGTCATATAGAGCGCCTCAAACCCCGCCTGCGCGGCGATCCGCGCCGATACGCCATCATAAATGCCCGGCGCCATCAACGTTTTGCCCTGCGACAACCGCGCTTTCAATGTCTGCACCTGCGTCATTCTGCCCGTCCTTGATTCAGTTTCAGGTTCAGATTGTATCCAATACGGTTGGAAGCGCAACTATTTATTGAAATGATAAGGGTTGTTGGATACAAAATTACAACTGCTTGTCGAATCATGTAACGAAAGGACAAAGGCAATGGGAATTACCGGCCTGCATCACGCAGCATATCGCTGCAAGGACGCCAAAGAGACTGTCGAATTCTACAAGAACTTCCTCGATCTCGACTTCAACATTGCCGTGGCCGAGAACACGGTGCCTTCGACCGGGGAATTTTCGCCCCATATCCACATCTTTCTGCAAATGGCTGACGGCTCGTTCATCGCCTTCTTTGAACTGCCCGAGGACAAGGGCAACATGCTCGATCCCGAAACCCCCGCATGGGTGCAGCATCTGGCGCTGAAAGTGCCGGATATGGATACAATGATGGCCTATAAAAAGCGCCTCGAAGATGGCGGGATCGACGTGCTTGGGCCGACGGATCACACGATTTGCCAGTCGATCTATTTCTTTGATCCCAACGGCCACCGTCTGGAACTGGCGATCGACACCACCGGCCCCGAACTGGCCGACACATTGCGCAAAGCCGCCCCCGAAACGCTGGAAATCTGGTCGCGCACCAAACGCGCCCCCGATGTGGACCTGATCCACGCCAAAGCACGCGGCTGAGACCGGCATCAGCAAGGGGCAATCTGCATGGACCATACGTTTGAAATTCGGCGCGAACCGATCATCCTGTCATTCGCGGAACAGGCCGCCTATACCGAGACCTATGGTTTCGTAGGCTCGCAAGGGCGCGTATTCCTTGAAGGCCAGCGGATTTTGCCCGTGGGCCGTGACAGTGACACGGTGCTGGTTTTCATGCATCCCGCCACCACGCTGAACCTGATGCCGCTGCCGGCGGCACTTGCACGGGCGGGGCACCATATTCTGTGTGGTGCCTCGCGTTACGCGAAAAACGATGCGCCGCTGATCATGGAAAAGGTCGTGGCCGATATGGCCGCCTATATCCGCCATGCACGCGAAGATCTGGGCTATGCCAAAGTCGTGCTTTGCGGCTGGTCGGGGGGTGGCTCGCTTGCCACGCTTTACCAATCACAGGCCGAACATACCACGATCACGCAAACACCCGCCGGTGATCCCTATGATCTGACGCGGTTCGATCTGCCGCCCGCCGATGCGCTGATGTTCATTGCCGCCCATACCGGCCGCGCCCGGGTGCTGAGCGAATGGATCGACCCATCGGTGCTGGATGAATTGAACCCCGATCTGCGCGACCCCGCGCTTGATCTTTATGGCCCCGAGGTCAAGGCCCCCTATCGGGCGGAATTTGTCGCCACCTTCCGCGCCGCGCAAGTGGCGCGGGTGCGCAAGATCACCGAACGCGTGCTCGAAACGCTCGACATGCTGAAAAAGCGTGGCAGCGCCGAGATCGAGCGCGCCTTTATCGTGCATCGCACCATGGCCGATCCGCGCTTTCTGGATGCCACGCTGGAACCCAATGGCCGCCGGCCCGAATGGTGCTATCTGGGCAATCCCGAAACCGCCAATTCCGGCCCCGCCGGCCTTGCGCGCTTTTCCACCTTGCGCGGCTGGCTGTCGCAATGGTCACCCGATCATTCCGTCGCCGATGCCGAACGCTGCATCGCCGGGGTGAATGTGCCGCTGCTGGTCATGGAAAACGGCGCTGATGATGCCGTGCCGATTTCGCATCTGTCTTGCGTCTTTGACGCGGCCAGGATGCCCGACAAGACGTTCATCCGCCTGGATGGCGCGACACATTATTACAAGGATCAGCCCGAACAAGAACGCAAGGCCGTAAGCGTTATCGAAAACTGGATGGCCGATCGCGGCCTTTGACGAACGCGCGGCGGGACGCAGAGGGAGGAGCGGTTTGATGAACCGTCTGGTGGAATTTTTTGTCGATCTGCTTGCCTGGCTGGCGCTGGGGTTCATTGCAGGCGCGGCCATGGTGACCGGGACAGACGTGATCATGCGCCACCTTTTGGGAGCGAACATCCGGGGCGTAACCGATCTGGTCGAACTCGCGATGATGTGTGCGGTGTTTCTATCGATCGCCTATGCCTTTGCGCGGCGTGGCCATGTGGCGGTGACGGTGCTGACGGAAACCATGTCGGATCGCACCAACACGGTGCTGGCCTTTGTCTGGTGGCTGGTGGCCGCGGTGGTGATGGCGACGCTGGCCTATGCCACGTTCGATCAGGCCAAGATGGTCATAAGTTACGGCGATTCATCGCAAAACCTGCGCATCCCGATGTTTTGGTATTGGCTGCCCGTGGTCGTCGGGCTGGCGCTGTCGGCGCTTGCATCGCTTTATGCCTGCATGATCACCGCGCGTGACGGGGCCAATGACATCACGGAGGGTCGCGAATGAGCATGATCACCATCGGCGCCATCGGCATGGTGGCCTTTATCATCTTGCTGCTGCTGCGCACGCCGATCGCGCTGGCCATGGCGATCATCGGTCTTGTCGGTGGTTTCTATATCAACGGTGTTTATGGCACCATGTTCGTGATGGGCCGCCTGCCCTTTACCAGCGTGTTTTCCTATACGCTGTCGGTCATTCCGCTGTTCGTGCTGATGGGGGCGCTGGCGCTGCATACCGGCATGTCGCGCAACCTTTATGATGCGGGCTATGCGCTGTTTGGCCACTGGCGCGGCGGGCTGTCGATTGCGACGATCGCGGCCTGCGCGGGCTTTGGCGCGATCTGCGGATCGTCGCTGGCCACCACCGCCACGATGGGCCGGATTTCAATTTCCGAAATGCGCGCACGCGGCTATGATCAGGCGTTTTCGGGCGCCACGGTCGCGGCGGGCGGCACTTTGGGGGTTTTGATCCCGCCATCTATCATTTTGGTGCTTTATGCCATTTTGACCGGTGAATCCATTGGGCAGCTTTTCGTGGCCGCCATGATCCCCGGCCTGATCGCCATCACGCTATACATGATCGCGATTGCCGTTGTGGCCCGTGTCGCGCCCGAATTGGCCCAACGCGGCCCGCGCCTGTCGATGGGCGCGCGGGGCCGAATGATCATCAGCGCATGGCCGGTATTCGTGGTATTCGGGCTGGTTCTGGGCGGCATGTTTGCGGGCTGGTTTTCCCCGACCGAGGCCGCGGCCGTCGGTGTGCTGGGGGTGGCCGCGATCGCGCTGCTGCGCGGGCGGCTGACGCGCGAGGCGATTAAGCAATCAGCCTATGAGACCGCATCGCTGACCGGCATGATTTTCCTGATCCTGATCGCGGCGACGATGTTCAATTCGTTTATCGAGGCCACGCAGATCACCCAAATTCTGGTCAACTGGGTGGACGCGCTTGGGCTTTCGCCATGGCAGATCACCCTTGCGATCATCATTTTCTATCTGGCGCTTGGCGCGCTGATGGATTCGATTTCGATGATCTTTCTGACGGTTCCTTTTGTGTTCCCGATCGCGCTGGCCAGCGGCTTTGATCCGGTCTGGTTCGGGATATTGCTGCTGTCGGTGGTCGAAATCGGCCTGATCACGCCGCCGGTGGGGATGAACCTGTTCGTGGTGAAACTGCAAATGCCCGAGGTGCCGCTGCGCAAGCTCTATGGTGCGGTGATGCCCTTTATCGCCGCCGATATGGTGCGCATCGGGCTGGTGGCGGGTTTTCCGATCCTGTCGCTTTATCTGGTCAACATGATGTTTGGCTAAACCACGACGATGGCGAATGCGGGGCCGGGGCGATTGCTCCGGCCTTTTCGTTTGGCACGGGGGATAAACCGCGCGATTTTGCCGGTGATGCAACAAATCGAATTCATGGGTGTTCATCCAGAGCCGTCATGTTACTGTGATTGCAACGATTTAGAAAAGGCGCGCCGGAAAACCACAAACCACGACCAGTAACATTTGTTGAGAAAGCCTGCCGATGGAGAATACCCTGTCAGTCGATCTGGTCCGATGGCTTTTGGCGCTTTCCCCGATCGTGGTGTTGCTGGTCTTGCTGGTGCAATTGCGCTGGACCGCCCCGCAGGCAGGCCCCGTGGGCATGTTCGTGGCCGCCGCCGTGGCGCTTTTTGCTTTTGCGACCCCTTGGGATACGGTGGCGGTGGCCTCGGCCAAGGGGGTGTGGGACGCGATCTTTATCCTTTATGTCGTCTGGCCGGCCCTGCTGCTTTATCAGGTGACCGATCAGGCGGGCGGCTATGATGCGCTACGTCAGGGCATCACGCGGTTCAGCCGCAATGAGCTGTTCATCGTCGTGGCGCTTGGCTGGGTGTTTTCATCCTTTTTGCAAAGCATCGCCGGTTTCGGCACGCCGATTGCGATTGTCGCCCCCCTGCTGGTGGCCTTTGGCGTGCGCCCGATTCAGGCGGTTGTCATCCCGCTGATCGCGCATCTGTGGGCCAAGTTTTTCGGCACGCTTGGGGTGAGCTGGTTTGCCACGATGCAGGTGGTCGATCTCGCCCATCCCGCGGCCACTGCCTTTCAATCGGGGTTGTTGCTGATCATCCCCTGCCTGCTGGGTGGGTTTACCGTGGTCTGGATCTATGGCCGTGGCCCCGCGATCCGCCATGCCTGGCCGCTGGTGCTGGTCGTGGCGGGGCTGCAGGGGGGCGGACAGGCGGCCTTTGCGCTGATCGATCCGGTGCTATGCACCTTTGTCGGCGCAAGCCTTGCGGTGCTGGCGCTTTATCCCCTGTCGCGGTGGCGCCGCTTTGCCGAGCCCGCCGATATTGCCGAACGCCCGGCCATGCGCGATGAACCCGTGGGCAGCACCGGGGATCGCCCCGCGCCCATGGGGCTTGCGATGTCGTTTCTGCCCTATGTGATCCTGAGCATCGTCGCCATTGGCGTGCTGGCCATCGGGCCGCT
>Ga0265293_10006750_pt1 | contig 18071 bp, 8 predicted proteins | sample Munlanlewell138R_FD_192505 | JGI IMG/M metagenome (GOLD analysis project Ga0265293, IMG submission 192505) | Leachate microbial communities from a municipal landfill in Southern Ontario, Canada - Leachate well 138R | ecosystem: Engineered > Solid waste > Landfill > Unclassified | place: Canada...
GTACGAGGAGCAGGCGCTGTACCACCCCATCGTCTACTCGCCTTTCTTCAGCCTGCTGATCAACACGCGGCAGCGCACGCTGGGCGGCATGCTGCACTACGGCGTGCTGCTGGGTGACCACGACATAGTCGCCGGCGTCAACCTGGCGCACAGCACCATCCGGGGTGGCAACTACGCCAACGACCGTGGCCTGCGTGGCCAGTTGCAGGACGATGTGGATCAGCGAGCCACGAACATTGCGGTGTTTGCGCTCGATCGCTGGCAGGTGGCGCCACGCTGGACGCTGGTTTATGGTGTGCAGGGCGTGAGCTCGCGGCGCATCGACGACAACATCGACGGCATCAACCAGGGCAATACCCGGGCGCGCGACCAGCGCGACCGCTTCTCCTCGCTGAACCCGCGCGCGGGGGCCATCTACGCGCTCACGCCGTCCAGCGATCTGTTCGCCAGCGTGAGTCGCGTGTACCAGGCGCCCAACAGTTTCGAGTTGAACAATGCCCGCTCGGAGCGCGGCCCGAACACCACACTGCGAGCCATGCACGGCACCATGGTGGAAGTCGGCGTACGCGGCGACAACGCGGCACCGGTCAGCCAGATCGGGCTGAACTGGGACGTGTCTGTGTACTGGGGACGGCTGCGCAACGAGATCGTGTCGTCGGACGACCCCGCCGCACCAGGCAACACGCTCACCTCCAACGCCGGGCACACCACGCACGCCGGTATCGAGGTGCTGTTGGGCGGGCGCTTTCCCGTGGGTGCGGAAGGCAGCATCGACCCGCTCGTGAGCGCCACCTGGAATCACTTCACGTTCAACCGCCACCCGCAATACGGCAGCAACCGCCTGCCCAACGCGCCGCGCTATTTCATCCACGGCGAGGTGATGTACCGCAACGGACAGGGTGTCTACGCAGGCCCTGTTTTCGACTTGGTGGGTGCACGTTACGCCGACTACAGCAACACTTACAAGGTGGGTAGCTACAGCCTGCTCGGTCTGCGCACGGGCGTTCGGCGCAAGCACTGGAATCTCTTTCTGGAGGCGCGCAACCTGCTGAACCGGCGCTATGTCGACATGCTGGGTGTGCTCGAGCAGGCCCGACCGGACAGCGCGGTACTCAATGCGGGCGTGGGGCGCTCGGTGTACGCCGGCCTGCGCCTGCACTACTGATCCCGGCTCGTGTACAGATCCATGACCTCGCCTGAAGCTGATACCCCGCCGGATTCCCATTGGGTCGTGGCTTCGGCTGCCCTGGTGAGCGACACTACCCGCAGGCGCGGCTCGCGTTGCCAGCTCTTGCGCGCCCTGCTCCTGCTCACGCTGCTCACCGCTCTGGCACCACTGGCCTGGGGGCATGCGTCGCTCGTGCGGACAGCGCCGGCGGCGGGCAGCATCCTGGAGCACGCTCCGGCCGCGGTGGTTCTGGTGTTCAGCGAGCCCGTCAGTGTCACGCGCGTGGGGTTGCTCGATCCGAAAGGCCAGCCGCTGTCCGTCACCGCGCAGGCAGCGGGCGATACCGTGCGGGTAGTCATCGCGCCGTCTGCCGTGCGCGGAACCTATCTGCTGAGCTGGCGCATCGTCTCCGCCGATGGACATCCGGTCGGCGGCACGCTGGACTACGCGATCGGCAGCCCTGGTGCACGCGAAGCAGCGGTTCCGGCGGAGCACTGGCGCAGCGCCGCCATCTGGCTGACGCGCTGGCTGACCTGGCTCGGCCTGTTCGCCGCCGTCGGCGCCGGTCTGTTCCGGACCATGGCGCCACGCCAGCACGTCGACCGGGCGCGAACCATCGTGGTCGTCACCGCACTGTTGCTGCTGGCCGATCTGGGCCTGCAGGGTCTGGATCTGCTCGATGCGCCCGTGATCGGCATCTTCACGGTCCGGTCCTGGCAGCTGGCGCTGGGCAGCAGCTACGCGCTCACGCTCGCCGGCATGGCGCTGGCGCTGGTTGCGGCATGGCTGGCCATGCGGATGCGTGGCGGTCCGTTGCAGCGGGTCGCGGCCGGTGCGGCGCTGCTGCTGGTCGCGGTGGCGGCATCACTCAGCGGTCACGCAGGGACGGCACCGCCGCAATGGCTGGCGCGTCCGCTTGTGACGCTGCACGTTGCGCTGGCGCTGGCCTGGTTCGGCTGTCTCATCCCCCTCATTCGGCACCTGCGCGCGGATCTGGCCGGCGCAGCCAGCGCCAACACTGCGCTGGCGCGGTTTTCCGGCTGGATCGCGCCGGCGGTCGGCGTGCTCGTGCTGAGCGGCGTGGGCCTGGCCTTCCTGCAGTTGAGCGAGCCGCGGGATCTGTGGCACACCGCCTACGGCCGCGTGCTGCTGGCCAAGCTGGCACTGTTGGCCGGCCTCTTGTGCCTGGCGGCGATCAATCGCTGGCACAACACGCAGCCGGCGCTGGCCGGCGACGCAGCAGCCAAACGTCGTCTGGTACGGGTCACCAGGGGCGAAGTGCTGCTCGCCATCCTGCTGCTGGCCGTCGTTTCGCTCTGGCGGCTGACCCCGCCGCCGCGCAGCCTGGCGGCGCAGGAATCCGTGCGCGTGCATGTGCAGCCGCGGACATTCGAGCTGTCCGGCCAGCACCTGCGTGCCCGTGTCGTGCAGGAAGAAGAAGGGCTCTGGCGCATCGATCTGCACGACGCCAACCGCCGGCCGCTGGCGGCGCAGCAGGTGCAACTTGCCGTGAGCAGTCCAGAGCACGGCGTCGAGCCTCTGTGGGTCCAGGCCCGGGAGCAGGCGCCCGGTCAGTGGCTGGCCAGGCTGCCTGCGCTACCGGTGTCAGCGCCGCAACTGCAACTGCGGGTGCTGATCGACGACTTCACCCAGGAAACGCTGCGCGATGCGCCTGACCCCGCGATGACGGAGGGCGCCGCGCACACACACCGGCATATTGACGGCGGCCTGCTCGACCCGGGCCACCGTTCGAAACCTTGACGTGCTGCGGGGTGAACCAATGGAAAAACCTGCCCGACGACGTCACGGTCTTCGATCCCCCGACCCCGCGCTACAGCCTGCGGGGTCGGCCTGGCCGTCCGGGCCGCAGCGGTCCCGATTCAACCAAGGAAACAGATCACCCGAGTTCGACAGTTTCGGCGTAAAAACGTCGATTTTTGGAGATCGCTTCAAGCACTGGCGCGGCTTTCCGGGCGTTTAAGACGAAATTCTTGTGGTGGCACGTTTTCTATGCTTTGACATTGTTGTCGCGGCTGCTAAAGTGGCGGCATGTTCGTCAAGCTCACCGCCTCCGGCAAGCGCCGCTACGTTCAACTCGTAGAGTCGTATCGCGACGACGCGGGCCGGGTGAAGAAACGCACCGTCGCCACGCTCGGGCGGCTCGATCAAATCGGCGGCGAACTCGATTCCGTGATCAACGGCCTGCTCAGGGTCTCGGGCCGCCCGCCCGTCTGCGGTGATACGGCGACACCGGCGATCACCTTCGAATCGGCCCGTGCGCTGGGCGACGTGTGGACGCTCACCGAGTTGTGGAATGCGTTGGGCTTTTCTGAGTTGCGCCGCGTCTTTCGCCGAACGCGTCACGCCATTGACGTCGAGGCGCTGATCCGCGTGATGGTGTTCAACCGATTGTGCGATCCGGACTCCAAGCTGGGCGTGCTGCGCTGGCTGCAGACGGTGGCTGTGCCGCAACTCGATTCGAAGGCGATCACGCATCAGCAACTGCTGCGCGCCATGGACGCACTTGTCGATCACGCGGGGGCGGTCGATGCGGCGGTGGCCGCTTTGCTGCGCCCGATGATCGATCAGGACTTGTCGGTCGTCTTCTACGATCTGACGACGATTCGCACCGAGGGGCTGAGCACTGAAGCGCACGACGTGCGCCAGTTCGGGATGGCCAAGGAAGGCGTCATCGCCCGCCAGTTCATGCTGGGCGTGGTGCAAACGGCCGAAGGCCTGCCGATCTACCACGAAGTGTTCGACGGTAATGCGGCGGAGACGAAGACGCTGCTGCCTACACTTAGAACCGTGCTCAGGCGCTTCCCGAGCGTGCGCCGGCTGATTCTGGTCGCCGATCGCGGCTTGCTCAGCCTGGATAACCTCGCTGCGCTGAACGACGTGCGGCTGAGCAGCGGGCAGGCGCTCGAATTCATCCTCGCCGTGCCCGGTCGGCGCTACAGCGAGTTTGCCGATCTGCTCAGCGCGTTTGACCGAACCGAGTGTCGCGCGGCCACGCAGGAGGTGATCGCAGAGCTGGCCTGGAACGGGATGCGGCTGGTCGTTGCGCACGACCCCGTGCGCGCGGGCGAACAAACCGGGCGGCGCAACGAGAGAATCGCTGCACTCGTTGCGCAGGCCGACCAATGGGCGGGCAAGCTCGATGGCCAGGACGCCGGCGCCAGGCAGCGCGGGCGCAAGCTCTCGGACAGCGGCGCCAAGGCCCGGTTCTTCCATGCGGTGAGCGAAGCGCACCTGTCGAGCATCATCCGGGTGAACCTGAAGGCGGATCTGTTCAGCTACGACATCGACGAGCGCGCGCGCAAGCTCGCGCAAATGATGGACGGCAAACTTCTGCTGGTCACCAACGCGTCGGATCTCGACCCAGCGGAAATCGTCGCGCGCTACAAGTCGCTGGCCGATATCGAGCGCGGCTTCCGGGTGCTGAAGTCCGAACTGGAGATCGGGCCGGTCTATCACCGTTTGCCGCAGCGGATTCGCGCACACGCGGCAATCTGCTTTATGGCGTTGATCCTGCATCGGGTGATGCGTTGGCGACTGCAGGCGGCCGGCGCTGCTCTGTCGCCGGATCGGGCGCTCGAGGCGCTGCGGCGCATTCAGCACCATCGGGTTCGCCTGAACGCCGCGCAGCCCGTCACCGGCGTCTCGTCGATCAGCGTCGAGCAGGCCAAGGTGCTCGGCGCCTTGAACGTGCGCAAACCCGTCGCCTCCGAGCAATTGGCGCTCTTGTAGGGCAGCGTTTGCACTACGCACTCAATGAAATCAGGTAGTTGCGCGATTAACTGTCGAACTCGGGGGCGCGGCTTTCCGGGCGTTTAAGACGAAATTCTTGTGGTGGCACGTTTTCTATGCTTTGACATTGTTGTCGCGGCTGCTAAAGTGGCGGCATGTTCGTCAAGCTCACCGCCTCCGGCAAGCGCCGCTACGTTCAACTCGTAGAGTCGTATCGCGACGACGCGGGCCGGGTGAAGAAACGCACCGTCGCCACGCTCGGGCGGCTCGATCAAATCGGCGGCGAACTCGATTCCGTGATCAACGGCCTGCTCAGGGTCTCGGGCCGCCCGCCCGTCTGCGGTGATACGGCGACACCGGCGATCACCTTCGAATCGGCCCGTGCGCTGGGCGACGTGTGGACGCTCACCGAGTTGTGGAATGCGTTGGGCTTTTCTGAGTTGCGCCGCGTCTTTCGCCGAACGCGTCACGCCATTGACGTCGAGGCGCTGATCCGCGTGATGGTGTTCAACCGATTGTGCGATCCGGACTCCAAGCTGGGCGTGCTGCGCTGGCTGCAGACGGTGGCTGTGCCGCAACTCGATTCGAAGGCGATCACGCATCAGCAACTGCTGCGCGCCATGGACGCACTTGTCGATCACGCGGGGGCGGTCGATGCGGCGGTGGCCGCTTTGCTGCGCCCGATGATCGATCAGGACTTGTCGGTCGTCTTCTACGATCTGACGACGATTCGCACCGAGGGGCTGAGCACTGAAGCGCACGACGTGCGCCAGTTCGGGATGGCCAAGGAAGGCGTCATCGCCCGCCAGTTCATGCTGGGCGTGGTGCAAACGGCCGAAGGCCTGCCGATCTACCACGAAGTGTTCGACGGTAATGCGGCGGAGACGAAGACGCTGCTGCCTACACTTAGAACCGTGCTCAGGCGCTTCCCGAGCGTGCGCCGGCTGATTCTGGTCGCCGATCGCGGCTTGCTCAGCCTGGATAACCTCGCTGCGCTGAACGACGTGCGGCTGAGCAGCGGGCAGGCGCTCGAATTCATCCTCGCCGTGCCCGGTCGGCGCTACAGCGAGTTTGCCGATCTGCTCAGCGCGTTTGACCGAACCGAGTGTCGCGCGGCCACGCAGGAGGTGATCGCAGAGCTGGCCTGGAACGGGATGCGGCTGGTCGTTGCGCACGACCCCGTGCGCGCGGGCGAACAAACCGGGCGGCGCAACGAGAGAATCGCTGCACTCGTTGCGCAGGCCGACCAATGGGCGGGCAAGCTCGATGGCCAGGACGCCGGCGCCAGGCAGCGCGGGCGCAAGCTCTCGGACAGCGGCGCCAAGGCCCGGTTCTTCCATGCGGTGAGCGAAGCGCACCTGTCGAGCATCATCCGGGTGAACCTGAAGGCGGATCTGTTCAGCTACGACATCGACGAGCGCGCGCGCAAGCTCGCGCAAATGATGGACGGCAAACTTCTGCTGGTCACCAACGCGTCGGATCTCGACCCAGCGGAAATCGTCGCGCGCTACAAGTCGCTGGCCGATATCGAGCGCGGCTTCCGGGTGCTGAAGTCCGAACTGGAGATCGGGCCGGTCTATCACCGTTTGCCGCAGCGGATTCGCGCACACGCGGCAATCTGCTTTATGGCGTTGATCCTGCATCGGGTGATGCGTTGGCGACTGCAGGCGGCCGGCGCTGCTCTGTCGCCGGATCGGGCGCTCGAGGCGCTGCGGCGCATTCAGCACCATCGGGTTCGCCTGAACGCCGCGCAGCCCGTCACCGGCGTCTCGTCGATCAGCGTCGAGCAGGCCAAGGTGCTCGGCGCCTTGAACGTGCGCAAACCCGTCGCCTCCGAGCAATTGGCGCTCTTGTAGGGCAGCGTTTGCACTACGCACTCAATGAAATCAGGTAGTTGCGCGATTAACTGTCGAACTCGGGTGCTCCCACTGCCCCCCCCGACATCTGTCGGGTCAACCGTCGGGAATTTCGACGACGACATCCGAACTCTAACAGGCCCGGGGATACTGAACCGAGAAGGTCACTTCAGCCCGCCGTAGTGGCCGAACCGAGTGGATATCGAGCTAAATTCGCACGGAATGTCTGCTGCAGCACGCGATCGTACAGTACCCACCCCGCGAAAATCATCCGCAAGCCGAGGCACTGACTCCAGCCGACCAGGCAAGTTAAGGAACCTCTGCAAAACCTGGCTCGAGCCGGTCAAGTGTGAGACAGTCATCAGATGATGAAACAGACCAGTCTTGCTGCTTCGGGCGGCTTCGAGTTGAAGACGCGGCGCACGCGCAAGCAAAAGCTGCTCGATGAGATGGAGCCGGTGGTGCCCTGGGCAGAACTGGTGGCGATCATCAAGCCGCACGCACCGGCTGCGGGCCCCAGGGGCGGGCGCCCGCCCTTTGCGGTGGAGACGATGCTGCGCATTCATTTCCTTCAGCACTGGTTCGGCCTGTCCGATCCGGCCATGGAAGAGGCGCTCTACGACATACCGCTGTATCGGCAGTTCGCGGGCCTGGATATCGGAGCGGATCGCCTGCCCGATGAGAGCACCATCCTGCGCTTTCGGCACCTGCTTGAAGAGCACGGACTGAGCCAGAGAATCTTCGAGCATGTGAACGCACTGCTGGCGAGCCAGGGCCTGATGCTGCGCGCCGGCACGGCGGTGGACGCCACCATCATCGCCGCTCCCTCGTCGACGAAGAACAGTACCGGTACGCGCGATCCCGAGATGCATCAAACGAAGAAGGGAAATCAGTGGCACTTCGGGATGAAGGCGCACATCGGCGTTGATGCCGAATCGGGGCTGGTGCACACGATGGTGACGACACCGGCCAATGCGCACGATGTCACGCAGGTGCATGAATTGCTGCACGGCCAGGAGACGGACGTGTTTGCCGACTCGGGCTATCGCGGCGCGCACAAGCGCCAGGAGGTCAGAAACAATCACCCGAGACCACACTGGCACATCGCGATGATGCCGGGCAAGCGCCGGGTGCTGAACCGCGCCCGTACACACGACCGACTCGTCGACGAGCTGGAGCGCACCAAGGCGCGCATCCGGGCGAAAGTGGAGCACCCGTTTCGGGTGATCAAGTGCCAGTTCGGCTTCACGAAGGTGCGCTACAAGGGGCTGGCGAAGAATACGGCCAATCTGGCTACGCTCTTTGCGCTGGCCAATCTGTGGATGGCGCGCAAACGAATATTGCAGGCGTGCGGGGGATGATTGCGCCTGCCGTGCGCGCAAGGGTCCGGATACGGGCCAAATGAGGCCTGAAAACAGGCTGTCTGCAGCGAAATCGCCAGTCACAGCGTCATTCCGGATGATTCAGCCGGCATTTCGGCGCGGACCCGAAGTTGTGCAGACGTTCCTTAAGCAACAACGGTCAAGTCGAGACGTTCGACGGTTCGTTGGGCGACGAGGCCCTGAACGTGCACTGGTTCGAATTGCTGGCTCTCACGAAGGAAATCCCCGAGATCTGGCGGCATGACTACAATGAGAACTGTCCTCACAATGCTCTCATGGGCCTCACAGCATCGCAGTCCGTCCATCAGCAAAGTCGATTCCAGGATCAACCGAGACCTTAGAATCACTGAAGATCGACTCTCGGCGCAGGCGAGAAAGGCCAAGCGGTTCGGCAACGCGGGCTCCTTCAGAATCACTGGCATGCAAAAGGGAGCAAGCCACAATCGCAAGATCAGAAACACTTGCTGATGGCGATACCGAGTGAAATTGTGGCCCGACTATAGAGGTAGCGTGCCTCTCAACAATAGTGGTCTTATCGCGTTCAATATTATGCCGCGACTCCGCGCGAGAATGATATCCAGCATCCAAAATCAGAATTTTTCGGGTTACAGCTGGCACGGTATCATGACATTTGTTCCGATAAACCGTATTATATCAATTTTACCCTATCGCTGCCAAGCATGCAGGAAATCAAGGTATTTGATACCGAAACAACATATTCACCTTTTCCCGAGCGGTAGTAATTGGATGCCAGAGCAGAGATATTATAAATATGTGCGAAAATTAATTTCTCCGTGCAGTGAAAACGTGTATGACGTCGTACACTCGTGTATCCAGACGGTGGCTAATGCGTATCTGCTCCAAGTTTATCCCCCAATCAATACCGGATTTCGGTACCCACTATCGCGAGGAATTTGTGGATATCGCAACATTCCTGACTCACCTTGATCTTTCAAGTGCGGCACTTTCATGTTACTGGACACATCAAAGGATTAGCATTAATGAATAAGAGTATCATGCAGTGGCATCTAGAACCGCTTGACACTCATAGCAACGTCCAGCAGGCCGCCTGGCGCCAACTCGCCGAAAGGATTGATGCGAGTGCAGTACAGATGCCCGAGCTGATCTTTACCTGCGCCGAAACGCTCGGGCCCAAGAAGCTTTGGTTCGCAAAATACGGTTCGCACGAAAACCCGATAGCAATGGCGATTGTAGATCTCGACAGCCGCCTTCGACCCGAAGTCTTTGTCGAATCTCAGATGCCGCTCGGCGCCTGGATTCAAAAACCGGAGATATTGCTGACCGAAGCTTGCCCCAGATTGATGTCTCACGCACCATTTGCACTACAATTCAGTATTCGTCAGCTCGACCCCCGCTTCGTGGCACGTCCCGATTCAACTTTGATACTCGACACACTTGATTATATCGAGACTGCATGGGTGGAGCTTGTTACAGATTTTACAGATTATTGGGCTGCACGCGGGAAAAACCTTCGCAGCAATATGAGAAGACAACGTGAGCGTCTGAACAAACAATCGATCACGACGCATATGGAGATCGTGACTGCACCGGATGCAGTCGACGAAGCAGTTACAGCTTATGCACAACTGGAATCACGCGGATGGAAGGCACAGCAAGGCACTGCAGTCAGCGAAACACATCCACAATTTATCTTCTACCGACAGATGCTCCGGAAATTTGCTGAGCGGGGCATGGCACGAATTTATAAATATTATTTTGGGGAGAAGCTGGTTGCCTGTGAACTCTGTGTCTGCCGCAATAAGGAAATGGTGATCCTCAAGACGACACACGACGAATCAGTTTCCCCATTCTCACCCGCATCGCTGCTTCGACAGGAAATGTTCGAAGAATTATGCGACCAAAGAAATATCCAGCGTGTCGAATTTTACGGGCCGTTGAAAGACTGGCATTCTCGATGGACCACACTGAAACGCGGGATATATCAGGTCAATACATACCGTAACCCGCTTGCTGCCGCTGCAGTTCGAACCAGACGGTGGGCGCGTACCGACGGAATCCAGAAGTCTGCAGGAAAATCCAGTGCGCAATAGCGTGAGGCCTCCTGCTCACCGTGGGCACTCGACAAAGGATGATGTTTATCGACCCCCGCAGCATGCCGACATCCCACTCGCTGGAATCCGCCAGTTCGCGTGGGCTTCACCCGCGGTCCTTGCTCCCGGCGCTCTACTCGAACTCCAGCCAGGAGCAACCTGCCAGAAGTGTGACCGGGCAGATCGCCGCGAAAGCCGGAGCGGTAGAAGTGCGAACCATGTTGAATATCTGACCCCAGGATGCTCAAATCATGTTGACGACACAGTGGGACTACCCCGGATCGCGCTGGTGGAAATTCGACTTTCATGCTCACACACCGATCTCTGCGTGCGGACGCACTGAACCCTGGCAGCGTGCCATCGGGACTGCCGATGAGGTAACTCCCGAGAAATGGCTGCTTGAATTTATGGCAGCCAACATCGACTGCGTGGCGGTGACCGATCACAACAGCGGCGCCTGGATTGACACGCTGAAGCGCACCTATGCGGGCATGAAGTCGCGTGCGAAGGACGGCAAGCCGCCCACAGGCTTCAGGGAGCTGACGATCTTTCCGGGAGTCGAGATTTCGGTCAACGGCGGTGTGCATATGCTTGCCATTCTTGACCCGCAGAGCTCATCGAGCGATATCGACAGTCTGCTGGGGGCCGTGGACTACGCCGGGGTCAGGGGCAAGAGTGATGGCGAGACGGGCGAAAGTCTGGAAAAAGTGATTCGGGCAATTCTGGATGCAGATGCCATCCCCATTCCTGCACATGCCGATCAGGACAAGGGGCTTTTGCAGGTGAACGCGGGCACGCGGCAGTGCCGGCTCAGTGCAGCGATGGTCCGACAGGCGCTGGAGGTAGAAGGTCTCCTAGCCGTCGAATGGTGCGACGGCAACAATTCCTGGCCACAGGAAGCCGAGCGCATACGTGGGCGATTAGCGACGGTGTTGGGCAGCGACTGCCATAACTTTCAGGGCACCGCCGTGCCGGGCAGTCGCTACACCTGGGTCAAGATGGCCAGACCATCCCTGGAGGGTTTGCGGCTTGCCCTACTGGACGGCAACGATATTTCGATTCGGCGCGTAGAGGACGAAGCACAGGACGACTTCCGACCCTTTCGTGTTCCGACCCACATGATTCGGTCCATCCAGATCCAGGATGCGCGGGTCATCGGCAATGGGGGTGCTGCAACACTTTCCTGTTCGCCGTTTTTCAACGCCGTCGTAGGTGGCCGCGGCACGGGCAAGTCCACGATGGTGCATGCGCTACGATTGGCTACGCGACGTGACAAAGAACTGGAGGAGGAACTCGGGCGAGACAACCCGCCACAAAGACAATTCGACAATTTTCGAAAGATCGTCGACAGCCGCGGACAGGGCGGTGCATTGCGGCCTGACACCGAGATTCGGGTGCAGTGGCAGCGCCACGAGGATGGCCTCGATGAAGAGTTGCGTCTGCTCTGGCGCGCTGACGGCAAAGGGCACGTGGTGGAAACGTTACGTGACGGGAGTTGGCAGCCAGCGCCCAGCCAGGACGTGAGTGGGCGGCGCTTTCCGTTGCGCATCCTTTCGCAGGGGCAAGTTGTCGCCATGGCCAGCGACGGACGGCGTGCTCTGCTGTCCATCATTGACGAATCGGATGCCAATATCGGGACCTTGCTGCAGGAGTTTGAGGAAGCGAAGAGCAACTTCTTTGCACAGCGTGCGCGATTACGCCAACTGGGTACGGAATTGGAGCGTCTGCCAGAGGTGGAACGGCTACTACACGACGTGACGAAGAAGCTGGCCGCACTGGAAAAAACCGACCATGCCGCTGTGCTGCGTAATTTCGGCCAGACGCAGCGTCAGGGACGTGCGGTGAAGGCGTTGCTCGAGGAAACGAAGGACTTCGCGAAGCAAATCGAGCAGTTGTCAGCGGACATACTGCTGGACAACTGGCCGGAACAGTATTTTAGTGAAGCCGATTCCGATCTGCTGGCATGGCGCGGCGACATGGATCGGCAGATGACGCGGGTGCGCGAAGCACTTGCGGCGCAGGCGCAGGCGCTGCTCGAATACATTGAATCGAGCGAAAAAGACGAACGCCTGAAGCAATGGTTCGCGCGCGCCAACGCCGCGCAGCAGGCACATGAAACATTGCAGGAACAATTGGCTGCACAAGGCGCGGAAGACCCGCAGGCTTTCGCGCGCCTGACCCAGCAAAAGCAGGCGCTGGAGACACAGCGGAAGTCGCTGCTCGACAGGAAGAGCACGCGTGCTGCCTTGTTGGAGCAAATCGACGGAAATATGCGGGTGCTGCGCGAAAAAAGAAATCTGATCTCAAAGGCACGGACTGCGTTCCTGCAACGCGTCATCGAGAACAATCCGCACGTCCGCATGAACATCGTACCGTCCGGTTACGACGACCGACTGCTGGAAGACGAAGTGCGTAAGCTGATCGAAGCCGAGGATGACCGCTTCACGCAAGGCATGGGATTGCTGATCGGGAACTTGCCGAATACTGGCGTTGACACTGGCGCATCGGCCACCCAAATGGATCGTCAGGAGCTGATGCAGAACATCAGACAGCGACTGCTGGATGCTGACGCGAGTCTGGGCGCGCATCTGCAGAAGTATCTCAAGCGTCGGCACGAGCAACAGCCCGAGTTTGCGGACCACATCGAGGCGTGGTTTCCGGAGGATGACCTGCGTATCGAATATCGGCGAAACCAGGCATGGATGCCGATAGAACAGGGCTCACAGGGCCAGCGTTCGGCTGCACTATTGGCTTTTCTACTGGCCTTCGGCGACGAACCCATCGTACTCGACCAGCCGGAAGACGATCTGGACAATCACCTGATCTATCAGCTGATCGTGCAGCAGATCCGCGAGAACAAGCAGCGCAGGCAGCTCATCGTCGTCACTCACAACCCCAATGTCGTGGTCAACGGTGATGCGGAACTGGTGCACGCGATGGAGTTCGGCCGGGGGCAGTGCTACGTCAAGGAGAGCGGCGCATTGCAGGACCAATCAGTGCGCGAGGAGGTCTGTCGGGTGATGGAAGGTGGCCATGAAGCCTTTGCCAGACGCTGGAATCGCTTGGGAAGGACGGTCTGAAATGCTGTCGACGCGTAGTGCATTGCTGGAAAAGATTCGCCTCGGCGAGGACAGTTTCCTGGAGTTGAAGGAGGTCAAGACCGCGGGTGACAAGATCCGCGGCCCGACTCAGGATGACCTGGCCGATGAATTGGCAGCGTTTGCGAACAGCAGCGGCGGCGTTTTGTTGCTGGGTGTGGAGGATACGAGCCGCGAGGTACTGGGCATTCCGCTGGAGCATATGGATGCCGTCGAAGCCTTGGTGCGCCAGGCTTGCGAGCAGTCGATCAAGCCGCCGTTGGCACCGATCATCGAACGCTTGACGCTTCCCGATCTTTTGCAAGCAGAACAACCGGTGATCCGGGTGGCGACAGAACGCAGCCTGTTCGTCCACCAGAGCCCATCAGGCTATCTGCACCGGGTCGGTTCTTCACGGCGATCCATCCCTCCCGACCAATTGGCGCGCCTGTTTCAGCAGCGCAGCCAGTCACGCCTGATCCGTTTCGATGAGACACCGGTGCCGCAGGCGAGTTTGAGTGATCTGGAGCCACCCCTGTGGCAACGCTTTGCTCCAGCGCGTAGCAGTGATGTGCCGGAGGTATTGCTCACTAAGTTGGCTATGGCGACCCGCGACTCAAATGAGGTACTGCGCCCTACAGTGGCCGGCTTGCTGCTGGCCAGCCGCTCCCCTCAAAAATTCCTGTCGGGTGCCTTTGTACAGGCGGTGGCCTACCAGGGAAAAAATGTGCTGCCAAGTAGCGAGACAGCGTACCAACGTGATGCTCAGGATCTCTGCGGACCGCTGGATCGACAGATCATCGACGCCTGCGCCTTTGTGCGACGCAACATGCGCGTGGCTGCCCGCAAAGATGGTGCAACCGGCGGACGGACAGACTCACCGCAGTACAGCATGCTGGCAGTATTCGAGGCGATGACCAACGCGGTGGCGCATCGCGATTACTCCATGGGCGGTGCAAAAGTGCGACTGCGCATGTTTGATGACCGGATCGAGATTTATTCTCCGGGCATGTTGCCAAATACCATGACGACGGAAAGCTTGCCATTGCGGCAGGCAACACGCAATGAGGTACTGACGAGCCTGCTGGCCCGGTGCCCTATAGAGAGTGGCGAATTGACCCGACACCGCCGGTTCATCATGGACAAGCGCGGCGAAGGCGTACCAATCATTCTTGGGGAGAGCAGAAACCTCTCAGGGAAAACTCCCGAATATCGACTCATTGATGATAGCGAGTTGCTGCTGACCATCTATGGAGCACCTCTGGAGCCGGATACATAACCGAAGCCTAGAAGAAAAACACCGAACCTCTACACTGACATTCTCGAGACGAGATTCCGGCAGACCACGGCCACCACCGACCTCTCGCGCGTGCACACTGGCACGACCGATATCCGGTCATTCTGCCGCGTGGCACCTACGACTCCCGCGCAAACTCCGGCCACGGCCACGCACCCGACACCAGCCGCTCCAGCCAGAACACCGACACCTGCGTCTTGGCATCGCTCAGCCGCCCGGCCCGCAGTTCATCGATCAGCCAGTCGAGTGTGACGAGTTCCAGTTCGAGGAATTCATCCTCGTCCGGTGTGTGTTCGACCACCTCAAGCTCACGACAAAGGAATACGTCGAGCACTTCGTTGGCGAAGCCCACCGCCGGGTGCAGGCGCGTGAGGAAGGCCCACTCATGGGCGCGGTAGCCGGTCTCTTCGATCAGTTCGCGCTTGGCGGTCTGCAGTGCGGTCTCGCCCGGGTCGATCTTGCCGGCCGGCATTTCGGTCATCGTCATGCCGACCGGGTAGCGGTACTGGCGCTCGACCAGAATCCGGCCATCAGGAAACAGCGGAATCATGACGGCGGCGCCCGGGTGCATGATGTATTCGCGTCCGCTTTCGTGTCCGTTGGGCAGGCGCACGCGGTCGCGGCGCATCTTCAGGAAGCTGCCGTCGTAGACCAGTTCTGAATCGATCGTCGTTTCTTCCAGTTTCTTCATCGCCGGACGCCCTGTCTGCAATGGCTGGAAAGTGCTGGTCTCCGACCCCCTGCCCCGCTCGAACTCAGCCGCCCAGCACCTGCCGGATCGCCAGCAGACAGGCGGCCATCAGCGGGCCGGGCAGGATGCCCAGCGCCAGCACGGCCAGGCCGTTGACGGCCATCGTTGCGCTGGCCGCCGGCTGCGGCTCGATGAACACCAGATCGCGCGGCTCGTCGAAGTACATGATCTTGACGACGCGGATGTAGTAGAACGCGCCGATCAGCGAGAAGACGACGGCCAGGACGGCTAGCCAGACGAGGCCGGCGTCGATCACCGCCTTGAGCACCATCAGCTTGGCGTAGAAGCCCACCAGCGGCGGCACGCCGGCCAGCGAGAACATCATCAGCAGCAGCATCAGCGCGAGCCACGGGCTGCGCCGGTTCAGGCCGCGCAGGTCGTCGAGTTCCTCGGCTTCGAAGCCGGTGCGCGCCAGCAGCAGCACCAGACCGAAGGTGCCGAGCGTGGTCAGCACATAGGTGACGAGATAGAACAGCGCGGCACCGTAGGCGGTGGTGGCCGTGTCCATGCTGCCGTCGACGACGCCGGCCAGCAGGCCGAGCAGGACGAAGCCGATCTGCGAGATCGTCGAGTAGGCCAGCATGCGCTTGAAATTGGTCTGCGCGACCCCGACGATGTTGCCGATGGCCAGCGACAGCACGGCCAGGATCATCAGCATCGTCTGCCAGTCGGCGGCCACGCCGACCAGCCCTTCGACCAGCAGCCGGAAGGTGATCGCGAAGGCGGCCAGCTTGGAGCCGGTAGAGATGACCAGGGTCGCCGCCGTGTGTGCGCCCTGGTAGACGTCGGGCAGCCACATGTGAAACGGCACGGCGCCAAGCTTGAACGCCAGCCCGGCGACGATGAAGACGACGCCGAAGGTGAAGACCACGGGGTCGGCCTGCCCGCCCGCCCAGGCGGCGGCGATCTCGCCCAGGTCCAGGCTGCCGGTGCCGCCGTAGATCATCGACATGCCGTAGAGCAGGAAGCCCGAGGACAGCGCGCCCAGCACGAAGTACTTGAGGGCCGCTTCGCCGGGCAGGCGCGCTTCGCGCTGCAGCGCGATCATCGCGTACAGCGACAGCGACATCATCTCCAGCCCGAGATAGATCAGCAGCATGTTGGCGGCCGACATCATCACCATCTGGCCGAGCAGCGAGAACAGCACGAGCGAATGGAATTCGCCCTGCGGAATCGGCCGCTGGCGTACATAGGCGTTGCCGTAGATGATGACGACCGCCATCGAGATGTACGACGACAGCTTGAGCAGGTGCGCGAAGACGTCGGCGACGTACATGCCGCCGAACGCGTACTGCACGGGCTGGCCGAGCTGCCACAGCGTGATTGCCGTCGGAATGGCGATCGCGATCAGCGACAGGCCGGCGGTGCTGATGCGCTTCTCGACCGGCACCCAGGCGTCGGCGAGCAGCACGACGCAGATCGCCACGAGCAGGGCCATCTCGGGGGCGGCCGCCCAGACATTGTTCAGGAGATCATTCATGGCGCGGACTTCAGGGAATCTTCGACCAGGACACGTGCTGCAGCAGGGCCTGCACGGACGCGTCGGTCATGTCGGTGACGATTTTCGGGTAGACGCCCAGGCCAAGCACGAGCAGCGCCATGGCGAACAGCATCCAGAACTCGCGCAGGTTGACGTCGTTCATCTGCGCGACGCGCTCGTTGCCGATCGGGCCGAAGACGATGCGTTTGTACATCCACAGCGAATAGCCGGCGCCGGTCATCAGCGCCGTGGCCGCCGTCACGCCGATCCACAGGTTCGAGCCGACCGATGACAGGATGACGAAGAACTCGCCGACGAAGGCCGAGGTGCCCGGCAGGCCGGCGTTGGCCATCGAGAACAGCAGGAAGAGCGCGGCGAACTTCGGCATGCGGTTGATGACGCCGCCGTAGTCGGCGATCTGGCGCGTATGCAGGCGATCGTAGAGCACGCCGATGCACATGAACATCGCGCCCGAGACGAAGCCGTGCGAGAGCATCTGCACGAGCGCGCCCTGCATGCCGAGCGGATCGAAGACGAAAAAGCCCAGCGTCACGAAGCCCATGTGCGCCACCGACGAATAGGCGACGAGTTTCTTCATGTCTGGCTGGACGATCGCCACGAGGCCGATGTAGACGATCGCGATCAGCGACAGGCCGATCATCAGCCAGGCAAGCTCCTGGCTCGCGTCGGGCGCGATCGGCAGCGAGAAACGCACGAAGCCGTAACAACCGAGCTTGAGCATCACTGCCGCCAGCACGACCGATCCGCCGGTGGGTGCCTCGACGTGCGCATCGGGCAGCCACGTGTGCACCGGCCACATCGGCACCTTGACGGCGAACGAAGCCAGGAAGGCGAGGAAGATCAGGATCTGCTGGTTCAGCGTCAGCGGCAGCGCATGCCAGTCGGCAATGGCGAACGAACCCGACTTCATGTACAGCCAGATCAGCGCGACCAGCATCAGCAGCGAGCCGGCCAGCGTGTAGAGGAAGAATTTGAGCGCCGCGTAGATGCGGTTCGGCCCGCCCCAGATCCCGATGATGATGTACATCGGGATCAGCGTGGCTTCGAAGAAGACGTAGAACAGCAGTCCGTCGAGCGCGCTGAACACCCCGACCATCAGGCCCGACAGGATCAGGATCGCCGCCATGAACTGCGCGACCTTGGTCTGGATCGACTGCCAGCTCGCCACGACCGTGAACAGCGTGATGATCGCCGTCAGCAGCACGAACCAGACCGAC
>Ga0265293_10006751_pt1 | contig 18070 bp, 15 predicted proteins | sample Munlanlewell138R_FD_192505 | JGI IMG/M metagenome (GOLD analysis project Ga0265293, IMG submission 192505) | Leachate microbial communities from a municipal landfill in Southern Ontario, Canada - Leachate well 138R | ecosystem: Engineered > Solid waste > Landfill > Unclassified | place: Canada...
ATTCTGTCGCATTCAGAAATGCTCACGCAGCATCCCGCCGCAGGTCGAGTCGTCCCTGAATTCAACCTGGACCATATCCGGGAGATTATCCACTCTCCGTTTCGAGTGGTTTACCTGTGGCAAGCAAGCGAAGTCGTATTGATCCGGATCTGGCGCAGTGAGCGACAGATCGAATTGCCAGAAACCGAAGCCCAGCAATATACGGGTAACTAACTCGTCCAGCCTCCTGCCATCCGACTACCAATTTTCTGCCATCCCGACTACCAACCTTCTGTCATCTCGACCAACGGGAGAGATCTTATGCCTCGGTGGTAAAGATCCCTCCCGTTGGTCGGGATGACAGGCATAGAGGCGGGATGACAGAGTAATTGGCCGGAATGAAGCGGCAGTAAATCCACAGCCCTTTGCCAACCCAGCCCAAACAGTTATAGTCAATCTCCCAGCCCAAGACAGGATGTCTCAGCATGGCCAAGGACGCAGCCGATACCTCGCACGACCAAAACTTCAAAAACCTTATCCTCGACTACCCCCGCCAGGCCCTGGAGCTCTTCGCTCCCGAGGAAGCCAGCCAACTAGACGCAGCTGCCCGCATCCTGCCGGTACGCCAGGAGCAACTCAAACAGCGTTTGGGCGATCGCTACCGCGAGCTCGATATCCCGCTCCAGGTAGAGTGGCCCGACGGCAGGCGCGAAGCCATCTTGTTCGCCCTCGAAGAAGAAACCCAGCCGCGCTACTTCTCCATCCACCGATTGGCCCACTACTGCCTCGACCTCTCCGAGTTGCTAAAAGTCACCCGCGTGGTGCCGGTGGTCATCTTCCTCAAAACCGCCAACAAAGTACCCAAAGCCCTGCGCCTGGGTAGCGACACCCACAGCTACCTCAACTTCAGCTACCTCACCTGCGCCCTGCCCGACATCCCCTACGAACTCTGGCAGGACAGCGACAACCTGGTGGCACGGCTCAACCTGCCCAATATGCGCTACCCCAAAACGGAGAAAATTCATATCTACGCCAGCGCCATGCGCGGCCTGCTGGACCTCGAACCCGATTGGCATAAGCAGGCAAAGTACATCGACTTTATCGACATCTACACCAGGCTTACCGATAATGAACAGCAGCTGTACCACCAGCACTACCCCCGGGAGGGCAACGCCATGATGGGATTCGCACAACGTTATACCGAGCAGGGCATCCGGCAAGGTATGGAGCAAGGCATAGAGCAGGGCGTACTGAGCGGCGAACGCCAGGTACTCAAGCGTCTATTGACCCGCCGTTTCGGGCGACTCCCGGCCACTGTACTCCAGCAACTGGAGCAGGCCAACACCGACCAGTTGGAGCGCTGGGCCGAAAGCGTGCTGGATGCCCTGACCCTGGATGATGTCTTTGCGGAATAGTTGTCCTACCCGCCATCAAGGCATGTTGACGGAGGAAACATACCCTCGCCCACCCCTGTACCAGCCAATTGAAGAGCGGCGACAACTACACTACCCTCAAACCGGTGATGGGCATCAATCTGCTGGATTTCGACCTGTTCGCCGGCGACAAGGCCCACTGGCATTTTCGCCTACTGGACCCCGAGCGACCCAAGGTGCGGCTGGAACTACTGCAACTTCACATACTCGAACTGCGCAAGCTCGACAGGCAGCGGGAACGGTCAACCGACACTCTGGTGGATTGGGTCACCTGGTTCAAACACTGGCGCGAGGATACTGTCATGAGCGAGATTCGCTACCCTCCGGTGCAAAAGGCACTGGACCAGCTCAAGAATCTGTCGAACGATGAGGAAACCCGCTGGGGGGCCTGGCCCGGGAGCGGGCTCTGCACGATGAGGCCAGCTTTTTGGCCTCTGCTAGGCGGGAAGGACAGCACAAAGTACTCACCCGGCTGCTAACCCTGAAATTTGGAAACCTTCCCGATGGGGTGCGGCAACACCTGGAGCAGGCCAGCACATCGGAGCTGGACGCCTGGGCCGAGCGGGTGTTGTTTGCCGACAGCCGGGACGATATTTCTCCCGCTGGTCCGCTATAGGGCGAGGCAGGTTGATTGCGCCATACCGTGCGTCACTGCATCGCTTGGCCTGGAGTCTGCAGGAGGCTACTTGCTGCGCCTTGGGGTCAGGTCTTTAATTTAGGGTGTGGGGCAGATAGCGAATCACGAATCAAAGACCTGCCCCCCAGACGATTTACCCTTCTGCCTGTCGTCAGGCTGTCTGGAAGGCTGCTACCCCTTGATATCAGTGGCCGTAGGCTTGTATCCTCCGCTGCTTGCCACATACAACAGGACGGGGCGTCTACCGCGCAAGAGGGGTCAGAGCCCTTTTTCCCAAGGTGAGTTTTCGGCGTTGCTGGCTCTGCGCCGGTCGAATTCGGAGGAATCGCAGGGTTGGCGAGAGACTCAACAGCAGTCAGAAGCGAGTTGACCAGGGTGAAAGGGGCTTTTATTCTTCCTATACGCTGTTGTGGATGATTTTGCGTCGCTGGAGTACCGCATTGGCATGGCTCGGCCGGGCTATCCTAATTGCGCGGAAACCGGACATATATTTACGTGGTTGAAGCACTGAGTAACAGGGGGTTGGATGCACCAGAGTTCTTATGCCCGGATGGCGGAGTTTGTCGAACGTCACTTGGCAGCTCGTCGCGGCGGGCGGCTCGATATCCTGGATGTCGGATCGATGGACGTGAATGGCAGTTATCGGCCGTTGTTCGATGATCCGTGCTGGAATTACCGTGGGGCGGATCTGGAGTCGGGGCGTAACGTTGATCTGGTGCTGTCCGACCCTTACCATTTTTCAAGCGTGACGTCAGGCAGTCTTGACGTGGTGGTGTCCGGGCAGGCGCTTGAACACATGCCCCGGTTCTGGATGTTTATGCTGGAAGTGTTCCGTTGCCTCAAGCCGGGGGGAGCCTGCTGCATCATCGCACCCTCGGGGGGGTATGAGCACCGCTATCCGGTTGATTGTTACCGGTTTTATCCGGACGGCATGCGTGCTGTGGCGGAGTACGCGAGGCTGGAGGTTCTTGAAGTATCCACCGACTGGACGCCTCAGGGTACGTACACTGATGACAGTGCGGCGTGGCAGGACAGTGTGCTGGTGGCGCGCAAGCCGCCCATGTCGTGGTGGCGGGCGAGGAAACTGGACGTACGCATGCGACTTTTGCGCGGCCTGCGCTGAGCCGGGTTTTACTGCGGCCTGATGTCCCTTGGAGAGCGGCCGGAAGCTGGATGCTCACTGCCCTCCCGTTAGGCGATACCGGAGTGACCGCTGTAAAGCCTGGCCGATTCAAGCACCGAATGGTTTTATGTCATAGTGTTGAAATCAATTCTCTTCCCTTGGCTTTCAGGGGGCAGCGGCGTGAGGCTGGCAAAGTGTCTTAAATTGCGGGGCAGTCCAAACACCGACCAGCTGGAACTCTGGACCGAAAACCTGCTGGATGCCCTGATCCTGGAGGATGTCTTTGTGGAAAAGTTGTCGCACATCTCCAGCCGCGGGACTTTCCTCCCTCAGCCTCTTGCCATCCAAGTCATGAGACCTGTATCCTTCGCTACCATTACAACAGGACGTTGTCACAGCAAGGTGTAATAAAGATGCAAGAAAATGGTAGTACCATATCCACTCGGCCACGTTCTTTGTGGTTTGGAGGGGTAGTTGTAAGCGCTTCGATTTTGTTGGTGTCCTGCGCGGGAACAGCTCTGAGTGGGAAAACTCCCGAGCAGCGGGTAGAGCAGCGTGCCCAGCAGCGTCTCGACGCTCTATTGGCGTGGGATCTTGACAAGGTTATGGAGTACACTACCCCTGTGTACCGTTCGCGGGTAAGCAAGAACCAGTACGGTAGCCGCTATCTTGGAGTGGCCAATTGGACGGAAGCCAATGTCGACAGTGTTTCATGCAGCGAGGATCGCTGCGATGTTAAAGTGCAGGTCACCTACGAGATGGTGCGACCCAGAATGACCAATACGCGTCCTCTGGACGAAACCTGGATCAAGGTGGATGGCCAGTGGTACATTTACCACAAATGACCATGGCAACAATGGAAGGGATTAAGGCTTGGCCGGAACAAGACCGCATAACTGCACGGCAAACGAGAAAAAAATTGCCAATCGGGGTAGGTTTTTACTATTGTTTGGTGCGCGAGGGTGTGTTAATTTACCCGAGCCTTAACTCGTGGAGAGGGCGGCATCTCCAGTGTTATAACGCTGAACAGCAATAGCTGGTGAGGCTGATGGGGTACCAACCTTGTTACCCGCTTTGAATGACTCAACAATCATTTGTTTTAAACAGGAGCAACTCATGAAAAAGAAAATCTTATCGCTTGCGGTGGCAGCGGGGCTGGTTGGTGCGGTCTCCGCTCAGGCAGAGATGCATATCAATCCCAACGGGCTTGGTGAGGCTCTCATCTATCCGTTCTACTCCGCAGCGAATGGCAACGATACCCTGGTTAGTATCGTCAACACGACCGGTTTGACCAAGGCCGTCAAGGTGCGCTTTATTGAGGCCCTGAACAGCCAGGAGGTTCTCGACTTCAACCTCTACCTGTCCCCCGAGGATGTCTGGACCGGTGTTGTCACCGCCAACCCAAGGGGTGAAGGCGCCATCATTCGTACCGCCGATACTTCCTGTACCGTTCCTCAGCTGGGTCTGAATGCTGCCCCGGGCTATACTCATTTCAATGGCTGGGTTGAAGACGGTGTGAAAAACCAGCCGTTTGTAAACTACAAGTATGGTGTGAAGGGGAAAGACCCTCTTAATCCCGAACTGGACTTGGTGCCTGATACTGAGTCTTTCCAAGGACTTGATCGTACGCTGGAAGGTTACATCGAAGTCATCGAGATGGGTCAGTTGGATCCTGAAGATGAGGGTTTCGGTCAGGCTGCTGTACACACTCCAGCCGGCGTTCCCAATAACTGTGCAACGCTGGTGAATGCCTGGACCCAGGGCGGCTCGGGCAACGGTACCTGGCTGGGTGGTGGGGATAACTCTCAGATTGGCCTTCTGCAAGGTGAAGATGGCTGGGCTGCCAACGCCGGTGGTCTGTACGGCTATGGTGTGGTGGTCAATATCCCTGAAGGCACGGCTTCGGGCTACGATGCCATCGCCATTGAGGCGTTCAACTCGGATGAAGACCTGCAAAACCTCCACTACCAGCCTGGTTATGAATTCCCGAGCTTGCAGAATGCAAATGAGGTGGCCACCATCTTTGATGGCATCTATCCTGAAACTATTCAGTATAGCACTGGCGCGGATGCTGTGAGCGCTCTCTTTATGAGCACCAGTATTGCTAATGACTATGTCATTGACCCGTCCATCAATGCCAATACGGACTGGGTTATCACTATGCCCACCAAGCGCTTTTATGTGCAGTCCACTCCTGCTCTCACCCCCTTTACCAATTCCTGGGCTACCAGTGAATCGCCAGAACCAACCGCTGGAGCCTGTGAGCAGATTGTGTACGAGTACTGGGATCGTGAAGAAGCGAATATTGCCCCTGTGGATATTGTGAATCCCCCGCTCCCCTCTCCTCTGCCGCCCTTTATTCCGACAGAGATTGTAGGTATCAATCTGTGTACTGAGGTCACTGTCGTTTCTTTCGGTGAGGATAGCGCACTGAATGCCTCCGAGAACATCCGCCTTGGGCTGCCCACCGGCGAATACACTGAAGGCTGGGCGAGAATCAGCTTCGATAACCTTTCTACCCGTGTTTTGCCTGGTGACGGCCCCACACTGCGTGGCTTGCCAGTAGTTGGCTTTGCGGTCTTCGAATATCAGAACGGCTCTGTGGGTGGGGTGTTGTCAAACTACGGTTCTTCTGCAACCCATAAATCTGAAGTTGGCATTACGCAAGCGCCTTAATGGTTGATCAACACCGCTTGGCGGTGATTGCTTGAAAGAACGGCGCCGTTCCTTAAAGAACGGCGCCGTTTCTGTTTGAGGTTGAGCTTTATGGATGCAATCTCGTTGCAGGCAAGCCTTTTTTCAGTTGTGGATGCCTCAGTTACGGATTGCTCAGGCATCGTCCTTGTGATAGTGTGTGCCAACCTTTCAACCACGTCACCTGAGTGTCTCAGTATGAAAAAAACACTACTTGCAGCCGGCTTCGCCTTAGCAGCATTTGCCATTACCGACGTCAGTGCTATTGAGCTTGTCTTGGATGGCGAGGATAAAGGTAACATCGTCACCAGCTTCTCTTTTAATGGCGGCGTCCTCACAGTCAGCACCGATGGTTCGTTGGTAGTCGGGGATCCGAATGATCAGGGTCCGGGCACAGAAGAGCCAGGCACTGAAGAACCGGGCACCGAAGAACCGGGCACCGAAGAACCGGGCACCGAAGAACCGGGCACCGAAGAACCGGGCACCGAAGAACCGGGCACCGAAGAACCGGGCGGCGGAACCGATCAGGACGAGGCCGCTGCCTGTGCGCCTGCGAATATTGTATGCAAAGCCCACATCGCTAACTTTCTTAACGAACCCATGACTAGTTATACCATCGAAAGAGGCAAAACCGTGGTTTCTCGGTTCGTAACCGGGCAGGTGAATGCTGCGACTAGCTCGTTCGGCTTTTCCGTGCCGACGGGGACGGCTGCTCCCTCTACTCATGTATGGATATCTGAAGTACCTGGCGGCTCCGTTCTTGGCGAGGGTAAAAACGGAACATTATGTACGACCCCAGAAAACCGGCCAGTCGCTTTTAACTATACGCGTAAGTTTACCGTCGTAAATACACCCTCCACCAGGGTGTGCAGCCTCAAGCCCAATACCACCTACTACATCAACTTGAAACATGTTGACACGAGTGTACCGAACAGCTCTGTGCATCGCTGGCTCCAGTAGGGGCATTTCGTGCAAGCCACCCTGTAACAGGGGTGGCTTTTTATTTTGGAATATGAGGACCAGGCATACATGCACTTGAAAAAGATAGCGCTGACATGTGGAGTAGTCATGGCTACCGCTTTTGTGGCGGTGCCGACGATTGCGGACGGGGTTGTGCTGAAAACGGAAAGTTTTACAGTAACCGAGCAGGATTTCGAAAACTATTTGCTGGAGCGCAAGATTGCAGAAGAGCAGGCAAAAACAATGTTTGCCAGAGAGGGTGCTGTAAAAAGCCTCTTTGAAAATCTCTATATCATCCGGGCCTTTGCCAGCAAAGCTGAGAGCAATGCGCAGATCGATAAAGATCAGATCGACTGGATGGTGAAAAATTATCGAGAGCGCTTGCTGATGGACCGTCAGCTTGAGCTGGAGATTGAGGCGGACCTGGCAAGTGTTGACTGGGACGCGGTAGCGAAGGAAGAGTACCTGGCGAACAGGGAAAAGTACAAAGTACAAGAGCAGGTCAATGCCGACCATATCCTGATCGGCTTTGGTGATCGCACTGAAGAGGAAGCCAGGATTCGTGCTGAAGAGGTATTGGCCCGTCTCCAGCAAGGTGACGATTTTGCCGAACTGGCCAGAGAGTATAGCGACGACGCAGTGAGTGGCGCAAAGGGAGGAGAACTCGGCTTTTTTACGCGTGGGCGCATGGTCAAGCCCTTTGAAGATGCGGCTTTTGCGCTGGAAAAACCGGATGCGGTATCCGATTTGGTAAAAACGCAATTTGGTTATCACATCATTCGGCTGAATGAGCGCAAGCCGGAATCACAGCTGGCCTTTGAGAAGGCAAAAAATCAGATTATGCCCATTGTCAAAAAACGCACGGAACAGCAAGTGCGAAGTGACAAAGTTGCCGCTGTCAAATCCGGTGCTGTGGATCTGGGCTTGCAGGTCAATACTGAGCTATTGGAAGAGATCGAGGCTCGTTATATGCCTGATCCGAATCCAACACAATAGCTCCTCGGATGGGATTGAAAGCAGGCCAGCGAAGCGATTTGCTGGCCTGCTTTTTTGTTTGCTGATAGGAAAAAGCGGAAAAACACCAGCTCGAAGTCACCATTGGTCAGAGCGTGGCTTTTCTCTTGCCCCAGCCCATAATAGGACGCTCAATCCAGTAATAGCTGGCCGCCGACAGTGGCAAGGTCAGGGTCAGGCCGATAAGCAGCGCCAGGAAGCTGCCGGTGGCGGTATTGGCCAGTTCGGTAAGCTTCAGAAGTGCCAGTAGCACTGGTAAATGCCAAAGGTATAGGCCAAAGCTGATTTCACCCAGCCATACCAGCGGAGCGGTACCGAGCCATCTCCCGGTAGCCTGAGGATGGATGGCGCAATAGATAATACCTGCAATGGTCAGACTGATACAGGAGTTCCAGACCACCAGTAGCCAGTGACCGCTCCAGTACACATCGATATGTACGAGCAGCACATGCAAGAGCAGCAAAAAAACCGCGATGGTTCCCAGTGTCGCCGCCAGCCACTGCCGCTTGCTCCATTTGAAATCGATAAAGGTGATGGCAAACCCCGCGGCAAAGGAAGAAATACTGCCAGGGAGCATGTCCAGCCAGCCAAGATAGGGCACATAGAAGTCAGCATCATTCAAGGCGATGATGCCCCAGCGCCAGGTGAAGGCACAGAGTACGCAGCCCAGATAGGTGGCAACCCAGCCGATTTTACGTTGGATCAAGACGAGTAGCGGCAAGAACAGATAGAAAGAAAGCTCGATCGGCAGAGTCCACCATACCCCGTTCATAGGGCTGGTCATCCACGGGGGCATGTTGATCCACAACAGGATGTTCCTGAGCAAATCCGCTCCCTGCGGATAAGTGCTGGTGATACCGGGAATAAAACTCGCCGCCACCAGCAGGATGGGCAATTGTACCCACACCGCGGGATATATTCGCAGTGCTCGTCGCTTCCAGAAGTGCATCAGCCTGCCGGCACTCATTGACTGCTGCTTGAGCTGGCCGCCCAGTAGATAGCCGGATAGCACAAAGAACAGTGGTACACCCAGCCAGCCAAAGCTGATCAGCATGGCCAGAGACCACTCGACCCCCTGTATGGGGTAAACTGGCAGGGCTTTCCCCGCTGCGGGGAAAAAGCTGTCCCAGTGGAAGAGAAAAACACTGAAGGCAGCGATGCCCCGCAAGCCGTGAAGGGAGGGGTTGAACGTTGTGGACATTGTTATGTCGATCCTTGATAAAGCGGTCTATTTTGTCTGTTACCCTTATGTAAAGCCAGCCTGTTGGGATGGCTGAACGGTAGAAAGAGTACAAGGCTGAGAGAGTGTTCATTGCCCCGGGTTTGCTATAGGCTATGGCCACGCCTGCCTGGTGGATGTTGTTGGCGGTGCAAGCCTGTATTTTGCAGGTTCGGTAGTGTGAGTGGCTGTCATTGCCACGTTTCCAGGAAGAGTATGCCTTCACAGAAAAGACCCCGTATCTTGCTTGTCTCGGACCGCTCGGTCGAATTTTCCTTGCCTGCACACTGGGATGTCACTCCGCTTTTCTATTCCTTCAGCACCGCAGAGCCTCCGGACGTGTTTTTTGCCTGGGAAAGCACGGTATCCGGGCTCACCGTAAAGGCTTCTTGCAAGAGTCTTGCCGGGGGCTTTTCTCTCCAGGCGCTGAACCGGCCGGCACTGGGAGTGGCCTTGAAGCAGCCCGTCGACGGGGTGCTGCTGGTGGGACTTTACGGTTGCACAGTCGATCTTCCCAGGGTTTTCAGCTTGCTGGACATTCCGCTGGCCTGGGCTTTCCAGCAGGATATCGAAGAGGTGCTTGGCGAGACGGATCGTTTTACCCTGCCATGGCTCCAGGACGCCGTGAGCCGCGCGGCATCCTTGTGGAGCCCGATGCCGCTGCCTGCTCCGTTGGACGATAGGCCTGTCATTGCTTCCAGGGCGGAGTTTATATCGGGGTTCGATAACTGCCTGCAAAGCCGTGAGGCGCCGGTTGCGTCCAGTTACGATTACAGTCTGTATGAATTCGGTCTAAGGGATCACCCTCTACTGTGGGCCATGCAGTCTTCTGATGTTCGGCACTTCGAAGGTTGCCGGAGGGTGCTCGATCTTGGGTGTGGCAGTGGAATTTTCCTGGCACTGCTGGAAAGCCAGGGAATCAGTGCCTGTGGCGTGGAGCGCAATGAGGCTGTATCTATCTATGCCAGAGGTATGGGGCTGGACGTTGTGACAGCGGATGCCATTGAGTTCATGGGCAATGTCGAAAGTCAGTTTGACGGTATCTACTGCTCACACTTCGTAGAGCACCTTCCCTTTGAGGCTGTCGAGCACTTGCTGCGCTCCATTGCACGCATCACCGTGAAGAATGGTGTCGTTGTCCTGACCTTTCCCGACCCCGAATCGATCCGCTCTCAGTTACTGGGCTTTTGGCGCGATCCCGAGCATGTGCGCTTCTATCATCCGGAGCTGATCACGGCATTGGCCTCGGCTGCGGGCCTGGAACTGGTCTGGAGCAGTTATGATGAGCAACCGCACAGGACCTTTGCGTTCCCTGAAAAGCCTGAACCCTTGCCGGAGCTGGAGTTGCCTGTACAGAGCAAAAGAGAACGCGGTCCGGAGTCGTTCCTGCAGAAGTGCCTGAAAGTGCTGGCGCCAGATGTTTACAGCTCGATAAAAGCCCTGGAGGCTGTGCAAGAACAGGTCGAGACAATGGAGCTTACCATCAGGCATCAACAAGCAGTTATCCATCAATTGACGGCGCGCACCCAAAAGTTGTGGGATATCAACCAAACCTGGGCGTGGAATGACAATGTTACCTTGAAGTTCAAGAAGCGCAGTCGGTAGCGCTGGCTTTGGCCCAGTGAGGGTATTTGTGGTTTTGCTGGATGATCGCACCTGGCCCCCGGTCGGATTCCATGGTCTGGAGCATGGAGTGGATGAAACAGTGGCGGCTTTCTGTCCCTTAGCTGACCGGCAGCTTCAAAAGGTGGCGCAAACACTGCTTTGGGGCTCTGTGCGGGTTGAACACCGGGGAGTGGGGTAGGGTATACTCTCACACCAATTCACGCTCCATGCTGCTGCGGCAGCTGAGCGGTGCAACCCACCAGCGGCAACAGATGCTTCCAGACGACCAAAACGGCCCGGCCCTCTGTGTGTCGGGCATCAGCAAGCACTATAAACTGTATGACAGGCCCGCACAGCGCCTGCTTAGCTATCTTGTGCCCGGCTATTCGGGACGCTGCCAGACTTTTTGCGCTTTGGAAGACATCAGCTTCGAGCTGCGCCAGGGGGAAACCCTTGGCATTATCGGTCGCAATGGCTCAGGTAAGTCGACTCTCCTGCAGATCATTTCCGGCACCTTGAGCCCCACGGTGGGCACCGTGCGCCGGAGGGGCAGGGTAGCGGCGTTACTGGAGCTGGGGGCGGGCTTCAATCCCGATTTTACTGGCCGTGAAAATGCCATACTCAATGCTTCCATACATGGTCTGAAGGAGGAAGAGATCGAGGCTCGGTTACCGGCTATCATCGAGTTCGCTGCTATCGGCGACTTTATTGACCAGCCGGTGAAGCATTATTCCAGTGGCATGTTTGTGCGCCTGGCCTTTTCGGTGATCGCTCATGTGGATGCCGATGTGCTAATCATCGACGAAGCGCTGGCGGTGGGGGATGCGCTGTTTTCACAAAAATGCATGCGCTTTCTCAATGACTTCAAGTCGCGGGGCTCGATTTTGTTCGTCAGTCATGATGCTGGGGCCGTCAGTCAGTTGTGTGATCAGGTGTTATGGCTTGATGGCGGGCGGCAGGTGGACATTGGCAATCCCAGAGAAATGCTTGATCGCTATCTAGAACATATATATGGCGAGCAGCAGGCGGTGGAGTCCGTCGCTGCCTTGAGTGGTACTGATCGCCATCTCCCGCTGCATGCTGGCATGGACTTCGAGCCCTGGGTTGATGCCCGTGAGACTTTGCTGCGTAGCCCCCAACTTTTCAATAGTATCGAGGTGTGTCGTTTTGCGGCGCCAGCCAAGGGCTTTGGCGATGGTGGGGCGACGATTCTCGATGTGTGTTTCCGAGACGACCAAGGGCGCAAGCTGTCGGGTATTGTTGGTGGCTCGAAAGTGGCACTATGCTTCTGCTTTCAGGCCCACCGTGATCTGGAAAGGCTGATTGTCGGGTTTCTGATCAAGGATCGCCTTGGGCAGGTAATCTTTGGCGACAACAACTATATTGTGCACCACGATCAGCCGGTACATGCAGCCGAGGGCCAGGTTCAGGAGGTGCGCTTTGGGCTCACTATGCCCTATTTGGCCGTTGGTGAGTATGTAGTCTCGGTGTCGGTGGGCTCCGGTACCCAAGCCGATCATGTTCAGCATTGCTGGTTGCATGATGCCCTGGTGTTTCGCGCCGAGAAAGGGCATGTGGTGCATGGCATCATGGGTATCCCCATGGCTTTCTGCACCATTACCGAAGCCAGTGAGAATGCCGATTGCGATCCTCTATCGATCGCGCCACAGGGTGCTGATGAAAACAAGGATGATGGACAAAAAGTCTCCGGACAAGGAGGAGCAGCGTGAACCGCTTTCATCCCTCCTACCATAAGGGCCTGTTGTACGCGCTGGTAAAGCGCGATATCTCCGCCCGCTACAGGGGGTCCTGGCTGGGGCTGTTTTGGTCGGTGCTCAACCCGATCCTGCTGCTGGTGGTGTACTATTTTGTTTTTACTCATGTTTTCAAGGCGCGTCTGCCCCAGCTTTACGATGGTCGCGATATCGCCTTTTCGGGCTTTATCTTTTCGGGGCTGATCGTTTACTTTCTTTTTTCGGAAGTGATAACCCGCGCACCCTCGGTGATTCAGGACAATGCCAACTACGTCAAGAAGGTGGTATTCCCCATTGAGGTTCTTCCTCTTGTGACGGTGCTATCGGCGGCGTTCAATTTCGTTATTGCTTTTGTGGTGCTGCAGGGGTTTCTGCTGATATCGGGTGAAGGGATCAAACTTACGTCATTGATGTTTCCCTTGATCGCCGTGCCCTATCTGCTGTTCCTGATGGGTATCGCCTGGTTTGTCAGCGCGCTGGCGGTCTATTTGCGGGATGTCACTTATGTAGTGGGCTTTATCGCTACGGCGATGATGTTTCTGAGCCCGGTGTTCTATCCGCCGGAGGTGGTGCCGGCGGGCTTCCGGGCTGTGATGTTTTTCAATCCGCTGACCTATTTTATCGAGTCCTTCCGCATGAGCGTGGTGGCCGGCGTGGTTCCTCCCGCCGACTTCATGTTGATACCGGCGGTCATCGGCATAGGAACCTGCGTCGCCGGGTATGCTTTTTTTCAAAGGGTACGTCGCGGGTTTGCCGATATCCTTTAGGGGGCGGGTGATGATCAAGGCAGACGAGGTTCAGTGCCCGGTGGATATCGTTATCCCGGTGTATCGCGATCTGGCGGTTACCCGCCGGTGTGTGGAATCGGTGCTTGCCAATACGTCGGCGTCGGCCGCCGCCATTGTCCTGGTGGACGATGCATCTCCGGAGCCCGAGTTGGCCGCCTGGTGTGATCAGCTTGCCGCCGCTGGCAGGGTAGGGCTGTTGCGCAACGAGATCAACCTGGGATTTGTGGCCTCCGTCAATCGCGGTATGGCGCTGCATCGCGATCGCGATGTGGTGCTGCTCAACAGTGATACCGAAGTGCCGCCAGGCTGGCTGGAGCGCCTGCGGGACTGTGCGATGCAGGCCGATGATATCGCCACGGTTACACCGTTTTCCAACAACGCCACCATCTGTTCCTACCCGCTTTTTTGCGCATCGTCGGACATTCCCGAGGGGATGGACCTTGCGTCGCTCGATCGGCTGTTTGCGCAGGGGAATGCGGGGCAGAGCCTGGAAATTCCCACAGGGGTGGGGTTTTGCCTGTATATCCGCCGCACCTGCCTCGACAGTATCGGTTTCTTCGATGCCGAGCGCTATGGCCGCGGTTATGGCGAGGAGAACGATTTCTGCCGCCGGGCGGTGGCGCAAGGCTGGCGCAATCTGTTGTGCGCCGATGTATTTGTCTATCACCAGGGAGCAGTGAGCTTTGGCGACGATCGCCAGGCCCTGATGGCGACGGCGGCGGGGCTGCTGGAGGAGCGCTATCCAGACTATTCAGCTGCCATAGCTCGTTTTGTGGCCGAAGACCCGCCCCGGATTTTTCGCGATGCCGTAGATTTGTTGCGACTCGAACTGCCCGGCCAGGTGCCGCGAGTGGTTGCCGAAGGGCATGCGGCCCGCGACCTGCTGTTGCACAAGCTGCGGGAAGTGGATCAGCTGCTGGTGAACTGGCAGCGACAGTATGAGCAACTCCGTGCGGAGTATGAGCAGCGCATCGCAGAGTATGAGCAGCGCTGTGAGCAGTATGAACAGCAATTGCAGGTGGAGCGCGCCAGCTTCGCCGCCACTGACCGGGCTTTGGCGGATGCCCAGCGTATTGCCGCCGAAAAGCAACGGGAGATTACCGACACCGGTGCGGCCCTTGAGGAGTGTCGTGCTGAGCTGCATCGTATCAAGAGCAGCCGCTTGTGGCGCTACAGCCGTTGGCTGCGTAACCTAGTGGATAAATGATGACTTCAAGCGTACACGCCTATACCAGTATCACCAGTAACTATTTGCCCAAGGCGCGGGTATTGGCGGCATCCGTCAAGCGGGCGGATCCGTCAGTGCAGTTTCATCTGGTGCTTAGCGACGATCTGCCGGCCGGCTTCGACCTCGAACGGGAGCCCTTCGACTCGGTGATCACCACGGAATCCCTAGCCATCGACAATCTGCCTGGCTGGCTGTTTTCCCACACGGTGGTGGAGCTGTGCACCGCCGTCAAGGGTATCGCTCTGGAGGCGATCTTCGATACCAAGGGCGCCGACAAGGTGTTTTATTTCGACCCCGATATGGTGGTGTTTTCCCGCCTCGACGAGCTGGCGGCGGAGCTGGATACCCATAGCATCCTGCTGACGCCCCACCAGACCGAGCCGGAAACCAGCGACGACGCCATTATGGACAATGAGATGGCAAGTCTCACCTACGGCGTGTTCAATCTGGGATTTGTCGGCGTGCGCAATGATGGCGAGGGGCGGCGTTTTTCCCGCTGGTGGGCCGATCGTCTGCTGAGTTACTGCCACGATGATCTGCCCCGAGGGCTGTTTACGGACCAGAAGTGGGTAAATCTGGCACCCTGTTTCTTCGACAATGTGCGGGTGCTGCGTTCGCCGGCCTTCAATGTCGCCACCTGGAACATCACCAACCGGCGCGCGACGGGTTCGCTGGAGCAGGGCGTCCAGATCAATGGCGAGCCCTTGGGCTTCTACCATTTCTCCGGCTTTGACAGCGGTGACCAGGAGGTCATGCTCAACAAATACGGCAAGGATAGCCCGGTGCTGTTCGAGCTGCGGGACTGGTACATCGCTGCTTGCGAGGAGCAGGGCCAGTCGCAACTGGGCAGGCTGCCTTACAAGTATGCCACCTTCGATGATGGCACACCCATCAGTCGCTACCAGCGTCTGCTCTATCGCCAGCGTCTGGATTTGCGCCAGGCCTTCCCCGATCCTTTTGCCACCGGCATCTCCGGTGGTGGCTACAAGAGCTGGTATGCCGGCAATGCCGAAGACGAGCCGCAGCGTTACAAGGTGGTGAGTATCAGCCCCCAGGCGGGATTCAGCGAGGTGCTCGCTGATTTGTCCGCTTACTTTCGTGACAGTGCTCATGCAGGCAAGGCGCGCGGCCCGTTGACGCGGATGTGTCTCAATCTGGTGGCTGCTGGCCTGGGGTTGGCGGTGCGCATCGTGCGGGCCGTGCGCTGAGGCTTATGGAACAGCGGAATCACGCCATGCTCGCGGAGCCATCACTGCTAGTGTATGTGGTCGCTCTCAGCGGCGATGTCGCAGGGCTGGCGGACACCTTGCAGGATCTCAGCCAGGATGCCGCCATTCAGGTTATCGGCAGTGATGATGAGGCGCTGCGCCACTGCGCTGCCCAGGCGGGCGCGACTTACCGTGCCGTGTTGCCGGATGCTCTGGATGCCGACCGCTACTGGCTTACCCTGCTGCAGGCGTTGCCTCGCACTGCGAGCCATACCGTCGTGGTGCGCGCTGGCTGTCGCTTGCCGCCTCACGCTATCAGGCGGTTGTATACCGCGGCGCAGCGCACTGGTGCCAGCGCGCTCTTCCCCCTGTCGGCGCGCCATCCTGCCACATCGGTGTTCAGCACCAGCGACCATCGGCCGTCGTTGGCCGTGGATGAAGTCGACCGCTGGCTGAATCACTATGCCAGTGGCCTTGATTTCGATGTTCCTGTTTTTGCTGGCTATTGCGCCCTGTTCAATAAGGTGCCCGCGAGTGGCATCGCGGCGGACGATGTCCAGCTGGCTGCCGCCTGGCGCGCCGTGGGCGCCTTGCTGACTGCCACGGATGCCGTGTACGTCGATGACAGTGCGTTGCCGCCCCTTTCCCTGCCCGACGCGGTCTATCCGGCCTGGCGGGAGTCAATGTTGGCCCGCCATCCACTTACCGCCATGCGCCATGCGCTTGCGGAGCTGTCGACCCGGGGCGAGCCCGCGCCAGCGGAGGTGCCGCCGGTGCGGCCGGTTCGGCTGCATATCAGTCATAGCTGGGGTGGTGGCCTGGGGCGCTGGGTGGAGGATTTTGTTGCGGCCGACGATACCCATCAGAGCCTGGTGCTGCGGCCCATTGGAGAGTGGGACGCTTTTGCCCAAACCCTGGCGTTGTACCCGTCCGCGCAGATGGACGTGCCGCTGAAAACCTGGACGCTGGCGCAACCGATCCTGTCCACGGCGATCGCGCACGGCCAGTACCGGCAGATCCTGGAGGAGATACTGACGACTTACTCTGTGGAGTCGATGATGGTGTCGTCGCTGATCGGACATTCGCTGGATGTGCTCGACACCGTGTTGCCAACCACTTTTGTGTGCCACGATTTTTATCCAGCCTGTCCGCCGCTGTACGCCGCCTGGGAAACCCCTTGCACGACGTGCGACGCCACCAGGCTGACGGCCTGCCTGCAGGGCAACCCTCATCATCGTATTTTTCGGGTGGAGCCCGCCGCGCACTGGCTGGCCCTGCGCGAGGCATTTGTCCGAGCCGTGCTGGCGCGCGATATCGCCCTGGTGGCACCGTGCCGGTCTGTGGCCCGTCGCCTTCAGTCACTGCTGCCCTGCTTGGTGGAGAAGCCTGTCGATGTTATCGAACACGGCCTGTCCCCGGTACTGATCGCGGGCCTTGCGGCGGCCCGCAATCAGTACCGGGGCGCTGATCGCCTGCGCATCGTCATTCTCGGCAGCCTGGCGGAGCACAAGGGGGCAACCCTGCTGATGCCGGTTCTTGGCCAGATCACCGCCTTCGCCGACCTGATACTGCTGGGCGCCGGCGAAGATGGGCGCCAATTCAGCACTATGGCGGGTGTCAGCGTGGTGGATCGCTACGAGCGCGACGGGCTTGGAGCGCTGTTGGCGGAATGGAGCCCCGACCTGGGGCTGTTGTTGTCCACGGTGCCGGAGACTTTCAGCTATACGTTGAGCGAGCTGCATGCCGCCGGCGTGCCGGTTGCGGCGACGGCGCTGGGTGCCTTTGCCGATCGCATCGAACACAACCGCAATGGCTGGTTGTTCGAGCCGCAAGCGGCCGAACTGTTGGCGCTGCTGGAATGGCTGCACCGGTCGCGGGAGGATATCGCCGCTGTTCGCGAGCATGTGCTGGCGGCGCCCGTGAGGGAGTCCTTCGCCATGGTGGCGGATTACCGCGATCTGGAAAAGGGGAGGGAAGTAACGTTCATACCTTTGGTCAGACCTGCTGCCGGGCAGAACCCGACGGCGAATTATCTAGCTCACGGTCATCTGCATATCGATCATCAGGCGCCCTTTCGCCAGGTGTTGAAGGATTTTCTCCGCTACACGGCCGGCAAGGTGCAGCGTACCGAGCGACTGCCCGGCATGATCAAGAAAATTGTTGGCTTTTGCCTCCGGCGCCTGACGTGAAATACATCGCCTTCTACTTCCCCCAGTTTCACCGCACACCGGAAAACGATACCTGGTGGGGTGAGGGGTTTACCGACTGGACGCTGGTGCGGGAGGCGCAGCCTCTTGTCCTCGGCCAGCGTCAGCCGCGGGTGCCGCTGGGGAATAATTACTACGATCTGTCCGACCCCAAAGTGGTGGCGTGGCAGGCGTCGCTGGCGGAGGAGTACGGCCTTTACGGCTTTAATTTCTACCATTAT
>Ga0265293_10006752_pt1 | contig 18068 bp, 13 predicted proteins | sample Munlanlewell138R_FD_192505 | JGI IMG/M metagenome (GOLD analysis project Ga0265293, IMG submission 192505) | Leachate microbial communities from a municipal landfill in Southern Ontario, Canada - Leachate well 138R | ecosystem: Engineered > Solid waste > Landfill > Unclassified | place: Canada...
GCATGGTTGCCGGCCGAGGCCGCGATGACGCCGCGCTTGAGTTCGGCCGGATTCAGGTTGGCCATCTTGTTGTAGGCGCCGCGCAGCTTGAAGCTGAAAACCGCCTGCTCGTCTTCCCGCTTGAGATAGATCCGATTCTGAATTCGCGTCGAAACCTGGGGGGCGTAATCGAGGGAGGATTCGACGGCAACGTCGTAGACCTTGGAGGTCAGGATGCGTTTCAGATAATCGGTAGACATGGGGGTGAGGCCGGACTGGAAAAAGAACAGGATGTAAAGAGTCGAAAAAGGATACCATACGCATCCGCCGCCAGACAGGCAACGGCGGCCGCGTTAATCGGTTCGACCGGTCGGGCGGCATTGCCTATACACTGGCATACCTTCATCTTACTTACGAGGCATGACGCGCGATGGAAGCGTGGCTGCATACGTCGATACAGTGGTTGTTGCTGACGCTGGCGCTGCCCAGCGTGGGACTGAGCGCCATCTTCGTGGTCAGCCTGGTCTCGGCCACGATCCTGCCCATGGGTTCGGAGCCGGCGGTGTTCGGTTACGTCAGCCTTGCCCCGCACATGTTCTGGCCCGCGGTGCTGGTCGCCACGGCGGGCAATACCGTGGGCGGGGCGATCAGCTATGCCATGGGCGGGGCGGCCGAGCGCGCGTATGAGCGTTGGCGCGAGCTGCATCCCGACAAGGTCCGCGAGCGCGCCGGAGGGCGCTGGCATGACGGCGCGACGGCGTGGCTGCGGCGCCTGGGGCCGGCCGCCCTGTTCTTTTCCTGGCTGCCGGCCGTGGGCGATCCCCTGTGCATCGTGGCCGGTTGGCTGCGGCTGTCTTTCTGGCCTTGCGTGGCCTACATGGCCCTGGGCAAGTTCCTGCGCTACGTCATCATGACGGCCTTGCTGATCTGGGTGTTTCCGCCCGCCTAGCATATCGGCGCGGCCTCGTGCCGCGCCCGGTGAACGGCCAGGGCATTCTGGATTAAACTGGACCCTTTCCATCGCCAGTTTTCCAGGGCTCCTTCCCTACGTCAATGAACGCCCCTATCGCCAGTCAGTTTTTGGCCGCGCAGACTCCGATTGCCGGCACGACACGTTTACGTGAGATTCCATACAACTACACGTCTTATTCCGACAGAGAAATCGTGTTGCGGCTCCTGGGCGAAGAATCCTGGGCGCTGTTGTCGGACTTGCGCGGCGAGCGCCGCACGGGCCGTTCGGCGCGCATGTTGTTCGAGGTGTTGGGCGATATCTGGGTCGTGCGCCGCAATCCCTATCTGCAGGACGATCTGCTGCACAATCCGAAGCGGCAGAACCTGCTGATCCAGGCCTTGAACCATCGCCTGGGCGAAATCGACCAGCGCCGCGATGCGCAGGACAAGGACAGGGACCAGAAGGTCGGACGCCTGCTCGACGCCGCGCGTCGCGCGGTGGCGGCATTCCAGGAAGACTTTTCCCAAACCCGGGCCTTGCGCAAGAAGGTCGTGAAACGGTTGTCCCGGCTGACGCACAAGGACAACGTCAAGTTCGATGGCTTGTCGCGCGTATCGCACGTTACCGACGCGACCGATTGGCGCGTGGAGTACCCGTTCGTCGTGCTGACGCCGGATCGCGAATCGGAAATGGCGGCGCTGGTGCGCGCCTGTATCGAACTTGGCCTGACCATCATCCCGCGCGGAGGCGGCACGGGCTACACGGGCGGCGCCATTCCGCTGACCTGGCGCTCGGTCGTGATCAATACGGAAAAGCTGGATGCCCTGGGGCCCGTCGAACGTATCGCGCTGCCCGGCCTTGCCGAGCCGGCCTGTACCGTGCTGTCGGGGGCGGGCGTCGTCACCCGCCGCGTCGCCGATGCGGCCGATGCGGCCGGCCATGTATTCGCAGTGGATCCGACCTCGGCGGACGCGTCCTGCGTCGGGGGCAACGTCGCCATGAACGCCGGTGGAAAGAAGGCGGTGCTATGGGGCACGGCGCTGGACAACCTTGCCTGGTGGCGCATGGTGGATCCGCAAGGCGACTGGCTCGAAGTCCAGCGCCTGGATCATAACCTGGGCAAGATTCACGACGTGGAAACGGCCCGCTTCGAATTGACCTGGTTCGACGGCCGCAAGGGGCCTGGCGAAGTCCGCTTGCGCAGCGAAATCCTGGAGATCGCCGGCGCGCGGTTTCGCAAGGCCGGACTGGGCAAGGACGTGACCGACAAGTTCCTGGCGGGCTTGCCGGGCGTGCAGAAAGAAGGCTGCGACGGCCTGATCACCTCGGCCCGCTGGATACTGCATCGCATGCCCGCGCATACCCGTACGGTATGCATGGAATTCTTCGGCCAGGCTCAGAACGCCGTGCCGTCCATCGTCGAAGTCAAGAACTACCTGGATGACGCGGGCAAGCGGCTGGGCGTGCTGCTGGCCGGCCTGGAGCATCTGGACGAGCGCTATCTGCGCGCCGTGGGCTACACCACGAAGAGCAAGCGGGGCACGCTGCCCAAGATGGTGCTGATCGGCGACATCGTCGGCGACGACGCCGACAGCGTCGCACTGGCGGCCAGCGAAGTCGTGCGCATCGCCAACTCGCGCCACGGCGAAGGCTTCGTGGCGGTCAGCGCCGAGGCGCGCAAGAAGTTCTGGCTGGATCGTTCGCGCACGGCGGCCATCGCGCGTCACACCAATGCGTTCAAGATCAACGAAGACGTGGTGATACCGCTGTCGCGCATGGGCGAATATACCGATGCCATCGAACGCATCAATATCGAGCTGTCCACGCGCAACAAGCTGAGGCTCATCGACGAGCTGGACCATTTCCTGCGCGGCGAGCTGCCCGTCGGCAAGCTCGAGGACCCGGAAGACGCCGATCATACCCGCGAAGAGATACTGGCCGAGCGCACCGCCGACGCGCTGCGGACGCTTGCCATGGTGGGCAAGCGCTGGAAGTGGCTGCTGACCAATCTGGACGCGCCGTTGGCGTCCAGCCTGGATGTGCTGCTCGAACTGGGGCTGGAAGACGCCGTGCCCGCGCTGGCTCGGCGACTGGATCGGCAGCCCGGCGCGCGCGTCATCGACGTGCTTCAGGACCATACCTTGCGGATCTCGTGGAAAACGGAATTGCGCGCGCCGCTCGAGCGTTATTACGCGGGCGCGGAGTGCGCCGCCGTGCTGGCCCAGGTGCAGGCGATCCACGATCGTGTCCTGAAAGGGCGCGTCTTCGTGGCGCTGCACATGCATGCGGGCGACGGCAACGTGCATACCAACATTCCGGTCAACTCCGACGACTACGAGATGCTGCGCGAGGCCAATGAGACCGTCGCGCGCATCATGCAGATCGCGCGCGACCTGGACGGCGTGATTTCGGGAGAGCACGGCATCGGCCTGACCAAGTACGAGTTCCTGACCGAGCAAGAGCTGGCGCCTTTCCAGGATTACAAGCGCCGCGTGGATCCGCAGGGCCGCTTCAACGCGGGCAAGCTCTTGCCGGGCGCCGATCTGCGCCATGCCTGGACGCCCAGCTTCAATTTGCTGGGCCACGAGTCGCTGATCATGCAGCGCAGCGAGATCGGCTCGATATCTCACGCCATCAAGGACTGCCTGCGCTGCGGAAAGTGCAAGCCCGTATGCGCCACCCACGTGCCGCGCGCCAACCTGCTGTATTCGCCGCGCAACAAGATCCTGGCGACGTCGCTGTTGATCGAGGCCTTCCTGTATGAAGAACAGACGCGGCGCGGCGTGAGCCTGAAGCACTGGGAGGAGTTCGAGGACGTGGCCGATCACTGCACGGTCTGCCACAAGTGCTACAACCCCTGTCCGGTCGACATCGACTTCGGCGACGTGTCCATGGAAATGCGCGCCTTGCTGCGCCGCATGGGGCAGAAGTCCTTCAATCCGGGCACCACCGCGGCCATGTTCTTCTTGAACGCGAAAGATCCGCGCGTCATCAAGGCGACGCGCAAGGCCATGATCGACGTGGGCTACAAGGCGCAGCGCCTTGCTCACGACGTGCTGGGCCGCCTGTCGCGCAAACAGAATGCGGCGCCGCCGGCGACGGTGGGCAAGGCGCCCCTGCGCGAGCAGGTCGTGCACTTCGTCAACCGTAAAATGCCCGGCAGCCTGCCCAAGCAGACGGCGCGCAAATTGCTCGACATCGAAGACGCCAATTACGTCCCCATCATCCGCGATCCCGGGAAAACCTCGGCGGACTCCGAAGCCGTGTTCTACTTCCCCGGCTGCGGGTCGGAGCGCCTGTTTTCCCAGGTCGGCTTGGCGACCCAGGCAATGCTGTGGCACGCGGGGGTGCAGACGGTGCTGCCGCCGGGTTATTTGTGCTGCGGCTATCCGCAGCGCGGCAACGGCATGACCGACAAGGCCGAAAAGATCATCACCGACAACCGGGTCTTGTTCCACCGGATGGCCAATACGCTGAACTACCTCGACATCAAGACGGTCGTGGTCAGTTGCGGCACGTGCTACGACCAGTTGGCCGGCTACGAATTCGAGAAGATTTTCCCGGGCTGCCGGCTGATCGACATACACGAATATCTTCTGGAAAAAGGCATGCAGATCCAGGGCGTGCAGGGCACGCGGTACATGTACCACGATCCCTGCCACACGCCCATGAAGCAGCAGGACCCCATGAAGACCGTCAAGGCGCTGGTGGGCGAGGCCGCGATCAAGACGGATCGCTGTTGCGGAGAATCCGGCACGCTGGCCGTCTCGCGCCCGGACATCTCGACGCAGGTGCGTTTCCGCAAGAGCGAAGAGCTGGCCAAGAATACCGCCGCGGTGCGCGCGGACGGCTATCAGGGCGACGTGAAGATCCTGACTTCCTGTCCGTCCTGCCTGCAGGGCTTGGCGCGCTACGAGGAAAGCTCGGGCATGCAGGCCGACTATATCGTCGTCGAAATGGCGCGCCATGTCTTGGGCGAGGACTGGATGCCCAATTACGTGCGCGACGCCAACGAGGGCGGCATCGAGCGCGTACTGGTCTAGCGCGCGGCGGGCCGGGCTCCGTCGCCGCGCCAGGGACGGCGCTTGCGCCTTCTAGAAGCCTATGGAATGGGCCAATGCCGGATAGCGGCCCAGCGTGCCGGCGATCTTGCGCGCCGCTTCGCGCAGCGGCCCGAGCCGCGTTTCAACGAGCGCGGCTTCATTGGTCCGGCTGGTTATGGTTGCGCAATTGAGGGCGGCGATCACGCGCCCGTGGCCGTCCCGAATCGGCACGGCCACGGCGATGGCGCCGTATTCGATCGTGTCCGCCGCGACGGCATAATCGTCCTTCAGTGCGGCGGCGAATCGGCGGCGCAGTTCTTCGGCCGTGGTCGGCGTGCGGCTCGTATAGCCGGGCAGGGGAGTGTTGGCGAGCAGCGCTTCACGTTCCTCGGCAGGGCAATGGGCCAGAAGCACGATGCCGGTCGACGTTGCGTGGGCGGGCAGGCGCGATCCCACCGAGCGGTCATGCCGCACGCGTTGATCGGACGGTACATGGGCGATGTAGACGACCTCGAAGCCGTCGAGCACGGTCAGCGAGGCCGCATCGTGAAAGCGCTCGACCAGCTCGACCAGATGGTGCTGCGCCACCTCTTTCAAATTCATGGATTCCAGATAGCTCGCGCCCAGCGTCAGCACTTTCGGCGCAAGCAGAAAGCGCTTTTCCCGCCGCCTGACGTAGCCGAGCCGTTCCAGCGTGATGAGCGAGCGCCGGACCGTCGCGGCGCTGAGCCCCGTCTTCTGCGCGACTTGGCTGAGCGTCATTTCCGGCGATTCGGCGTCGAACGCCGTGATGACGTCCAGCCCCCGGGCCAGCGCGGTCACGAAATCCCGATCGGGGACGTCCTCGATTGACGGATTGGCCATATACCCTCATAATTTCGTATATCGCATTAATTTTCGCATAGCGAAATAAATAAAGCAAGAAAAACACGGGCATCGCCACGGCGGATTGCATGAATACCACTCCATCCACTCTTTTCGACAAGATCTGGCGCGCTCACGTCATCGCCGAGCTGGACGACGACGTCAGTCTTCTGCACATCGACCGGCACTTGATACACGACCTCGAAGCCGGCCCCAGGCTGGACGATCTGCGCCGCGCCGGCTACGGCGTCGCGCGCAGCGACCTGACGTTCGCCACGCCCGACCATGCCGTATCGACGTTGGACGGCCGAACCACCGACACGAATCCGACCGGCGGCAAGTTGCTGCGGTCGATGCGCCGGGCGACGGCGCGCACGGGCATACGCCTGTTCGACCTCGGTTCGCCGGCGCAGGGCATCGTCCACGTGGTCGGCCCCCAACAGGGCATCACCTTGCCCGGCGCCCTGATCGTCTGCGGCGACAGCCATACGTGCACGCACGGCGGCTTCGGCGCGATCGCTTTCGGCATCGGCTCGAGCGAGGTCGGCCACGTGCTGGCCACGCAGACATTGCGCCAACGCCGCCCGAAGACCATGCGGCTGCGTTTCGAGGGCCGGCTGGGTGCCGGCGTCACGGCCAAGGACATGATTCTTCACGCCATCGGCCGCTTGGGCACGGCCGCGGGCCGCGGCCACGCGATCGAATACGCCGGTTCGGCCGTGCGCGGCTTGTCCTTGGACGGGCGGCTGACGATTTGCAATCTTTCCATCGAAATGGGCGCCAAGATCGGCATGATCGCGCCCGATGACAAGGTTTATGCCTATCTCGAGGGCAAGCCCTTTGCCCCCAGGGGCCGCTTGCTCGACCAGGCCGTCGCCTGCTGGCGCGGCTTGCCGACCGATGACGGCGCGTCCTTCGATCGCGAAGAATGGATCGACGCGACGCGGATCGCGCCTCAGGTCACGTGGGGCACCAGCCCCCAGGATGTGCTTCCGATCGACGGATACGTGCCCGATCCGGCCGATGAGCCGGATCCCGCGCGCCGAAAGTCCATCGAGCACGCGCTCGACTACATGGGACTCGCTCCCCGGCAAGCCATCGCGGGAACGCCCGTTGACTGGGTCTTCATCGGCTCCTGTGCGAACAGCCGCCTGTCCGATTTGCGCGAAGCCGCGCTGATCGCGCGGGGGCGCCGCGTGGCCGGCGGCGTGCGGGCATGGGTGGTGCCGGGTTCCGAGGAAACCAAACGGTTGGCCGAAGCCGAAGGCCTGCACCGCCATTTCATCGAAGCGGGGTTCGAGTGGCGGTCTCCGGGCTGTTCGATGTGCCTGGCCGCCAACGGCGAAACCGTGCCGCCCTTGCAGCGCAGCGTGTCCACGTCCAATCGCAATTTCGTCGGGCGTCAGGGTCCGCGGGCCCGGACGCACCTTGCCAGCCCGGCCATGGCCGCCGCGGCCGCGGTCACAGGCTGCTTGACGGACGTGCGCCGCCTGCCGGAGTTATCCCTATGAAAGCATTCATTAGGGAAGAAGCCGTCGCCGCGCCGCTGATGCGGACCAATATCGATACCGACCAGATCATCCGGATCGACAGGCTGATCGAGTATTCCCGTGGCGAGCTTGGACCCTTTTGTCTCGAGGCGCTGCGCTACGAAAGCGACGGAGGCGAACGCGCCGATTTTCCTCCGAACCAGCCGCGCTATCGGAATGCCGCCATATTGGTCGCCGGCGAGAATTTCGGCTGCGGCAGTTCGCGCGAGCATGCGGTATGGGCCTTGGTCGACTGGGGCGTGCGCGCCGTGATCGCCCCGTCCTTCGGCGACATTTTTTATGCGAACAGCTTCCAGAACGGCCTGCTTCCCGTGCGCTTGCCGGCGGCCGAGGTGTCTGAAATCGCGCAAGAGCTGGAGCGCTGCGAGATCCCGCGCATCGTCGTCGATCTGCGCGATTGCACGGTCACCACACCGGCCGGCCGTAGGCTGTCTTTCGAGATCGAGCCCGATCGCCGCGCGGGCCTGCTTGAAGGGCTGGACGACGTCAGCATGACGCTGCGCCACCGCGCGGCGATCGAACAATTTCGGCGTGACGACGAAGTCGCGCATCCCTGGATTTATCGACAAACGGAGCTACCCATCGTGAAGAAAATTCTCATCCTCGCCGGGGACGGCATCGGTCCCGAGATCATGGCGCAAACGCGGCGCGTCGTGGATTGGTTCGCCGAGAGGCGCGGGGTGCCCATGGAGTTGCGTGAAGAGCTGTTCGGCATTTCGGCCTGGAAGGCGCATGGCAATCTGATGCGCGATCAGACCTGGCAGGCCGTGATGGAAAGCGACGCGATACTGTTCGGCGCGACCGGTTCTCCCGAATACGCGGCCATTCCGCCGGAACACAACAAGTTCGATCAATTGCTGCGTATCCGCAAGGAGCTCGACCTGTACGTCAATCTGCGGCCGGTGCGCGCGCTCAAGGCCCTTGCGGGGGCGTCGAGTTTGCGCCCCGAGGTATTGGACGGCACGGACATGATATTGGTGCGGGAACTGGCGGGGGGCATGTACTTCGGCACGCCTCGAGGCATCGAGACGCTGGCCGACGGTCAGCGCCGCGTCGTCAACAGCATGGTGTACACCGAGAACGAAATCGCGCGCATCGCGCGGGCGGCCTTCGAGCTGGCGCGCACCCGCGGCGGGCGCTTGTGCTCCGTGGACAAGTCCAACGTACTCGAGAACGGCGTGCTTTGGCGCGAGACGGTCGAGGCGGTGCACAAAAGCGAATTCAGCGATGTCGAGCTATCCCATCTTTACGTCGATAACGCGGCGATGCAATTGGTGCGCAATCCGCGCCAGTTCGACGTGATCGTCACGGAAAATCTGTTTGGCGACATCCTTTCCGATTGCGCCGCGATGGTGGCGGGCTCGATAGGCATGTTGCCGTCGGCTTCTCTGGGGGCGCCCTGCGCCTCCGGCCGCAAGGCGTTGTACGAGCCCATCCACGGCAGCGCGCCCGACATCGCGGGGCAGGGCGTCGCCAATCCGCTGGGCTCCATCCTCAGTTTCGGCATGTGCTTGAGGCACACCTTCAACTTGCCTCAGGAGGCGGATTTCCTCGATGCGGCAGTGGAGCGCGTCGTCGACTCCGGCGCGCGCACCCGCGACCTCGCCGAGGCGGGCGCGCCGTTCATCACCACCGCGCAGATGGGCGATGCGGTGATATGCGAGCTCGACCGGGCCGAATAAATTCCCTCATACGAACCAAAGAAACGGAGAAGAACATGGAGACGATTTCCTTGAGACATTCCCGCAACTGGCTGCGCCGCGCAGCCGTGGCATCCCTTGCGGCGCTTGCCGGCGCCATGGCGGCCGGCGCATGGGCGGCCGATGATTTCCCGAACAGGGCGATCCGCATGGTGGTCCCGTTTCCGCCGGGCGGCGGCTTTGACGCGGTGGCGCGTCCGTTCGCCGAGAAATTCGCGGCGATTCTGAAGCAGCCGGTCGTGATCGAGAACCGGCCGGGCGCGGGCGGCAACATCGGCACCGCCGAGGTGGCTCGCGCGCCGAACGATGGATATACGGTGCTTTTCGCCAATGAAATACTGTCGACCAATCCCAATATGTATGCGTCGACGCAATTCGATCCGATCGAGGATTTCACACCGGTTTCGATGATCGCGACGACGCCTCTCGCGCTTGCGATCTATCCGGGGTTCCCGGCGAAGGACCTGAAGGAGTTGATCGCCGCGTCGGAGAAAGAACCGATTACCTTCGGTACGCCGGGGCTGGGCACCTCGCCGCATCTGTTCGGCGAATTGCTCAATCTCAAATCGCCGTTGAAGATGCGTCACATTCCCTACAAGGGAACCGGGCCGGCCATCAACGATGCCATGGGCGGGCAGACCAATGCCGCGTTGACCAGCGCCTCGGCGTTGACCCAGCAGGTACTGGGCGGAAAGCTCAGGGGCATCGCGATCCTGAGCGACAAGCGCAGCCCGCTGCTTCCGGACGTGCCGACGCTGGCCGAGGCCGGCATACCCGGACTCACCCACGACATCTGGTATGCCATTCTCGTGCCGGACGGCACGCCCGAGCCCGTCGTCGCCAAGCTGCGCGACGCGGCGATGGAGGCGTTGCGCGATCCCAAGCTTTCCTCGCTATTGCGCGAACTGGGTTACGAGCCGGTCATCGGCGATGGCGACTTGGTCGGGGAGCTGATCCGAAAGGATCTCGTCCGATGGAAAAGCATCATCGACGAGGCGAATATTTCGCGCGATTGACGTTTAGCCTTCGTCGGTCCGCACCCTGGAAGGGGGAAAGACGAGCGAAAATACACTGCCGGCGCCAAGCCGGCTTTGTATTTGCAGCTCGGCGTTGTGACGCATGGCGACGTGCTTGGTGATGGCCAGGCCCAGGCCGGTGCCGCCCGTGGCGCGGGAGCGGCCCCGGTCGACGCGGTAAAAGCGCTCGGTCAGCCGGGGAATGTCCTGGGACGCGATCCCGATGCCCGTGTCCTGCACGGAATAACAGGCCTGTCCGCTCTCGGTCTTGTACCAGCTGATGGTGATGGTGCCGTCCTTGGGCGTATAGCGGATCGCATTGGTCAGCAGGTTCGACACCGCCGAGGCGAGCTCGGGCTCGCTGCCCAGCACGGCCAGGCCGGGGTCGATGTTCTCGACGAAAACGTGCTGTCCTTTCGATAGCGCGCGCGCTTGCTGCATGCCGTTGGCGATCACGTCGCTCAGCCGCACCGGGCCGCCTTCCGTGGTGGGCGAGGACTCGAGCGTCGACAGGGTGAGCAGGTCCGCGACGATGGCCTGCATGCGCTGGGCCTGCTCCATCATCAGTGTGTAGTAGTACTCGCGTTGCTCGTCGCTCAGCGAATCGTTGGGCATGTCGTGCAGGGTTTCCAGGAAACCGGCGAGCACGGTCAGCGGCGTGCGCAGTTCGTGGGACACGTTGGCCACGAAATCCTTGCGCGTCGTCTCCAGCTTTTCCATTTGCGTCACGTCTCTGGTCACGATCAGGAACTGGCCGACGCCGTAAGGCGTCAATTGCGTCAGCAAGGCCCTTTCCTGGCCTTCGTTGTGGATGTGCAAAAGGACGGGCGCGGGCCAGCTCGCCTGCTTGGCGTATTGGGCGAACTGCGGGTCCCGAAGAATATTGAAAATACTGTGGTTCTTGTCTTTTTTCAGATCCAGGCCGATGTGGCGGCATGCCGTCTGGTTGCACCAGGTCAGCTCCATCGCCGCGTTCAAGGTGATGGCGCCGTCGGGCAACGCTTCGGCGGCCAGCATGATGCCGTCCACGTGCTTGCCCAGCTGCGTGATTTCCTGGCGGTCCTTGCGCAGCTTGCGGTAGATGGGAGCCAGGATCTCGTCCCAGGGGCCGACGGAAGGCGGGGGAGGGTCTTCGATGTTGCGGACCCATTTCGAAATGCGGGAAAGCTGCGCCCCGCTGACCAGGATCATGCCGACCATGCCCGCGGCGAAAATGCCCAGCCCCGTTACCGTCCCCAGCCAGCTTCCGATCAGCCAGCCCAAAAGTGCCCATACTCCAATGGAAATCAGCGTTTTAGTCATGGTGCGGCGGTCGTTGCTCGGGCTATGAGGGTGGCGGAGTCGTGGAGCGGGGATTTTAAGACAGGTTGGAGGGGCGTGTCGTAAAGCGATAGCCCGCGCCGCGCACTGTTTCGATGTGGTTCTCGAGCTTGCCCGGCTCCAGCGCCTTGCGCAGGCGGCGTATGTGGACGTCGACCGTGCGTTCTTCGACGAAGACGTGGTCGCCCCAGACTTGATCCAGAAGCTGGGCGCGGGAAAAAACCCGCTCGGTATGCGTCATGAAGAAGTGCAGCAGCCGGAATTCCGTCGGCCCCACGGCCAGGTTCTGGTCGTGGCCGGTGACGCGATGCGTGGCCGGATCCAGGCGCAGGGCGCCGATCTGGATGACGTCGTCGGTCAGTTGCGGCGCGCGTCGGCGCAACACCGCCTTGATGCGGGCCATCAATTCCTTGGGCGAAAAGGGTTTGGTGATGTAGTCGTCCGCGCCGGCCTCCAGCCCTTCGACCTTGTCCTGCTCCGCGCCTTTCGCGGTCAGCATGATGAGGGGGATCTGGCGCGTGCGCTCGTCGCCGCGCAAGGTCCGGGCGAAGGTGATGCCCGAGGCGCCAGGCAGCATCCAGTCCAGCAGGATCAGGTCGGGCAGTTCGGCGCGGATGAGGGTCCGGGCCTGCTCGCAATCGAACGCCCGCAGTACTTTATGGCCCGCGAAAGACAGGTTGACCGCAATCAGTTCTTGAATAGCCGGCTCGTCTTCGACGACGAGTATGGTGGTGCTCATTGGGCAGATATCCGTTGAATGAAAGTGGGGGGCAAAGCCGACAGGCTCCATAATATGGCGCAAATATTTCAGGTTTGTGAAAATACTGCGTCCATCGGGCGGGCGGCGAGGGCCTGGAATGGTGATACGATACTTCCTATCATGCAAAACACGACCAACGCCACTTCTTCCCCGTCCGCCGAAGGGACGACGCACTTCGGCTTTCAGACCGTCCGGGAGCACGAAAAGGCCGCTCGCGTGGCCGACGTCTTTCACTCCGTCGCGAGCCGCTATGACGTGATGAACGACTTGATGTCCGGCGGCCTGCACCGGATATGGAAGGCCTTCACCATCGCGCGCGCCGACGTGCGGCCGGGCATGAAGGTGTTGGATATCGCGGGGGGAACCGGCGATCTGGCGGGCGCGTTCGCGAAGCGGGCCGGCGATACCGGCGAGGTCTGGCTGACCGACATCAACGAATCCATGCTGCGCGTTGGCCGCGACCGCATGGCGGACAAGGGTCTGCTGCTGCCCACGGCGGTGTGCGACGCCGAAAAGCTTCCTTTTCCGGACGGTTATTTCGACCGGGTCAGCGTGGCGTTCGGCTTGCGCAACATGACCCACAAGGATCTGGCGCTGGCGGAAATGCGCAGGGTGCTGCGGCCGGGCGGCAAACTGCTGGTGCTGGAATTTTCCCAGGTCGCCAAGCCCCTGGCGCCGGCCTACGATTGGTATTCGTTCAACATCCTGCCCTGGCTGGGCAAGAAAGTGGCCGGAGACGAGCAAAGCTACCGCTATCTCGCCGAATCCATACGCATGCACCCCGACCAGCGGACGCTGGCGGGCATGCTGGAGGCGGCTGGCCTGTCCATGGTTCGCTATTTCAATATGGCGGCCGGCGTCGTGGCCTTGCACGAAGGCGTCAATCTAGGCTGAACCCGTTTTCTGTGTTAATGTTCAGGTTCCAGTAAGTTTTCTGGGGCTTGGTCCTACGCGAAACCCCGCTGCTTGCTCAACGCATTCTTTGCATGGCGACGGGCTGCGCTTGCCGGCGCGGCTGTGTTGCAATACAGGAGCTTTCATATGTCTCGACGTTTTTCTCGGTTTCTAGCCGCTGCCATGGTGGTCGTTTCGGCCGGCGCCATGTTGACCATTTCATTCGATGCCGAAGCGCGTCGGATGGGCGGCGGCAAAAGCATGGGCCGTCAATCGTCCAACGTGATGCAGCAACGCCAGGCCGTCACGCCGCCGCCCGCGGCCAATGCCAGCACGGCGGCGCGCAGCGCGGCGCCCGCCGCCGGCGCTGCTGCTGCCGGCACGGCCGCCAAAAGCGGCATGTCCCGCTTCCTGGGCCCGATCGCCGGCATCGCCGCCGGCCTGGGCATCGCCGCCCTGTTGTCCAGCATGGGCCTGTCCGGCGCCTTCCTCGAGCTGATGTCCAGCCTGCTGCTGATCGGCTTGCTGGTGTTCGGCGTCATGTTCATCGTGCGCCGCCTGCGCGGCGCCGCGGCTCGTCCCGCCATGCAGCAAGCCGGCACGGGGGCGCAGCAGCCGGCGCCCATGCAGCGCCAAAGCGCGCAGCCGCAGGCCGGCGCGTCCCCCGGTCCGAGCGCCTGGGCTCAGGCGGGCGCTTCGGCCGCCGCCGTGGATGCCGTTCCGGCGCCGCCCGTGGATAAAAGCTGGTTCATCCCATCGGATTTCGATACGGCGGCCTTTCTCGCCGGCGCCAAGCGCCAGTTCATCGAGATACAGGGCATCTGGGACAGCGGCAACCTGGAAAAGTTGCGCGAATACATGACGGACGACCTGGTCGCCGAAATCAAGCCCGAACTCATGGCGCGCGCCGAAGGCAATCATACGGAAGTCGTCCTGCTCAATGCGGAGCTTCTGGGCATCGAGGCCGTGTCCGACGGCCACCTGGCCAGCGTGCGCTATTCGGGCATGCTGCGCGAAGCCAAGGACGCCGAAGCATTCCGTTTCGAAGAGGTCTGGAACTTGTACAAGGCCGACAACGCCGGCTGGCTGTTGGCAGGCATCCAACAGATACCCGTTGACCAAGCCGGTTGATCTTTGCGCCGGCCGTCCGGACCAGTAGAATGCCCGGTACGGCGGCCGCGCGGCAACGGCCGTTCATGCCCCGTCCCCGATGCAGGCGCAAGCCATGCATCGGGGACGGGGCTTGGCCGTATCGTGGCGTGGCCGCCGCGCCGATGCGCCCCGCGTAAAACCGTTAAACTTCCATGTGTTGCCTAGCGCGCCTTTAGATCGGCGGGTCCGATACCGTTCCATCATGTCTTCTTTCCCGATTTTTCCTTCAGCGATGATGGTCACGGCCAAAACGTTGAACAGCCTGTTGCGGCGTGAATCCTGGGCGCGGGAACGATTGAGCCGTCATGCGGGGAAATCCGTGCGCCTGGCGCTGGGGCACGTGAATTTGAACGTCGCCATCCGGTCCGACGGCCTGGTTCAGGCGTCCGATGCCACGATCGTTCCGGACGTGATTCTGGCCGTTCCCGTTTCCAACTGGGCTCAATTGCCCGCGGCCTTGCGCAGCGGCGATCCGTCGCGCATCGCCGCGCTGATGCGGATCCAGGGCGACGCGGGCCTGGCGCAGGTCGTGTCCGATCTGGCGCGGGATTTGCGCTGGGACGTGGAAGAGCAGCTGAGCGATGTGGTGGGCGATGCGGCGGCGGTGCGCATCCTGGGTACCGGCAAAACCCTGTTGGCCGGCATGCGCGATGCGGCGCGGCGCCTGTCGGGAAACATGGCGGAATATCTGAGCCACGAGAGCGGCATGTTGCTGGACCGCTCCAGCTACGATATCTGGGCCGGGGACATCCGTTCCGCCCTGCAAAGGCTGGACAGGCTGGAGCGCCTGTCGGGATCGGCGCCGGCGGCGCGGACGGGCGGGTCTTGATATGCTGACTTTCTTGCGTTTGGTGCACATTATCGCGGTCGTGCTTCGGTATCGTCTGGACGAGTTGGTTCTGTCCAGTATCCGCCATCCTGTCGCCTACACGCTGTTGCGCCTGGTGCGTTTCGGGCGGCCGCCGCGCAAGCCGCGCGGCGAGCGCCTGAGGCTGGCCCTGGAATCCCTGGGGCCGATTTTCGTGAAATTCGGCCAGGTGCTGTCGACGCGGCGGGACCTGATACCGCTGGACGTGGCCAACGAGCTGGCCCGCCTGCAGGACAGGGTGCCGCCGTTCCCTTCCGATCAGGCCGCGGCCTTGATAGAGGCCGCGCTGGGAGCGTCTCCCCACGTATTGTTCAAGCATTTCGAAGTCGACCCGGTGGCGTCGGCTTCCATCGCCCAAGTGCATTTCGCGGTGCTGCACGACGGCCGCGAAGTGGCCGTCAAGGTGCTGCGCCCCGGCATGCTGGGTATCATCGAGAAAGACCTGACCTTGCTGCGGGCGTTGGCCGGCCTGGTCGAGCGCGTCGCCGCCGATGCCCGCCGGCTCAAGCCGCGCGAAGTGGTCGCCGAGTTCGACAAATACCTGCACGACGAGTTGGACCTGATACGCGAAGCGGCCAATTGCAGCCAGTTGCGGCGCAACTTCGGGCCGGGCACGGGCCGCGAACATCTCTTGATCGTGCCGGAGGTGGTCTGGGAATACTGCGCCACCGGCGTGTTCACGATGGAGCGCATGCGCGGCATCGCGGTCAGCCGGGTGGAAGAACTGCGCGCCGCGGGCATCGATCTGAAGCAGTTGGCATCGAAGGGCGTGGAGATATTCTTTACGCAGGTGTTCACCGACGGTTTCTTTCATGCGGACATGCATCCGGGCAATATCTACGTGTCGGACGATCCGCGAACGCTGGGCCGTTACATCGCCCTGGATTTCGGCATCGTCGGCTCGCTGTCCGAGTTCGACAAGAACTACCTGGCGCAGAACTTCCTGGCCTTTTTCCAGCGCGATTACCGGCGCGTGGCGCAGCTTCACATCGAATCCGGATGGGCGCCCGCGTCGACGCGCGAGGAAGAGTTCGAAGGCGCGATACGGGCGGTGTGCGAGCCCTATTTCGATCGGCCTTTGTCCGAGATATCCCTGGGCCAGGTTCTGCTGCGGCTGTTCCAGACGTCGCGCCGCTTCAACGTCGAAATACAGCCGCAGCTGGTGTTATTGCAGAAAACCTTGCTCAACGTGGAGGGCATGGGACGCGAATTGGATCCCGACCTCGATCTGTGGAAAACGGCCAAGCCGTACCTGGAGCAATGGATGGGCAAGCTCGTCGGCTGGAAGGGTTTTCGTCAGCGCGTGGAGCTGGAGTCGCTCCAATGGGCGCAGATGCTGCCCCAGATACCGCGTCTGGTCCATGCCAATCTGAGCCGCAAGCAGACCGGCGGCGAACTGAACCTGGAACTGAGGCGCCTGCGCCGCAACCAGGAGCAAACCAACCGCCTGCTGGCCGCATTGACGGCCGTCCTGGCGGTCGGAATAGGGGTCGCCATATGGGCGTTGACCCGGACGTAGCCGTGCCGCCCGACCGCGCAGGCGAGCAACGGCTTATTGAAATATTGATGACAAACAGGCGTTCTATCATGGCTTGCATCGGCGTTGGCCGGACGCGAGACGCTCACCGAGACGAAACATGAAGTGCGCTTTGTCGACCCTCTTTTGAAAAGGACATCTATGCTATACCCTGAACTATTCAAATCCATGGAGGCGGTTCGATGGAACATGGGCACCGACATCCCCTGGGATGAATTCGACGGCAGCAAGCTGACCGATGAGCAGGCCTACACCGTCAAGATGAACGCCATCACGGAATGGGCCGCCCTGCCCGCCACGGAAATGTTCTTGCGCGACAACCGCGAAGACAGCGATTTTTCCGCCTTCATGTCGGTCTGGTTCTTCGAGGAACAAAAGCATTCGCTGGTGCTGATCGAGTACCTGCGGCGCTTTCGGCCCGAGCTCGTGCCGACCGAAGAGGAGCTGCACAAGGTGCGCTTCGAATTCGATCCCGCGCCCGCGCTGGAAACCCTGATGCTGCATTTTTGCGGCGAAGTGCGCTTGAACCACTGGTACCGCCGCGCGTCGGACTGGCATACCGAGCCGGTCATCAAGGCGATCTACAAAATCATTTCGCAAGACGAGGCGCGCCATGCGGGCGCCTATCTGCGCTACATGAAACGCGCCTTGATCAATCAGGGCAAGGAGATCGGCCAGCAGGCGCGCATCGCCTTTTCCAAGATCGGCGTATTGATGGCATCCGCGCATCGCACGCCGCAGGCGCTGCATCCGACCAATCTGCACGTGAACAAGGATCTGTTTCCCCAGGATACGGTGCAGTCCAAGCTGCCTTCGCCGGGCTGGCTGGAGAACTGGCTGGACAACCAGATACAGTTCGACAACGATTGGGAAACCAAGGTCAGCGGCCGTATTTTGCACAACATGTCCTTGTTGATGGGCGCGACGTTCGAGACGGTCCAGGATTTGAACCGGTATCGCAAGCAGATCATCAAGGGCATGGCGCCCGCCGGATCATGAGCGCGCGTTTCGAGTCCAAGGTATGGCCGCGCCATGCCGTGGAGCAGGCCGCGCAAGCCGGCGCGCTGCCCGGTCCGGTCGTGTTCACCAACGGCGTCTTCGATATTCTTCATCGCGGGCACGTCACCTATCTGGATCGCGCCGCGCAGCTGGGAGCCACGCTCATCGTGGCGCTCAATACGGACGATTCGGTGCGCAGGCTGGGCAAGGGCGAGGACCGTCCCTTGAACACGCTGCGGGACCGGCAGGCGCTGCTGGCGGCGCTGGCCTGCGTGGATATCGTGACCGACTTCTCGGAAGACACCCCGCTGGAACTGATCGAGCAGCTCAGGCCCGACGTGATCGTCAAAGGGGGCGATTACGACATGCGGGCCCTGCCCGAAACGGCGCGCGTGGAAAGCTGGGGCGGCAAGGGCGTGGCGATTCCGTTCGAG
>Ga0265293_10006754_pt1 | contig 18066 bp, 12 predicted proteins | sample Munlanlewell138R_FD_192505 | JGI IMG/M metagenome (GOLD analysis project Ga0265293, IMG submission 192505) | Leachate microbial communities from a municipal landfill in Southern Ontario, Canada - Leachate well 138R | ecosystem: Engineered > Solid waste > Landfill > Unclassified | place: Canada...
AGAAAATTAGTCGTTTTGTAGAGAAGCAAAACAATAAAATGCGCATAAAATTAGGCATGCAGATGATAGAATGGCAGTTTATTCGGTAAGCGCTTAAAAGAGTGCTTTCTTTTTTGGAGGGGGGTGCGGGGGGAACCTTTTTTCTTTTGCAAAAAGAAAAAAGGTTCCCCCCGCGCAAAGCTCTTTAAACGTAGTCAAAAGTAGCAAAATTTTACCAACCCCATCTCGCGTGCTAAAATATAATCATAGGCGCTGCTTTAAAATGCTCGCCTGGGGGGTAGCGCAAGATCGCCGAGCAAAGGCTGCAATGAACGTATGATGTGCAGCGGTTCGACGAATAGGCGAAACGCTGCACATCATTTACGTGAATTGCAGAATTTGCGAGGAAGCTTGCGCGTAGGGGGGCTCATGCCCCCCAAAAAATGAACTATATGCGGTTTAAGCGTAAAATTTCGTAGAAAAGGATGTTTGAATGTTAAAGAAGGGTGCAATTATTTCGTTTGCCTGTGCGGTGATTTTGGGGCTGGCGCTGCCTGTGCAGGCGAGTCATTATGAGTTGCAAGATATTGAGTTGGTGGGGGCGGAACTTCGAGAGAAGTTGCTGGCGCATGAGATTGACAACACGGAGCAGTTGTTGGCGGCGTTGTTGTCGGGGAAGGACCGCGCGGCGTTTGCGAAGGCTTATGGTTTGGGCGGCGATGAGGTGATGGAGTTGGCGCAAAAGTTGGAGCTGATGCAGTTACCTGGGATTGGCCCGAAGGCGGCGACATTGTTGTTGTTGGCGGAGATTGGCGGCGTTCGGGACTTGGCGGCGGCGGATGCACAGGGGCTTTTGGAGCGTTTGTTGACGGCCAACCGCGTGCATGCGGTCACGGGCGTGCAGCCCGATAATGAGTTGGTGAAGGACTGGATTAAGCGCGCGAAGGCGGCGATACACTTGTTGCAACCATAAGTGAAGGGCTATGCAGGCAATTCGGCGAAGATTTGATAGAATACATGCCAATCAAAACGTTAATATTCGACAAAACGATATTTTTGTCGAAGATTGTACGGAGCGGGTGATTCTAGATTTTGACAATAACATTCCTGTTATTGTGCATTCGCCAGCTAATGATGCGAGTTGTACGCCGATTTTGACGTATGGTGAAGAGCTTGCACAGATTTCGTCCTTTGAGCGGCCTGAAGTGCTGCGAGAACCCGAGGAATTGAATGTTCACTTAGATGAGTGTTCAACGACGTTAGCAACATATGAGGCGCGCGCTCCGATGTTTACTTTGAGCGCGAAGCTGGTGGGTGTGGCGGTGCTTTTGTGTGCGTTGCTTGGATTTTCGCTGATCAGTTATAGCCCTTTGCATGCGCATTCGGGCCAGAAGCTCATTCAAACGGCGAGTTCGCGCGCCAATGATTTGAGCCCAGAGAATTTGGGTGCGGCGATTGAGTTTGTGGAAAGTACGTCAGTGGGGTCGGCGAACGATGCGGTTGAGGGGTATAAGCTTTTTTTGCGGACATGGCATGAACGAATAGACGCGGGCGTTGAGCGAGTGGCGATATCGTTAGATGACGCGCAGTTTCCGCGAACGGCAGCCTCGGCGCATGCAGCGTATGTGTCGCAGAAGCTAAACGGCGGCGACGTTGAGGCCGCGAAGCGGTATGCGCAGAGTTTAGATCGGGCAATATTTAAGGGGCAAGGCGATTATTTGCGCTGGATCGGGGCGAGCATTGCCAAGGCAGATGGCCAGGTGGATGCGGCTGCGGCGGGATTTGCGAAATTGAGTCGTGGCCGCTTGGCGTCTTTCGCATTTATGGAGTTGGCGCAGTTGTCGCTGGAGCACACAAATTCGGCAGCGACGGCACTGTTTTTGCAGGAGGCGCTTTCACCTAGTACCAAGGAACTGCCAGTATTTGCGCGATGTGCGCTAGAGATCCTGTCGCCGGGGTCGGGGGCGGAAATTAGCGCTTACGGCAAGCTTTCGCAGCCTTATCGCGATTACTGCGCCATTGCCGATATGAGGCAGCAGCTGGATCGTTTGGCTGTGTGTGAGAACTGCGATGTTGCGAGGGTTGAAGCGCTTTCTGCAAACAATAGCCATCGCTTGAATTTGGCCATTCGTTTGGCATTGAGTCGTGGTCAGATCGAGCAAGCGTCGCGCTTCTACCATCAATTTGAGCATGGAAGCGTCAACGAGATCGAACTTACGGCGTTGGAGAACTTAATCGTTGATGAAGCACTGCGAACGGGGAATCTTGGGGCTTTGCATCATTTATATCATGAGCTTGATAGTGGCGATGATTTTGTGATGATCCTACGATATATTGATATGCGTAGGTATTTTCCCAATGAAACGGATTTATATACTCAGGGTGCGTGGCCTAGTTATTTTTGGCGAAACACTGCAGCATTGCCCAAAGTAGAGCCGACGCAACCGTATTTATTGGCTTTGCACCGAGCCTACCAAAGCGCAAATTATGGGTATATGGCAAAAGCCTTGTCGCAGACGCGGGAGATCGCGGCGCGCTACCCACAGAGCACGGAAGCTTTTATGATGCAAATACGCTTTTTAGCGGCTTGGGGTAAGGAAGCGCAGGCGGCTGACATTTTACTTGCGCGCGCTCAGCATGACACGATGCAGGCGCCACTTTTGGCTTTGGCTGCACTGATGCAGGCGCGTAGCCAAAACTTCGCAGCTTGGTTGTATCCTGTACAACACCTACGCTTTAACGATTTAGCGCTTCGTATCGCGCAGTGCGAGAGCAAGTTTTGGAAGAGCGCAAAATCGGCTAACGCGTGTGTGAAACAACTTAGCCTTGAGGCAAAGGAGCAGCGTACGCTTGCGGTGATGGACGCGTTTTTAAACCCCGTTTCCGATCCAGAGAAACAATGGGCGAACTTAGAGCGCGCGAATATTTCGGCATTGAGTTTTACGGGCTTACACGCTGCGCGCGCCAAAGCAGCCGTTGCTGCCAAAATGCATAAAGAGGCAGTTCGTGCATTCAGCGATTCGATACTATTGGCGCCAGCCGATGTAGAAGCGCCAAAGGCACTTGCGAACTACTACATGACTTGCTATAAATCATATGAGGGGACAAAAAAGTTAGAGTCGCTTATACGCGCTCTCCCTCAACACTCCGAGAGTTTAGAGCTTTTGGCGGCTTGCCACGTTGCAGCGGCTCGTCTGTATAAACCCGAGAGCGCGAACGCTGCGGCACTCAAACATTTGCTAAGGGCTAAAAGCCTCGTTGGGAATGATGAGTTTATATTAAAGGGCCTTATAAAATACTACAAAGCCAAAGAAAAACCGTATTTTGTAAAGAAATATACGGACTTATTACAGAAGCAAAATGACGATGAGAACGCTACTAACGAGATTTAGATTCATTTATCTATTCGTCGTTTTTTTTGCGTTTTTATGGGCTTGCGACGAGGATGAAGTTCGTTGGAAGCCCGACCGCGGTGGGGAAAATATTGAAGAGGGAGAAAATACTGACGATCCTGAGCTCGTAGATCCCGAAGACCCCACCGATCTCGAAGATCCCACTGATCCCGAGGATCCGACCGATCCTGAAGACCCAGTCGATGAATGGGAACACGTGAGCATAGCGGTAATATCGGATCTCAATGCGAGTTACGGAAGTACGTCGTATAGCTCGGTGGTAAAAGACGCGATAACTCATATTATAGCGAGCAAACCCGATATCGTACTGAGTGCAGGCGACATGGTGGCTGGCCAAAGAAGCGGTTTAGACTACGCGTCAATGTGGCGCGCGTTTCACTTCAACGTTAGTGATCGCCTTTTTGATGAAAATATACCGTTTTTAATAGTTCCGGGTAATCACGATGCCGCTCGAGACGAAGAGCGTATTCACTACGAAAACGCGTGGAAAGATCGTGTTCCGCCGTTTGAAATGCTAGCGGGCAGCCGATTTCCCTTCTATTATGCGATTATGGTCGAGGGAATCCTCATCATAGCGCTAGATATTGTGCGCGTGGCGGGCATCGACACACTACAGCTTGAGTGGCTCAATGACACGCTTAGAAACAATGTTCATGTGCGCCAGCGCATAGTGATAGGCCATCTTCCTTTGGCTGCAGTAGCGTTGGCGAAAATCTCGGAAATCGTTATTAGCACTACGCTTGAGGAGGCCTTGCGTGAACAAGGGGTTGAGTTCTACATCTCTGGGCACCACCACGCGTACTACCCTGCTCACCTCGGCGAATTGCGCCACGTCTCCATGCCGTGTTTGGGCAGCGGACCGCGCCCGCTTATGGGCAGCACACAGACTGCTTGGCGTGGTTATGTGTGGATCGATATTCCGCCAAAAGGGCCCGCTCAAGTTAGCGCCTACAAGGCTCCGAGTTTTGAGAACAAGCAGGTGCTAGAAGAGCTTCCCACCACGATCGGGCGTTTGGAGCGCGAAGACATTGGGCTTGCTAATTATATACTCGAATGGCTGGATTCCAGCATCCATCGCGCAAGTAAAAGTTTAGGGAATCGATAGATTTTCATTGCAAGCGCAACACTTGCCTGCACAAACTTTCTGTTGAAGACCTTTGCACGGCTAAAAATAACGAATTTAATTTTACAAATTCGATACATTTTTAAACAAAATGAGATATTTTGTAGAGAAGCACAAGTTAAGAATGCTCATTAAATAAGGCAGGTGGAAGATAAAATGATATTTTATTTGAAAAGTGCTTAAAAGATTGCTTTCTTTTTAGTGCCACAGCCGTCCAGGCTGTGGCCGCTTCGCGCGCGGCCTCAGCCGCGACCAATCGCTGACATCCGTGTCGCGATTGAAGAGAGGGGGGTGCGGGGGGAAGCTCTTTCTCTCTTGTATAAATTTTTTGCGACGGCTTCGGACTCAGGAGGGTTCATGCAGTTTTACAGTCACTTTACGATAGATGATAGATTACGTTTAGAAAAGGGTCTCAGTGAGGGCGTTCCTATCATTGAATTGGCCAAAATTCTAAACAAATCGCGCTCTACGATTCATAGAGAAATGAAAAGAAATCAAGCTACGAGAGAGAGCTATTGCGCTGTAACGGCTCAAGCAAACTATGATGTGAAGCGTTTGAGATGTAGACGAGGTGGCTCTCTCCCCGTTAAGAGCTAGCGACTTTTGACGCAGTTCAAACAAGCTTTTATTTTGCTGGGGGAAGTCTCCCCCTCGCGCGGGCTTCCCTCATGAACGGTGGCTTCGCGCTTTATTTTATGCATTGTATGCGCTCAAACCGCGCATCCAATGCATAAAATGCGCTCAGGCACCGCTCCTTCGGGTGATCCCGCGCTACCCCCTCTTGATTTAGTGGATGTTTAGCACATCGTTCATGCTGTAAACGCCGGGGGCTTGTTTGTAAAGCCACGCCGCGGCTCGGAGCGCGCCACGAGCAAAAATTGCGCGATCCTCGGCGACGTGTCGAATTTCTAATCGCTCATGGGGACCGAACCAAAAAACGCTGTGTTCGCCCGCAACACTACCGCCTCGCAAGCTACTCATACCAATTTCGTTTTGGCGGCGCGGCTCGTGTATTGCGGAGCGATCGTAAACAAGTTTTCCAGGATTAATTTGTGCATTTTGTATGGTTTTGGCGAGTGTTAGCGCAGTTCCCGAGGGCGAGTCTACTTTGTTTCGGTGGTGGGTTTCTTGGATTTCGCAATCCCAATGGGGAAGGCTCGCCGTGACTTGGGCGCAGAGCGCTTGCATAAGCGCAACGCCAATACTGGTGTTGGAAGCGATGAGTAGGGCTAGGTTTTTATGCGCCTTATGGCTACTAAGCGCGTCTTCACTAATTCCTGTAGTAGCCAGTAAATACGCTGATTTTTGCTCTGCTGCGATGGGGATATTCCGCATTGCCGCATCGGGTGTCGAAAAATCGACAACGACATCAAAATCGGGGGCTTTGCTAAGATCTGCTAGCATCCCAGCGCCAAAGTTATCGATTTTCGCGACAATACTGAAGTCTTGGCTTTGCTCGCAGAGCTCAGTGATGCTTCGTCCCATGCGCCCGTTGGCGCCGATTAACGCTATTCGTATGCTCATAGTTCTGGCTGAATATTATTAGCTAAAGAATGATTTTTTAGGACTTCGCGACTCTCAATAACCATATCGAAGGTGAAAGAACCTTCTCTTCCCTTAACAACGGTGTTTAGGCGAATAATCGCGCGAACAGTGCCGCTAAATGCTACTATATAAATTTTTCCTGCACTTGGGGTCAGTGCTTGCCCAAAGCAGCTTCTTAAAGGCGCATCCTTCCCAAAGTTATCTCGCCTATATAAGCTATCGAAGAGCGAAAGCTCTTGTGTATTGAGTAAATTCTCGAATTCCAGAACAGGAGAACCGTCGCAAGGGCAGATATTGCCGTGGATCATTTTAGACTGCTCCCATGAATCTAAACCGCCAGGCACAGCGGTAAAGATGGCATCCTGCTCATCCCAGGGTAAGGCAACTTGAGCTTTAGCGTTAGCGGGGAAGCTTAGGAATGCATCTCCGCTATTGGCGCTAAAAGCCACCATGGCTAAGATTTCTTCTTTCCCAACGACGTCTTGCATCTTTACTACTTCACCGGTTTTAGGCGCAAAATACGCACCGTGATTGGCATTATCTTGGTGTCCAAGTGTTATGCCCCTGTATACAGTGAGTTTTCGCATTTTCTTCGCATTGTCAACAATAAAATGTAGTTATGCCCCTGTATACAGTGAGTTTTCGTTTTTCTCCACCATCGCTGTCCCCATCTGCACAAGATAAGAGCGTAAAAGCGAGCAAACCCGTAATCATTAAGCATAAAAAGCTCAAAAACTTCGATTTTTTCATTTCAACCTCAATTTAAGGGTAAAGTCGTTTTGCTTGAGAATCGCTAATCTTTGCAAAGCAAAAACCGACATAAGTGCAGTCAATTTGGTGTAGCCAACGGGTTTTCTCTCAAAAAAATTCAGCAAACGTACGACTTAGAAAAACCAGTGTTTCTCCTCAGCTATATATGAGTCAGCTACCCCAGCGATGAAAGCTTAATCCTATTTTTTAGCTTTTGCAAACAGATTATTATCTTTGTGCAAATCAAAATAGGGCGTTAAATTTCACAAAATGCCGCCCTAAGTCAATCCGCGTCAAGCTCTCTACTTCTGTGGCGATCAGGAAAAAATGATTGACAGTTTTTTGAGTTTGTTTAGGATTTACTTACTTTTTGGGGGGAAGCTTTGTAAGGAGTAGAGTATGAAGAAATGCTGTCTTTTTCTATTCGCAGCGATTTTGTTAATTGCACCAACTTCGTCGTTTGCAGAACGAAAATGCGACTTTAGCGATATTGAAAAGCCGCTTGTGCAATATCCATTTAAAGTTATCGAATATTCTACGTACAAAGATGAGTACTCGAGCTATCAAGTAACGCGTGTAGCGGAGTCTTACGAAAAAGTACTTCAGTTTTTCAAAAATAGCCTCGACAAGCAAAAACCCATAGGGGTGTATGTGGTGATGGGCTTAAGTAAGGACGGAAAAGCAGAAGCACATAACACTGTTTTAGCGTACAATAATGAGCACAACTACTTAGAGATTCGTCCACACGGTTCGGGAACGCAACTGAAGTTAAAGGCAACGCCCAATAGCTACGTTTCAGGTCATTATGTCGTTTCGATATTTGGGTATCGGCTTCCCGATGAGACGGTAATTCCTGCTGGAGAGCGTAACGAAGACGGTCTTTAGTTATTCTTTGGCAAAGTGCAGGCTCATGGTGGCGCCCTTAGCGACGTAGACATCGCGTGAACGGCTAAATTTGCGAGTATCGAGGAAGTATATGCGTACGGAGTGCGAGCCTACGCTCACGGGGTGTTTTTGCAGCGGGGATTTTGCAGCGGCGAGTTTTCCATCGACGTAGACTTGTCCTTCGACTTCGGAGGTGATGGAGAGGAAGCCGCCGCTATCGTTGGCTACATCTTGGCTTGGCGCGACTTCGGCTTGTTTTGGGGGAGGCGCAGAGCCTAGCTCAACGAATAAATAATGCGTTTCATCGGGTTTTAACGACAAGGTATATTTTTTGTCGATAACTCCACCCGCAATTTCAGCGCGTATTTGCACTTCGTTAGCGACGTAGGGACGTAGTTTAACACCTACGTTCCCATCATAATTGTGGTAGCTCTGTCCATTGATGGAAACGCTATAAACTCGGTAATTGGCAAAGACGTAGAGCGTTGCGTCTTTTAATTTTTGCGCATTGGGGGCAGGGATAGGGCGCAGCTTTTTTTGATATAGGCTTTGAACGGCGTTGTTATCATTGCCTTTGCTAGGATCTTGCGCCCACGATAGACCCGAGCAAAAAAAGCCAGTAAGCAGGATGAAAAGGCCGAGTTTTCGTATAAAGTTTTGAAAAACGATCTGTCTCATGGATTTATGGCAACGAGTGGAGTTTACACTGTTTTGTACGAGATTTTTCTTAAATGGATAGATAAAACGCGTCAGCGCGCATCATTAATGATATATGCGAATATGATATTGATGCGTATATGCGCGCAGTTTCATCATTATTGCCAATCAACAAAACATATGCGCGCCACTAGAAGGGTAGCTAATTACGTTTTTTTTGCCCATGCCGCTGCGATGAAGCTTGCAAAGAGCGGATGAGCCTTGGTGGGTTTTGACTGGTATTCGGGGTGAAATTGGCAGCAAATAAACCAAGGGTGATCTTTAATTTCGAATATCTCGACGAGTTCATCGTCGGGGGAAGTGCCGCTAAAGATAATCCCCTTCTCTTCGAGTTCTTGGCGGAACTTGTTGTTAACTTCGTAGCGATGGCGATGACGCTCGGAGACTTCGCGTTTGTTATAGATTTTAGCGGCCTGGGTTCCTGCTTTGAGTTTGCAAGGATAAGCGCCTAGCCGCATGCTTCCCCCCGTTTGCTGCAATCCTTTTTGTGCTTCCATCAAGTGGATCACGGGATGTGTGCTATTTTGGACGAACTCCGCGCTACAAGCATCTTTCCAGCCACAAACGTTTCGCGCAAACTCGATAATAGCAGACTGCATCCCTAAACAGATGCCAAATAGCGGCACTTTTTGCGTCCTTGCCCATTCGATAGCCAGAATTTTCCCCTCTGTTCCCCTTACACCAAAGCCACCGGGCACCAATATAGCATTATACTGCGAAAGAGTCTCATGTATTTCCTCTTTTTTCATCGTTTCCAGTGTTTCGGAATCGATGTAGTGCAAGTTAACGGCTAAATCATTGGCAAAAGCACCGTGGTTTAGTGCTTCTATTAAAGATTTATAGCTCTCTTTGAGCGAAACGTACTTGCCCACAAGCGCAATATCGACGACGCCTACGGGATTATTGATAATGGCTTCTATGCATTCCCACTCGTCGAGTTGGGGCTCTCTACTCCAAATGTTAAGTAGTGTGGTGATTTTAGCGTCGAGGGATTGTGCGTGGAACACGCTAGGCAGCATGTAGATGCTTTTAAGGTCTTTTGCGCTAAATATGCAATCTTCGCGAACATTACAGAATAGCGCAAGTTTTTTTCGAATATTATTCGGCAAATCGCGTTCAGTGCGGCATAATAGAATATCGGGCTGTATACCAATTTGACGCAGTGCCGCCACAGAGTGCTGTGAGGGCTTAGTTTTAAGCTCATCGGCACTAGCGATGTAGGGCACCAAGGTCACGTGAATATCGATAGCGTCGCCGACGGGTAGTTTGGAGCGAAACTGACGAATCGCTTCAAAAAACGGTAAACCTTCAATATCGCCGACGGTGCCCCCCACTTCGATAATGGCAACATCGGCATTCTGTGAACCTGCCACGATCACTTGTTGTATCTCATCGGTAATATGTGGAATAACCTGCACCGTGATGCCCAAGTATTCGCCTCTTCGCTCTTTAGTAATAACGCTTTCGTAGATGCGCCCAGCGGTGCAGTTATTGTTTCTACCTGTAACGGTATGGGTAAATCGCTCATAATGACCTAGATCCATGTCCGTCTCGGCGCCATCCACCGTAACGTAAACTTCGCCGTGTTGCAGCGGATTCATGGTGCCAGGGTCGACGTTGATGTAGGGGTCAAGTTTGACGAATTTAACGCGCAAACCACGGAGTTCTAAGAGAGCACCGATGGCGGCAGCCGAAATTCCCTTGCCAAGCGAGGAAATAACACCACCAGTAATAAAAATATATTTTGTTGGTCTAGTCATAAAATGTTCCTAACCATAGATAAGACAAAAAAAGTGCAGCCATGCTCTGGCTCTTTGTTTTATCGAAATTATTGCATCTAGTGTCAAGCTGCGTCTACGCTTGTGTGGCGAGTGGCAAAAACTACTTTGCCTAAAGTCTAGCATCTTGCACCGCTTTTCGTTATATCCAAAACGGTTTAGCGTGCTGAATCGTTGCTAGCACGTCCATAGTGGCAAAAGCATGCTTTTGCTTCGCCTATTAGGTTAAATGATGCAGAACAAACAACACTTTATTTCGATATTAGCCAGTCTTATGCTTTTTATTCCAGCGCTCGCATTTGGTCAGGATCCCGATGTGGCAGTTAATGAGGATCAAGCAGTTGCTTCGGATTCAACGCAAGAACGCGATGCGCCTACAGCAGAAGCTGAAAGCGTTTCGAGTGACGCGCAAGCGGAGGAAGATGTTTTAGCGCCAAAGACTTTGGATACTCAGAGTTTTGAGTCTAGTTTGCCAGAGCAGGTACAGAGCTTAGACTCGGAGCGAGAATCGCAAAAAAATGCCATGCGCAAACTCTCGCAAGCCTATCCCGATAGCGGGCAAACGCCCACAGCTCCCGTAACGACCGCGAGTCAAGCGCCTAGCTCGACGTCGCAAAGCGTGATTATTCCCAGTGCTTCCAAAGCGAGCGAGCGTATCCCGCGTTTTGAGCACCACGGATATTTTAGAACTAAACTCAATTATTTTGGCAACTACGATTTAAACACGCGTGGAACTTCCCCTGTTTCAGTACCGCTTAACTCCAAGCAACGCGGTGAAGACCAGCAGCCGCATATTAAGGTTGACGGTTCTGATGCGAAATTTTTTGCTACCATGCGTTTTCGTTACTCGCCAACACTACATATCGGTGAGTCGATCCGCATAGCGGGTAGCTTCGATATTTTAGACAACATCGTTCTGGGTACCTCACCAAATCAGCTGCGTACGAATTGGGGCAGCGACGCGTTTTTTACCTTTAACGGGGCTAGCGCGGTTACTGGCGATAACTTTGCCGCCAATGCCATTGCGGTAAAAGCGCTGTATGCCGAAGCCGATACCTTGATCGGTACTTTTCGCGCAGGACGTATTCCAGCGCACTGGGGCTTGGGGCTATTGTATAATGATGGTGGACGCTACAAACGTGATGAGCAAATCTTGGAGGGGCGCGCGTGGAAGTGTTTGGACTGCGACACATCGGATGCGGTGGATCGCGTTGAGTACTTAGTGCGTGAACCGTTCTTCGATATAGCGTATCTACAGTTTTCGTGGGATTTCGTGAACTCTGGTCTAGCGAGTTATAACCTGTCCCAAGATAGTTTGGGGCAAGCTTTTGATTTGGCGGAGTCGGATGATGTGCTGCAGTTCACCTTATCATTATTCGACAAACCCATATCGCAGCAGGAAATCGACGAGCGCTACCGTAAGCTTTACGAGCAGAAGAAGTGGGCCTTTGATTGGGGTCTTATGTTCTCGTACCGAAAGCAAGATCAGGCGGCAGATCCCAGTGCTGTAAAACAAGGTGACGCTGCGGGCGCGACCTATATGCTCTTTGATAAGAAGGCGAGTGCTTATGTACTCGATCTCTGGACGCGGCATTATTTCTCGCTTCCCAAAGAAGTGTTTTTGCGCCTCGAAGCCGAAGTCGTTGGCGTTTTTGGCAAGGTAAAACTCGATAAGGCCGAGGACGGGACGTCACACAGCATTACCCAAGTTGGTTTTGGGCTAGAGGCGGAGTTTACTTGGCGCGATCTACGTACAGGCTTAAAGACAGGTGCGGCTTGGGCGGATAATATGCGTTTTTCTGGTCATCCCCTAGTTGATCAAAATACAAACAACCCTATGGGATCTATACTGCGATTCGATCCCAACTACAGGATCGATGAGATCATGTTCAAGGAGCTGATGGGCGGGATCAACAACGCGTATTATTTCAACGTTTTCGCCGAATACGTCTTTCCTATTAACTTCTCGCAGATGACGATTAATCTCGGAGGTCGTTTGGATATGAGTACATCTCTTGCGCTGGAAAAACTCGCCACCCCTGGGCAATCGCGTTGGTACGGCTTTGAGACGGATCTGAAGATCTTCTACGAGGAGAAAGATAGTTTCCGCACAGAGATAGGCGCTGGAGTATTTGTACCTGGAGCGGCATGGACGCGTAAAACGGGTTCGCTATACCCAATATTGCCCCATCACTCTGTATATGAAGATGATTTCAACGCATCTAAGGACTATAAAGCCAGTGTTGCGTGGAACGTAGTCTTTAACGCGATTTGGATGTTTTAATATGCAAAACGCTGCGCTATAAAGTATTTTAGCCGCAGTAAAAGGCGTTATTTTATTCGCTACGATAACGAAATAAAGGAGTAAAATTATGCAATTTTTTGATTATGTCGCACGATGCGAAGCCGCTGGAACGGCCTTCGCCGTACTCACCGTTATCGAGGCGAGCTACAACAGCCCTGGGCGAAGCAGTTTTAAGATGTGCCTAAAGGAAGATGGCAGCATTTTTGGCAGCATAGGCGGTGGGGCGCTTGAATTTTCGGCGATGAAGGAAGCCAAGGAGATGATGCGTCGCGGCGAGAGCTTGAAGACGATCGACTTGGTTTTGGAGGAGAAGGCAGACGGGGGTATCGGCATGGCGTGTGGCGGGAAGGTCAAAGTGCTTATCGAGTGCTTTGCTCCTTCTAAGCCGCTCTACATCTTTGGTGGCGGGCACATCGGTTCAGCGCTAACGGAATTTGCCACGCGCGTCGGCTTTGCCGTTACCATCATCGATGATCGCCCCGAATTCGCTGCCGATCACGTACACCCTTTAGCGAAGGAAGTACGCTGTGAAAGCTACGAAACAGCTTCGTTAAAAGGCGATTTTCGCCAAGATGCGTTCTTCGTTATCGTAACGCACCAACACAGCGGGGATGGCGTTACGTTGCGCGGCTTGCTCAAGCGCCCCGAACTCAATCCGCGCTATATCGGGCTTATTGGCTCGGCTAAAAAGCTAGCCAAAGTTTTCGAGCGCATGAGAGATGAGGGTATTAGCGAAGAGAGCTTGCGCAGTGTATACGCGCCTATTGGCGTAAACCACGGTGGACAATCGGCTAGCGAAATCGCGCTTGCCATCGCTACCGAAGTTGTCGCGCGAAAGTACAATATCCACCTCGCCTCTTCCATGCGAAACGAACGCGACCCGTGGAAGATCGTTGCAGAAGGCAGCGCCTAGTGAGGGCGCGTGTATTAAACTTTGGGGGCGCGTATAAAAACGCGCCAAACGTAGTTTGAAGGGGGTAGCGCGGGATCGCCGAGGCAAACGCACAATGAGCGCATTTTGTGCGATGGTTCGACGAAAAGTCGAAACATTGCACAAAATTATGCGCGAATTGTGCGTTTGGCGAGGAAGCCCGCGCGTAGGGGGAGACTTCCCCCACAAAAAAACATCATTTCTAAGCAAAGATTTAGACTTGACTTTTAGAAAACGGGCTTACATTGAGCATGCTTAACGGAGAGCTAAACCTTGAGATGCAAGGTGGAGCCTTTAATTAAGCGTGAATTCGCTCAGATTTGAGCACCATATTCGGCGTGTCGCCGAGATTTTTTGGAGAATAGTGAGCATGACAAAGTACGCAAGCACTTATTTTTTCAGTAAGGGAAGGAAATTTCCGGAATTCGAGGGCAAGTCGGTCGACGAGCTCAAAACACTTTTGGGTGGCAAGGGCTACGGCCTTTATTTGATGCACAGCGTTTTAGACTTGCGCTGCCCAGTGGTGCTGAATGTGCCTACATTTCATGCGCACGAGTTAGTCGACGGCCGTTTGCCCAAAACGCTAGAAAACGACATCATGGCGGGTTTGGATGAGCTGGAGCAGTTCAGCGGCAAGAAGTTTGGCGACATCAACAACCCATTGTTGGTTTCGGCGCGCTCGGGTGCGAGATATTCGCTACCAGGCATGATGGACACCATTTTGAACATCGGCTTGACCGATGAAATCGTCAACAACCTAGCAAAGGGTGATTTGGCGCGATTCTGGTTAGACTCCTACCGACGCTTACTGCAAATGTACGGTGACGTAGTCTTGCAAATGAAGGAAGAAATTGAGTACACCGACGCGGACGGCGTGGTGAAAATGGTTGAAAACGACCCCTTCGAGATGGAATTGTCAGCGTTCAAGAAAGAGCGTGGAACCACAGACGATCTCGACCTTGACGCCGATGCATTGCGTGAGCTGATCAAGCGCTACAAAGCCGTGTATGAGAAGCAAGGCAAGGTATTCCCGCAAGACCCCCGCGAGCAAGTCATGCGCTCCGCTGAGGCAGTCTTCCGCTCTTGGAACAACGAGCGCGCAGTCTACACACGTCGCCTTGAAGGAATCCCCGATTCTCTCGGTACCGCCGTTAACATCCAAGAGATGGTCTTTGGTAACAAGTCTGATCGCTCGGCAACTGGTGTGTTCTTTACACGTGACAAAAACAACGGCGAGAAACACAAAATTTTGGACGGAACAGTATTGTTCCAAGCACAAGGCGAGGACGTCGTAGCAGGTATTCGAAACAGCTTGCCGCTAGAAGTGCTCTTAGAGCATGAGGATCCTGCTTTCCACGAAATCTACCACGAGCTCAAAACTACCGGTGATCGCCTCGAAGTGGCGTTGAAGGATATGCAGGATACCGAGTTCACCATCGAAGATCAGGATGGCAAACCCGTATTATTCTGGCTACAAATTCGAGACGGCAAGCGATCTGCCGTTGCTGAGTCGGTTATTGCGTCTAACCTCGTGAAGGAAGGCATCCTGAGCAAGGAAGAGGCCGTTTTAAAGGTAAACCCCGAGCGTTTTGAGGAGTTGTTGTATCCGCAAATCAGCGATAGCGAGCGCAAAGCGATGAAGGGTAAGTTGCTAACCAAGGGTAGCGCTGCTTCCCCAGGAGCCGTTTCGGGTAAGGTTTGCTTTACACAAGATGAAGCACTGAGCGCGAAAGATCGCGGTGATGACGTTATCTTGGTAACCGTTATGACTAGCCAAGAAGACGTCAAGGGTATGAAGGCATCGCGCGGAATTTTGACCACCACGGGTACAAAAGTTTCGCACGCTGCGATCATGGCGACTGCATGGGGAATCCCCGCCGTTGTTGGCGCATCCGAGATCCACATCAACTTCCCAGCGGGCGAGTTGACGGTTGGCGATACCACGATCAAACGCGGTGATGTCATCACGATTTGCGGAACGAGCGGTGAAGTTTACAAGGGTGCGATCAAAACGACGGTACCCACAGAATTAAGCCCTGAGGCGAAGAATATTTTGGCATGGAGTCAAGAGATTAAGAGCCTTGATGTGCGCGCCAACGCGGAAGCCGAAGAAGCGCAACTCGCCTACGACCACGGAGCACGCGGTATTGGGCTCTTCCGTACAGAGCATATGTTCTTGGGCGATCGCCTACCTGCGATCCAAGCGGTACTCTTCCGCGACAAGAACAATCCAGATGCCAACGTGAAAGTCGAAAAAGCGCTGAAGGATATCTACGACTTCTCGAAGCATGACTTTAAACATGCGCTCAAAGTTATGGATGGCCATGGGGTAACGATTCGCTTGCTTGATGCGCCGCTACACGAGTTCTTCTCGCACAGCGCTGGTATGCAAAAAGAAGAGAACCCGATGCTCGGTCACCGCTCCATTCGAATGGCAATCACGGATCCAGAGATTCCCGAAATCCAAATCCGCGCCATTTTGGATGCTGCTGGCGAGCTTATCGACGAAGGTTTCGACCCAAGACCCGAGATCGAAATTCCGCTCCCGATTATCGCCGAGGAAATCCGCGCCATCCATGAAGTTGCGCTCAAGGCTGCAAAAACGGTGAAGGAAAAACGCGGTGGTAAGGCTGTTCCGTACGCACTGGGTATGATGGTTGAGACGCCTGCAGCTTCAACATCGGCAAAAACGATGGTTCCCGAGCTAACGCGCGTTGACCCTGCATACGATAAGGACGTTCACCCGAGCTACGGCTTCGCCTCCTTTGGTACCAACGACCTTACACAAACCACGCTCGCCATCTCGCGTGACGACGCAGATCGCTTCTTGCCACTATACGTTGAGAAAGGCTTCTTTGATCGCCATCCCTTTGTCTCAATTCACCCCTCGGTTGAGCGCATGATCCGAACCTTTGTTGAAGAAGCACGCGCTATCGATCCGAGCTTCGAGATCTTTATCTGCGGTGAGCACGGCGGCGATATTTACACGATTGAGCGATTACACGAAATCGGCCTCTCTGGCGTTTCGATGAGCCCTGGCAAGGTTTATCGCTCCATCATTAAGGCTGCGCAGTGCCAGGTCAAAAACCCGCGCAAAGCCATTCCGCATCGTGCGTAATAGCGCCTAGAAAGACTCTGATCGATTGGGGCAAGCGCCCCAATCCCTGTCCAAGGGGCTTGCCCCTTGGACTTTTTTTTGTGTAGCGTCCTGATTTCATGGATTCTCTTTGAACGCGCCTCTGACGGCTCTTAGCTTAAACTCGTTGTTTTTTCTTAGATTTTGCATTTAATTAGCACTAGTGTAGCGTAAAACATCGAACTTGCGCTAAGACAGTTTTTTGCTCAAAAAGTGCATACATTCGCTATAAGCTACATAACGATGCATTTCATACGCTTAGTTTAATCATACGGGTAGTTCGTGCAGGATATGATGGTTTTTTGCGATTTTTATAATGGCAGTTAAATTGCGACAACGCTAGCTTCTAGCGTGAATCTGCGCTTGAATTGTCGCGATTTATATTATAGAATGATTGTTAGCTGTAGTCGTTTTGGCTTGTTACGAAATTGGAGGCGCAATGAAAATCAGTAGAGGAGTCATTTTACTCAGTATATTGTTATGGCTTTTGCCACTACATGCCTCTGGCGCGGTCATCGTTATTGACCCTGGACATGGTGGAGAAGATCCAGGGGCAGTGGGATGCAGTCTACAAGAGCATGAAATTAATTTAGACGTATCCCTGAAGCTACGTAATTTATTAACGGCTGCGGGTCATACCGTGCACATGACGCGAACTTCGAATGCAACAGTGAGTTTATCGGCTCGTGCGTCGTTTGCCAATTCAAAGAATGCAACGACCTTTGCGAGTATTCACACCAATGCCTTTAATGCGGTTTCAACAGGCATTGAAACTTTTTGCTATGCCGCTGGTGGTGCGAGGGAGACGCAGGCGAGGAACATTCAGACCCGTATGCTCCAAGTTTGGTCCTTGGCAAACCGTGGCGTAAAATATGCAGACTTCTCAGTCCTTCGGAACACCAATATGCCCGCGACTTTGTCGGAGCTCGCTTTCATTACCAATTGTACCCAAGACGCCCCATATCTTAGAAGTAGCGAACACCGCATGAACGCAGCACGAGCGCATTGTAGAGCCTTAGTTTCACAATGGGGAGGGACGGCGAGCGCCTGTGAAGGTGGAAGCACCCCACCAGCGCAAACTGGTGAGATCATTGGTTTTACCTTTGAAGGAGCCTTGAACGGACCCAAAATAGCGGGAGCTAGCGTTAAAGCTGCAGGGAAGAGCGCAACAAGTGATTCCGCCGGCCTATTTAAGTTTGCAGCCCCCATCGGCTCTTACACTCTAACGGCGTCGAAATCTGGATACGACAGCGTTACACGCAGTGACTGCTCCGCCGTTGCAGCGGGTTCCTCATCGTGGTGCTCGGTTGCTATGCAAAAATCGGTGGCACCGCCTGCAAGCGGAACCATCATTGGCTTTAGCTTCGAAGGCGCCATTGGAGGAACAAAAATAACGGGTGCAACCGTTAACGCCGCGGGTAAATCTTTTACCACTGGCGCCGACTCCTTGTTCAAGATCACTGCTCCTGTTGGAGCCTACACTTTGACTGGATCCAAGGCTGGC
>Ga0265293_10006755_pt1 | contig 18066 bp, 14 predicted proteins | sample Munlanlewell138R_FD_192505 | JGI IMG/M metagenome (GOLD analysis project Ga0265293, IMG submission 192505) | Leachate microbial communities from a municipal landfill in Southern Ontario, Canada - Leachate well 138R | ecosystem: Engineered > Solid waste > Landfill > Unclassified | place: Canada...
CTTCAAGAATCACATAGTCATGGTTATAGTGCATAAGAATCTGCTCTACAGGCAGTTTTTTTTGATAAAGTATATCGGTTTCATGCCGGGCGCGCGCCGTTACAAGCGAGGAGCCCGCCGCTTTGTGTTTTCTCGTATCAACATCCGGGTTCGTATCAATTGTGAATTCCTTGCAGTCAATCTCTTTTACCGACCCGACGCTAAACCCTCTTTTTCTAAGCCCGCTTATTATTGTCTGGCATACCGTCGTCTTCCCCGTGCCCGACGTTCCCACTACCGCTATAGCTTTCATTTTTTTCCCCTTTACGCGTAAATGCCGTAAGCCGCAAACGCGCCTGCGCCAAGTGTTATCAATAAGGCAAGAACTATATAGTCGCAAAGCGCTAAACGGACGTTTATATATGCCGTGCGTTTTTTCATCGCTCCGAAACCGCGCGCCTCCATGGCGATTGACAGCTCCTGCGATTTGATAACCGAATCGGCGACAACCGGCAGCAGCAAATGGCTGTATAACCGTATTCTTTTTCCGAGCTTAACTTTTTTAAGCTCTATACCCCTTAACTGGACGGAAGTTATCGCGTCGGAAAAAGACTCCGCGAAAACCGGTACGAAGCGCAGAGTAATCATAATCATAAATACAAACGTATACGGCATTTTAAGCTTTATAAGCGACGCGACGACACGGCGGCTGTTTTCGCCCGCCATAACGGCTGCGGAGCATATTATAACGAAAAAGCGAAGCGAAACGCTTACCCCGCGCGAAAGCCCGTCGCCGTATATAAGAGCAAAACCGTTTACCGTCAGCAAAGGCTCGCCTGTTCTGACAAAAATAATCTGGAGCAGAGATATCATAAGCAAAAGCCCGAAGAATCTGCGTATACGTTTAAAAAAAGCCGCGAAATCCGCTCCCAGCATTACCGTCATAAAAAAAGCGGATACGGACAATATAAGCATCCACAGCGGGCGCCTATAATATAACGCCAGCGAGGTTATTATTATCACCGAAAAAAGCTTTATACGCGGGTCGAGAGTTTTCATAAAACCACCCTCCCGTTTTCAACAACAATTTTGTTCTCTCCGTACCGCGATATCAACTCGCCGCTGTGCGATATAACGGCTATTCCTATGCCTTTGTCCGACAACGATTCTATTTGAGAATACAGTATGTTTCTGTTTTTTGCATCAAGCCCTGTCGTCGGCTCGTCTAATATTAAATAGCGTATATCCTGCATCAGTATCGCCGCGAGAGCCAAACGCTGCTTTTCTCCCCTGCTTAAACGGTATATGCTCCGCTCTTTAAAATCAAGCAGATTAAAACGGTCTAAAAGCTCGAGCGCTTTTTCTTTTGTTTTTTCGCTGTCGTCTCCCCTTATGCCGCCTATGAATGTCATCTCGTCCCAAACCGTTGCGGTAAACAGCTGATGCGACGGCTCCTGAAAAAGGTAACCTATGCTTTGCCCTATGCGTCCGAGCGGCCATTTCTTCGCGTCTTCGCCGAAAATATAAAGAGAGCCAATCTGCGGGCGCAATATTTTGCAGCAAAGCTTGAGAACAGTGGTTTTTCCGCTGCCGTTTTTGCCCGTAACAAGCGTTATCCTGCCGGTGTTAAGGCACAGCATATCGCAGTATACCGTAAATGTGTTTTTTGGATATGTAAACCTCGCGTTTAAAAGCTTTATCGCCGGCTGCGTCATACCCGCACCTCTTTAAGCGTTCCTTCGGAAAAAGCGTATATTCTGTCCGCAATATCAAGGTTTTCATGGTCGTGCTCAACAAGCAAAATCGCTTTTCCCTGAGCTTTTTGCTTTAATATTGCTTGCTTAACAAGCGAAGTGGAATCTGAATCGAGCTGCGAGAGCGCCTCGTCCAATATCACCGCTTTAGGTTTTAACGCCAGAGAAGCCGCGAGGGCGACAAGCTGTTTCTGCCCGCCGGAAAGCTTTGAGGGCTTCGCGTATCGGTACCGCCGCATACCCACGGACGCTAAAGCGGCGCTTATCCTCTTTTCTATCTCTTCTCGCGGCAGGCAAATGTTCTCCGGCCCGAACGCTATTTCATCTTCTACGGTCGGCGAAAAAAGCTGAGCGTCGGGATCTTGAAAAACTATGCCTACCCGTTCGACGGTTTGCTTTAAAGTAAGGGTTTTTATATCATCGCCGTATAACCTTGCCGTTCCGGTGTAATCCGCTTCTATTGAACGCGGTATCACCCCCGAAAGTATATAACAAAGAGTAGACTTGCCGCAGCCCGAAGGTCCTGTAAGCGCCGCGCATTCCCCCTCCGATACAAAAATGTTTACATCAGAGAACAACGGCGTCCCGCCGTAAGCAAAACCTATTCCCGCGCCCTCAATAGCCTTCACCGGATAACAACCTCTTGCACATACTTGCACCATCTTTGTGAATAAGCGGAGCTGCGAATAACCATCATATACGGCCCAAAGCCTCCCTCGCCCTTAGGCTTTAAAGCTTCTCCGTTCATATATATGCATATATATACGTTGTCCTCCTCAAGCGCCTCATCAACAGTAAGGGCGGATGAATAACCGTCCAGAGCGCGCACCTCCAATACCTGGGCGCAAGATATATCGAATCCTTTGTTTTCACATATTTTTGAAAGCTCAACGCCGGTAAACTTAACATCTGTCGGGCCGGTATTGCTGGTATTTAAAACGGCGTCAAACTCCGCCGGCCGCAGGTTTATAATATCCTGCATTGTCACCAGCCGCTCTATATCGTTATATTTTATAGCGAACTGCGCTTTCATTTCCAGCTCGCGCTTTATGCCGATATCGCCCGCGCCAACAATCGCAAATACAGCCACCGCAACAGTGAGCAGCAATATACATGCAATAACAATAAGTGTTCCTCTTTTTATTTTTTTCATTATCATTCCGCCTCAATTATTATTAAAGGTACCGTCATATCCCGCGGCAAAAACTCTCCGTGACCGCCCGCTCTATCTTCGCCTATGGTTGAATGCTGCCCGTGATCGGCGGTAATAATAACCGTACCGTTAAAGGCGGAGCACAGCGCCAAAACATATTCATCAAGCTCATAAAGCTTAGCGGCGGCCTTTGAAGACGACGGACCAAAAGTATGCGCCGCATCGTCAAACCCATGAAAATGCACAAACAAGAGCTTTGCGCCTTCATTTATCATATTAAATGCAGATTTTTGCACTTCGGAATCGGTATAGCCATCGCCGTCGGTATCGGTATTTAAAGTCTGCTCAATGCTAAGCGATATCAACCGCGTTGAACCTTCCGCCACCCCGCATTTATAACCTAAATCAGCCGCTGTTTTAAATATGTCGTCAGCGAGCAGGCTTCTGTCCTTTCTTTCTTTTACACCGTTAACAGCGGGCGTTTCTCCCGTAACAATAGCGGCCAACGCCACATTTGATATGGACGGCATAACCGTTCTTATGGGAGTTATATCCTGACTGTTTAAAAATTCGGGGGAATGCTCTAAAAGATTATAATAACCCGCTCCGTCAAGAAGTATTATCAGCACATTGCCGTCATTTAATCTTTCAAGCGCAAAGGACGCGATATCCGTAACGGAACCTTTGGGCGCGTCAATCCAAACGCCTATAATATCTTTTTTTCTTGATTTTTTATCCGATGCCAAATAATCGAGCGAGTTGCCCCGCCATTCCAAATAACCGTCCAATTCTATTATGTACTGAGAACCGTCGCCAAAGTATGCTGCAGCGCCGCTAAAATTCTCCGCGTCCAACCGCTTTGCATATTGAGCAAGCGGAATAAGCGCGCGCTTCGCGTAAACGTTTGTCGTCCATTCATCCATTTTCGCCTGACCTTCGAAAACAGATTGTAAAAACGCGTTTTCGGTAAACAATTCTCCAAGAGTAAATGTAAGCGATTGCTCGCCGTAAATCATACTAAAACATTTCTGTCCGGCAATCGGCTCTTTTGCGCAAACAACTATCTTGTCCATGTTCCTTATGCGAGATTGCTTCGGATGCTTTTGCGAATAAAACTGCCAGCCGTTTTCGTCGGTAAGCAAAAGCAAACTGTCTTTATCTATTTCGCAATATGGTATTTGCGCCATTGCCCCGTCGGGCGAAACAAAAAATAGCGATATGTCTTTCCCCGCAGGAACAGCGTCTTTTAGAACGCTAAGCAAAGAAATGGCGGATGCAGGCTCATCGTTATAAGTGGTTTTGATTTCTATATAATGTGAAAAGTCCGTGAGAATAAGCTCGTTTTGCACGTCGCCCGTTATAATAAGCGATGGCTTTACAAATGCGCTGTGCGGCGTATACGACGCTGAACACGACAAAGAGCCCATAATCAAAACAGTAACGGCAAGTATAAAACCAATGCGCCTAGCGTGTCTCATTTCGTTCCCCTTTTATATGCGTTAATTTATTTTCACTCGCCATGGGGGCGGGCGGGCATGGCTTGGCAAGTATGTCAAGCTTTCTTATATTGACCGCTATAGCGTTTGCCACAAGCCCGCCTAATCCGCCAAAGAGCGCGGCCGCACAAAGAGCCAGCATTAAAGGCACGAAGGACAGATTGAATATTGCAAGGTTTACGGCAAAGCTTCCTGTTACATTTGCTGTTGCTCCGCCCAAAAAACAACACAGTGCGCAGCACGCCTTGTGACGAATCAGCAAAAATAAAATATCGGTCGCTATTCCGGGAAGAGTGTATGTAAAAAGACTGGCCGCCCCGTGCGAGCCCATTGTTCCTGTTATTGTCACAACCACCGCCTGTATAAGCGCTATTGTTGTTGCGGCAAACCGTCTTTTTGTAATGGCCTTGCCGAGTACGAGAAAAGCCATATAAAAGCCGCCGGCCGCCACGCCCCCCGGTATAAACAGCGGTCCGGTAATTATTTGGGCAAGCGGCACTATAATCGTCTTAATAGCGATTCCCATGGCCGCCATCATCGCTAAAATAATATAATCGGACAGCTTGCCGCGTAACTTTTTTTCCTGGCTATTCATATATCCACCGTATCAATCATTTTTTCACTATTGCCAACATGCGCGGACAGTCTGGCTATTGCGCGGCTTTTATAGAAACAAGATATTTAACCTTACCGCCGCCTTTCGCGCCCCCAAAATCATAGCCTTCGAATTCGGCGCGTATAAAGCCCTCTTTCTCATCGGCATATATTTTTCCAAATTCTATCGCGTCGTACGGAATATTAACTTCGAAACCGTCGCCTGCCGTAAATATGTATGTATCGGCTTTAGCCATGCCCATCGCTTCAAAAAGGCCGGAAACGCTTGTTTCAAATCCGAAGTAAACCGCATTGCCCCCGCAAATCACATATTCCAGTTGCTTAACGCTCATACCGCTTTTCATTTCTTCAGAAAAATAGAAAGGCAAATCGTCCGCGTTGTCTGATTCGAGCGCTACATAATTGTCCAAAAAGGATTCCGCGGTTTCAACTTTTTCATATCCGTCTCTCGCTCTTAGCGTCACTGTGTTTTGCGGAAGGCTTATATCATATTTTTCGCAGTATTCTTTCAGGGAATACGCCGGAATCCGCAAGTCCATATAGCTTAGCGTTACGGCGTTAAGCTCTTTTACGCCTTCGCGGAAAATATCTATGCGGCTGACAATATCTTTTTGGGTTTCATCAACCGTATTTTTGCCCATAAGCTCAATCTTGATTAAATCCCTAACCCAGTACATGGCGCGTTGGTCCGGCAGACAGCTTCTCGGATGCTCAAGATTATCGCCCTCAAAACTAAGCAGTATGTATACATCCGATTCCGCGTAATATTCGGACGGTACAATTATAGAATAACCGTCGGCGGCTATAAGGTTAATGGACGCAAGCCCGTCCATTACTATACCGTTTTCGTCAAGAACTTTTCGGAGCGAAAAACCCGAAACCGTAACCTCGTTCACATTGCCGCTTGATTCAATGTTAGTACATGTTATTGTTTCTTGTTCCCGCGCCTGCATATCGGCGGCCGTTAGTGTAATTTCAACGCCTTCGCCCGAAATTTCCACCGCAAAATCCGCGGCCAGCCCCGTCTTTGGAGTCTCTTCCTGTACACAGCCGGACAGCGCCGCTAACAGCATCAGCACCGACAATACCGTACATAGTTGTCTTTTCATTTGTTTGTTCTCCTTTTCATTTTTGGGCGCAAAAAAACGCCCCTGTTTTTGCATATGAAAAGAGACGCATTGCATTATGCTTCTTTTCAAACACGGAAGGCATATCTGTTTCCGGATATACCCCGGCTAACGTCCTTGGCCGAAAAGCTTTAGGCGCGTTAGCTCAAAGCAGTTATTTACTTTTAATATATTTTATCATATCCGCGCGAAAATGCAAGGCAAAAATAAACCGTAAAAACTCCCATATAAAAAAATACGCGTGGATATACGCCGGCTATTTGCCCCAACGGCGGGTTGACGTAATCGCTATTGATATTTGCGCAAAAATTTATGGTAGTTTATAATACCGCTAAGCTTCAATGTACGGAGGACGTAAATTTGATTTCTAAACGCGAGGTGCTTGACACCATAAAAATGATAGATACCGAAAACCTTGATGTGCGTACCATAACGATGGGCATATCTCTTCGTGATTGTGTAAGCGAGAATGCAAAAACATGCTGCGAAAAAATAAAGCATAAGATTTATTCAAAAGCTAAAAACCTTGTGCGTGTAGGCGACGATATTGAACGCGAATACGGCGTGCCAATAGTTAATAAAAGAATATCGGTAACGCCGATATCCGAGATCGCGGCCGGCAGCGGGCTTGACGACTACACTGTTTTTGCGCTAGCGCTTGATCAAGCGGCCAAGGATACGGGCGTTAATTTTATCGGCGGCTTTGGCGCTCTTGTGCATAAAGGAGAAACGCAAAGCGATACGGCGCTTTTATCCTCTATCCCTTTGGCGTTGTCGTCGACGGATCGCGTATGTTCGTTTGTCAATGTGGCAAGCACCCGAACAGGTATCAATATGGACGCTGTGGCAAAAATGGGGCGTGTTATAAAGCAAACCGCGCAGATGACGAAAAATGACGGCGGCATCGGCTGCGCTAAGCTTGTTGTTTTTGCTAACGCAATAGAAGACAATCCATTTATGGCGGGCGCTTTCTGCGGCGCCGGAGAACCCGAATGCGCAATAAACGTTGGCGTAAGCGGGCCGGGAGTTGTAAAAGCCGCGCTGGAGAAGGTAAAAGGAGCCAGCTTTGATATTGTAGCGGAAACTGTTAAGAAAACGGCTTTCCGGGTGACGCGCGTCGGCCAGCTTGTCGCCAGGGAAGCCTCGCGGCGTCTGGGAGTGCCTTTTGGAATTGTTGATTTGTCACTCGCGCCTACCCCCGCAATAGGAGACAGCGTCGCGCGCATTATTGAGGAAATAGGCGTCGATGTATGCGGAATGCACGGCACCACCGCCGCCCTCGCGCTGCTTAACGACGCCGTAAAAAAAGGCGGTATGATGGCGTCATCGCATGTTGGCGGTCTTTCCGGAGCGTTTATACCGGTAAGTGAAGACGAGGGAATGATAGAAGCCGTTAAAAAGGGCGCGCTTTCCCTTTCCAAGCTTGAGGCGATGACTGCCGTTTGCTCGGTAGGGCTTGATATGGTGGCGGTCCCGGGAGACACGCCGGAATCCGTGCTTTCGGCTATAATCGCTGACGAGGCGGCAATAGGTGTGGTTAACGCTAAAACAACGGGCGTGCGTATTATACCCATACCAAATGCCAAAGTGGGACAGTGCGTAGACTACGGCGGGCTTCTTGGACGCGCGGTGGTTATGGATGTGGGAAAATACGGCTGCGAGCGGCTTATAGAAAGGGGAGGACGCATTCCCGCGCCGCTTGCGGGCATCAGAAACTGACGTTGACTTTTTGCATGTTTGTTTGTAAAATATCAAGGCGTACGCGAAAGCGCGTTTATTAAATTCGCGCAGCCTGGCGGAACGAAGCGGCCGCATACTAACTCGATGAATAACTTGTTCCCGTAGCTCAGCAGGATAGAGCGTTCGCCTCCTAAGCGAAAGGCCGCGCGTTCGAATCGCGCCGGGAACGCCAGAAGCCGTAAAATAAAGAGTTTTGCGGCTTTTCTCTTTTTTCAAACTTCTTTTCTGTCCTGAAAATGCACTTTGCATCCTCATGCATAACAGTTAACTTGCTGCTAACAGGATTCGAACCGTTTTTCGCGTTCCAGCTAATAAAATTAGCAGCCCTGCTAATACGAATTTTGCGCTTTCTTGCAGCTTACTTGATAAGCTCGGCCAGAGCATTAGCAAGCTCGGGGGACTACTGCAACTGCTCGATCAACGTCTTGATATCCAGCACATTCTCCTGCGGCGGCTTCACGTTGCGCAGGTCGGGGTTGGCATAGAAAGCTGCTTCAAACTTTTGTGCGTTGAGCTTCCTGTCCTCGTCGAGAATGTGCGCGTACACCTTGGTGATTATGTCGATCTCCGCGTGTCCGGTATCGCCCTGTGTAGCCTTCAGGTCGCCTCTGTTGAGCTTGAGCTTGTAGGTGGCGCTGGAGTGCCGCAGTGAGTGGAAAACTACGTTAGGCAACCCGACGCGCTCTCTGAGACGCTGAAAGGATTCCGTTATATATACTCTCATTGGGATCAGATAGCAGCCAAGCACCATCCCAATGCCCCGGGATGCAGTGCGGAAGGACATGCTGTCCATAGGTCGCCTCCTCCTTAGTTGGTTGTAACCTATATACTAAGGGCATATGGCGACCTTCTTCACTCACCCCCGTTGGGGTGAGTGAAATCATTCTCTGCGTTTTCCCTACAGTAAGTTTACAATATGGCAAGCGGGTATGTTAAACAAGCATAAGGGGGCACTCGCCAAGTTAAACGCAAACTGAATATCGCAAATCACGGATTGTATCACCTTTGTACACCGCCTGTTATCACAAAATGGTTGGATATTAGCTATAGAAGCGTTTAAATGGTATAGCCGAAAACGGTTTCGGGGTTTTGCGACAAATTGAGTCCTTTTTATAAGAGTTTACACAAATAATGAAACATGCCTTGACAATTTATGCGCTATAACTCTATAATAATTAGAAAAGTAAATTAATAAATATATTAACGATAAAGAACAATATACAATTTATATACGAAAACGATTTCGGATACGGGAGGCTTCATGTGATAACGCTTAAGCAATTGTCGGAAATATGCGGCGTATCGGTTTCAACCGCGTCAAAGGCCATGAACGGACAGCCTGATGTTAATACTGATACGGCTAAACGTATTAAACAGATAGCCCGTGATTTAGGGTATTATCCTAATGCAGCTGCGCGCTCGCTGAAAACGAATCGATCTTACAACCTCGGCGTTCTGTTTGCCGACCGTATCAATCACGAATATTTTGCGCTTATACTTGACAGCATTCGCGAAGCCGCCAAAGATTCCGGGTATGACATAACGTTTATATGCAACCGTATTGGCAGTTCGGAGATAAGTTTTTATCATTACGCGGTTTATCGAAACTGCGACGGCGTTATCATTGCGCAGGCGCGTTATGAGCAAACCGGCGTTGTTGAGCTTGCCACGAGCGATTTGCCCATTGTCGTGCTTGATCATGTTTTCCCCGGGCGTGTTTCTATTATGTCGGAAAACGTCCAAAGTATGGTTGAGATTATGTGGTATGCTGCCGGTATGGGTCATCGGAAAATCGCTTTTATTCATGGAGAAGAACGCAGCACCGTTACGCAGAAGCGGATAAGCGGGTTTTACAAAGGATGCATGGAGCTTGGGATTCGGGCTCCTGAAGAATACGTAATTGAAGCGAAATACCACAGCCCTAAGGAAAGCGGTCTTGCGACAAGAAGGCTGCTCTCACTTCCGTCTCCGCCGACTTGTATTCTTTACCCCGATGATTATTCGTATCTTGGGGGTTTAAGTGAAATTGAAAAACACGGCCTATCGGTTCCTGAGGATGTCAGCGCGGTCGGGTACGACGGAATCTATCTTTCTACGCTCTTGCGCCCAAAGCTTACCACTTATCATCAGGATGCCGAGACAATCGGCAAAATGGCTGTAGCTAAACTTATCGAGCAGATTGAACAACCAAAGAAAAGTCATGGCGAGCAAACGATTATAAAAGGCGAACTACAGCTCGGGAAATCCGTTAAGCAAATAGGCGATGATATAAGAGGACAGTCAAATAACGAAACAGGGGAAGTTAATGCATTATAGATTTGAACAAGCAAGAGCATCCGTATTAACACCGGCAACCGTTTTAGCGGAACGTTTTGCGGCGGCGCGCTTTATGGGCAAAACGGATTCGGAATGGAAAGACGCAACCCGACGTTTTGTTATTGGAGCAACCGGCCTTCCGCTATTTGCGCCTATATGCGAAAAAATAATGAACGAGCCGTCAGTTTCTTCGTTGGTTAATAACGATTCGACCGGTGATTTGCTTTTTTCGTTCGCCGGCGGCACGGTACGTCTTTACCTTAAAGAAGGTGAGCGTATTATCCCCGATGACGTAAAAGACGCGCTTTTGGCTCTTTTGGGGCGCATAATAAAAAGCCGCGGTGAATTTAACGCGGACGGCGATCATATTATCGATTTAAAAACGTTTCCGGTTGGGCCTCATTACGCGGTAAATCTTTTAATTGGTGACAGGACGGGCTGTGAATATCCGCTTTTTACGACGCCAAAAAGCGCGATTGATGCGTTTGGCGCCGGCTCCTTTCGGGCGGGAGGGGCTTTGCAGGTGCTTGCCACGCGTTATACGCTTTCGCTAGAAGAGAACGGCGAACCGGCGAACCGGCAATTTTATATAGTTGAAGACGGAAAACAAATATTTTATTCATTGGATACCTCCGTAAATGTTCTTTCCGCATATTGCCGACACAGCAGAAATTATAGCGTGATTATATATGAAACAGAGTGCGGCCTGAAGATTGAACGCAAAATTTTTATACTGCCGCAAGAAGAGGGGCTGCCCGAGGCGGTCGAATTACAGCGTATAACGGTTGAAAACCTATCAGGCCGCGACCGTAATCTTCGTATCGTTGTAACCGGTATGTTTGGTATCTCGGCGCCGGAAACGATAGCTAACGATGTGGTGTACGCTAACATTGTACAGGAGAGCGAAATAGTGTTTGATGCAAAGCGTCCTATAGCGCTGGCTCTTAATGCCAAGCCGGAGAAAGAAAAGCAAGTTAAGCGTTTTGCTCTTCTTTTAACACAGGGCGAAACCATGGATGATTTTACTATGAACCTATCATCGTTCCTTGGCGGACGAACGCTTGCAAATCCGGCGCTGCTTACGCGTCTGCCCTCGCGTCCGGAACGTAAAATATCGCCTTTTTTCGCGCTGGGCAAGTCTTTTGTGCTTCCCGCGGGGAAAAAGCGCTGTATAGACAGCTTTGCCGGCATGTCTTTTTGCATAGATGGCGGCGATGTGAGCGAGCGTTTTTATTCATCGCTGCATACATTTGTCGAGCGTTATTCTGATACGTTAGCAGCGGAGAACGCGTTTAAGCGTATGCTGGATAATCAGGAAAGCTTAAGCTCCTACTTGATACCAAAAACCGATGACGCGGATTTTGACACATATGTTGGGAGAAATCTTCCTTTTCAAGTATATTACCAAACATTTGTTTCCCGTTCGTTTGCCTGGACGCAAAAAGCTTACCGAGAGATAGGTTTCCGCGAGATTCAGGATATTTACGCATCGATGTACTATCTGGTTTCGGCCGGTAAAGCGGATATTGTCCAGCGGTTGATAATATTGTGGGCGGGAAACGTTTTTCGCGCAGGATATGCAAACCACAACTTTACATGGATGGGAAAAGAACCGGGCGATTGTTCGGACGACCAGCTTTGGCTGATACAAGCGGTTTATCGCTATGTGACGCTTACTGGCGATTTTGATTTTCTGCATGAGGAAATTGCAGTCGCGGATGGAGACGGGACACGGCCGCTCTGGGATACGCTGATGGCGGTTTTGTGTTACAGCGGGTGCATTTCTGTTGGTATGCACGGGCTTCCGCTTCTTGACAAGGCCGACTGGAACGACACTCTGCGTCTTGACAGGCATTGTATGAAGGGGCCGGAGAAGGAAGCGCTGTACAGACGGCAACTTCAAGAACACGGCGGGGAATGGGGAGCGCCGCTGCGTAATACGCTTACCGAAAGCTGCATGAACGCCTGCTTGCTTAAAATTGCGGCTGATCAGGTTGCTGAGCTTTCATTACGCGCGGGAAATGCGGAGGATGGCGGAAAGGCCGCGGCGATGGCGGGGCGCGTTAAGAAAAGCATGAGGGATAACGCCTGGAAGGGCGACTTTTACGCGCGGGCGCTTATTAATGATGCCCGCAAGGGCGGGTATACATTTCTTGGGGCGGCGGGGGACGGGCTTTCCGCCGATCCGCGTATCGATGGCAGTTACTTTTTAAATTCTTTTAACTGGACGATTCTTTCCGGTATTGCAGATGAGAAGCAGATTGGCATAATGCTTGATATAGTCGAAAAGCATCTTAAGACGGACGCGGGGCTTAAGCTTTGCACGCCGATACGATTTGAGCTTCTTGGCGCAGACACGTCTACCGCGCTTTATTTTTCCGGCGATCGTGAAAACGGGGGCGTTTTCAAACATGCGGCGATGATGGCAGCCGTCGCTTTGTTAAAGGCGGCGAAAACGGTAAAGGATATTACGCTTGCGAAAAGGCTTGCGGCCCTTGCATTTTTTATGATGGATAAGACTTTTCCGTACCGCACGATAAAAACGCCGTACGAGACGAAAGGCAACCCCAGATTTTGTACGCAGTACAATAACAGCGAAACCGGTGAGAACATAGGTCCCATACTCTCCGGAACGGCTTCATGGCTCACACTTGCCGTTTTCGAGACGTTTGGGTTCGAGCAAAAATACGGTACGCTCCGTTTTTCGCCTATTTTGAACAATGGCGCACCCTTAAGTTACAGGCTAAATCTTGACAGGGACGGAACCGCTTTGACGGTTAAGATAAGAAGTAAAGACGTTGCTTTCCGCATTGATGAGAAGACGAAATTTGAGCTGGACGGAAAAAGCTGCTCCGATACGATTCCCATACCACGGGATAACAAAGAGCATGTCTTAAAAATCATTCTTTAACCTCAGGTGAGAACCGTTATCCAGCGTAAAAAGGCACTAATCTAAAAAAAGGAGAAGTAAAATGAAAAAGAGTCTAATTTCTCTGTTGACAGCGTTAATCCTGCTGATTGGCATCGCGCCATTAACCGCACTTGCGGATTCCGGCGATAACGAAGCATATCTTATGTTCGCCGATTCCAGCTGGGCGTATCAGTATTGGGGCGACGCGGTTGATACAGGCGTTAAGGCGACAACGGCTAAGGTAACGGGTGACGGTGATTACAAAATCGCGCTCGATTTTACGGGAACAGAAAGCGGTGCCGCAAGCGGAATCGCTTTTACGGCGATTGGCATTAAAGATGGCGAATTCAACTACCCTAATGCTACAATTGAATTAAAGTCCGTTAAGGTTAATGGCGAGGAAGTTGTGTTCACGAAAGGCTATACGAGCTCGGACGACCGTATTACGACTCGTATGAACATTTACAACGAGTGGGTGGGAGAGCTTCCTTCAGACGCCAGAAGTTTTGACGGCGACATTTCCGACGCTTCGGCGGTTATTGTAGATAAGGAAGCCTTCGCCTCGGTCGAAAAGATTGAGATATCCTTTGCGCTGCACGAGGCTAAGGATAAGGCGTACCTTATGTACGCGGATGGAGGCTGGACTTATCAGTACTGGGGCGATGCGGTTGACACCGGCGTTGTCGCCAAGGAGGCCACAGTGACCGGCGCGGGCACCTATACAGTCGGGCTTGATTTTACGGGAACCGCAGACGGCGCCGCGAGCGGTTTGTCATTTACAGCGCTTGGTATAGTAAACGGTGAAAATACTTTCCCCGGCTATTGTATCAAAATCAGCGACATTAAGGTAAACGGCGAATCGATTGAGTTTTCGAAGGGTTATACGAGCTCGGACGACGGCATTACGACCCGCATGAATATTTATAACGAATGGGTCGGGGAGCTTCCCGCCGACGCCAGATCGTTCGACGCGGGCGTTGAGGACGCGGGCTGGATTACTGTAGACAAAGAAATTTTCGCCTCCGTACAAAAGGTTGAAGTAACGTTCGAATATTCCATGCCTGCGGTTAATGCGTATATTATGTACGCGGACGGCGGCTGGACGTACCAGTACTGGGGCGAGGATGTGGACACCGGCATAAAAGTAACAAATGCCACGGTGACAAATGCGGGAGCTTATAAGGTGGCGCTTGACTTTACCGGTACGGAAACCGGCGCCGCGACAGATCTTGCGTTTACGGCGCTAGGTATTACGAATGCCGAAATCACACATCCCGGCTGGTTTATTCGTATAGACTCCATAAAGGTAAACGGCGAGGACGTTGCGTTTACCAAAGGCTATACGAGCTCGGACGACGGCATCACGACCCGCATGAACATTTACAACGAATGGGTCGGGGAGCTTCCCGCGGACGCGCGTTCGTACGATAACAATCTGGAAGAGGCCGGCTGGATAATTACAGACAAGGCGGCATTCGCCTCCGTGCAGAAGTTTGAAATTGCATTTACCTACATGCGCGGCGAAGCGCCTAAATCTGCTGCGGTTGAAATCGATGTGGAGGCGGCGCTGGCGGAAGATTATAACGCTTACTTCGGAATTCAGACGCAAAACTATATTTTCCGCAACGCTTGGAATGAGCCAAGTTACGGCAAGGAGACGGATAACTGGACCCATTTGACCGGTTGGGACGCCGAAAACAATCAGGTTGACTACGGCGGAGCGTTTACAGACGCGGCGGTTGACGGGAACGGAACGTTTACCGTCGGCGTTACGCTCGGGGATAAGGGACTGGGCGAAGATGAAACTATGCGTATGCTATTCGTTTCGACAGATATACCAAGCCAGCTTTTTGACGATGGGCTGATTAATATAAGCGGCGTCAATACTGCAATTGACGGCGGAAAGGGTCAATCGTTCTTTGCGGTCAATACATCCGGCGAATATCTGCAAATTGATATTTTAAACGAATATACCGCAACCGGAACTGAAGCCATTCCGTACACAATGCCGGCGAAGGACGTTATGATAACTTTCACGGTTGAAGGATTAAGCAAAGATTCATCCTCCCAGGCAGAGGAACCTCCGGTTGTGCCAGAACCTGACGATACGGCATCAACCGAACCGTCCGGCGATTCACTAAGCCCCGGCGTTATTGCCGCCATTGCGGGCGGGCTGGTGCTGGTGATAGGCGGCATCATCGCGGTTGTCGTAATATCCGGAAAAAAGAAAAAGAATGACTAATTAAAGATAAGATGCGGTTTCCCATATGGGGAACCGCATCCTCTGTTTTTTATTTGACGCTAAACTGTATTCTTCCCGTTTTTACGGCCTTTGTGCTGTACTAGTAGAAGGAGAAAGACGGAAATGAAAGAGGTAAACAACAATTTAAAGAAAGCAAAGACGCCTAAAATACATATGACATCATCCTTGATTTTATATGGCGCTGTTCGTGTACTTTCACTTTGCGCGTTTATATTTATGTTTTTTGCTGATCTTAACCCGGGCCGAATTTCGCTTTGGATCAATAAGAATATTTCATTGTTCACGACCGGTATCTCGTTTTCAGACCTTACGACAAGGTTTGCCGCTTTGTTCAGACAGGGCGTAGTCGACAGATCAACGTTTGAATTATTAAGCATCGCATCGACAATGGTAATCATAGGAATAATCGCGTGCTGTATTGGCGCATGCATGTCGATGGGCAACAACCGGATGAAGTCGCGCGGAATTTGGCTGCCTTTAGCGGGGTCTGTCACAATGATTGCGGGACTTGCAGGTATCTATTTGTCTTATTCCCAGCTTTCCGCTGTCGCCGAGCGAGTGCAGGTGAACTTTCCTTCCGGATTTTATTGGTACGCGGCTCTAGCTATATTGATTTTTGTAATTACCGTAATAATACTTGTATTCAAGCGGCCGGCTGCGGTAGAAAAGAAAATGGCGATGCCGGAGAAGTACTCTCTCTTTTTGATGCTGCTGCCGATTTTGCTGCTGACTTTTGTATTTTGCTATCTTCCGCTTTGGGGGTGGCGCTACGCTTTTTATGACTATACGGCAGGCGAGACGTTAAGCGCCGATAAATTTGTAGGTTTTGAATGGTTTTCGATGCTGTTTACCAACAGCGCGACAATTAATGACGTTACGCGCGTTTTAACAAACACTTTTGCGATGAGCGGCTTAGGCATTCTTGTAAGCTGGGTTCCCATGGTTTTTGCGGTGTTCCTTAACGAAATACGAAGCACCCGATTCAAAAGGATTGTTCAGACACTTACAACGATTCCGAACTTTATCAGTTGGGTATTGATTTACGCAATCGCGCTGGCAATATTCAATTCCGAAGGTCTTTTTAACTCGGTATTGTCCCTTTTTGGGGTTACTTCGAGTACCAATTGGCTGATGAACGCGGATAATATCTGGATAAAGATGCTTCTTTGGGGAATGTGGAAGGGGCTTGGCTGGAGTGCGATTATTTATATAGCGGCGATTACAGGTATAGACCCGCAGCTGTATGAAGCCGCGACAATCGATGGCGCCGGACGGTTCCAGCGAATGTGGTACATAACCCTGCCGAGCCTTTTACCCACATATTTGGTTCTGCTGCTGCTGACAGTTGCTGGCTTTTTATCTAACGGTTTGGAGCAGTATCTGGTGTTTCAGAACGCGAACAACAAGGATGTAATTGAAGTTTTGGACCTGTATGTTTTTAATATAGGTATCGATGGCGGCAGAATTCCACTGTCGACCGTTATTGGCATGGCCAAATCACTAATCAGTATTGCGCTCCTGTTTTTGGTGAATAAAGTTTCGAAAATCATTCGTGGCGAAAGCATTATTTAGGAGGTTTGTGATGAGAAAGTCAGTTGCGAAAGCGCCAAAAAAGCGTCGGCTTAAACAACAACGGGGTGCGGGGAACGCGATATTTGATGTCATGAACGTTACGGCGTTTGTGGTTTTTACGCTGCTTTGCATTTTTCCTTTTTATTATCTGTTCATAAATACGATTTCTGATAATGAGCTTGTGTCAAGAGGCGCGGTTACAATTTTCCCCATAGGCATTAATATTTCAAATTATATTGCGCTAAAAGATGTAAACGATCTCGCCAATGCCTTTCTTGTAACGGTTACAAGAACAATTCTTGGGACGGGACTGATGGTTATAGCGAGCGGCCTTGCGGGTTATCTTGTTACAAAAAGGGCGCTTTGGCATCGAAGCTTCTGGTATCGCGCAATTGTTATAACTATGTACTTTAACGCCGGATTAATTCCATGGTATTTAAATATGATGATGCTTGGATTAACAAACAGCTATTTGGCGTATATTATCCCGGCAATTATCGCGCCCTTTAATATCATTCTTGTCAAAACGTATATTGAGTCTATCCCTAAGGAGTTGGAGGAGAGCGCTATAATAGACGGCGCTACGACGTTAGTAATTTTCCGCAAGATAATATGGCCGCTTTCAAAGCCTATACTTGCGACAATTGCCATTTTCGGGGCGGTAGGAAACTGGAATTCTTTTCAGGACTCGTTAATATTGATGAAAGGCGCGCCCGAATTATATACGCTGCAGCATCGTTTGTATGTTTACCTTCAAAAATCGTCCGACCTTAAGGCGGTCATGGGCGGCGGCGCAGGCACGGCTATGGTGCTGGAGAACGCGCTGAACGCGAAAGTTGTAAAATATACGATTTCGATGGCTACGATTATCCCAATTATGTTGATTTATCCGTTTATGCAGCGGTATTTCGTAAAAGGTATTATGCTTGGCGCGGTAAAGGGGTGATTTTTGCGCGAAAACGCAATAAAATAAATGAAAGGGTGTTCGGCATGAAAAAAACAAAAGGTATTAAACGGTTTGGAGCGTTTATTTTCTGCGTAGCGATGCTTTTCTCCATTATGTTTGGGACCGTCGCCTGTACACCGTCATCGAACGGCCAGACGGGTGACGGCAATTTGATAGTGTTGAACGTGTACAGC
>Ga0265293_10006757_pt1 | contig 18065 bp, 23 predicted proteins | sample Munlanlewell138R_FD_192505 | JGI IMG/M metagenome (GOLD analysis project Ga0265293, IMG submission 192505) | Leachate microbial communities from a municipal landfill in Southern Ontario, Canada - Leachate well 138R | ecosystem: Engineered > Solid waste > Landfill > Unclassified | place: Canada...
AATGAGTTATCATCTATTAGAAGTGAAATATGGAATGAATTGTTGGATATACAAGAAAAATCATATGAAAATAATAAATCTATATACAACAAGTTTGATATTAACAATATGTTACCTAAATTAAAAGAAAAATATCCAACATGGAAAAAATTAAACTCTAAATCAATTCAAACAATTGCCACCGAACTATTTGGTTCATATAGATCATTTTTAAATTTAATTAAAAAAGATAAAAGTGCTAAATCACCAAGAAAAATAGAAAATACAGATTATCATACTATAATTTGGAACCAGTCAGGTTGGATAATTAAAGAAAATAATGAAATCATAATAAATAAAATACCTTTCAGATATAAATCTAACCTAAATATTAAAGATTTAAATATAAAAGAAATTAGAGTTAAAAATGTAAGAAATAAATGGTTATGTGATTTAGTTATTGAAGAACCAATAAAATATGAAGATAAATTAAATATAAAAACAAAAGTTCTTGCAATTGATTTAGGATTAAGTAAATTAGGCACTGGTGTTGATAATAAAGGTGAAATGGTTGTGTTGAAAAATAAGTCGAAGAAAATAAATGATTATTATCAAAAACAGATAGCAAAAATACAAAACAAAAGAAGTAAAACCAAAAAGGGTTCAAATAGAAATTTGCAATTAAAGAAATCATTAAATAAGTGTTATCATAAAAAGAACGAACAAATAAAACAAACTCTACATATTCAGAGTAAAAAATTAGTGAATATGAACTACAATACAATTGTAGTTGGTGATCTGAATGTAAAAAAATTGATGTCGGTAGAAGGTGTAAATGAAAAGAAAAAGGAATTAGAAAATCATTTCATCAATCTAATATCAATATGTTTTTACAATTCCTTAAATATAAATGTCAATCAAAAAATATCAATTTAACAAAGATTGATGAAAAATGGACAACACAATTAAATTGTTTGACTGGAAAATTATTTAAGGAAAAAATAGAATTAAAGGATAGAAAAGTTCAATTGTCAGACACTATAATAATAGATCGTGATTTAAATTCAGCCATAAACATATTGGATAGATGGTTTGAAAATCATTTTGCTACCATGAACGAGCCATTAGATGTATCTAATGTACTTAAAAAGTATAATCTTTCTAAGGAAACACACAAATCTTTACCATTTATGGTTATTTAGTTTGTGTGTAGTTCATTTGGATATTATAATTATTTTATATAATTTTGTGAATTATGAGTAAAAAACATAAAAACACTACATGGTTTAGTTGGTATAAAAAACCGTCAAACTTTAAATTCGTTAGTAATAATGGTAATTATAGATTTTACAGTTATGATATACCAGTATTTCATGGTGTTAATTTAATAGATACATTAAATATTAATATTAAATATTTATATAAAGATGAAGAATTGGTAATAGATTTTAATTATTTATATAGTATAATTGATATGAATGATAATATTACTATTGATGATAAATCATTTTTAAGGGATAAAAAATTATTCCCATTTGTATATTCAATTGAAATAGATGATTATGATAAATATTCACATTTTAAAAAATTAAGAAATAGAAAATTAAAAATTCTAAAATTAAAAAAATGAAATTTGTAAGATTTGGTGGTTTATCATCAGTTTATCAAGAACAATATAAGACAGTTGATAAGTCTTTTCATAATCCTCCAAAAAAAAGAGGTTGTTATGCATTTGTTTATGGATATATTGATAAATTTTTAATTGGATCAACCTATGAACCAGGTCATATATCAAATAAAAGTTATTGGTTAAGAGATGATAATGGCAATAAAATAAAATGCGATGATCTTTTTTATACAGTAAAAGTAAAAAAATCAGATGGTATAGAATTTATTTCTAAAATAAGTCCAATTTATATTAAACATTTAAAGAAACAAAAAATAAAAGTTAAAGATATAAATTGTTATAAAGGTTATGCATTTGTTCTTAAAAAACCTAAAGTATTTGAATATAATGGTGAAATATGGCACCATTTGGGTGAAAATTTAAAACCAGAACAAATAATTGAATCAAATGGTAGTTGGGTTAAAACGTCAATGGGTGATTTTGAGTTAGCATTAAAAATAGAATATAAGAAATTATTGAAAGATAAACATAAAACAGATAAAGAATTTAATATATTAAATTTTAAAGGTAAACAAAATCCATTTAACCCGTCTTTTGGAATTAAATATAATAAAGATCATCTTGAGGTTTTTATTGAAAAAATAAATTAAATAATTATAGATATGTATAAAGATAAAAAAATATTTTATAATGATATCATCAAAAAAAATAAAAATGATGAATATTGGATGTGGAAAATTGAAAAAGAAGAAGATCCTGTTGATGTAGCAATTAAAAATAATTCAGTTGAATATTTAATTGAAAAAATAGGAATAGAAAAGGTTGAATTGGCTTTAAGAAAATTAAAAATTCAAAAAATAAAAAAGGGGTTAAATTAACCCCCTTTTTTATAAATTAAAATTATTGTAGTTTTTTTCTTTCTTGTGCTTTTTGATCTCTAATTTGATTTAAGTCTTTTGTTAAATTATGTTTGTAAATTAAAAGATTATCAAATGCGGTTTTTAATTCTGTGGATTCTTTAAGAAGTTCCTCATTTTCTTTAAGTTCATCAATAGACTCATTAACTTCTTTAATTTTCATTTCAATTTGTTTTTCTCTGTCTTCTAACTTTTTAAAGTGTCTTAATTCTTTTGATAGTTTATTTTCAAAGAAGTCAGTTAAATCATAACCCATTTCTCTTTGTACATCTTGTATAAGTTGATTTGCAGAATCATATTCAAATAAAAGTGATCCAGTTCTTTTATCAACATTATATATATACATTTTATCTTTATAATTAAATGCGTATGTTTCTGTCATAGGTCTTGTTAAATTAGTTACTTTACAAGCAACATCTAGATCAATTACTTTATCTAAATTTTTAGAAACCGATTCTATTATATGATAATAATTTTTCTTTAAGTATGGTACAATTGGGGAATTAAATAAATCTTCTAATGTAGATTCTTTATCAGCTTCTTCACCATTTAAATATAGTTTCTTATTCATACTTAAACCAATTGATAAATTTTCATCAATTCTAAAATTAATAGTTTCTTTTTCAAAATTTGATAGTCTCATTGCCTTTTCTAAATTTTCTAAGACTTTTAATTTATTTTCATCTTTAACTACATCTGTCAATACACACTGTTTAATTTCTTTTTCTGTTAACATAAACCATCTATCACCGATAAATGCAACGTGTCCTTCATCAATTTCATCAACCACAGTAAATATTTTACTTTGTTTTCCGCCATTTGAATTCATATTTTTTCTTTCTACTGGATCAGTAGTTAACTTATTCATAAACAGTTTAATTTCAGGTACCCAATCATAAAGAGCTAATTCATTTAAAATATGTTCCATTCTAGTAGAGTCATCATCTTTAGATATGATATCTAAAATTTTATTTAATGGTTCACGGTATAACATACCATAATTGCGTTGTTCTACTAATTTATATAAATTTTTTAATTCATATAATAGTGGCATACTTTCTAACTCTTCTTCAAAACTTTCAAGTAGTCTTTTTACATCGGTATCATAACTATATGAATCTAGACTCTTTTTTAATGATTCTGTTAGTTGTTTTTCTGACATTGAATCAAATTTATTCAAGTGTCTCTCAATAATAGAAGAAATCTCTAGTTGGTCAAGAGTTAATTCTTTTTTAAAATTAAATAGATCAAATTTCCAATTTTTCATTTTTTAATTATTTGATTTTTAAAAACATACATCGTCTTTATATCTTGCACGTTTTTTATTTTTTAGATTCATAAAATCTATATTTATATATTAATAAAAAAATACCAAATATTGACAAAATATTATTTAATAAAAAAAATGTTAAATATTTGTATATTTAAAATATGATTATTATCTTTGTAAAAATTAATTATTTAAAACTAAAACTAAATACATATGAAAAAACTATTTTATTCATTATTTACAGTATTAATATCGATGATATTAATATCTTGTGAGAAAGATGACATATTTGACACTTTACCAACTGATACAAATAAACCAAATTATCAGAGTGGATTAGTTATAGGTAGGTATACTAGTAATATCAATTCAGTGAAATCTATGTATGATGCTAGTATTGTTCACTCTATACCAACTAAACAAAGTGTTTCAAAATCCGATAATAGTAATTATATATTAATAGAAGATAATGATGGTGGTATTGATACTCTTAGTTTAACTAGCGGTGAATCAATTAAAATTACAGGTATAAGTGAAATCTATCCAATTAATGATAATTATTTATTATTTTGTAAAAAGAATCATCTTGGCATTGATATAACGTATGAAATATTAACAAATGAGATTACAACTGTTTATGATAGTGTAAAATACGGTGATACTACTACTTATGTTAATATTGTAGATACTACTTATGTTAACGGTGATATGTGGTTAGTTTATTATGATACTATTGATGTTGTTGTTAATGTTGATTATATAACACACAATTATAATCATGTTTTATATAATTTAAATGATGGTGTTTTTCATAGATTGGATGTTGATATTACATTATTTAATGAAAAAGTAATGAATTCATTTAACAACCCATTTTATAAAAATTATGATAACTCAAAATTTTATATTTATAATAATTACCATGATATAATAGAAGTTGATTTAAGTGGGGATGTACCAACTCATAAAGTTATATATGATCATACAATATATGGTAGTTATTATTTACAGATGGATATAGTTGATGATAATATTATATATATTGATTCTGATAGTGGTAATCAATTTAAATATGTGACTAAGACTGGTAAACATGAACATTTAAATCATGATATTATTTGGGATAATGATTCAGAATCACCATATCATTTACATTTTAGATACATAATGAACAATGAATTATATATCATAATTGAAAAAAGTGAACAATATGAATATTATAAGTTTGTTTATGATTCATATAACGATTCAATTTATTTATCATATGTTAAATCACATGATTTTCAATATAATATAGAAGATGTACCTATGTTACAAATCGATTATAGATATATTTACAAATATTCTGATGATAATTATATTTATTTTTTTAATTATATTGGAAATGAATTGGTTACTTTATCTAAAAATGATTTACAATATAATTGTTTTAAATTAAATATATCAAATACAAATGGGGAAAATCATCAAAATCCAGAATTTAATACTAAAATGGCTGAATTCACTAATGGTTTTATTATTTATACTAAAGATGCTATTTATTCAGTGAATACAAATTCTAAGTCGTCTATTTCTGCTACACCTATTGCATCTGGATATGTAATAAAAACAATGACAACTAATAATAATGGACTTGTTGTTTTTTATGGTAAAAACCCATCAGGACAAGATATTAGAGGTATTATAAATGCGGATTATACTATTACCGAAACTTTAGTTGAATATGATTCAAATGGTACATTGATAACAAATATTTAATTTTTAAATATGAAATATACAAGAGGGGGTACTAATAATATCCCCTTTTCTATTAAAAACTTTTAAAGAATATTAACATATATAAAATGAAAAAATAATATAATAAAAAACTATGAATACAAATCTAAAATTTGATTTTGATGATATCAATCTAGTTCCTCGTTACAGTATTGTGGATAGTAGATCAGAGTGTGATACAAGTATAAAATTTGGTAAATATACATTTAAAAATCCTGTTATGCCAGCTAACATGGAATCTGTTATAAATGAAGAATTAGCAATTAAATTATCACAAGAAGGATATTTTTATGTTATGCACCGATTTAATTTTGATTCTAAATCATTTATTAAAAAAATGAAAGAATTAAATTTAGTATCATCTATTTCGATAGGTGTAAATGAAGATAGTTATAATCTTTTAACTGAATTAAAGAATGAAAATATAATACCTGATTATGTTACAATAGATATCGCACACGGTCATTCTAAAAAAATGAAAAGAATGATTAAATTTATTAAAGAAAACTTCGGTGATGATATTTTTATTATTGCTGGTAATGTATCAAGTATTGAAGCAACTGTTGACTTAGATAAATGGGGAGCTGATGCTATAAAAGTGGGTGTGGGCCCGGGTTGTTTTACACCAGATGCAAAAGTTTTAACAAAAAATGGTTTTAAAACACTTAAAGAAATTAAAATTAATGATGAAGTAAAAACACATAAAAATAGATTTAAAAAAGTTTTACATAAACATCAACATGAACAAAAACATACTATGTTAAAAATAAACAACTTGCCTCTATGTACACCGACACATGAATACTATGTTATTAATAAAATAGATAAAGAAATAATTAATGAAAAAAACATAGAAGAATATGCTTATTGGGTAATGGCATCAGATTTAGATAAAAATAAACACTTATTAGTAAAATTGTAATACCTAGTCCAATTCCATTTTTAATATTTAATATATAAAAATAAAAAGTATTATGGAAATTTTTATTAATGATAAACTTTTAATAAAAAGAGTTAAATTTAAAAATATTTATGAATATCATTTAAGTAATGGTGAAATAGTTAAGACTAAAGATATTGAATATTTTAATGTAAAATGTAGGGATTGTGGAAAATATGTAAAATTATTAAATTATCCTACAACAACTAAAGATTATTATGAATGTGGAACTTGTAGGCAAGTTGGAGAAAAAAACCCAATGTATGGTAAAACGTTTTCTGATGAATGGAAAAAACAAAGAAGTATAAAATATACTGGAGAAAAAAACCCAATGTATAATAAATCTGTTTATGATGTATGGGTGGAAAAATATGGTAAAAATAAAGCAGATAAAATGTTAGATAAATTTAAATTAAAAATGTCATCAGTAACAAAAGGAGATAAAAATGGTATGTATAATAAAACATATTATGATGTATGGGTGGAAAAATATGGAGAAAAAATAGCTAATGAAAAAAATGATAAATTAAGGAAAAAACATAAGGATTGGTTATTAGGAAACATGGAGCATCATAAAACAATGATTATTAATTCGCATAAAAATAGATATAGAAAAACTTCTATAGAAAAAGAAGTTGAAAGTTTTTTAATAGATAATAATATAAATTATAAATATAATCATATTGATAAATTTCAATATGATTTTTTATTGGAAAAATATAATATTATTATAGAAGTTCAAGGAGATTACTGGCATGCTAATCCATTATATTATTCAGATAATGACAAAAATTTAAAACCTTTAAACGAAACACAAAAATATAAAGTTAAATTAGATAAAGACAAAAACAATTATATCAAAAATAAATATAATATAATATATTTATGGGAAACTGATATAAAAAATAAAAAATATAAAGAAATATTATGGAATTTATTGAAATTGAAAGAATAAAAGAATACGATTATAACGGTGATGTTATTGATCTAACTGTAGAAGATGATGAATCATACAACATAGAAGGTATAGTAGTTCATAATTCTGCCTGTACAACATGGCCTACAACAGGTTTTGGTAGTAGGAATATTCAAGCATCGATCGTTAACCAATGTGCATCTGTAACTAAAAAACATATTATATGTGATGGTGGAATTAGAAATCCTGGTGATATTTCTAAATCAATTGTATTGGGTTCAACAATGGTTATGATAGGTGGTATGTTATCTGCCTTTCTAGATTCTCCTGGTAGAATAGTTGAAATTGATGATGTTAAATATAAAGAATTTTATGGGAGTGCATCATCAAGACAAAGTAATAAAACATCAAGAATAGAAGGTATGGTAAAATTGAATAAAATGAAAAATTCTACATTAGTAGAATATATGGAATATTTATCGGAATGTTTACAAAGTTCTATTAGTTATGGTGGAGGGAATAAATTAACAGATTTATATTCCGTAAAATGGATTTAAAAATATGTCACAAATATTAGATTATATTTTTATATAATTTTATCACCAAATATGGAAAAATATGACCTTTTTTATTTTATATATAATAAAAACAATAAAGTTTTATATGAAAGCAAAGGATATAATGTTAAAATATAATATAAGTAGAAAAACTTTATCTAGGTGGATTAAAGATGATAAAATCGTATATAAAATTCTACCAAATGGTAGATATGATTATGAATATGAATATACTAATGATAAACAAATTCATAGAATAAATATAATTTATGCGAGAGTTTCTACAACAGGACAAAAAGATAATTTAAAAAGACAAATACAAAGATTAAATGATTTCTGTTCATCTAATGGGTATATTATTGATGAAACTTTACATGAAATTGCATCTGGTATGAATTATAATCGAAAACAATATAATAAACTTTTAAATTTTGTTTTAGATGGTAAAGTTGATAATATATTTATAGAATACGAAGATAGATTATTAAGATTCGGATTTGATAATTTTAAGTTAATATGTGATAAATTTAACACTAAAATTATAGTTATAAATAAATCAGAAAATAAAGACACTATAAAAGAAATAACTGACGATTTAGTTAATATAATACACCATTTTTCATCTAAAATATATTCGTTAAGAAAAAATAAAAATAAAATTATTAATATATTAAATGAAAACAATTAAACTACCATATAAATCTGATTATGATTTTAATAATTTATGTAGACAATATACTATAAATGTTAAATCATGTTATAATAGGTTATTAGATGGTTTAAATGATAAAGAGATTAGACAATATATTAAAACTTTAAATAATATCAATGATTTAGATTCTAGATTTGTTGAAAATGCTTTATTGGATGCTAAATCTATCCAAAAAGAAAATAAAGTAATTTTTAACAAAATAAATTTTATTAAAAGAACTAAAAATAAAATAACAAAAGATATTTTTAAACAAAACAAGTATCTACCATTGGTTAATTATGGTGAAACTAAACAAAAAGGCAACAGAAAATTTCAATTAGATATATTAAACAATAAAATTATTTTTAAATTGAGTAGAAATACTCACATAGATATTTTTTTACCTAAATTAAAACAAAATTATTTAAGAGAATTATTTAAAGTAGAAGAATTAATGAAAGAAAATAAATTAAAGGTTTCTTTTAAAATAGATAATAAACATATTTATATTTCATACGATCCATTAAAACAAGAAACTAATGTAAACCTAATGGATAATAGAATAATGGGATTAGATTTAAACCCAAATAACATTGGTATATCTATTTTAGAGTTTAATGAATCAGATTATAAAATAATTCATAAATCTAGTATTAATTTATTTGAAAACAATAAATTACATAAAAATAAAAAGGATTATAACATTATAATGATTTCTAAACAAATAACAAAAATCATGTTATCATATAATGTTAAAAACCTGTCAATCGAAGATTTAAATATGAATTCTAAACAACACGATAAAGGTAAAAAATATAATAAACTAGTTAATAATGTTTGGAATAGAAATTTATTTGTAAATAACATAAAGAAAAGAAGTAAAATATTAAGTATTAATGTTTATGATGCTCATCCAGCTTATACAAGTATAATAGGTAATTTAAAACATGAATATTTTGATCCGGTTAATGCGAGCATAGAAGTTGCAAGGAGAGGGTATTTATTTAATAAAATGTTTATAAAAAATAGTTTTTATCCAGAATTTAAATTAAAGGATCAGTGGAATCAATGGAAGAAAGATACTGGTTTGTTCTTTGAAGGATGGAAAGACTTTTATAAACATTTAAAAACTCTAAATTTGAAGTATAGAGTTCCGATCGAAGGATTGGTTTATAAGAAAGAGTGTATTAAACGTATAGATTTTTCTATATTTTAGTATATTTTTTACACCTCATTAAATATATTAAATAATCATCAAATAGAACCGGTATATAACAACTTAAAAAAATTGATTTTAACAATGATATATTAGATACATTAATATCATCAATATCTAATAACAATATGATATTTGATGTAAATATTATAAATGATAAAATAGAACCATTAGAAACTATAATAAATTTTATAAAAAATAACAAGAAAATAAATCTTAAAATAACAAGTCATGATGTAAATAATAAAGATTTATTTTCATATATTTTATATGATTTTAGTTTTATCAAAATTAATAATTTGTTAGATTTTAATTATAATAAACAAGATTTAATGTATTTATCAGTTCAGTTTGATTTTAATAAATTAGAATATATAAACCATAGTCATAAGAAGACAAAAAATTAATAATATTTTAAATAATAAAAATGAATTAATTTTTTTATCAAAAAATAAATTGGGAAACAATGAAAATATTAAATTTGAATGAATTTGAAACTGATAAATTATTAGAAAAAAAGGAAAAAAGAAAAAGATTTTTTACTTCTGATTTACATTTTGATGATGATAGATTGAATCTATATGGAAGGGATTTAATGTTTAAAAATTCGAAAGAAGTAGATGAATATATTATTAAAAAATGGAATGAAAATATTACAGATGATGATTTAGTTATCGTTGTGGGTGATATATCAGTTACTAAAAAAGGATTAGATAATTTGAAAAAATTAAACGGTGAAAAGTGGTTAGTTAAAGGAAATTATGATAAATCAGTTGATGATGGTGGAACTGGTAAATATAAAATATCAGATGAAATTTTATCAGAATATTTTACTAAAATAGTTGATGAATTAGAAATTAAAATAGATGATGAAAAAATATACATTAATCATTTTCCTACAAATAGAAAACCACAGATGATGAATATTGTGGGCCACATACATGGAACATGGAAGGTTAAAAGAAATATTATAAATGTTGGTGTCGATGCGTGGCATTTCATACCGGTATCTGAAGACTTAATAAAATTTCAAATAAACGGTATTAGAAACCATTATGATGAAAATGTTTTTATGGATGAAATTAAAATAAAAGATAAAAAATGATAAAGATATTAAGGGCAACTGAATATATTGATATATTACCTACAGATATTGTTATATTTTTAGATGGACCAATTCAAGGTTCATCAAATTGGCATGATGTAATTATTGATAAAATTAAATCAATTGATATAAATAAAAATATTATTATATGTTCACCTAAAAGGTTAAATAGTAATAATTTTATATACGATGAACAAGTAAATTGGGAATCATATCATTTAGAATTGGCTTCAAAACAAGGGATTATAGTTTTTTGGTTAGCCGAAGAAAAATATCCAGTAGAAGGTAGAAGTTATGCACAAACAACTAGATTTGAATTGGGTGAATGGTGGACAAAAGGACAATATATTAAAAATTTTAAAATCTTAGTTGGTGCAGAAGAAGGTTTCAATGGGTTAAGATACATCATAAAGAAATTTAAAGATAAATATGATAATTTTAATTTAATTACGGGTATAGATAATTTAATTGAAGAAATTATTAAAACTATTAATGGATTTAAATAAAAAAATAAATAAAATAAAAGAATTACGCATGAAACCCGAAGAGCGTTTCATTGTTAATATAATTAATAGTGTTATTCCATATAATCACCAAAAAGATAATTATTTATTAAAATATAAAAATGGTGATAAATTAATGTTTTCTTATGATATAAGGTATAATACTTTATGGATAGATTACCTAATATATAAGGGTGTATCACAATATAGTAATGATGAAAATTATTTATATGATATAATTAAAAGATATTTTAAAAATTATTTACATAATAATGTTATTAATAAGGTAAATTATGGTTCACCAAGAATAAAAAAGGACAAATACGGTTTTAATCAATATCTTTAAAAAGGTGATTAATTTTTAATCACCTTTTTTGTTTTTAGACTTTTAAATTTAAATATATAAATTATGTCAATTTTTTTCTGACAGAAAAAAAAACAATAAAATATGTTTAAATTTAACACTAAAATTGTAGATATTATCAAGGATGAAAATTTACAACCCATTTTAAACACTACTCCTTTTTGGAAATTAAATCCAAATATCAAAAAAGGAAATATTCAATTTGATTATACTGATGATGAATTAAAAACTTTAATTAATATTAAACAGAATAACATGGAATATTTCATAGATTTTATGGAAGATATTAAATTTGTTTATAATCCTAATTTAAATAAAATATCAAATATAAAATTAAGAGATTATCAAAAAGATATATTAAGAAATTTCAATAATGATCGTTTCTTATCAATTTTATCATCTAGACAAATGGGTATATCATTGTCATTAAGTATATATTTAATGAAATATATTTTATCTAATGTAGATAAAGAAATATTAATTTTATCTTATAAAAAAGAAAGTTCAATTGAAATACTTAATAAATTTAAAGATATTTATTATTCTTTACCATTTTATTTAAAACCTGGTGTTTTAACTTGGAATAAGGGATCTATTTCATTCGATAACGGGTGTAGAATAAAATGTGATTATATAAAAACTGATGCGGGAATAGGTTATACTGTTAATTTTATGTTAATATTAGAACCTTTGTACGTAAAAGATAAAATCTTAAATAAATTATTTAGTTCACAATTTCCAGTTTTTAGTGCATTAAATGACACAAAACTATTTTTAATAAATTCAGGATTAGGGAATTACAATGATGAATTTTATAAGAGTTATTTTACAGAAGAAGGTGATAATATTTTTAAAAAATATAAATATCATTATTCGTTAATATATAATAGAGATGAAAAATGGAAAAATGAAATTATAAAAATGATAGGAGAAGATGCATTTTATAACGAATATGATTTAAAAAATAATAATAACAAATGAAACCAAAGAATTATTGGACATTTGAAAAATGTAGAGAAGAAGCATTAAAATATAAATATAAAATTGATTTTATTAAAAATTCAAACGGTGCATATAGTTCTGCACTTAAACATAAATGGTTAGATGATATTTGTAGTCATATGGAAATTTTAGGTAATTTAAAATTTAGATTAGTTTATTCTTATGAATTTGATGATAATCATGTTTATGTGGGGTTAACTTGTAATGAAAAAAGAAGAAATAATCAGCATTTTAAAACTGGTCCAGTTTATGAACATTTTACTAGAACAAAATCAAAACCGATAAGAAAAATATTAACCGATGGATATATAGAGGTTAAAGAATCACAAAGAATGGAAAAATATTGGTTAGATGATTATTTATCAAAAGGATGGATTATATTGAATAGATCAAAAACAGGGGCAATAGGAACAGATAAATTAATATGGACAAAAGATAAGTGTCAAATAGAATCTTTAAAATATAATAATAAGATGGATTTTTATAAAAAATCAAATGGTGCGTATGATTCAGCATACCGAAATGATTGGTTAAATGATATATGTAATCATATGTTAGAATTAAAAAAAGAAAAAAATCATTGGATACTTGATAATTGTAAAAAAGAAGCATTAAAATATTCTAATAAAAATGATTTTCGAAAATTATCAAATGGTGCATATGAATCTGCTAGAAAAAACAATTGGTTGAATGACATATGCAAACATATGGAAGTTTTGAGAAAACCAAATGGATATTGGACATTTGAAAAATGTAGAGAAGAATCTTTGAAATATAAAGGAGTTAGAGAATTTTCTGATAATTCTAAAAGTGCATTCAATGTTTCATATAAAAATAAATGGTTAAAAATATTTTACCCGTAATTAAAAATTTTCAGGTGGTAAATTTAATCTATCTTTACCATCTGGTTTTTCATCATTCAATTTATCTTTATCCCATATCCAACTTTTCCAATAAACAGGTTTAATTGATTCTAATTCACTCTTATCTTTTAGTGATGGTCTCATAAAACATACACGATCCCAATTTATATCGTCATCATTATCACAAACAATAAATTGGTCTGTATCATGGAAAAAACTAGGATAATATGTACTAACAACCAATGAAAACTTAATATGTTTTTTCACATCTGAATCTAAATTTTGTTCTCTTACTATTTCTATACTTTTATCATCAGGTAAATTAAAACTACAGTCTAATTTTAGACCATAATAATCGATGTTAAAAAACATCCAATTAAATAACATGTTAATAATTTTTTCCGATGCTTTCATAACATCTATTTCTGTCATTAAAACAATATCTATGTCATAATTTATATCAATTGGAATTCCTTTCGTTCTCATCACAAAATTCTTCATTTCACCATCCATAATGGTTTTTTTGGATATATATTGGTTTGGATTGGCAAACTCATTAGATTTCGTAGAAAACCCATTAAATGATACTATACCTCTTGGTATTTGATCTGTGTTTAATTCTATTCTCGAATCAACAATATCATCAACAAATGCATCAAGTACAAATTTATCACTACCTGCAACTGACATATAAAATGGTACTATTACTCTATTTTTTTGATCATCAAAATAATTTATCCATGATATACACCTATTTAGTGTCTTTACTAGTGCCACACCAACCATCCTAAAATAGACATCATCAAAATTTCTATGTTCTCCTATCATTAAACAATTTTTATTTTATAGTATATATTAAAAAAATAGAATAGTAAAATGAATGTCTATACAACAGATGATTTAAATAATATGGTATATTGTAGAACATATTTATGCAATATGTCGAATTATATTATTTTAAAGTCTGATAGAAAAACTAAAAAAACAGATTTTTTAATTGAATATGCAATAAAAAAATGTATAAAAAAACCAAATATAAATATACTGTTATTAGTAGCTTATGAACATGAAAAAAATAGACTATATGAAAAATTAATTAATAATTCATCATTTAATCACAAAGGTTATAATAAAACATCAAATTGTATTTATGCATTAAACGGTTCTAATATTAAAATAACAAGTTTAAAACCAGAAATATATAGAGGATATAATTATGATATGGTATTAGTTGATGATGCGAGTGATGTTTTTAACACATATGATAGAATAACGGAATTTAACAAAAATTATAAATATATTACCACTAAAATTATAATGAATTCAGTTTATGATGTACGAAATATATCAGATGAGTTTAAAACATTTAATATTGATAAAAAATCAGCAATTGGGCTATATAGAAGAATTAAGATAGATAAAATAAGAAATAATATTAAATCAATTGTTTAAATTTTCTTTCACCTTTTTAATTTTTTCTAATCTGTCATATATTTGGACAAAATCTACTTTTGTTATGTTAGTAGAGAATTTAACATAATTTTCTCCTTGTGTCTCACATAAATAATAATTACCATTTCTCCTGATTATAAATATTGTTTCTTGTATATTATGCATATCTATTGGGTTAGTAAAACCTGATAGTTGTTCAATATCATATATTTTAACATCTTTAAACAAAGCAAATAATTCACCATCTTCATCTTCTGCATCAATATTATCAATTAGTGGTATATTTTTCCAAGATATTGGATTTCTATCCATATAAATACCATTAATGATATTCTTATGTTTTGAATAAATAGGACAATCCATTTAATAAAATTAATTTTTAAGATATTTAAATATCTATATGCATATTATACTTAAATTTTATTAAAAAGTTTTGAACATTTATTCATTCTATTTCATTTTCTAATTGATTTATTTCATCATCATCAAAAAACCCTAGTAAGTCGTATTTATAGATAAAATCTAATATATCTTGTTTATCGCCTAAATCAAAGGCAAAATCTTTAAATGATTTTTCTATTTTATCCATTTCGTAGTCGCTTAAGATTTCTTTTATTATTGGATATTTAAATAAAATTCTAATAATATCTTCAATATAAAGATCAAATAATTCTTCTTTTAATGTATCATAGTTATAAATAAAATCTAATATTTCTGGGTGTGCTATAACAGTATCAAGTATTCCTTTACTATTGTTTATTAGTTCTATTATTTTATCTTCTGATACTAAGTGTACTATATTATAATCTAATATAAAATCTAATATACCATTATCTTCTGAATTATTAATAATATCTATTATTTCTTTATCAGATATTAAATGTCTTAAGTTATATTTAAATATTTTTCTTAATTTATTAATACCTGATAAATTATTTAATTTATCTTTAATAATATTTTCATCTTTTGGCTTTAAATAGTGTTTTATTGATTCATTATATGATGTATATTTATCTAAGTATTTCATATTTAATCATTTATAAATTTCGATATTTTTTTAGCTAATTCAAAATCACCATTATCGATAGCTAAATCTAATTGATATTTTAATTCATTTTGTCCCATATTTTTATAATCTTTATCAGTAAATTCTTTTTTAGGTTCTTCTTTAACTGGTAAATCTAAAACATCTTCATCATCTTCGTATTCAAATTCAGACATTGTTGATTTTTTATAATAATTATCTATGGTACTAACAACATCATCAACTATTTTTTTAATTTTTCTTAATGTAACAGTTGTATCATTACTTAACATTCCTTTAATAACGTCAATGAATTCTGATGCTGGTAACATAACCAACTCACCATAAATCAATTCTTTTACATTATCACCTTGATAATCAATCATTATTTTTTCAAAATGTTCGTTTAAATAATTTCTTAAATCTGCTGCGATATAAGGACCATATCTTATATCTTGTTGTTCATCTGTTAAACTATCAGTTTTTGATAATATTTTATTAGCCATAACAGAATCCTCTGGTATTGCCTTTGCAGCAATAAGTTCATATATACCTTTAACAACTTCGTGTATTAACATAACTAAATCTAATGCTCTAACTTTAATTTTTGGTTTTGTATCACCTGTTTCTTCATCTTCGTCATAATCAGTTTCCATTGCATTAACCATTTGTGGCGCCTTTTCTATCATATCTTGTAAAGATACTTGATCCCACCAATCAAATTTTTTGTTAATTTCAAGATGTCTCATATGAAGATTAATGAGTTCTGTGCTAATTTTATCTACTTCTTCTTTACAATCATATAACATAGAATGAACATTCTGTGATTCACCTTGCATTAAATTATTAATAATTTTTCTTTTATTTACTTCATCTTGTGGTGCTTCTGGTCCATATTCTTTATCATCACCAAAATTCATTTCTTCTTGTTGTTGGTCATCAACCATTCGTTGTGCCATATCCATTTTTTCTTCATCATTTGGATCAACTATTTTAGCATCTAATTCAATATCATTTAAAATAGGATAATGTTTTTTAAGTACATTTATTCCAATTTTTTCTAATTCTTTTTCATGTCCTCTTTGAATTCTTGATATTTTATCAAGTAGTTGCATTGCCTCCATCATTTCTTGACGAGATGGACCATAACCATATTGTTGGCGAGCTTTTCTTTCAACATCACTTAAATATTCATCATCTAGAGCATCTTTAATATCTGCTTCTTCAAATATTTCTTTATATTTTTTTAATTTCATAATATTACTTATTTTTTTATATTGGACTCCAATAATCTTTTAATTCATCCATTAATTCATCTATTAAATCATCATTATCTATTTCACTTGGTCTTTCCTTTTCAATATAATCATTTACTGCCCATGATATAATATTATCATAATATTCAAATTCATCAGAAAAATCATCTATATCATTTTCTTCTTCTTGAATTGGTACATAATTAGTTAATATATGATCCATTAAATCATCACCTTCCATATTAACATTTTCATTTATAAAATCATTAAATCTTTTTATTTTCATTATTTTATTTTATTTTATTTTAATATTCATCAATAACATCTGAATTATATATATCTACATAATCACCAAAATATTCTTCAAATGTATTTACTAAATTTTTATAATCACCTGACATCATTTCATCTGTAATTCTTTTACAATCATATTTTTCAGGATCAACTTCTTTTAATTGTTTACATAATTTATTAGCTAATCCCATTATAGAGTATGCATTTCCTTCTGGTCCTCTTAAATCAATAGATATTCTTTCATTTCCTTTACTACCCATAAATTTTTCGGTAATATTTTTAGAATATTTTTTCATTAAGAAATTTTCAATTT
>Ga0265293_10006758_pt1 | contig 18065 bp, 17 predicted proteins | sample Munlanlewell138R_FD_192505 | JGI IMG/M metagenome (GOLD analysis project Ga0265293, IMG submission 192505) | Leachate microbial communities from a municipal landfill in Southern Ontario, Canada - Leachate well 138R | ecosystem: Engineered > Solid waste > Landfill > Unclassified | place: Canada...
GTTGCTCCTATAACAGCAAAGCTCCTTCTTAATAATCCTTTCTTTTTAATATCCATCGTATCTTCTCCATTATTATAACGATCGTCAGACTAAAGTGAGTCTAGCACCTCCTAACAACTGCAACAGCATGGCTAAATGCCATATCCGTTTCGGCACATGACAAACATTCGTTTTGTGCATCAGAGCAGCTTAATTAACTTAACCATACGATCTTAACTTGATTCATTAAAATACTTGCTTTGCTAAAGGGAAATCCTCGCGTAGATGCTGTAACTCAGGACGATGTTGTCCAGCTATGGCTTCAACTAACATCTCACCTTTGGGCAACAGGTGTATTTCTATGCAGCGCTTATCCTTTGTAGAACCGCGCCGTTCAACCAACCCTAGCTCACTGCAGCGATCGATGAGCATAACTGTTGCATGGTGCTTAGACTGAAGTTTTGTCGATAACTCACTAATTGTTGCCCACTCTCTATCAGTAAAGCCTTTAAGATGCAGCAAGAGTAAATATTGCAGTGAAGTCAAACCGTGACTTTTACAAATATCCTCACTTTGCCGCTGAAAGGTTCTTAAGCTAAAACGAAAATCTGACAGTTTCTGAAAGTCTTGCTTACTAAGTTGGGTCATTTTTTTACTCTGTCATTTTAAAAATATTCTTGTCAACGACCATAGAATGAATTATAAGGTAACATATATCACACCGTGATACATAAGGAGACAAGCATGAATATCTCATTAATTTTTGGACTACCTTTCTCTACAAAAGGTTGGTTCGAATTACAGCAGAAAAAGATATCTATCCCTCTACTGGCTTGGTTATTGGTAGTTCCTTTGTCTTTTGTGCCTCCGGTGCTGATGTATTATGCCGGAACGCATTATGGCGACAGTTTTCTACCTGGTTTTGGGGATAAAGATTGGCATTTTATAACCACAACCCTGTTCTTGGCTGAGCTACTGACCTTCTTTGTTATGGGCTGGCTGATTCACTCAGTACTCGAAGGATACAAGTTAAAGGTCAGTTACCATGATGCTTATCTTGTAGCCGCTATTGCACCCTTGCCTTTATGGCTGTCCTCTTTAGCCTTATTGGTACCGGTATTGCTGTTTAATGTATTGGTTGTAGCAGCAGCGCTACTTTTGTCGATAACCTTGGTCTATCAGGGTTGTAGAGCTGCGAGCCAACGTTCAGGAGATGATGTGGTTAGTATGTCAGCGACCTACACCATTATTGCCGCTTCTTTTCTAGCTTGGGTTTTGTTACTGCTGATTGTTTGGGCGTACTGATGAATTATCCCATTAAAAAAGGCGCCAACCTTTATCGGAAAGCGCCTATTTTAAAACAAACCACCTAACATGCATTGCCAACTTAGTCGTTGCACAGTCAAGGTGGTGAGCCCTTTATCTAATTGTTTTTAAATATTAGAGCATTATTTATGCTTCCAGCCTGTAATCTCAGCCAAGGCTGTACCAATATCAGCCAATGAGCGCACGGTTTTCACTCCAGCATCTTCTAAAGCTGCAAACTTCTCATCTGCTGTACCTTTGCCTCCAGAAATAATCGCACCAGCATGCCCCATACGTTTGCCCGGTGGTGCAGTAACCCCAGCGATATAAGAGACGACAGGCTTGGTAACATGAGCTTTAATAAAGGAAGCAGCTTCCTCTTCCGCACTGCCGCCAATCTCGCCAATCATAACAATGGCTTCAGTTTGCGGATCGGCTTGGAACATTTGCAAGATATCAACAAAACTTGTACCTGGGATTGGATCACCACCGATTCCGACACAGGTTGACTGACCAAAGCCAGCATCGGTGGTCTGCTTGACTGCTTCATAGGTCAAGGTACCCGAGCGCGAGACAATTCCTACTTTACCCGGCATATGGATAAATCCAGGTTGAATGCCAATTTTGCACTCACCTGGAGTGATCACGCCAGGACAGTTTGGACCAATTAAACGTACGCCCAACTCATCGCATTTGATCTTTACATCGAGCATATCCAAGGTTGGTATGCCTTCGGTAATACAAACAATCAATTTAATCCCAGCAAATGCGGCTTCTAAAATAGAGTCTTTGCAAAAAGGCGCAGGAACGTAAATCACCGACGCATCAGCACCTGTTGCCTGTACCGCTTCAACAACAGTATTAAACACTGGCAAGCCAAGATGGGTCGTACCGCCTTTACCGGGGGTCACACCACCAACCATTTGCGTACCATAGGCAATCGCTTGTTCTGAGTGAAACGTACCTTGCGCACCGGTAAAACCCTGGCAAATCACCTTGGTATCTTTATTAATTAAAATACTCATGCATGCTCTCCTCGGGCGGCTTCAACAACTAGCATTGCGGCATCACTTAAACTGTTCGCAGCAATAATATTCAACCCGCTCTCAGCCAATACCTTGCTACCCAATGCAGCGTTATTACCTTCTAAGCGCACCACTACAGGAACTTTCACACCGACTTCTTTGACGGCGCCAATCACACCTTCGGCAATCATATCGCAACGTACAATGCCGCCAAAAATATTGATCAATACGGCTTTAACATTGTCATCGGAAAGAATAATTTTAAACGCTTCCGAAACACGCTCCTTGGTAGCACCACCGCCGACATCTAAAAAGTTAGCCGGTTTACCACCATGATGATTAACGATATCCATAGTCCCCATGGCTAAACCAGCACCATTGACCATGCAACCAATATCACCATCAAGCGCAACATAGTTAAGCTCAAACTGTGCCGCGTGCGCTTCTCGCGGGTCATCTTGCCCTGGATCTTGCATCGCACGCAGTTGTGGTTGACGGTATAAAGCATTGCTATCAACCGTAATTTTGGCATCTAAACAGTGTAGATTGCCGTCATTTTTAATCACTAAAGGATTGACCTCAAGCAGGGCTATATCACGCTCAACAAAGAGTTTGGCCAAACCCAAAAAAATCTTTGTAAACTGCTTAACTTGATCATTTTGCAAACCCAAGGCATATGCCAGATAACGACCTTGGAAAGGCTGTGCACCAATCGCTGGATCAATTGTTACTTGTAGTATTTTCTCTGGCGTCTCATGGGCAACTTTTTCAATATCCACACCGCCTTCTGTAGATGCCATAAATACGACACGGCGCGTAGCACGATCAACCACAGCACCTAAATACAATTCATTGGTAAAGTCAGTACAGGCTTCAACCAGAATACGGCTAACAGGCTGACCGCTAGCATCGGTTTGATAGGTGACTAAACGCCTACCCAACCATTGCGCAGCAAAGTCTTGTGCATCTTCGGCGCTGCTAACTAATTTTACCCCACCAGCCTTGCCTCGCCCGCCTGCGTGTACCTGTACTTTGACCACCCAGCGCTCACCACCAATATCGTGACACGCTTGTGCTGCTGCTTCCGGTGTCTCCACGGCAAACCCTGAAGAAACCGGTAAACCATAATCAGCGAACAGCTGTTTAGCTTGATATTCATGAAGATTCATACTGCCCTACCATTGAATTCAGATTATGCGTAATACGCAGACTATAATAGTTAGCCTGCAATTTTAACTGATTAATTGTAGCAGCCCGCCAAGCACCAACGCGATGCTGGTCCCCCTGCTTGGTGCTGAAACAAAACCGCCCCTAAAAAGGGGCGATTTGTTGATCAACGTTTCTTTCGATTGGCTATATGAATTGCTTGCCCATTCACGGCAAGCGCCGCTTCATGGAGCGCTTCAGATAAGGTTGGGTGCGAAAACACCATCAAGCCTAAATCTTCAGCACTGGAGCCGAATTCCATTGCAATCGCGCCCTGCTGCACTAACTCTGCAGCGCTTGGGCCAATCACGTGTACACCTAAGACGCGATCTGTGATTGCATCAGCAATAATTTTCACAAAGCCTGCGGTGTCATTCGCAGCCATGGCACGGCCACTGGCAGCAAACGGGAACACACCAACATTGATCGCAACACCGTCACCTTTCAACTGCTGCTCGGTTTTTCCGACACCTGCAATTTCTGGATGGGTGTAAATAACGCCAGGAATCAAATCATAGTTAACTTGAGCTTTATGCCCAGCAATACGTTCGGCAACCATAACGCCTTCTTCAGACGCCTTATGTGCCAACATTGGACCTCGCACCACATCACCCACAGCATAGACGCCAGGAACGCTAGTCGCGCAGGTTTCATCAACATAGATAAAGCCCCGCTCATCTAAGGTTACACCACTGTCAGTTGACAGCACATTCTCAGTAACAGGGCGACGACCGACAGCAACAATCAACTTATCAAAAGTCATTTGCTGCTCGCCTTTGGCGTCAGTAAAGTTAACTGTCACTTCACCGTTTGTAACTTCAGAGCCCGTTAAGCGCGCGCCTAAGCGAATATCTAACTTTTGTTTAGCAAAAATCTTCAATGCTTCTTTAGCCACTTGCTCATCAACAGTCGATAAGAATTTATCTTGTGCTTCAATAACGGTGACTTCAGCGCCTAGGCGTGCCCAGACAGAACCCAGCTCAAGACCGATCACGCCAGCACCAATTACGCCAAGACGCTTAGGTACCGCTTGAAAGTCTAATGCGCCGGTTGAATCAACAATCACATTTTGATCAACTGGAGCAGGCGGGATATCAATCGGTTGTGAACCAGCAGCGATAATCACGTTCTCTGCTTCATACACTTGTACCGTGCCATCAGCAGCAGTCACTTCAACTTGCTTGTTGGCCAGCAACTTACCATGTCCTTCAATTGTGGTCACGCCGTTGGCTTTGAATAAGCCAGCGATACCACCAATTAGGTTTTTCACGATAGTATCTTTACGACCCACCATCGCAGGCACATCCATAGCAACGCCTTTAACGTCGATACCATGTACTGCTAATCCTTCTTGCGCCTCATGGAATTTCCATGAACTATCCAGCAACGCTTTAGATGGCATGCAACCTACGTTCAAGCAGGTACCACCCAATGCCAGTTTGCCGTCTTTGCCTTGATACTTTTCGATACAGGCAGTTTTTAAACCAAGTTGCGCTGCTTTAATCGCCGCAACATAGCCACCAGGACCTGCACCGATGACGATTACATCAAATTTCTGACTCATGAGTTTTCCTCGTTAAGTGGCATGTTGCCACACTGCAGTGGCTTAAAAAATAAGCCGCTGCAGAATAATCAGATATCCAGCAACATACGTGCTGGGTCTTCTAATAAGTCTTTCATGGTGACAAGGAAAGTCACTGCTTCTTTGCCATCAATTAAACGGTGGTCATAGGATAATGCTAAGTACATCATTGGTAAAATAACCACTTCGCCATCCACCGCCATTGGACGCTCTTGGATTTTATGCATACCCAAGATAGCCGTTTGTGGTGGGTTAACGATTGGCGTTGACAGTAATGAACCGAATACACCACCGTTAGAAATAGTGAAAGTACCGCCGGTCATATCGTCTAAAGTCAGCTTACCGTCTCTGGCTTTAAGGCCCAAGTTGCGAATAGTACCTTCAATTTCTGCAAGACTCATAAATTCAGCATTACGCAATACAGGCACAACTAGACCGCGGTCGCTGGATACTGCAACACCAATATCTTGATAGCCATGGTAAACAATATCTTTACCATCAATCGATGAGTTAACACCCGGCTGGCGTTTCAGTGCTTCAACCGCAGCTTTAACGAAGAACGACATAAAGCCCAGACGCACGCCATTGTGGGTCTTTTCAAATAAGTCTTTATACTTGTTACGCAGATCCATGATCGGTTTCATATTGACTTCGTTGAACGTGGTCAACATTGCCATTGAAGACTGTGCCTCAACCAAACGCTCGGCAACTTTTGTGCGTAAACGCGTCATAGGTACACGCTTTTCAACGCGATCACCGACAGCAAACAGGGGTGCTTCAGCGCTTGGCGCAGCAGTCTTAGGCGCAGCAGCGGCAGCTGGTTTGCCGGCAGCGGCAGCAACAGCGTCTTCTTTGGTAATACGACCGTCTTTACCTGTGCCTTGAATCGCAGCAGGATTGAGGGCGTTTTCTTCAGCAATTTTACGCGCAGCAGGTGATAAAATAGCATCACCAGTTGCAGCTGGAGCAGCCGTACTGGCAGCCTCAACCGGTGCAACGGCAGCAGCTGGAGCTGGAGCAGCAACAGCATCCGTATCTAAACGACCCAATAATTGTGCGCTTAATACAGTGTCACCTTCATTGGCTACGATTTCAGTTAGTACGCCATCGGCTTCTGCTAAAACTTCCATAACAACTTTGTCAGTTTCGATGTCAACGATCAGCTCATCGCGCTTAACCGCTTCACCCACTTGTTTGTGCCAGGTAGCAACGGTGCCATCAGCGACCGACTCGGGAAATGCTGGGGCTTTAATTTCAATAGCCATAATAAATGTGTTCCTATAAATTCGGTTGTTACGTAAAAAACCGCACTGAATCTACAGTACGGTTTTTCGCTGATTTAAACGTTAAAGGCTTCTTGCAACAATTGCTCTTGCTGTTCGGCATGCATGGATGCATAACCACAAGCAGGTGAGGCAGAAGCAATGCGTCCTGCATAGCGCACATCCAAAGCTGGCGTGTTAGCCTGTGCTACACGACGCATATGGTGCTGACTTGGGTACCAAGCGCCTTGGTTCATAGGCTCTTCTTGACACCAAATAAGCTGCTGCAGGTTTTTGTATTTAGCCAACTCTTCGCCTAAATCATCTTCAGGGAATGGATACAGCTGCTCAATACGTACAATCGCAGTGTTATCTAAGCCTTCGTTACGACGTTTTTCTAGTAAGTCGTAATAAACCTTACCGCTACACATCACCAAGCGATCAACTTTATCCGCATCCAGCATATCAACTTCACCGATAACGTTTTGGAACGTGCCTTCAGCCAAGTCTTCTAAAGATGAAATAGCCAACTTATGACGCAGCAAAGACTTCGGCGTTAACGCGATCAACGGTTTACGCAGTGGACGAATCGCTTGACGACGCAGCATGTGGTAAACCTGCGCTGGCGTAGTCGGCACACAAACTTGAATGTTGTGCTCAGCACACAATTGCAAGTAGCGCTCTAGACGCGCTGATGAGTGCTCAGGACCTTGACCTTCATAACCATGTGGCAACAACATCGTTAGACCGGATAAACGGCCCCACTTGGTTTCACCACTGGTAATAAATTGGTCAATCACCACTTGTGCACCGTTGGCGAAGTCACCAAACTGGGCTTCCCAAATCACCAGCGCATTTGGCATGGTGCTGGCATAACCGTATTCGAATGCTAAAACTGCCTCCTCGGAAAGGAATGAGTCATACATATCGAAACGTGGCTGATCTTTGTAGAGGTTTTGCAAACCAAGATAGGTTTCGCCATCTTTTTGGTTATGCAGAACCGCATGGCGATGCGAGAACGTACCACGGCCGACATCTTGACCAGTGAAACGAATCGGATAGCCTTCAAATAACAACGTGGCATACGCCGTTGTTTCGGCAAAGCCCCAGTTTATCGGTAAGCCACCAGCAGCCATTTTCTGACGATCTTCAAGAATCTTAGCGACTTGACGCTGTACCACAAAGCCATCAGGCGTTTCTTGCAGTTTCAGCGCGAGCTCTTGCAACGTTTTCAAATCAAAACGAGTATCAAAATGCGGTGTCCACTTGTGATCCAGGTAAGGGCGCCAGTCTACAAATAATTCTTTGTTAGGCTCTTTAACCAAGCTTTGCACAACGTGCAAACCATTATCCAGCGCAGTGCGGTATTCATCACTCAACGCTTGCACCTGTTCAGTGGTTTGTACACCATCGTTAATCAAAGCATCAGCATAGAGCTCACGTGTTGTGCGCTGCTTGCTGACAATTTGATACATTAATGGCTGAGTACCGCTGGGCTCATCGGCTTCGTTATGGCCGCGACGGCGGTAACAAACCAAGTCAATAACCACATCACGTTTAAACTGCATGCGGTAATCAATGGCCAACTGAGTCACGAATAACACAGCTTCTGGATCATCACCATTAACGTGCAAAATAGGCGCTTGAATCATTTTTGCAACGTCAGTTGCATATTCAGTGGAGCGCGTATCTTCAGGCTTACTGGTGGTAAATCCAACTTGGTTGTTGATCACAACACGGATGGTTCCGCCGGTTTTAAAACCACGGGTTTGTGACATTTGGAAGGTTTCCAGTACCACACCCTGTCCTGCAAACGCAGAATCACCATGGATAGTTACCGGAACAACTTTATCACCACTTGGATCGTTACGACGGTCTTGACGCGCGCGCACTGAACCTTCCACAACTGGAGAGACAATCTCAAGATGCGATGGGTTAAAGCTAAGCGCCAAGTGCACTTCGCCACCTGGTGTCATCACGTTGGACGAGAAGCCTTGGTGGTACTTCACGTCACCTGAGGCTAAACCCTCAACGCGCTTACCATCAAATTCGTCAAATAAATCACGGGGATTTTTGCCATAGGTATTCACTAGAACGTTAAGACGTCCACGGTGAGCCATACCCACAACAATTTCTTTAGCACCGTAGGAGCCTGAACGCTGAATAATCTCATCCATTAATGGGATTAAGCTTTCACCACCTTCAAGACCAAAGCGCTTCGTACCTGGGTATTTGGTACCTAAATATTTCTCTAGACCTTCACCGGCAGTTAAACGCTCGAGAATATGTGTACGCACTTCAGGAGAAAAACCTGGTCGACTGCGCACGCTTTCTAAGCGCTGTTGGAACCAGCGACGCTGTTCAGAATCAACAATATGAGTAAATTCAGCGCCAATGGTGCGGCAATAAGTATCTTGTAGCGACTGCTGAATCTCACGTAGTGTTGCTTCTTCTTTGCCGATATTTAAATCGCCAGTACGGAATACACTATCAAGATCGGAATCAGTCAAGCCGTAATGATGTACGGTGAGATCAGGTTGCATGGGTCGCACCCATAACCCGAGCGGATCAAGCTGAGAGGCTTGATGACCACGCATACGGTAGGCTTGGATTAAACGGAGCACCTCAACTTGCTTTTTCTCGTGCTCAGTGCTGATGCTGCCAGCAGATACCGGCTGGGCTCGTCTTTGGTTTTTCGCCAATAAGACAAATTGATCGCGAACTGTAGAGTGCGATACATCGGTACTTACACCACCATTAGCTGGCAGCTTTTGAAAATAAGTACGCCACTCTTCCGATACAGAGTTCGGATCGTGCAGGTAGAGTTCATATAGCTCTTCCACATAGGCAGCATTTCCACCGGAGAGGTGGGCGCTGCTCCACATGCGCTGCATTACGCTTTCTTGCATGCTAAGTCACCCTTGATAAGGGGGACGCTACCGGCATGGAAACTTAATGGCCTTAAGTCACATACAGCGACTTGAATAAAGCCACTCCGATTCCCGCAGATAGTCCGGGCACCAGCCCGGATGCCCCTGCTGGTCGTCAATTACGTTAAAAAATGCTTTGTAAGCAATTTTTCGTTTAAAGCCACATAGATAAAGTACTCACCTATGTGGCTAAAGTTTTTACAACATAAACTGCTGTAAATTAAGTACCGCTCTGCAACAACATCTCACGAATATGACCAATCGCCCGTGTAGGGTTAAGACCTTTCGGACATACGTTAACGCAGTTCATAATATTATGGCAACGGAATACGCTAAACGGATCATCAAGACGCGCTAAACGTTCTTCTGTCTGCGTATCACGTGAGTCTGCCAAGAAGCGATAGGCTTGCAACAATGCTGCTGGGCCTAAGAACTTGTCAGGATTCCACCAGAATGATGGGCAACCTGTTGAGCAGCATGCACATAAGATACACTCATACAAGCCATCTAATTTTTCACGTTCTTCAGGAGACTGCAAACGCTCCATACCTGGTGCAGGCGTGTCGTTTTGCAAATACGGCTGAACTTTTTCGTACTGCTTGTAGAAAATAGCCATATCTACAGCTAAGTCACGAATAATTGGCAAGCCTGGCAATGGTCGTATAACCAACTTTCCGTCTTTGACTACAGTCGATATCGGTGTAATGCAAGCCAAGCCGTTTTTACCAGCGATATTCATGCCATCAGAACCACACACGCCTTCACGGCATGAGCGACGATAAGACAAGCTCTCATCTTGTTCTTTGATCAGAGCTAGAACATCTAAAACCATCATGTCTTTGCCATCAATTTCTACATTGAAGTCCTGCATAAAAGGCGCAGAGTTGACATCTGGATTATAGCGGTAAACGCTAACTTGCAATATTTTAGGCAACGTCATCGTGATAACCCTTAATATTTACGTTCTTGAGGTTTAAAGTGTTCAGCGTCTTTTTCAACAGCTGCTGAAAGCGTGAAGTTAACTGCACGCTTGCCCGCACGTTTTTCCGCAGGGAAATACATGCTATGGCATAACCAATTTTCATCATCACGAGTTTCATAGTCTTCACGAGCATGCGCTCCACGTGACTCAGTACGTGTCTCAGCGGCAATTGCAGTCGCTTCAGCAACTTCAAACATATTTTGTAATTCAAGCGCTTCGATACGTGCAGTATTAAATGCATTGCTCTTATCGCTGATTTTTACGTTCTCAATACGTTCGCGCAGCTGTGCCAGCTCGGCAATACCTTTTTTCATGTATTCGCCAGTACGGAACACACCAAAGTAGTTCTGCATGCAGTTTTGCAATTCTTTACGCAGCGGAGCAACGTCTTCACCGGTTGTACGCTCATTAAGCGCTGACAAACGTGCCAAAGAACGCTCAATATCGCTCTCACTTGCACCACGCGCTTCAACTCCGTCACGCAAGCTTTTCTCAAGATAGATACCCGCCGCACGACCAAATACCACCAAGTCAAGCAGTGAGTTACCACCCAGACGGTTAGCACCGTGTACAGATACAGAACTCACTTCACCTACAGCGAACAAGCCATCAATGATTTTATCATTGCCATTTGCATCTTGAGCAATGGCTTGACCATTAACGTTAGTCGCAATACCACCCATCATGTAGTGACAGGTTGGCACAACAGGAATCGGCGCAACCACTGGGTCAACGTGAGCGAAAGTAATCGACAGTTCACAAATACCCGGTAGACGGCTGTGCAGAACTTCTTCACCAAGGTGATCAAGCTTCAGCAGTACGTGGTCGCCATTCGGGCCACAACCGTTACCAGCAAGGATTTCTTTAACCATCGAGCGCGCAACAACGTCACGTCCAGCAAGGTCTTTAGCGTTGGGCGCATAACGCTCCATGAAACGCTCACCGTGCTTATTGATTAAGTAACCACCTTCACCACGGCAACCTTCAGTCACCAAGGTACCCGCACCAGCAATACCGGTCGGGTGGAACTGCCACATTTCCATATCTTGTACAGGTATGCCAGCACGTAGCGCCATACCCACACCGTCACCGGTATTAATCAGTGCGTTAGTGGTTGAAGCAAAGATACGACCCGCACCGCCAGTTGCTAAAACAACAGCTTTAGAACGGATATGCACCACTTCACCGGTTTCAATGCAGATAGCGATAACACCAACCACTGCACCGTCTTCGTTTTTAACTAAGTCAACCGCATACCATTCGTTTAAGAATGTCGTGCCGTGCTTTAAGTTTGCTTGGTACAGGGTGTGCAACAGCGCATGACCGGTACGGTCAGCTGCGGCACAGGTACGTGCAGCTTGGCCGCCACGACCATAGTCTTTTGACTGGCCGCCGAACGGACGCTGATAAATGCGACCTTTTTCAGTACGCGAAAATGGTAGCCCCATATGCTCAAGCTCATATACAGCTTCAGGGCCTACTGAACACATATACTCGATAGCGTCTTGGTCACCAATATAGTCGGAACCTTTAACGGTATCGTACATATGCCAGCGCCAATCATCATTCGGATCATCTGACGCGATTGCGCAGGTGATACCACCTTGGGCAGATACAGTGTGCGAGCGCGTAGGAAACACTTTGGTTACTACGGCAGTTTTATGTCCACCTTGTGCGAGCTGAAGTGACGCACGCATACCTGCGCCGCCGCCACCAATAATAATGGCATCATAAGAAATGGTACGAATACTGGCCATGAATCAAATTCCCCACAGAATCTGTACGCCCCAGACGAACAGTACGAACATTATAATGCCGCACAGCGCTTGGACTAAAAATCGAACACCTGTCGCCCATTTACCGAGTGTCATGGGCGTTAGATAGTCAGTAGTAACAGCCCAGAGCCCGATCCAAGCGTGTGCGCTTAGTGCAACTAGGCTTAGCATGCTAAAAATGCGCATCCAGCTTTGTGTAAACAGCCCATGCCATTCTGCATAGCCCATACCTGGGTTAGCTATCACATAACCCAGCAGGAATAATGAGTAGACAGCAAGTACTACAGCAGAGACTCGCTGCGCCATCCAGTCATACAGACCGGACCGAGAGAAGTTTGTTACGTTAGTTACCATATCCAGACTCCCATCAATACAATCAGTATGGCTGAAATAATAAAGACTAGATTAGCACCTAACTTTCCGCTTTCCAGCGTCACACCAATATCCAAATCCATAATTAAATGGCGAATACCGGCAGTTAAGTGGTACATCAGTCCAGAGAGAAGAACCCAAACAACGAATTTGGCCAGAGGGCTGGTCAAACACTCTTTTACTTCAGCAAACCCTTGCTCTGAGGCAAGCGATTTGTCGAGTCCATAGAGCAGCACAGCGATACCTACAAACAGGATAACACCTGTAATTCTGTGCAAAATGGAAGAGATTGCGGTATTTGGAAGTTTTATAGTCCTAAGGTCTAGGTTTACAGGTCGTTGGCTATTCACGGCGTATTCACACTTAGAGAGCCCTAAACTGCAGGGCGAGTTGTCGGGAAGGCACTTACAATGAAGTACCCGTCACCATCGGAGTGACGACCGCCAGCTTATTGGCAAAAGCCTCTGCCGGTCAGCAACCGAGTATAGTGCAAAAAAGTCCATAATGACAACGCAAATACATTCGCCTAAATGCGCATTGCCCTGCTTTGACATTTAGCGTAAATATCTGTATCTGAAAATTTAGGACGAGATAATTGTTTTCCACTCATACTTGCACTACCTCGGTAGTACAAATTGACATTGGCTGTTATCTCACTATTATATCGCGGGCCCTGCGTGGGGGCCGTGATGATTCCAAGCATAACTAGGAGGCCACAATGGCTGACAAAAAAGCGCAGTTAATCATCGAGGGCTCAGCCCCCGTAGAGCTGCCAGTATTAAGCGGTACTATTGGACCTGATGTCGTTGACGTTCGTAATCTAATTGCTAGCGATCTATTTACATATGACCCAGGATTTATGTCGACGGCAGCATGCGAATCTAAAATCACTTATATTGATGGTGATAAAGGTATCCTGTTACACCGCGGCTACCCAATTGAGCAACTTGCAGCCAAGTCTGATTACTTAGAGACATGCTACTTATTGCTGCACGGCGAACTACCCACTGCCGCACAGAAACAAGAATTTGTTGACACTATCAGCAAGCACACCATGGTTAACGAGCAACTGAAATCATTCTTAAATGGTTTCCGTCGCGACGCTCACCCAATGGCAATCATGTGCGGTATTGTTGGTGCATTGTCAGCTTTCTATCATGACTCTCTGGACAACAATAATCCAAAGCATCGTGAAATCTCTGCCCATCGCCTGATTGCAAAAATGCCAACCATCGCAGCAATGGCGTACAAGTACTCGATTGGCCAGCCCATCATGTACCCGCGCAACGACCTCTGCTACTCTGAAAACTTCTTGCACATGATGTTTAATACGCCTGCAGAAGCCAAACGCTTCAGCCCTGCGCTTATTAAAGCAATGGATCGTATTTTCATTCTGCATGCTGACCATGAACAAAATGCTTCAACCTCAACAGTACGCCTAGCTGGCTCTACTGGCGCGAACCCTTTCGCATGTATCGCTGCTGGTATTGCAGCTCTATGGGGACCTGCGCACGGTGGCGCTAACGAAGCCGTTCTGACCATGCTGGATGAAATTGGCGATGCATCAAACATTGAGAAGTTTATTGCTAAAGCGAAAGACAAAGATGACCCATTCAAACTGATGGGCTTTGGTCACCGCGTTTACAAAAACTTCGATCCGCGCGCACAAGTTATGAAACAAACCTGCGACGAAGTGCTTGCCGAACTAGGCATCAACGATCCTATGCTTGACTTGGCGATGAAGCTTGAAGAGTACGCATTGAACGATCCTTACTTCAAAGAACGCAACCTCTATCCAAACGTCGATTTTTACTCAGGCATCATCCTGAAAGCAATCGGCATTCCGACTAGTATGTTTACTGTGATTTTCGCTATGTCACGTACTGTCGGCTGGATTTCACATTGGACCGAAATGCTTGCGAGCCCTTACAAAATCGCTCGTCCACGTCAACTGTATACCGGCTATGAAAAGCGCGACTACGCACCACTAGACAAGCGTTAATGCTTATTTAGTTGCAAAAAAGGCTGCCCAGAAATGAGCAGCCTTTTTTTATACCACTAATACAGTCTTAGCCCTTTAGCTTACGTCTGCAGTAGCACCCTCCAGCCAACCAATCAGCTGAATAGCCTCTGCCTGAGAGCTACCGCAAACACTAACTTCTGCTTGAAACACACCACAGAATACTGGGCGCTCTGGCAAGCCAAACAACCTGCACAAATTATCATCACTCAGATTCAAACAACGCTCACCAGCTTTTTTACCTTGCGGCATATTCGGCATCGGCGTATGGATAGAAGGTGCAATACAACAAGCACCACAACCTGTTCTGCACTCCACTAGAGCACCTCACACATAGACACTCGACCGCTGATACTCATACCAACCTCAATCACTGTTTTGTTTTTAATCGAGCAATTAAGCTGGAGGTATCCCAACGCTCACCACCCATTGTTTCAACCTCAGCATAAAACTGATCAACCAGCGCAGTGACTGGCAATGATGCACCATTGCGTCGCGCCTCATCAAAAACAATAGAAAAATCTTTACGCATCCACTCTACTGCAAAGCCAAAATCAAACTCTCCAGCTAGCATCGTTTGGTAACGGTTTTCTAACTGCCAAGACTGCGCTGCACCTTTGCTGATCACCTGCATCGCCGCCTCAGCATCTAAACCCGCGCTTTGCGCAAAATGTAGCGCTTCAGCGAGTCCCTGCAAAAGACCACCGATACAAATCTGATTTACCATCTTGGTCAACTGACCGCTACCAACCTCACCCATTAAGCGCTGCATGCGTGCATAACACTGCAAAATGGGTTCGGCTCGTTCATACACGACCTGTTCTCCCCCCACCATAATCGTCAAAACACCATTTTGCGCTCCTAGCTGCCCACCCGAGACTGGTGCATCTAAAAACGCGAAGCCGCGCTGCTGCGCCTCTCCAGCTAACTGCCTAGCGACCTGCGCCGATGCTGTCGTATGATCAACAAACACGCTACCCGCTGTCATCGACACGAAGGCACCGTCACGGCCCAATGTTACGCTACGTAAGTCATCATCATTGCCCACACAGCACATAACAAACTCTGCATTCAGTGCTGCTTGCGCAGGCGTTTGCGCGATATTTCCCGAGTGTTCTTTGACCCACTGTTGAGCAGTGACCTGTGTGCGATTATACACAGTGACCTCATGCCCTTTACTCGCTAAATGCCCCGCCATGGGGTAGCCCATCGCGCCCAAACCAATAAACGCAATGCGCGCCATATTTCACCTCTACTGTTACTATCTATTAATTTCTGTCAGAGCCATAAAGCCGTCAGCTGGATCACGACAGCCAAGCACCCTATCGACAAAACAGTGACGCCACCTCAGCGTACCGTTATGCTATAAATCTTTAAATTCAAGAGTCCTAGCAATGCTTAACATTAACGAATATTTCAACGGTGCAGTAAAATCAATCAGTTTTACCAGCAGCACATCGCCTGCAAGTGTCGGCGTGATAACGCTCGGCGAATATAGCTTTGCAACCTCAAGCGCAGAAACCATGCATATTATCAGCGGTAGTGCTGAGGTAAAACCAGCCAATGCAAAGTCTTGGATCAGCTTCAATGCTGGAGAACACTTCAAAGTAGCGGCTAACAGTAGCTTTTTAATTCGAGTCAAAGGCGATACAGCTTACCTTTGTGAGTACTGTTAATACATCAACTCTAATCGCCTCCTTATACTCGTCCCAGTATGGATTTAGTTTTGCTTTGGAATAGAAATGAATTTATCAAGCATTGATCTTAATTTATTTATTGTCTTTGATGCCATCTATACCGAAGGCAATCTGACTCGTGCCGGGCAAATTATGGGCATCACACAGCCTGCCGCCTCCAATGCATTATCGCGTCTTAGAGTCACCTTTAATGACCCGCTATTTATTCGCACAGCTCAAGGTATGATGCCCACACCGCTTGCGCAAAACATCATTAGCCCTGTTCGCAGCGCTCTTCAATTGCTACGCGGATCTGTTCACGACAGCCGTGTTTTTGACCCCAGTCAAGCGAACAAAACCTTTCGCTTAAGCATGACCGACTTAATTGAAGAAATACTATTGCCCGCTACTTTTCAGCGCTTAAGCACGCAAGCCCCAAATATACATATTGAGAGCCTACTTGCACGCCGGCGCGATACCGCCAAAGAATTGGCTGCAGGGCATTTAGACTTTGCCATTGATATCCCCTTAAGTAACGATCCACAACTGTGCCATACAAAATTACTGGAAGACCGCTATGTCTGCGCCATGCGTCAAGGGCACCCTTTAGCTGCACACAAGAGCATCACTCTCCAGCACTATTTAAATGCACAGCATATCCATATTTCTTCACGCCGTAGTGGCTTAGGCCCGATCGACCTTGCCTTAGGAAAAATGGGCTATCAGCGCAATATAGTGCTGCGCTCTCAGCATTACTTAATGGCGCATACAGTTTTACAAAATACTGACTTGACCATTACCGCACCTGCACGTTTTGCTGCACGTCACGGACTGCATAGCATTGAATTGCCTATCGCGGGTATAGCACCCATTGAAAGCCATCTTTTTTGGCACAGCAGTGCCGATCAAGACCCAGCTAACCGCTGGATGCGTGAGCAATTACTGCAAGTTGCGCAGCAAATTAGTAAAACTTAAGCGCGCTGACGCAGCTACATTGTTATAGCAGCACCACCCTCTGTAAAAACTCTACAATACGTTGCGCGCTGTACGCCATGTACTGCTCATGGGTAAAGCCACTGCGCTTAAGCGGTTTAAGATCATGATCCGCACAAGCCAACCACTCCAACTCAATCGCTGGCGACAATGGGTACTGCTGTACAACCAGTTTAGCACCCAATGCATCACGCTCACCCTGCACAATCAGGGTTGCCGTGCGCAAATCTGTCAAATGTTCAATACGCGGACGATCAACTTTCCCAGCAGGATAAAACGGATAACCAAGACACAGCAACGCATCAACTTGTAATTCGTCCGCGAGCATGCTGGCCATTCGCCCCCCCATTGACTTACCAGCAATAACCACAGGTCCTGCGACTTTAGCGCGCACCTGCGCATAAACACTACGCCACGTTTCTAACAATACAGCCGCTTGATTGGGTGGCCGTCGCACACCATCCAGCCTGCGTTGCGCCATATAGGGAAACTCAAAACGCACGATACTAACCCCTAAAGTCTGTAAACGCTGAGTCATATCCTGCATAAACGCACTGTCCATTGGCGCACCAGCGCCATGCGCGAAAATCAACGTACACCAAGAATCTGCAGCACTATCCAATAAGAAAGACATCACACCCTCATTAATATACTTATTTATAAACTCTTTGGCCGTTGACCCTTATCAATACGGACATTAAGAGCTTTAGCCATTCTTGCACCTGACAACAGCCGTCTTAACGTCCATAAGCACGGCTGCTTATCTGCCCAAAAACAGAATGGAAACCTTCAAATATGAACACGACAACGAGTTCCGCCTACAACTACAAGGTGGTTCGCCAGTTTGCCATCATGACGGTGGTATGGGGCATTGTCGGGATGGCTGTCGGCATCCTGATTGCTGCTCAACTGGTTTGGCCCATACTAAACTTCGACCTCCCTTGGACCTCTTATGGTC
>Ga0265293_10006760_pt1 | contig 18062 bp, 17 predicted proteins | sample Munlanlewell138R_FD_192505 | JGI IMG/M metagenome (GOLD analysis project Ga0265293, IMG submission 192505) | Leachate microbial communities from a municipal landfill in Southern Ontario, Canada - Leachate well 138R | ecosystem: Engineered > Solid waste > Landfill > Unclassified | place: Canada...
TTCTCCGAATTTTCTCAGCATATTTCCTACAAGATACGATTCATCTTGGCTCCCATAATATTCATAGTAGTAGGGCTCAATATCCTTTACAAAGGGCCTAAAGATATAAACATTTTGAATAATTTTAGGGGAAATATGTGTATATAATTCAACCTTGCTTACGTTTTTTACCCAATAGGGACCCATTTCATCGGGAATTACAACTCTCACAGGTTTTTCTTCTTTCGGGATTTCTTCATCATTCACTATATTAGCAAGTATTATATCTCTGTTTTCTATTATATCTTTGCTTATCATTGAATAGTAGTTGTCCCTGCCTGTTATGCCTAATGCTTCATAAGCATTTATATCAATGTCGTGTTTTTTTAATATATCAAATAAGAGCACTCCGGTGGCTTTTATGTTTTCCCTTACACCATTGGTCTTCGCTAATATTGTTTCTGTGGATACTTTATCAAACTTTTCTACATCATCTATATATATCCTGACGGAATTATCATCAGGCCATACTATTTCAAAACTGTTTTCATCTTTATGCCACATTTCTTGGGAAATAAAATTATCTACCGGATCTTTAGTATTATTGGCCACAAGGTAATTCCATGCTCCTAAAGCGGAGTTGACATTATTTATCGCAACTTGGCTGGAAAGACTGGCTCCTGTTACTTGTACTATATCGTTGGGTTTCTCGGGATCCAAAACTACCTTATTAAAGTATTCCGATAACCCTTTATCTTTAAATCTATCGGTAAACCAGGGCTCCTCGATAGGTCCCGCATAAAGTGGTGTATCGCCTTGCACAAGTACTCGGACCCCTGCTACTTTTTCTTCTTTACTATTTATTACTATAAGCATTCTAATAAGGCCTTCATATCCCGTGGATGTTGCAATAAAAGCCGAAGGCTTATTGTCAATGCTGTAGACTTTTTCTATTGCAGGGAAGTTTTCTTTAATAATAGGGTTATCCAATGCACCGTCTATAGCCTTTATATTACCTGCTTCAGGCATTATTTCCTTTATCATTGCCTTTTCCTGCCTGGTATCATTCATATACCATAGGGCTCCGGACACACCAAGGGCAATTATTAGGAGTAAAACTATATAAAGCTTTTTTAATTTCATAAATCTGTACCTCTAATCAACTATTATTTTGGCAATATTACTAACCCATTGAGGTTTGTTCATATCATCAACTTCTTTTTGGCCTATTACAAGACGAAAAGGTGCGCCTTTTTTTATGTCATAGTCTTTGCCGTTTTCGTGCCAAGCAATAATAACAGGAAATTGCTTATCCGGATTATCCTGATCAATAAAATCTTCTTTAAGTGCCAATTCTACTGTAAGTTCTTGAGTATAGCCGTCAGTTGCAACAAATTTTACACTTTTCGCATTGGATTTAATTATTGCTTTATCCAAAAGAGCTTTCATTTTAATTCCTTTAAAATGAAAGTGTTCTCTGGTTCCATAGCTGTTTAATGAATAAAAATCATCTTCAAAATGAGAATCCTTCAAGGCTTTTAATTCATCCAAAGTAAAGGATACTTCATTTTCAATTCCTGAGCCCTCAATTTTTAATACAAATTCATCTTTTGCTTTAGGTACTTCCTGTTCTTTTGGCTCATTTTGATTTGAATCTGTTGGTGATATCGGTGTTTTTGTTTCAGTTTTATCTGTTTCCTGTGATTCAAATTCCGAATCGGGTGTTTCATCAAGTTCTTCTTTTTCAAGTTCTTCTTCAATTATTTCACTTTGGATTTCCGTTTCCGTCTCTTCAATGTCAGGTGCAGTTGTTGTCTTGGGTTGGCATCCGGAAATTAAGCTTATACATAAAACAATACTCAGAGTGATCAACGAGATTTTTTTTATTTTCATATACTCTACCTCCGTTGGAAGAGTGTATCTCCCTATGCCGCATGTTAACATAGGGAGTACAGATTCTTCCTCTAGTTGCTACATTTGTTCCAACAAGACCTTTATTATTTTAGCTGCTTCAGCTCTTGTGGCATATCCTTGAGGGTCAAAGCTGCCATCGGGTTTTCCGTCTATTATTCCTGCTCTTTGAACTATCCCTATGGCTTTCTCTGCCCAACCGCTTATTTTTGAAGCGTCAGTGAATTCTATAGGTTCCTTTACTCTTGGCAATTTGATCTCCATAGCATCTGCAAAGCTTAGGAGCATAGCAGCCATTTCTTCTCTTGTAATATTGTCAGTTGGTCGGAAATTGCCGTCTTGGCTGCCGGCATCAATGCCCTTTGCTCCGGCCCAATTTACATGCTCTGCATACCATTTACCTTTTTCTACATCTTTAAAAACTTCGGTTTCAGCACTTGCAACATCAATATCCTTTTTAGTTCGCATAATAAAAGTGATGAATTCCGCTCTTGTCAGAGTTTTATTCGGGCTGTAAGTTGTTTCACTTGTCCCGGTAGTTATATCTTTTTCGTATAGGTATTCTATATAGCTTTGTGCCCAATGACCGACTATATCGTTAAAGATTGCATCGGAATCCGGCGGAATGGTACCGCCGGTACCTTCTGCAACAATCTTAACCACGTTTTTCAAACAAGCCCCCTGGTTTTGGTGAGTTATCAATCTCAAAGGTCCGCCATCATTGCCGCTGGTGTAACCGTCGCTGTTTGTATCGGCTACCAAAGGAACTCCGTTCCCGGCATAAGATAATAGTATTATCTTTCTGTCCAACCCATCGGCTATTCCTTTTTCCAAGCCATCCATACCGAATATTGACAGAAGATCCTTGGAGAAGCCGTCAGAGGCTACAACTTTTACTGAAGTCAGGTCAACACCGATTTTTAAGCCTGACTTTTGGGCTATAAGTTTCCAAACATCCAGACCTTCGTGTTGGTGTTCTCCGATATAGAAGTAACTGTCTCTTAAAATTATATCATCCATAGCCTCAAGTTCACGAAGACTGAATTTCACCGGTTTGGCTAATGCCGTACCTTCTACCTCGAGAAAAGTATTATCAAGGTATTGGGCATATGTTGGGCTCATATCATGCTTCCAGCTTACTTTAGATGAAGCATTTACAGTTATTTTTGTAACTTCTCTTAATGTGCTTTGGGCATTTGCATCATCGCCAGATTTTTGTCCTACTATTAAATATAAAGGTCCGCCATAATTTTCATAATCTGCATCATAGCCATCAGAATCCTTTATGGGGACTAAGGGTTTACCATCTTCAATGTTTTTGTTGCTTACATTGCTTGAACCGTATGCCAATATCATTTTTAAATCGGATTTTTTAGCTGCTGAGTTAATATAATCATTTTTCATTACATCGGACAATGTATAAGTTAAAGCTTTGCCGTCCGATGAAGTGAAAACAACTTCACTTGCGTTGGATTGAAGCCCTACATCTTCTGATTTTAAGAAACTGTATAGGTCAATCCCTCTATAACGGATTTGAGACTCTTCTGTGGTTTTCTTAATATTATAATCTGCTGTTATAACCAAGTTTTGTTTCCCTTCGATATCAGAAACTTTGAATGTCCTAGGAGCGCTTAGTTTAGTGCCGGGACCTTCAACGATTAATTCATAATCGGCAAGTTCTTGATAGGGATCTTTTATATGAGCATATTTATCCGGTTGGAGGTTTATGATGATAGAAGTTACATTGCTTAAAGTCTTGGATTCCGGCATTAATATCATTAAAGGGCCGCCATCATTTTTGACATTTGTTTTTTCCTCGAGTCCGTCAGTATATGTGCTTACATATCCATCGGCATCTTTATCCGCCACCATAGGGGCACCGTTTTTAGCAAAAGCAAGCACGGATTTACCCTTTGATGTAAAGATTTCATCCAAGGATGCTTTTAATTCCGAGTCCTTATTTGAAAATGCTATTGTACCTTTATTTCCGGGCAGGGCAACCTTCTCTTTCAAGAAATATTCTAAATTAACGCCTTCATATAGGTCTTCATAGATATTATCACCTTTTTTTACACCATAAACAGTTTTAACTTTTGCCTTTTCTTTCTCTGTGTTTTTAACATCTGCACCATAGATTAGATTTTCAATATCCGCTACAGTGAAATCTTGTTTTTTAAGGGTGCTTCCATCCATACCTATAACTGTAACAGCAACTTTATTTGAAGCCAAAGCATTATAAGCTTTATTTGGGTTTCCACCATGGGTACTATAGTTAATCTCTTTACCAACAATTATTTTATCAAGGAGCTTGGCCTGTCTGGACCCGTTAGCGTGATAATATTCAGTTTTACCTGAGATAATACGCAAAGGACCTCCGTCATTGCCAAGTCCGCTCTTATAGCCCTCTAAAGTATTTTTGATTACATAAGGATATCCGTTGACGCCATAGGCTACAAGCACAGGGAATCCTATTTCCCTTAAATCATCCGCATCCTTGGAAATATATTTGCCATCGTTAAGATCCAGAGGATTTTTTTCATAATATTTAAAAGCATTGGGGTTAGATATCTGTGCCAGGGTAAATTTATCAAAATCTTTATAACCGTCGGTAGCAGTAAATTCAACTAAGGTCTGGGAGTCCTTGCCTACTGCCATGGACTGGGGAATACCGGCTTTTTTTAATAAATCCCAAAGCTTGACTCCTTCGTATTCATTTACATACCAGTAATTGGAATTGGACAGATTGTATTCAGCTCTATATCCCATTCCATCTGATGCGGGTTTACCATCTTTATATTTAACCAAATCTTCTATTTGCTTTACCGTATAATTAACTTCTTTGCCTAATTTATCACCTGTAATAGTTATGATGTATTCTGAATTTTCCGGTGTATTATAAGGTGCTTTATCATGCTTATATCCGGGGGTGGTTTTTTCCGCCACATAGATATAGGCCATATTCCCGAATTTAATATAATCCGGATTAGGGTCCTTTTCAAACACTGCTTTATCATAAACCAGCTTTATACAACCGTCATCGTTACCCAGTTCATCTACTTTGCCGGGTTCGCCATCATATACAAAAGGCACTGATTTTGAACCGTCTGTACTGCCGGTTCCGTAGGCTACGATTATGGGCTTTTTAGCTGCTTCGGCTTGTTTGATTTCATCTAAAGTAAACTCGGCAATAGTCTGTCTGACACGATTTTTTAAAATAACTTTATAAGCTGAGTTGATAAGCTTGATACCCGTCTCGCCGGATGTCATATTTCTTAGCAAGTAATCAAGTCTGATTCCTTCGTATTTTAACGTTGTTTCCTTTCCATCTCTTATATCAGTATAATCACCGCGATATGCACCGGGGTTTTCATTTTCCGCCTCTCTTATGGAAAGAGGAATACTTGCTTCCAATCCGGGACCTTCAAAGGTCAAGGTTGCACCTGTGATAGCGTCTACATCGTAGGGTTCTTTGCCTTTTAAGCCACCGTTTGTAATATGTTTAAATGGGCTGGTGGAATAATCCACACCGCTTACGGGCGAAACTTTTATTTCATTGATAAGTTTAAGCAAAGATCCATTTTGATTATATATCCTGAAATACCCTTCAATAGAATCGTCACCTTTTGCAGTATCAAGTATAGGTTTTGTATCCTTCTCGTTTGTGCCTGTTTCATAAGCAAGTATGTATTGGCTTCTTGAATTTTTGATATCTTTTATTGTTACAGGGTCATTGGGATATCCGTCAGCAGATATAAATTCAATTTTATCATTATCGTTATACCCTTTTAATAACTCTATAAGGGGAACTCCAAGGCAATAATCTGTTTCTTCACCGACTTTTTTTGCATAAGTCCAGTTACCGCTTACTCTTGGCATTAGTAGGATTTCAGCTTTTGTATAGGCTTTACCTCCAACTGTCAATACTGTCGGAAGTTCGTCTCCTACAACAATTTTTTGTATAGTTTTATTGAAGAGGGGATTGCTAATTTCATCTACATGTTGCTGGCCGAGCATTAGGAGCGGTGCATCTTCATCGGTAAGCTTTTCCAAATCCTTGGGCACTACATCCGGTTTTCCTCTGTCTCCGGCTCTTTCAAAAGCTATTATAGTATCAACTGCTGTTTTACCTGAGTTGTCGCTACCGGCTATTTTAGGGAAATAATAGCGTTCTACTCCAAATCCCGGGGTAATAAGCTTCTTTGAAGTGGTAGAATCACCTTTATGGTCGGGGTCAAAGGTCACCGCATAACCGTCTCTTGCCAGAAATCCGATTTTATAAGAATTATACTTGTCCGCTTTAAAATCAGATTTTTCAAACAGGTCTTTTGCCCTGACTCCTTTACCCAGATAAATACTTTTGGTGGGAGTCGTATTAATAGTAGAATAGAGATTCGTTGCTTGGGACATTGCTATTAACTCATCTTTTGTGTAGGATTTTTCATTTGCATGGCCTATGCCTTGACCGGTAACGACTAGAATTGGTTGCTCTGCTTTGGGTGCCCATGAATCGGCATAGACAATACTAAGTGATGAAAAAATCATTGCAAATGCCATTAATAATGCCAGTCCCTTTTTCAGTGTTGGTTTTATACTTGGATTGCTCAAAACATTTCCTCCTATCTTTTATTAAATTATAATTTTGTGAATGGCTAAAATAAAAAACTTCTTTTTATTGCAAAAAGAAGTTTTAAGTCATATTGCTACTCCTTTTCGCAATGGAAGGTATTGCAGTTTCCTGCGATACCCTGTCGTTTTATTTGTCATGCAAACAATGGATTAATTTGTTTAGACAAATAAAATCGGAGTATGTATTATAAAGTTTTACCAACCTAATATTTATTATAATGTTTAGGCAAGGTCATTGCAAGATGTTTTGATTACATCCGGTCCATCTTTTCCGGTTTAAATGCGGCTAATAAACCCATATCGGAGCGTTCCCGACTATAGCATTCGACTGTAATATCAGAGTTAGCAATCATATGGATTATCATGCTGCGGCTGCTTACCGCCGCACTTCGAATTCCCTTTTTAGCACCGATGGAGTTTTCCGGCAGACTATCAAAGAATCCTGACAGAGGATAATTTGTTCTTTTTTGTTTAGGTATGCTGCGGCTGAAAACCGGGGGGAATTCCGTTTCGTAAAAAGGTTTGCCCGTATGCAGAGCCAGATATAAATCCATGCCTCGATATGAATACCATTCATCCATGTTTTTGCAGAGCTTGAAACCTTGGGGAATATCATTAATATTATACCCTTCAATAATCGCTAAAAGTACTTTCTTGCCGTCATCTAATGAATTTTCCATAATATCTCTAACATCTCTTATGTGCTTTGGCATGCCGATATCCGAATAGACAGGTATGTTGTCGGTATATACATCTGCCATAAAAATTTCGCCTTCATAACTTTTTATTCCCTTAAAAGCATAACCTTCTTTAGCAATAACAATATAGTCTGGTAAGTTATATATAAAATTGGGATGCAAATCTGGGTGAGAAGCAAGTATATCATTTTTATCCATGACATGCTTTATATGAGGGTGAGAAAGCAGTATGCTTTTATCATTTTCATCGGATTGAGAGATACCGGCTACCGAGGCGCCCCATACCCATGATTCTAAAAGCCCCTCAGTCTCCGGTTGAGTAATTTTTTCTATAAGAGGAACATATCCGCCGGTCATAATAATTATAGGTTCAAAATTATTCTTTTTAGAGAAATTGAATATGTCATCTAATATTCTTTTTTGCCTTTCTTGGCTTTCTATGGGGTTATATGGCATATAGGTTTCGATGTAAAGAGGTTGTGTATAGGATATATGCATCCAATCGGGGTCATGTAGGTCAACTACTTTTTGTGCAGCTTCTTTCACCCAGTCTATGGAGTCATCATTGGCATCGCCGGGGTAAGGGTGGTCGCTAAGTATCTTTCTGATAATACCATAATCGTTTTCCTTGGTATCAATTTGCTGTCCTGAAGACAATTTGATTACACTTTGCCAGCCTTTTATATCAACAATACCTAACATTATTTTTACCTCCTTTATTCTTCTTTAACAATCGCTTGGCTATTGCCCGTCAGTCTTGACTTCTTTCTTCTAATCTTAGCCCTTTCTCTACTATGAAGTAAAAACTTTCCCATTTCCTTTAACTTTGACTCGGAGTAGTTCTCGTAGCTTGTCAGAAACTGTCGCATTATCAAATGTTTTTTTCTTGTAAAGGAAGGGGTATTGGTAAGGATATAAAAGCAGATATCGGCTAAATCATTTCGAGGGTCTCCATAACCCATTTCCTCAAAGTCCAAACCATAAACCATATCATTAACATAAATAAAATTTCGCAGATTAGCATCAGACTTTAAAAGACTATTTCCTTTAAAAGTGATTTTATGAAGACGGGACATCCATAGTGCAAACCTGTCAATCCAGTTGCCAAGGCTTTGTTTCTCAACTAATTCATCTATAAGTTTGCCCTGAAGATATTCCAGAAATAAACTGTCATGGGTTTTCATAATTATTTTTGGTACAGGTATAGAATGGTCTTCCATCATTTTAATATTTTCATATTCTTGTTTCAATCTGTGGATATTTTCTTTATTGTACTTTTTCATTATCATGTATTGAGATTTGATTTTATCTCCATCACTGATGTCTTCTTCCATAAATATAGCGATTTCATCGTTTATTAAATTGTTTGCCTTTACAATATAAACACTGTTTCTTTTGCTTTTAAGTTTTTTTATATAATTCAAATTCATTTAATTCACTTCCACAATTCAGCGTTTTTCTCTACTAAATCAGTAAGCTTTTCTATATTTGTTAATGAATTTATCGCAGGCAGATTTTTATAGCCTTTTATTTCAGCACTTATAATACCACTTATGGCGAATACATCTTTATTTATACGAAGCTCTATATCTTCAATAGATGTGGAACACAGGATTCTAGGCATGGAGTAATCTGAAGTCCCTTCAAATATTACGTAATCCTGGTCATAAAAATTCAAAATTTCCGGGATATTTAATCTCCTTTGAAAAAGGATATCCGTTTCATAAAGCCCTCTTGCAGTTACAAGCTCAGCACCGGCTTTTTTATGCCTATCGGTATTTGTTCCTTCCGTATCTATTGCAAATCCTTCAAAATGAATGTCTTTTACAGAACCGACTGTATAGCCCCGTCTTATAAGCTCTTTTATTAGGTTTTCTATTGTGGTTGTTTTTCCGGACTTGGAATATCCGTAAACTGAAAAAAACTTCATTATATATTCCTCTTTTCTAATCGTTTTTATGTAATTATAAATGATTTTGCTCTTCTACACCGTCATTCTGAGAAGCCTGCGACGAAGAATCTTTCTCCCGAAGGACTACCTTGGTATTGTAGGGGCTACCTGAGGTCGCCCGTGATAATGTCTCAAAAATGTCATTCTGAGAAGCCTGCGACAAAGAATCTTTCCCCCGAAGGACTACCTTGGTATTGTAGGGGCAACCTGAGGTCGCCCGTGATAATGTCTCGAAAATGTTATTCTGAGAAGTCTGCGACGAAGAATCTTTCCACCGAAGGACTACCTTGGTATTGTAGGGGCAACCTGAGGTCGCCCGTGATAATGTCTCGAAAATGTCATTCTGAGAAGTCTGCGACGAAGAATCTTTCCCCCGAAGGACTACCTTGGTATTGTAGGGGCTACCTGAGGTCGCCCCCGAAAGCCAGACTCCATCAAAAAAATACTCTATTAATAAAAAATATCGCAACTATAAACACTGCCGTTAAAACAATATTTATATAATCCAATCCTTTCATCTTCAGCCTGGCATAAGCTGTTCTATCAGTATATGCTCTAAAACCCCTGCATTCCATTGCCGCAGATATATATTTAGCCCTTCTGAGAGAATTTATAACAGAAGGTGTAAGCACATAGGTGTATAAAGACAATTTTTGTCTCAAAGGTACCTTTTTCAGATCTGCTCCCGCTAATTGTATGGCGGTAGTTGAATCAGTAAATTCATCTTTAAACATAGGGAGAAACTTCATTGCAATTAGTACCATATATGCGATTTCATAAGGTAGCTTCATTGCTATAAGTCCATAAATAATATTTAAAATGCCGGATGATGCAATAATAACAGCAGAAAGAATAATTATAGACATTCTGATTATGATTGAAATACCTATTATCAGCCCTTCAGTAGTTAGAATTTTAAATCCTGCTAAGTAAATTAGTCCGTTACCTCCCTTTATGAAAATACTTTGAATAAATATAAGGGATATGAAGACATATAAAAATCTTCTGAGTTTCTTTATTGTATTAACAATGGGAAGACGCATTACCAAACAATAAACTAAAGTTAGCAGCAATAATAGAAGAAGCCCGTAAATATTCCTAATCACTATCGCGGCGGTGGAAATCAGTGCAACAATTATAATTCGCGTTCTTGGATCTAAATATATCATAGAGGCTCAACTCCCTTATCTTTGAAACTTAGGAGTTTATCAACATTGTTTAATAAAAACTTATTGTCATGGCTTATTATCATATAGCCTTTGTCTTCTTTTGTTAAAGTCCGGAGGCATAGCTCCAATTTTTTTAAATGGGCTATGTCAAGACCGGTGCTTGGCTCGTCAAGTATTACAAAAATAACATCCCTTGATAGTACCGAAGCAATAGCCAGCCTTTGTTTTTGGCCAAAGCTTAGATTAAAAGGAAGTTCATCTTTATAATTTGTCAAACCGAATAATTCCAAATAATAATCTGCCTTATCATTGACTTCCTTACCGCCAAAAATCATTTGCTCCCAGACAGTAGGAGCAAATAATTGCTTTTCCGGATTTTGAAAAATAAAACCTACTTTTCTGCCGATAGAGCTTAAACTCATACTTTTAATATTCTCATCTTCAAGGTAAATTTCTCCCTTTTGAGGTTTCATAATTCCCAACATCAGTTTAGCTAATGTTGTTTTGCCGCAGCCATTTGGCCCAATCAAACCTATTCTTTGGTTTTTATCAAAGGAGAGATTCATATTTTCAAAAATCATATCAGATTTGGGATAGGAAAAAGTCAGAGATTTTATTGTATATAAACTCATTATCCTGTCCCCCTTTTAGCAAATCTTCAATTTTTCCTTCTTTCATAAGATAAATATAATCCGCCATCATTAAATTATCTAAATCGTGGTCTATAAATATTATGGTTTTCCCCAATTGTTGCAGTGTTTTCATAGTATTAACTACTAATTGTTTATTTTCCATATCAAGATTTGCCATTACTTCATCTAAAATTATAATGTCCGGATTCAAGCTTAATATTGAGGCTATTGCAATCAAGCGTTTTTCCCCACCTGATAAAAAAGAAGAGTTTCTGTATCTTAAATGTTCTATATTCAGCTTTTTTAATGTGGAATCTATTATATTGTCGATTTCTTCATAAGGCAGGCAGTAGTTTTCAGGTGCAAAGGCTATTTCCGATTCTACAGAAGGCAAAAATAACTGATTGTCTACTTCTTGAAAAACCAAGCCAATTTCTTTAGAAATACTGGAAAGAGGCAGGTTTTTAATATTTTTATTTTTTAATAAAATATTACCCTCCACTAAACCCGGTAAGCTTTTTGGAATGGCACCGCACAAAATAAAAGCCAAAGTGCTTTTGCCGCAGCCACTTAAACCGGCAATAGCCGTTATTGAATTTTCCTCAATATCCATATTGATAGAATCAAGTATGACAGGACTATTTTTATTATATCTAAATCTAAGATTTTTGATTTCTAGTATTGTTTTCATTCTAAACGTACCTCTATCACGTACTTGCACCATCTTTGGGCAAACATATCGGCGGTGGCTATCATTTGAAAAGGGCCGCTGCCACCTTTTTTCATAGTTCCCAAAGGTTTACCGTCTTTTTCAAAAGCTAAATATACATTCTTTCTTGCGAGTATCTCATCAACGCCAAGGGCTATAACATAACCGTCCAACCCGGTAATGATGACCTTTGTATATGAGGAAATAGTATCGTCATCTATAGTTGCTTCATTAAGTACATTTTTTAGCAAAACACCCTTATATTTGCGTGGGGTAGGTCCTGTGGTTGAAGTGTCTTCCGTTGCACGGAAGTCTTTGCTTCCAAGGGAAGTAATTTCATCAAAGGTAAGCTGCACAGACTTTTCCCCTGCAATAAAAGTTATGGTTCCTTCATCATCTAATCTAGGGCTTATATTCTTCATATTTATATAGCCTAATACTGATATGGATAGAGCTAATAAAGCAATTATTATGATAAGTTTTTTATTTTTCATATTCTCACTCCCGATTAGAGATTTATTAATTCTTTATAATATCAGTTTTCTCCAACTGTTTCATAATTTTATAAGCCAAGAGACCTCCCAATCCCCCTGATAGTGCCGCAACGCTAAGAGTTAGCAGCATAGGAATCAGTGGGAGCCTAAAAAATACGAGGGAAGATAAAAAAGTACCGGTAATATTGGCTGTAAGACCCAATGTAAAGAAGCCAATGGGTGTAAATTTTTTATTTCTAAGCATTATTGCTATAATATCGGTCATTATCCCCGGCATGGAATAGGTAATTAAACTAATTGCACCGTGGGTACCATATACCCCTGTTATCATTATTAAAAGAGCTTGTACAAGTCCTATCAAGGTGGAAGTACCTTTCTTTTTTGTGATACCGAGTCCTAATACTATCCATAGCATATAAAATCCCCCGGCTGCAGCACCACCGGGGATATAAAGGGGTCCGGTGATGATATGCACCAGAGGTACGATTATAGGCTTTATTGCAATACCCAAAGCAGATGTCAATGCGATTATCACCAAATCAAACATGGAAAATCTATTTAAAAACTTTTTCATATTCCACCTCACACTTATACCACCCTGTCATTTTTAGCGACAGCTAAGAATCTTTCTCCCCAAGGAATTCCTCGGCACCGTAGGGGCGACCTGTGGTCGCCTTTATAACAGGTATAAAAATATCCTCTGCACAGAAGATTCCATGATGTCCGCCGGAGCCTTCGTCATGCATTCCATGATCCGACGTTATTATTATATCACCTTTGTAGTTTTTAACAATATCAGCGGTATATCCATCCAAAACACTCAGCTGATTTAAAGCTATATCGGAATTAGGTCCATGTAAATGTGCCATATCATCATAAGAATGAAAGTGTACTAATAAAAGATCAGGAGGGTTTTTCATCTCTTCCAAAGCGCATCTATATATTTCGTCATCAATATAACCATCATTGTTTTCATCAATATTTAAAATAGTTTCAAAATCACCGATTAGTATTCGCATATCACCCTCAATAAGCTTAGATGTTTTGCCCATCTGAGCTGCTATTTCAAAAATCGTAGGCACAGGCATAGGTTTCTTATCTCTATTATGTATGCCGGTGTGCTTGGGAGTTACGCCCGTCACCATAGAAGCAAATGTAACATCCGTTATCGGAGGAAATGTAGTTATCGCATTGACTCCTTTATTTAAAGAAGATAAATAAGGGACTATATTAAGCTTAAGTGCTTTTTCATATAGTTCAAACCCTAAGCCGTCTATATATATAATAAGTACTTTTCTATCCTTTTCTAGGGATGTTAAAGCCATATTTGCTATATCCATTATGCTTTTTTCAGGTGGGTTTTCAATAATACCTATAGGATTTATAATTGTAGCATCATCTATTTTTAAAACTACGGTATTTCTAAGAATCTTTTTTGTTGAGTTGATTTTATCCGCATATAAAATATCTCCATCCTTTGTATATATAGCATAATTGTGAACACTTGGGTCATTGGTTACTATCGTACTAATTTCCGCCTCACGAGAGTATAGCAATATTGCGAAACCAAAAATTAGTATCAAAGGGAAGATAGATTTTCTATATATTTCAAACATTTATAATTCTCCTATATTTTTTTAGAAAATGTCTTATGCATCATCCAAACAATTCGACAAAACAGTTAATATTCCTTCAAAAAGACTAAAGGATCGTCCACTGATATCGTATTAATCATTTAGATGTATATTCGGTACAAGAAAAGTAAAATTAATTCGCATTTTTAGCCGTTTCATATATGGTATCAATTTCATTTTTTTTCATTGCTTTATTGATTGTAAAAGCGATAACTAAAATAATGGGAATATTTAATGACAACCTTGTTAACATAAACTTAGGACCTAGTGATCCATACTCAAATAGAAGCATAGGAATTTTTGTTGTAGACCAAGCGCCTATAAGTATAAGTATATTTATGAAGCTTGTGCCTTTATTCATAAATGCTGCGGCTATAGGAAAAACCACATATAAAGGGCCTGCTGCGGAAGAACCGATTATAAAGGCTATGAAAGCACCCAGTAATCCTGAACCTTCTCCCATGAATTTAACCATAGTATCCCTAGGCACCCAGACGTCTAAAAGACCTAGGAGGACAAAAACAGGAGGCAATATTAACAGCATCTCTCTAATGCTTATTTTTATTGTTCCCAGTGCGTTTAATGCCATGCTTTTATTCAATATAAACATTAATACTAAAACAATAAGCGCAATGATAAATATCAAATATTTTTTTACTATTTTCATATTATGAAACCACCTTTCCTATAACAAAAGCTACAAAGAAGGACAATATAAAAGCTAAACAATTTCTCATTATGGTAAATTTTTTGCCGAAAAACTTAATTTCCAGCGGTAAAGTAAGTATGCCTACCATTGTCAAAGTTGATGCAAAAGCACTTATCTGCATATAACCGGCACCGTTTTGCAATAGTATTGCCGCCATGGGAAAAGCCACGAAAGCCGGAATCAATGTGATAGAGCCGATTATTGCCGCAATGAAAACACCTAACCACCCTGATGAACTTCCTATGATTTTACTGATAGTATCAGGGCTGAATAAAGCTATGATGATTCCTATGGAAGTAATCATGCCCAACATTTGTGGCAATATGTTTTCAAAAGACTTCCAGGCCTTGACAAGGGACTTTTTAGTTTTTGTTTTATCTTTATAAAATGAAACGGTCAGCAAAATTATTGCTAAGGAATAAAAAATTTTGTTATGCATATAAGTATCTCCTTTACTTCAAATTTTCTTATTCATTTATTATGGATATAATTCTTTCTTTTCTATTTTAAAACAAAAAGCTTAAAACTCCTAATAAAAATGGGAAAAATATATTGAATTATACTATGGCCTGTGATAAGATTAATGTTAATAAATTCGATGAAGGTTCAAAGTAGATGAAAAACAGTCCTTTAGGGAGAAACTGCCATAGATTGAAAGCAGTTTTAGGATATGCTTGATTGAAGTTCGTTCCGGAGAAGCCGCCTGAAATGATTATTAGGGCAGGCCGCAAATTCCCGGCGTTATATAGGGAAGGGGTATCGGATTAATCCCGTACTTTATAAGACTACTGTCTAAGTTTTAGACAAAGGGTGGTTGATGAAAACAGCTTTTCATTCCTTTTGGAAGAAAGGCTTTTTATTTTTGGAAGAAAAGTAGGGATAATATTTAGGTAATCCAAAAAGAGGACATTAATGTCAAAATGGGTGGTACCGCGGAAAAGGTCGCTTTCGTCCCAGAAGAAAGCGGCTAAATTTTTTTGGAGGTGTACCTTATGAAAACATTAGTGAAAGAAAAAAACTATCCTCAGTGTCAAAAGGTTGAGAAATTGTCCTGTGATAATTGTCTTAGTTGTTTGGCTGTGTACTTTATTTTGGAAAAAGAACAGGAAAAGGAGGGGAAGAAGATTGAAAAATGCATTGGAAAATAAACAATTACAAGGGCTAAGAAAAACTGTAGATATAGTTAAAAAAAATGTGCCACATTACAGAAAGTTACTCAGAGACATTGAAGCGGAAAATATAATATCATTATCGGATATATCTAAACTCCCCTTCACAACAAAAGATGATTTAAGAGATAATTACCCCTTCGGCTTATTTGCAGTTCCTAGGGAAAACTTGGCCAGAATACATGCTTCCTCCGGTACTACGGGAAAATCTACAGTAGTGGGCTATACTTCAAGGGATATTGACCTATGGTCAGAGATGATAGCAGAAGAATTAAAAGCTATTGGGGTTACCAAGGAAGATACTATACAAGTAGCTTATGGCTATGGGCTTTTTACAGGAGGATTGGGTTTGCATTATGGTGCAGAAAAGTTGGGTGCTACGGTAGTACCCATGTCTTCGGGAAACACGTATAAACAGTTGCAATTAATGGAAGATTTTGAAACCACGGTTTTGGCTTGCACACCGTCCTATGCATTGCATTTAGCAGAAGTAGGGATAGATAGGGGCATTGATTTTCACAAGTTGCCAATAAAAACAGGGATATTCGGAGCAGAACCTTGGAGCGAACAGATGCGGGAAGAGATAGAAAAGGTTTTTGGCATAAAAGCATATGATATTTATGGACTAAGTGAGATAATTGGTCCCGGGGTAAGCTGTGAATGCAGTTATCGGCAAGGTCTTCATATCAGGGAGGATCTTTATATAGCAGAAATAATTGATCCTGATACGGAAGAAAATCTAGATTATGGTGAAACCGGTGAACTAGTTATAACATCAATCGGAAAGGAAGCTATGCCATTAATAAGGTATAGAACAAGGGATATTACAAAGCTTAGCAAAGAATGCTGCAAATGCGGCAATGTAAATGTGAGGATGGACAGAGTTACAGGTAGGTTCGATGATATGCTCATCATTAAAGGTGTCAATGTGTTTCCATCTCAGATAGAAAGTGTTATTTTAAGTACACCGGAATTGTCGCCTCATTATAATATAGTTGTAAATAAAAAAGGTGCGCTTGATGAATTGACGGTAGAAGTAGAAACCGCATTACCTGACCAAAATTGTATAACAACTATAAATAAACTAAAGAAAAACATTATAGATATGATTGGTATTGCAACGGAAGTGAAGTTACTGCCGCCAAAATCATTACCTCGAAGCCAAGGAAAGGCTGATAGGGTAACCGATTTAAGGCAAGTGAGCAATATGATATAAAAAAAAGCTTACCTATGAAATATGGGCAGGTTTAAATTATAAAATATTAAGGAGGTAGTTTTTACCGCTGCGGTAAGGGCTACCTCTTTAACATTAATCCGTGCATTTCGCTATTTTATAAAAAATCTTTATTTTGATAGTTTTTACTAGATTATTCACAATTATAGGGAAATGATGTAAAATGGATATGATAAAAGCATATACGTTGGGGGGTAAAAGTTATGGTTGCAAAATATAATATGACGGTGGAACAAAACATATTTGTTGCAAAACGTAATATTATTGATTATATATGGAAAAGTGCAAGGCTTGAAGGTATAGGCGTAACTTTTCCTGATACGGAAGCAATATATAATGGTATGGTTGTTCCCAATATGAAAGTGGATGATATAATTGCAATAAATAATTTAAAACACGCATGGAAATTCCTTCTTCAAAATATTGAATATTCTATTGATTATCCATATATTTGTAAGATTAATCAATTAATCGGAGGTAATAATCTAATTTATAATGCGGGTTTTATAAGAAAAGTGCCGGTTTCTATGGGGGGGACAAATTGGAAACCTGACATACCCATTGAAGTTGATATAAAAGAAAATATTAATGCTATTATCAAAGACGTAGGCAACGCTACAAATAAATCCATATCTTTAATGCTTTATTTAATGAGAAAACAAATTTTTATAGACGGGAATAAAAGGACTGCAATGTTAGCTGCCAATCAAATAATGATTAGTAATGGTGAAGGCATTATATCCGTACCTATTGAACATCTGCGGGATTTCACAAGTCTTTTGATTAAGTATTATGAGACAGACAACGAAGACGAAATCAAAGAATTTATTTATGAGAATTGTATAGACGGGATTGAGTTTTAGGTATGATTACAATTGCAGTTATGGCTGAAGAATAGCAACTGCTCAGAGTTGATGCATTAAATAATAATTAAAAGAAAATACTTTAAGATAAAAGTAGAGCGGTAGTTTTATGAAAAATATTATTATAGGAAAGGAATTAAAATATATGGATGCCAAGAATAAAGTTTTTTTACAAAAATCACAGACTGAAGTTATGGAAATACTAAAACATTATGTAAAATCAGTGAGACCTATTTTAGGAGAAAGACTGAAAAGTGTAATTCTTTATGGCTCCTATGCCAGAG
>Ga0265293_10006761_pt1 | contig 18062 bp, 18 predicted proteins | sample Munlanlewell138R_FD_192505 | JGI IMG/M metagenome (GOLD analysis project Ga0265293, IMG submission 192505) | Leachate microbial communities from a municipal landfill in Southern Ontario, Canada - Leachate well 138R | ecosystem: Engineered > Solid waste > Landfill > Unclassified | place: Canada...
TGTCCCGAATCCGATCCCCGTGTTCCCCGTGTCCCCCGTGGTTAATTGCTTTTCCTTTCCTCCGTGGTCTCCGTAGTTCTCTCTTCTATCCCGCCCGTTTACCCGCTTTTTCCATGTCGAGCACGACCTTGCTCATGCGCAGCACGGAATCGGGATTGAGGGAGATGGACTCGATGCCGCGCTCTACCAGCCATTCGGTGATTTCGGGGAAGTCCGACGGCGCCTGGCCGCAGATGCCGATGTACTTGCCGCGCCGGCGGCAGGCCGCGATAGCCATGTCCATGAGGGCGAGCACGGCCTCGTTGCGCTCGTCCACGCCGGTGACCAGGCCGGAGTCGCGGTCCACGCCCAGGGTGAGCTGGGTGAGGTCGTTGGAACCGATGGAAAAGCCGTCGAAGTGGTCCAGGAACTTGTCGGCAAGCAGGGCGTTGGCCGGGATTTCGCACATCACGTAGATTTCCAGGCCGTTTTCCCCTCGCGACAGGCCGTTTCTGGCCATCAGATCGAGCACCTTCAGGCCCTCGTCCACGCTGCGCACGAAGGGGATCATGAGCATGACGTTGTTCAGCCCCATGTCCTCGCGCACCTGGCGCATGGCCGCGCATTCCAGCGCGAAGGCGTCGGCGAATTCCTTTGACGGATAGCGGTATGCGCCGCGGAAGCCGATCATGGGGTTCTCTTCCTTGGGCTCGAAGCCCGCGCCGCCCAGCAACTGTGCGTACTCGTTCGACTTGAAGTTGCTCATGCGCACGATCACCTTGCGCGGATAGAAGGCGGCCGCGATGGTGGCGACGCCCTCGGCGAGCCTGTCCACGTAGTAACTGCGTCGATCCGCATAGCCGGCGGTGATTTCGTCGATCTTTTCCTGGGTCGCCCGGTCCAGGGTGTCATAGTCCAGCAGGGCGCGCGGGTGTACCCGGATGGCGTTCATGATGATGAACTCGAGCCGCGCCAGGCCCACGCCGTCGCAGGGCAGGCGCGAGATGTCGAAGGCCGTCTCCGGATTGCCCACGTTCACCATGATCTTGGTCCTGGGCCGTTCCATGGCGGAGAGATCGGTGCGTTCCACCGCGAACGGCAACTCGCCCTGGTAGACGTAGCCGGTGTCGCCCTCCGCGCAGGACACGGTGATCATCTCGCCGCCCGGGATGGTGGCCGTGGCGTCGCCGCAACCCACCACGGCGGGAATGCCCAGCTCGCGCGCGATGATGGCCGCATGGCAGGTGCGCCCGCCGCGATTGGTCACGATGGCCGAGGCGATCTTCATCACCGGTTCCCAGTCGGGGTCGGTGATGTCGGTGATGAGCACCTCGCCGGGCTTGAGGTCGTTCATCTTGTCCGCGTTCTTGATGACGCGCGCGTGGCCGGTGGCGATCTTCTGGCCCACGCTCTTGCCCACCGCAAGCACGTCGCCGCGGGACTTCAGCTTGTAGGTCTCCTGCACACGCTTGTCGGCGGCGGCCTGCACGGTCTCAGGGCGGGCCTGCACGATGAACAGGCCGCCCGTGATGCCGTCGCGCGCCCATTCGATATCCATGGGGCGGCCATAGTGCTGCTCGATGGTCACCGCCATGCGCGCCAGCTCAAGCACCTCGTCATCGGTGATGGCGAAACGATTGCGCTCGGCCTTGTCCACGCTCACGTTGCGGGTGGAGGCGCCGGCGTGGTGCGCGTCGGCATAGATCATCTTCACCGCCTTGCTGCCCAGGTGACGCTTGAGGATGGGGCGCTTGCCCTGGGCGAGGGTGGGCTTGAACACGTAGAACTCGTCGGGGTTCACCATGCCCTGCACCACGTTCTCGCCCAGACCGTAGGCGGCGGTGATGAATACCACGTCAGGAAAACCGGTTTCCGTGTCGATGGAGAACATGACGCCCGAGGCGCCGATGTCCGAGCGCACCATCTTCTGCACGCCGATGGAGAGCGCCACGTCCATGTGCTCGAAACCCTGGTGGACGCGGTAGGAGATGGCGCGATCGGTGAACAGCGAGGCGAACACGTGACGGCAGGTGTCGATGAGATTGTCGGCGCCGCGGATGTTCAGGTAGGTCTCCTGCTGGCCGGCAAACGAGGCGGTGGGCAGGTCCTCGGCGGTGGCCGAGGAGCGCACGGCCACGTCGGTGAGGGCGCCGTATTCCTTTTCCATTTCGGCGTAGGCCGCACGGATCTCGGCGGCGAGGTCGGCGGGCATGTCGCCGTTGGCGACCCACGCGCGGATCTGGGCACCGGCGCGGGCGAGCGCCACCACGTCGCGGGTGTCGAGGGTCTCGAGCACCTTGGCGATGCGCTCGTGGAGACCGTTGTGATCGATATAGTGGCGGTAGGCCTCCGCCGTGGTGGCGAAGCCGTTGGGCACCGTGACGCCCTTGGCGCTCAGGGCTCGGTACATCTCGCCCAGCGAGGCGTTCTTTCCGCCCACCAGGGGCACGTCGTTGATGCCGAGTTCGGCGAAGCGCTTGACGTATTTCATCGTTGTGCCCCCAGGTTCGGACGCGGAGAGTGCGGAGGTGAGAACAATCGATTCCTCCTGGGAGCACAGCTTTTGCACACGAAGGTCCAGTGTTCCTTCAAGCCGGTCGCGAGCAGAAGCTCGCTCCCACAATGAGGGTTTCCTTCTCCGCGAGCTCTGCGCCTCCGCGTCCTCCGCGTTGTAACGTCAGGTGATGACGGACGGCCTGTCCCGGTCGGTCCGCTGCCTAAGTTGCGTCAATTCGTCGGCCAACGCAATGAGCTCGGCGAGGGCTGCCTGGGGGTCCTGGCCGTGACGGCTGGCATCGGGCTCGAAGCGCTCGACGTACAGGCGCAGGGTGGCGCCCACCGTGCCGGTACCCGAAAGCCGGAAGACCAGGCGCGCGCCGTCGTCGAACAGGATGCGCACGCCCTGGCCGCCGCTGACGCTGCCGTCGATGGGATCGGTGTAGGCGAAGTCGTCCGCCAGGGTGACGGTGCGGGTGCCGAAACGTTGGCCCGCGAACGAGGGCAGGCGTGCCTTCAGGTCCTCGTAAAGGGATTTGGCCACGGCGGCGTCCAGTTCCTCGTAGTCGTGGCGGGTGTAGTAGTCGCGGCCGAAGCGCTGCCAGTGGTGACGCAGGATGTCTTCCACCGATTCGCGGCGCGCCGCCAGGATGTTGAGCCAGTACAGCACGGCCCACAGGCCGTCCTTCTCGCGCACGTGGTCCGAGCCGGAGCCGAAGCTCTCCTCGCCGCAGAAGGTGATGCGGCCGGCATCCAGCAGATTGCCGAAGAATTTCCACCCCGTGGGGGTCTCGAAGCTCTCGAAGCCAAGTGTGCGGGCCACGCGATCCGCCGCGGCGCTGGTGGGCATGGAGCGTGCCACGCCCGTGACCCGGCCGCGGTAGCCGGGCACGTGTTCGGCGTTGGCGGCGATCACGGCCAGGCTGTCCGAGGGCGTCACGAAAAAGCGCCGGCCCAGGATCATGTTGCGATCGCCGTCGCCGTCGGAGGCCGCGCCGAAGTCCGGCGCATCGTCACCGTACATGATGCCGACGAGGTCTTCCGCATAGGTGAGGTTGGGGTCCGGATGGCCGCCCCCGAAGTCGGGCAGGGGCACCGCATTCATCACCGTGCCGGCGGGTGCGCCCAGGCGACCCTCGATGATCTCCTTGGCGTAGGGGCCGGTGATGGCGTGCATGGCGTCGTAGCGCATGCGGAAGCCGCCGGCCAGCAGGGCGCGGATGGCGTCGAAATCGAACAAGGATTCCATGAGCTCGGCGTAATCGGCCACCGGATCGATGACCTCCACGGTGGTGCCCATGAGGTTGTAGGTGCCACAGGTGTCGAGGGGGATCTCCTCGAACTTGAGGGTCTTGTACTCGGTGATCTCGCGGCTGCGGGCATAGATGGCCTCGGTGATCCGCTCCGGGGCCGGGCCACCGTTGCCGATGTTGTACTTGATGCCGAAGTCCCCGTCCGGGCCGCCCGGGTTGTGGCTGGCCGAGAGCACCAGGCCGCCGAAGGCCTGGTACTTGCGGATCACCGCCGAGGCGGCCGGCGTGGACAGCAGGCCGCCACGCCCCACCAGCACACGGCCGAAGCCGTTGGCGGCCGCCATGCGCAGGATGGTGTGGATGGCCTCGCGGTTGTAGAAACGGCCGTCGCCGCCGAGCACCAGGGTCTGGCCTTCATGGCCGGGCAGCGTGTCGAAGACCGACTGGACGAAGTTCTCCAGGTAGTGAGGTTGCCTGAAGGCCTCGACCTTCTTGCGCAGGCCTGAGGTGCCGGGTTTCTGTCCTTCGAAGGGGGTCGTGGGAATGGTCAGGATATCCATGGGGTCCGAGCAGGTTTGTTCTTATCGTGCCCAATTCAAGCATAGGGTCGCCCACTTGGCGAGTTTGCGCCCCACTTGAATCCGCTAGGAAACGCCCTTATTTGTGCCGGACCTGAAACGGCACGTCCGTTGTGAACGCAAGCAGACGAAGAGAGAAGAGAAAAGCTTGACGGGGGACACGGGGATCACGGGGTGAAGGCAAAGATTGCCCACGAAAGAGCCTTTCCGGGCGAGATTCTTCTTCCCCCGTGCTCCCCGTGTCCCCCGTGGTTAATGCTTTTTGCCTTTGCCTCCGCTTGCGTTAACCGCCGGACGTTTGAGATCAACACAGGAGTGAGCCTGAACGATGACTGTGGAAGCCCAGAAAGAAACCCGTGGATTTGAAACCGAGGTGAAGCAACTCCTTCACCTGATGATCCACTCGCTCTATTCCAACAAGGAGATCTTCCTGCGTGAGCTGGTGTCGAACGCCTCCGATGCCTGCGACAAACTGCGCTTCGAGGCCCTGGCCGATTCCGCACTGTGGGAGTCGGATAATGGCCTCTGCATCCGCGTGAGCTTCGACAAGGCGGCCCGCACCGTCACCCTGACGGACAACGGCATCGGCATGAGCCGCCAGGAGGTGATCGACAACCTGGGTACCATCGCCCGTTCCGGCACCCGCCAGTTCCTCGCCGCCCTCTCGGGCGATCAGGCCAAGGACGCCCATCTCATCGGCCAGTTCGGTGTGGGCTTCTATTCGGCCTTCATCGTCGCGGACAAGGTGACGGTGCTGACCCGCCGCGCCGGCCTGGGTGCAGAGCACGGCGTGCGGTGGGAGTCGGACGGCTCCGGCGAATACAGCATCGAGAATGTCGAGCGCCCGGAGCGCGGCACCGAGGTGGTCCTGCATCTCAAGGCGGACGAAGACGAGTTCCTGGACGGCTGGCGTTTGCGCTCCATCATCCACAAGTACTCCGATCACATCCAGGTGCCCATCCGCATGCTCGAAGAGCATCCGGCCGAAGGCAAGGAGGCGGAGTGGGAGACGGTCAACAAGGCCTCGGCTTTGTGGGCGCGTTCCAAGGCCGAAATCAGCGACGAGGACTACACGGAGTTCTACAAGCACGTCGCTCATGACTTCGAGGCGCCGCTTGCCTGGACGCACAACCGTGTGGAAGGGAAGACCGAGTACACCTCGCTGCTCTACGTCCCCAAGCGCGCACCGTTCGATCTGTGGGACCGTGAACGCCGCCGCGGTGTGAAGCTCTACGTGCGCCGCGTGTTCATCATGGATGACGCCGAGCAGCTCATGCCGGCCTACCTGCGCTTCGTGCGCGGCATCATCGACTCCAACGACCTGCCGCTCAACGTCTCGCGCGAGATCCTGCAGCATAACAAGGTCATCGATACCATCCGCAACGGCTCCGTGAAGAAGGTGCTGGGCCTGCTCGAAGACCTGGCGAAGAACGAACCGGAGAAATACAAAGAGTTCTGGAACGAATTCGGCAAGGTGATGAAGGAAGGTCCGGGCGAGGACTTCGCCAACCGCGAACAGATCGCGCGCCTGCTGCGCTTCGCCAGCACCCGCAACGACACACCGGACCAGACTGTGTCCCTGGCCGACTACGTGGCCGCCATGAAGGAAGGCCAGGACAAGATCTACTATGTGACCGCCGATTCCTTTGCCGCGGCGAAGCACAGCCCGCACCTGGAGGTGTTCCGCAAGAAAGGCGTTGAGGTACTGCTGCTCACCGATAGGGTGGACGAGTGGCTCATGTCCAGTCTCACCGAGTTCGAGGGCAAGGAACTGCAGTCGGTCACCAAGGGCGCCCTTGACCTGGGCAAACTGGAGGATGAAGAGGAAAAGAAGGCGCAGGAGCAGGCCGCCGAGGAGCTCAAGCCCCTGGTGGAGCGCGTGCAGAAGGTGCTCGACGCAGAGGTGAAGGAGGTGCGGGTGACGCACCGCCTCACCGATTCGCCTGCCTGTCTGGTGGCGGGTGAGCACGATATGAGCGCCAACCTGGAACGCATCCTCAAGTCCGTCGGGCAGCAGGTGAGCGGAAGCAAACCCATCCTGGAACTGAACCCCACGCATCCGCTGGTCACGCGCCTGCGTGACGAGGGCGACGAGCAGCGTTTCAGTGACTGGGCTCACATCCTGTTTGACCAGGCCTTGCTCGCCGAGGGTGGCCAACTGGAGGATCCGGCCGGCTTCGTGGCACGGCTGAACCAATTATTGTTGGAGATCCAACGCTGATGCGTGCAAGAACGGCGGCCTGCGGGGCCGCCGTTTTTTTTAATTGCTTTTAGACTGATTTGTTAGAACAGAATGGCACTGCAAAGCTTGAATTTTTGTGGTGTTATAGGGCAGCGCTTGTGGGAGGGTTCGCAGCCATGGCCAACATTCTGCTCCTGGACGATGATCAGAATCATCTCAATGCCATGTGGCGCGTCCTGTGGCTGAACGGCGAACATGATGCCGAGCGCTTCATCAGTCCATCCGCGGCCTTGGCGCGGGCCCGCGAGAAAGATTTCGACGTGGTGATCACCGACTGGCGCATGCCCGAGATGGATGGTGCCCGCTTCCTGAGTGAGTTTCGCCAACTGCAGCCTGCCACATTCCGCGTGCTCCTCAGCACCCACATCAACGCCGAACTGTTCCGGGCCGCCATAAACTCCGCCCAGATCCACCATTTCATGCAGAAGCCCTGTGACGGCTTCGTGCTCATGCAGGTGGTCAACGAAGGCCTGGCCCAGGTGGAGCTGAGCCGTGAACTGGAACGTTTACGCACCGAACTGGAGATGACCCGACGACTGCTCGAGGTGCGCACCCGCCTGCTTGAGTCCGTTGCCGGACAATGCCCGACGGTGCTGCCGCAGGGCTGGAAGTCCGCGCACTCGCATTGAAGATCTGTTCCTGTCTATGAGAAGGAACAAGCCAGCCCGGCCGTGGGCTGGCTTCTTTTTTTTCTTGAGGGGTCCTGGCGGAAGCCGCGGAGAGCGCGCTCACACCCTGAACCGGTTCACCAGCGCCCGTCGCGGTCTGTTGGGCGACATCGCTGATGTTGGTGATGTTCTTGTTGATCTCCTCGGCCACCGCACTCTGTTCCTCCGAGGCGCTGGCGATTTGGGTGTTCATGTCGTTGATGGTCTTGACCGCGCTCACGATGGTATCGAGTGAGGATGTTGCGCAGCACAATCAGGTTTGCATCCGCATAGCGACCCGCCTGGAGCAATGCCAGCGCAGGATCGATACCTTCACTGAAAAAGCGCTCGAACAATGTGGTGAATTCGACCGCAGTCTTGTTGGCGGCGAGGTCTTCCGCAGGGATACTGTCACGGTAGCGCTTCCAGCTGGCCCAGGCCTCGCCGGTGGCAGCATTCACCGTGTTGGTGTGCGTGTCGAGGGGGTGATCATGCATTGCGGCGAAGGCCGACGCAGGATCGTGCTGCAGGCTCAGCAGCACCTGTGCGCGCCACCTGCATGTGTTCGAGCACGCGGCTGAGTTCGCTGGAAGGCACCAGGTTTTGCTCATACAGAGCCACCATTCGCAGCTCGGCGGTACTCATGGCAAGCATGCCGAAGGCACCGACGACCAGCAGGAGCACGCTGAAGGCCGCAGTGAGTAACACGAGGCGGAATTTGAGACTGAGGCTGTGCAGGATGTTCACGGACGACGCCCTTGGATTCGGGACTATCCAACCCAATCACTGTAACTGAACGTGCCGAGCAAACCTTTAACTGTGACGCAGCGGGAAAAAAGCCACGGAAGTGGCACGGCTCTGGGCCATAATATGTCCCATTCCGGAGGCCGTACGGCGGATGAACGACAAGACCTACAAGGGTTGGGGCACCTGTTTGGATTGTGGCTACGAGGGCATGCTCGAATACCGGCCCGTGGCCGGGGAGTCCTACACGGACCCCGAGGCCCTGGGTGTCGTCATGGCGCTGCGTTGCCCCGCTTGCGAGAGCCAGGATCAGGCGCTGCTCGCCATGGATTACTACCATGAGTTGCTGACCGGCGAATGAGTGACAAGGTAAGGCTCGACAAATGGCTTTGGGCAGCGCGCTTCTACAAGACCCGCGCCCTTGCCAGCGATGCGATCAATGCCGGTCATGTGGACGTGGACGGTGCCCGTGCGAAACCGGCGCGGCCCATGAAACCCGATGACGAAATCACCATCCGCAAGGGCACCCAGGTGTTCGTGGTGCGCGTGCGTGCGCTCTCAGAGCGCCGCGGCCCGGCCAGTGAGGCGCAATTGCTCTACGAGGAGACCGCCGAGAGCCGTCGGAGGCGTGAGGAAGCGGCCGAGCAGCATCGACTGGGTGCGCTGCTGGCGCCGGCGCCGGAGCGGCGCCCGGACAAACGTGACCGTCGGCGTCTCATGCGTTTCACACGGGACGGCGGCTAAGCACTGCAGGCGCATCCCGCAGAAGGTGCCGCGAGGAGTGAAGCGGTACACTTGCCCATAGTTTTTTCAACGACGGTCGCCGTGGTGGCCGTTTCAGCAACAGGAGACAAGCATGGCGACTGTAGAACTTACCCGGGACAATTTCGAAGAAATCGTGACCAGCAATCCCTTCGTGGTGGTCGATTTCTGGGCGCCGTGGTGCGGACCGTGCCGCTCCTTCGCACCCGTGTACGAGGATGTGTCCGAGAAGCACCCCGACGTCGTGTTTGCCAAGGTGAACACCGAGGAACAGCAGGAACTGGCCGGCCACTTCCAGATCCGTTCCATTCCCACCCTCATGCTGTTCCGCGAGCAGGTGATCCTCTACTCCCAGCCCGGCGCGCTGCCCGGCAATCAGTTGGAAGACCTGATCCAGAAGGCCGCCGAGATCGACATGGCGGAGGTGCACCGCCAGATCACGGAAGAACAGCAGCAGAAGAGTTAAGCCGCTGGGTGCGGGCGTGACGTAACCCGTTACGCCTCACCGCATCGCACGGACTCATGGCCCGCCCCGTCACCCCACCCATCGCCGCGGATACCATCATCGAGCTGGTGGATCGGCCCGGCCGGCCCATCGTGCTCATCGAACGCAAATACCCGCCGCCGGGTTATGCCATCCCGGGCGGCTTCATGGATGTCGGCGAAACCGTGGAGCAGGCGGCGGTACGTGAAGCCCTGGAAGAAACGGGGCTGCACGTACGCCTCACTGTCCTGCTGGGTGTCTATTCCGATCCCGCCCGGGACCCGCGCGGCCAGACCGTGAGCGTGGTCTACGTGGCCGAGGCCGAAGGTGAGCCGGAGGCCCACGACGACGCGCGGGCCTTGGCCATCTACCCATTGGATGCGCTGCCTTCACCGCTCGCCTTCGACCACGCCCGCATCCTGGACGACTACCGCCGCTGGCGCGAAACCGGTCAGCTGCCGGGGCCGTCTGTTTGACCGGCGTCGCAACGCGAAGGACGCGGAGGCGCGGAGGACGCGGGGGATCTCAAGGTGGGTTTGCGGTGGTATTGCGCCGTGTCGGAACCCCGAGGGCAATCGCTTCCCCCTTGTAGGAGCGGCCTCAGGCCGCGATGGTTTTAATCCGCAGCAGCGAATCGCGGCCTGAGGCCGCTCCTACGGCGGTAGTTTTCGCCTATACACACGCCTTTTCTCCGCGCCCTCCGCGCCTCCGCGTCCTCCGCGTTTATCCCTTCCAGCCACATACCCCTCCCCCGAATGGTCGCTTCAGCAAACCCGACGATACTGATAAAGTATTTCGCGAGTATGCTTCATGAGACCGGGGGACCCTCCGGCCATAGTGAAAAGAATCGGGGGAGAGTCGATGCGGCCGGTACACATCAGCCAGGTTCTGGAATGTGAATTCACGAGCACCCGCGAGGGGCATCACACGCCAGTGATGCTGTGGGGGCCACCGGGTGTGGGCAAATCGCAGCTCGTGGCGCAGGTGGGCCGGCACCATGGCGTGCCGGTCATCGATATCCGCCTATCGCAGATGGAACCTTCCGACCTGCGCGGCATACCGTTTCGCACCGGCGACAGCGTGGACTGGGCCGTGCCTGCCATGCTGCCGGACGCCCGCCGCCACGGTCCCGAAGGCATCCTGTTCCTGGACGAGATCACCTCGGCGCCGCCCAGCGTCTCCGCCGCCGCCTACCAGCTCATCCTCGATCGCCGCCTGGGCGAATACCGGGTGCCGGAGGGCTGGGCCATTTTCGCCGCCGGCAACCGCCAGGGTGACCGCGGCGTGACCTATGCCATGCCCGCGCCGCTGGCCAACCGCTTCGCCCATTTCGAGGTGGAGACCCACCTGGACGATTGGGTGAGCTGGGCCTACGAGGCCGGCATCGACGAGCGCATCATCGCCTTCCTGCGCTTCCGTCCCGAACTGCTGTTCGACTTCGACCCGGCCCATAACCCCATGGCCTTTCCCACGCCGCGCTCCTGGGAATTCGCCCATCGCGCCCTGCAGAAATTCGGCGACAGCCCCGACCTGCTGCTGTCCTCCCTGCAGGCCTGCGTGGGCCCCGCCGCAGGTATCGAACTGGACGCCTTCGTGCGCCATCTGGACAAGCTGCCGGATATCGACGCCATCCTCCAGGGCGAGCCGGTGCCCATCCCGCGCGAGGTGGACCTGCAATACGCCATCGCCGCCGCCCTGGTGGGCCGCGCCATCCGCGCGCGCGGTACGACTGACGCCAATACCGTGTACGGTGCCATCCTCAACTTCGCCGGCCGTTTCCCCGAACGCGAAATGGGTGTCATGCTCGTCTCCGACATGCACCGCGCCATCGGCCAACCCATCTTCAACGTCCCCGAATTCTCCCCCTGGGCGAAAGCGGTGGCCGACGTGATGCTGTATGCGTGAGAGGCGATTTCAACGCAAAGGCGCAAAGGACGCCAAGGTCGCAAAGGTGACGAAACTCCTCTCAGGGGGTAACGCCGAACCTTCCTGTTTGTATGCGCATCCTTTGCGTGCTTTGCGCTCTTTGCGCCTCTGCGTTGGGCCGTTTTCTCCATGAACGACCTCGACACCAAACTCGCCGCCGCGCGCACGCGCCTGATCCTGGACAAGCCGTTCCTGGGTGCGCTGGTGCTGCGCTTACCCATGAAAGCGGCCGGTCCGTGGTGTCGCACCACGGCCACGGACGCGCGGGCGTTTTACTACAACCCGGAATACATGAGCGCGCTTTCGGTCGAGCAGACCCAATTCGTGCTGGCCCATGAGGCACTGCACTGTGCGTTGTCACACTTCGCGCGGCGCCAACATCGCCAGAAGACACGCTGGGACGTGGCCTGCGACCTCGCGGTTAATCCCATCCTCATGGCCGACGGTCTGCAACCCACGCCCGATGCCTTGGCCCTGAAGGAATTCGAGGGCATGACGGCGGAGGAGATCTATCCCTGCCTGGACGAGCACGACGAGCTCAGGCCGCAGGACGACCACCTCTACGACCAAGGCGAGAGCGAAGGGGGGACGCGTGGTGATGGTGGCGGCGGTGAAGGCCAGTCGCCACAAGGCGGTCAGCCGCAGGAAGGCAAGGGCGGCGGGGGGCGCCCACAGCCCCGGGAAATCGAAGACGAAGCGCGTGGGGAGGAGCGGCCTGCACCACTCTCCCACGAGGAGCGCGAGCAACTGGCCGTGCAATGGCGCCAGCGCCTCGCCGGTGCCGCCCAGCAGGCCATGCAGGCGGGGAAACTGAGCGGCCCGCTGGCACGCCTGGTGGATCACCTGTTGCAGCCGCAACTGCCCTGGCGCGCACTGCTGGCGCGCTTCATGAGCGCGACCGCCCGCGATGACTACAATTACTCGCGACCTTCACGCCGCGAAGGCTCAGCCATCCTGCCGAGCCTGCGCAGCCACGAAGTGAACGTGGTGGTGGCCCTGGACACCAGCGGTTCCATTTCCGATGCCGAGATGCGCCAGTTCCTCTCGGAAGTGGATGCGCTCAAGGCGCAGGTGCGCGCGCGCGTAACCCTGTTCGCCTGCGATGCCGATCTGGCGCAGGATGGGCCATGGCACTATCAGCCATGGGAGGAATTCAAGCTGCCGCGTGAATTCCGCGGCGGCGGCGGTACCGATTTCCGCCCCGTGTTCGAGTGGCTCGACAAGGCAGGCGAGCATCCGGACCTGCTGGTGTATTTCACGGATGCGGAAGGCCGGTTTCCCGAGCGCGAGCCCGGGTATCCGGTGGTCTGGCTGGTCAAGGGCCGCGGCAGGGTGCCGTGGGGCCAGCGCATCCAGCTCAACTGAATGATAACGATGAATCTGAGTGCCGAAGACAGCTTGCGCCTGAACGTACTTGTCTCCAACGCCGAAGCGGTACGCATCGATGAGAACACCATGGCCGTCTACGGACTCCAGGCCGGGCGCGAGCTGAAGGTTCAGCTCAATCCCACCTGCAACGGTGACAAATACCTGGGTTACGTGCGCGAGCTGCTGTCGGGCGCCGTGCTCGACTCGCCCGGCGGCTATCCGGTGTTCCTGCGGCGCTGGACGCGCATGGGGCAGATCGATCACGACCAGCTCGATCGCCTGCTGCGCCTGGGCGAGCCCGAAGCCGTCATGGCGGTGGTGTGCTCACCCAGCCTCACTGACGACCTCGCACGGCGCGCCTGGTGGGCGGCCCCCTCGGCCGAGCATGCCCGACGCATGCTGGAGCACCCACGGGTGGCGCAGGGCGTGATGGGTCCGGTGCTGGCCGAGTACCTCATTGAATACCTGCCCTTCGAGACCGAGCACCGCGACATGCTCGAATCGGTGCGGCTGGTGCTCCAGCCGGGGCTCATTACCCCGGAACGCCGCCAGCGCCTGTGGGACGCAGGGCGCAACAAGACGACTTATCGCGTGGGATTCCTCCGCGCCGTGCCCGATGACCTGCCCGAGCCGGTGCCCGCCCGCCGGGATGTGGCCGATCACGCGGCGGCCCTCGCCGCCGTGGATGGTCCTGCGGCCGGCTTGCTCCACAAACTGCTCGATGGCGTGGGCCAGACCTTCCTGGAGGTCGCCGCCGATGCGCTGCGCCGCCCGGCCGACCAGGATGTGGTCGTTGCCCTGCTCGACGCCCTCGGTGGCTATTTCCGTGCCCTGCGCTGTGAAGGTGAGCGATTGCGCAGCATCCAGGCGATGGAGCAGCGCGCGGCTGCACGCTTGGCCGATCCGGGTGATGTGGCCAAACCGCTGTTGGCCGCGGTGCCGGCACTGCGCGCGGAAGTGGAAGCCATGCTTTTCCTCGCCGAAGTGGGCGAGTCGGCGGTCACCGATATTTTCGCTCGCTCGGATGCCGTCGGTTCGGTGATGCGCACGCGTATCGAGCCGGTGGTAAAGGCCATACAGGCACGCATCGCGGTTCTGTGCGGAGCCAGCTGATGGGACAACCACTGCAGATCACCCGCGTCGCCTTGGGGCTCACCGTCACCGTGCCGGAGGACCTCATCGAGTTGAACATGGGTTATCTGCCTTGGGTGCTGGGTGACAGCCTCGCCTCGCAGGTGAGTGCTGCGGTGAACAAGTGCAGGCTCGGCTATTTTCCGGCCCTGGATTACTTCCGTCGCGAGTCCGGCGGGGTGGACCCGGCCCTCATCACACTCATCGACGAAGTGGCGCAGTTTTCTGTCGACTTTACCCGCCGCGAGTTGCGGCGCCGCCTTTCGCGTGTATTTTCCAACGTGCAGATCGAGCAGGCGCAATGCCTGGCCTACACCCTGCCGCGGGTGCGCCGAAACCAACCCCAAGCCCTGGCTGAACTGGGCCACCACTTCTCGCCCGACAAGGTACGACTCGATCTGGTGCTGTCCACCATCCAGAAGGTGGCCACGGAAGAGCCCGTGTCGCTTACCCTGCGCAAGGTCACCCATTGGGGGCGTGAGCCCTTTGCCTGCTTCGAGGTCAACGGCACCCGTCTGCTCGGGACCTGACGTCCGCCAATGAACGCATGAAAACCCGTCGTAGGTCACGTTGCGAAGCTATGTGACTTCTTCGGGCCGCGTTCGTCACGCCGGCACTGGACGCTTCAACGTAACTTGCACCACTGCGGCTCCGTTGAATCCCTCCCGCACGACACGATCTATCGGGTATGCTTGGGCGTTCGTTGCACATCCGAACAGCCCATGTCCGTCCATCCACGCACCGGCATCCTCATCACCAACCTCGGCTCCCCCGACGCGCCCACGCCGGCGGCGTTGCGCCGCTATCTGGCGGAATTCCTCTGGGACCGACGCATCGTGGACCTGCCGCGGGCGCTGTGGTGGCCCGTCCTGCACGGCATCATCCTGCGTACGCGGCCGGCGCGTTCCGCGCATCTGTATCAGGCCATCTGGACCGACAACGGCTCGCCGCTCATCGCCATCACCCGTCGCCAGCGTGATGCGCTCAGCGCTGCACTGCGTGCACGCACAGGCACGGATATCCCAGTGGCCTTCGGCATGCGCTACGGCAACCCCTCCATCGCGAGCGCCTTGCGCGAACTGGATGGCGCAGGCGTCGAACGCCTGATCGTGCTGCCGCTCTATCCACAGAACTCCTGCAGCACCACCGGCTCCACCTTCGATGCCTTGGCCGACGCCATGCAACGGCGACGCTTCGTGCCCGACCTGCACATCATCGGTGACTACCACGACCACCCCGGCTACATCGCCGCCTTGACCGCTTCCGTCCGCGAGACCTGGGCTACTCAGCCGCCGGGTGACCTGCTGTTGTTTTCCTTCCACGGTACACCGGTGCGTTTTCGCCGCGAAGGCGACGTGTACTACGGCCAATGCTTGCACACGGCGGAACAGGTTGCCGCACAACTCCAGCTTCCGCCAGTGCGCTGGCGCGTCGCTTTCCAGTCGCGCTTCGGACGCGAGGAATGGCTCAAGCCCTATGCCGATGAAACCCTCGCCGCACTCGCCAGCGAAGGTATCGCCAGCGTGGACGTAGTCTGCCCGGGCTTCTCCGCCGACTGCCTGGAAACCCTCGAAGAAATGGGCCAGACCAACCGCAAGCTGTTCCTGGATGCGGGCGGCAAGGCCTACCGCTACATCCCCGCCCTCAACGACCGCGAAGACCACATTGCCGTACTCGCCGACCTTGTGAGCCGCGCGTTGTAATCACGCGTTTTGACGACTTGAACCATCGAGCCGCCGAGGCTCCTTGGTACCCACACATCAACGTCATGCCGATCGCCGCGCGTGAAGACCGCTGAACTCCCCGCCACAAGCTGCAAGATTTCTCCCGGCCAACCATCGCATTTGGCCGCTAAGTTACCGAATTAGCAGACAAAGTCCTGGCCGACTGCTGCCTGCGCCGCGTATTAGATGGCGATTTGCCATTCATCTATGTTGAATGGTCAAATTGCCGTATATTCGCGGTATGGCCAAGGGCAGGTAACAGCCTGTTACGTAAGGAGAATTCGGCAATGGAACGGTGTGGGTAGCGTTGATATTGGTAGATCGGACGTTCAATTAATAGTTAGCTTTTGTCAACAACAGAGGAGAAGGGAATGTTTCCGAAGGAATTTTACATTGTGCCGGAAGAGATTTTCCGGCTTGGCAATTCCAGTACGCCGAAGTTGTCGCATGTCCGGCCAAGAGACGTGGACACAATGCAGGTGAATGGGATAACGATGATCATCGCGAACGGAAAAGGCGTCAGTGTGTTCGATAAAATCGGCATAAATGAATCGCCGATGACTGGTTGGGTGTGGCGATTCCCGCCAAACACTAGACCGCCGGCCGGATTGAGATTGGTGCAAGACAAGGCTCATCATTATTGCATTGCTCCCGCACAAAACATGCCCATTGACAAGTACAAGGGCTTATTGGAAGAGATGGCTTTGAGAGCCACGAGAGTATTCAAGAAAGAAGGTAAAGCCGTATGAGTCCGCTCCAAATTACATTGGTGGAATCCGAGGTAAAGATCGTGCTTGAGGCATTGACGGAGATGGAGTCGCGTATGGCAAAGATATGCGAAAGATCAACGGATGAAGACGAAATTGCGGACATCGGCAATGACCTGATCGAGGTTAGGCTATTATTGAAACCACTCAAAGAGAAGGCAGTCGCGCAATATGGAGAACGTATTCTCAATTTCTCGCGCGAAGCACTGTAACGCTAACTATCGGCTCGAGTGGGACCGGAAAAAGCGCTGCGCGCTTTCCCCGGCCCCTCAGCCGTGCCGTTGGGCAGGGAAAGCGGCAGCGTCACCAGACATCAAAACAGGCAAAAATTGTTCATGGGTTACATTAAGAAATTGAAAGCCACCTTCATGCGTAAGCGGGTCGATGATGATCTGCTGGGTGTTCCTGTGGAGTCGGCGGAACATGCTTATCGCCTGTTCAAGGACATGGAGAATGAGGCGAAGGAAAAGCTCGTTTGCCTGCACCTGACCGAAGGATACGAGATTATTTCCTTCGAAGTAGTGGCGATAGGAACGGAAAAATACGTTCTTGCCGAGCCTCAGGAAATTGTGCGGAGCGCTGCTCTCATAAGGGCGAAGAGAATAGTGCTTCTTCACAATCACCCTCTCGGGTCCGCCGAACCTTCCGAAGACGATGTCAAGGCCGCCATAGAGCTAAAGCGGGTGGCAGAGGCAATGAAGATCGTGCTCCAAGACATGATCGTCATCGGCGACGGCGGTTACGTAAGCTTGGTCAGCCGAGGGCATATTTAATGCCCAACCATCGGCTCCGGGCGACCCGCAAAAGCGGCGCGGCTTTCATTTTTTTGGGGCTTTTGTGCGCCGCTTTTGCGGTCGCCTGAGCCGTCGCGTTAGCGACAAGGAGGACATGGAGAATGAGTCTATTTGATACGTTGTGGGAAAATCATCCGACCATTACAGATGATGATTATCCTTGTTCATCTAATGACAACAAGAACTTCGACAACCAATGCGCAATCAGAATGGGTGAGTGCTTCGAACGTAGTGGTCTGAAGACGAAAAGCCTGCCCGTAAGAAGGTGCTGGTTCCATAACGATAAGCCGGGGCATATATTGGCGGCTGAAGAGCTCGCAAATGCACTGGAACGCTATCCGATCTCTGCGAAGATACAAAAACCAATTAAGTTCAAGGGAAAGGACGGGTTCGCCAAGATCGCCGGCAAGAAAGGGATAATATTTTTCAAGGATTATTACGGCCCTGGCAACCAGGGCGATCACATCGATTTATGGAATGGGGTTAGGTTGACAAGGTTTAGTAGCTACTGGGACTTTCTCCTGATGGGCGGTGGCCGTTATCAGAAAGCCGATGTGTGGTTCTTTTGGGTTGTGGGATAAATGACCATGACCAAATCGATGTTATGGAAAGTACTCGTCAGTATGATTACTGGCATCGTTGTGAGTCCTTTTGTTGGGACGTTGGTTAGCAATATCTATATTCCATACGCCAACAGCGACTCAGAAATATCAACCGTATTTGAGATTTCAACTGTTATCGCATTTCCAATTGTGGCAGTTGTAGTGTTCATTCTTTTGCGGCATTTTTCCCATGGAGGTGCAGGTCGCTAACAATCACGTGAACTCGGACAGCCAAAAGCGGCGCCGCTCCGCTCTGCCGATTTTGGCTGCCGGTTACGCGAAGCGTTATCGCGCCGAGCAAAGCTCGGCGTATCTAGCGGGGTGAAAGTCCCCGTCGGGAAAGGGCTAGCCACCCACCCGTATCGAGTCTTGCATCCGTGGCGGAGTTGAGGGAGCAGCGAACAAGACGGATGAAGCGTAGACAGAGAATCCTGCAGGCCGTAGGGGAGGTCGCGCTCCCTGAAGTGCTGGTACAGCTTCGAAATAAGCTTGTTGCGGACGCCGAGGGGTTTAACGTCCACCGAAGGCAACACGGAAACACCCGCTCTTGGCGAGGTGGTGGGGG
>Ga0265293_10006762_pt1 | contig 18059 bp, 23 predicted proteins | sample Munlanlewell138R_FD_192505 | JGI IMG/M metagenome (GOLD analysis project Ga0265293, IMG submission 192505) | Leachate microbial communities from a municipal landfill in Southern Ontario, Canada - Leachate well 138R | ecosystem: Engineered > Solid waste > Landfill > Unclassified | place: Canada...
AGGTTGAGGTAGATTTGGAAAGTAAAAAGGTAAATGTAGAGGGCGAAGATTTAAAGGATAATTTAATTACAGAGGCCATAGAAGAAGCAGGCTATGAAGTTCTTGAAATAAAATAAGGGTTGTGATCATGTGAACGAGGGGAAAAAAAGAGCAGCTATTAAACTGAAAACGGCCAGAGGCCAATTAGATGGTATTATAAAGATGTTAGAAGAAGGTAGGTACTGTGTAGACATCTCTACACAGATCCTATCTGCCATAGGCCTATTAAAGAAGGCTAATATAGACGTACTCAATACCCATATAAGGTCTTGTGTTGCCACTGCAATTTTAGAGGGAGAAGATCAGGGGGAGGAAAAAATAGAGGAGATAATAAATATCATAGATAGATATATAAAATAGGATTCAAAGACTATTTTCTAATAGAGGGTAATACAAGTTTGCAAATATCTTTAATAAGGGATATTTGCTTATTTGTGCTTCCCTTGAGAATTTCAAGGAGCTCTCTTATTTCCTCATCTGTTGATTCCTTGTAAATGTTGTCATAGGTTTCCATGACTACAATATTCTCCATATAATGGGTAAGGCCAAACAAGAGGTAGTCAACAGATACATTTAGGGTATCTGCAATAGCAACCAGCGTATCAATACTCATCTTTCGGTCGCCTCTTTCGATTTGTCCGATGAAAAAGGCAGATAAGCCTACAATTTCGGCAAACTTTTCCCTAGACAAGCCCAGCTTATCCCTTTCCTGTCTAATCCTATGCCCTATTTCATTATGATTTAATGGATTTTTCATATCTGTCACAGTTTTCACCTCATTAATACTTTACAACAACCTGTACACATAATTAAATCAGCTAATAGCACAGAATAATAATTAGCCACAAGCTAATTATTGCCAAGAAATCCTTTTCCTAATATAGGATTTATTATATTGATTTATCTTGTGGAAACAGATATAATAAAGTCAAGGTCAAAGAAGGTCAAGAAATAGACACTAAAGGAGTAAGATTTAATGGAATATAAAGACTATTATAAGATTTTAGAAGTGGATAAAAATTCATCCCAAGACGAAATAAAAAAGTCATACAGGAAACTAGCTAAAAAATACCATCCGGATTTAAATCCTGACGATAGCAGGGCCCAGGAAAAGTTCAAGGAGATTAACGAAGCCTATGAGGTCCTAGGAGATGAGAACAAGAAGAAGAGATATGACAGCTTTGGCTCTGGCTATAATTTTACCAATGGACAAAACTTTGACCCATCCCAATACGGCTTTGGGGGCGGTCATGGCTATAGCTACTCCACTGCCGACGGCGACTTCAGCGATTTTTTCAATATGTTCTTTGGGGGCATGAATGGAGGAGGCTCCAGCAGGGGTGGCAGGGCAGGCTTTGACCTGGGAAACCTATTTGGGGGGAGAAAGACAGGCAAAAGGGCGGCTCCATCCTATGAGTCGGAGCTCAGGATTAGCTTGGAAGAAGGCTATAATGGAGCAGAGAAGAATGTCAATCTCAACATCGGTGGAGAAAGCAAGTCCATATCCATAAATGTGCCAAAGGGAATATTGCCCGGGAAAAAATTGAGGGTAAAGGGCAAAAAATGGGGAATAAATGGAGACATATTATTCAGTATTAGCTTCCTTGAGGATGGACAAAATAGGCTGGAAGGCCTAGACATCGTTTCAAGGCTGGATATATTTCCCTGGCAATCGGTCCTAGGGGAGCAGGTACTAGTAAATACAATGGATGGAAAGATCAAGGTAAATGTCCCCAAGTTAATTTCTTCAGGTAAGAGAATAAGAATATCGAAAAGAGGATATAGGGATATGAGCGAAAACAGGGGAGACCTATATCTAGAAATCAACATAATAAATCCTACAAGCCTCACTGAAGAGGAAATAAAACTATATGAAGGACTCAAAGACCTATCTAAAAAGTAATTGCCAAGGAATACCTTGGCAATTTTTACGTTAGTATGTCAACCAAAATTCCTTGAATTTCGTTGATTTTCTTTAGTATATTCAATCTATTATTTTCAATATCCAAAAACTCCTGGGTCAGCTCGTCCAGTTCCTTGTCCACCATCTTGACTAGGGAGTAAATCCTATGCCTCCCCCTCCTGTCCAGGGAGTTTTCCTTATAGAAGACATGGGAGTTATTGACAGATATATTTAAAAACTCCTTGACCAATTTCTTATACTGGATTAAATCGTCAATGAATAGCCTTTCCGAAAGCTTACCTGCCTGCTCCTCTATCTTGGTAAAAAGGCTCTGCAATTCCTTCCTAATCTGCTCTTGCTCCAAGTCGTTGAGTTTCATCTTAAAGGTATCCTTGATAGCCTTCCTGTCCACTGCCCTAGATATTTGAATAGGTGATATATTTTCACTTGCAATTTTATTAATATTGTTCATAAAATCCCTCCGCTTGCTATAATATATATCGGCATCAAATCAAAATATATAATACGCCTTAAGAAAGAAATAAAATTGCCGATAAAAAGTATGAAGTAAGTGTATGCAGATAAAACAATTGAGAGATACATATACATGATATTTTGCAAAATGAAAGGACGTCAATATGGAAGGCTTGAAGATAGACAGGAAGGAAAATATATTAAATAGCTATAGCCCCACTCCAACCCTACCCTTTGATGTGGAGGGTATTCTTGTGGAGAAAAAGGGCAGGGATATAAAGCTTGAAAAGACCATGGACCATAAGACCGTCCTCTATTCACTGAGGGTAAAAGAAGATGTGGAAGGCCTTGTAGGAGACCAGGTGAGGATTGAAAAAGAAAATATAGTCTCAGCTAAGCTAGAGGAAAAGGATCAAGACAAGGAAAAAGCGGAAGTCCACAATGACCTAAGAAAGGCAGAGGACATAGTAAAGGACTTGGGTCTGGAAGACTCGGAGGAAAACATCAGGGCCGTTGACTTCCTCAATAAAAATTCCATAGCCGCCACCGAGGAGAATATCCTGTCCTATCTGAAGTCCAAGGAGTATTTAGAGGATATAATCCAGGAACTGGATATAGATTCCTATACAAAGCTCCTAGAAAGAGGACTTGATTTCGAAGATGAAAGTCTACAAAAAATAGCTGAGTCACTGGATGAGATCAAGGGCAAGGGCAGCTTTTCCCTTAGGAGATTTCTGAGGATAGAAAGGGACCTTAATTACAGGGAGGCAGAGCAGATAGGGAGGGAAATATACGGAAGGAAAATGGGCAAGGACGTCTACGACGCCATCATAGCACTTCATAGGGAAAAACTCCCCATAAACAAGGAAAACATCTCAAATATCTTAGATAACCTGTCCAAGATTTCTAGGCTCAAGGATATAGAGGATCAGACCTATATTGACATAATAAGAGATGACAAGGTATTTAGTGTAAATAACCTGTTTAAGGCAAATAACTATTATAGGAGGGGGAGCCTAGAATCCAATGGAAGGGCAAGGGACTTTGAGGCCTTTACTATTTTAGAGGACACCAACCTAGACAGTTTAAAGAAAATCCTCCTAGATTTAGATTTGGAAGGCAATAGGGACAATATCAATATCCTGAGGGAATTTATAGTAAATGATATGCCCATGGACAGAGCGCAATACGACAGGGTCATGCTTATGAAATCTGCTGTAGGTCAACTGATGAGCCTAATCACAGAGGAAAGTACTGCAAGACTGCACAGGGAGGGTATAGACCTCTTGGAAGAAGACATTCACAGGATTGTAGAGGAGCTGAAGAGTGAGGACAAGCCCGTCCATGAAAAAGAAGGCAGCAAAAATACAAGAGAAGATTTCATGGGGGACCTAGAGGGACTGGGCAGGATTAAGGACAGGGACCTACTATTGCTTATAAAAAACCAGGAGGACTTCAACCTAAAAAACCTAAGGGAGATAATAGATACAAATATGAAAGGCTCCCTGAACCAAGACCACAAGACCCTGGACAAGGTCATCCACATATCAAATATATTCAATTCCCTAGGTGAAAACCTAAACCCAAGCTTGGTGCACTTTACCATGGAGAGATATAATTCTATCAGTTTGGAAAACCTACATATATCCAGCCAGGAGCTAAGGACCATGGAAAACCCAATTAAGGCCGTTGAGGCCACGGAAGAGGGGACCATATTTGAGGAATACCATAGGGTGAGAAATGACCTCACAATCATGATGGTGAAAGAGAGCATAAAGGAAAACAAGGAAATAGAAAGTCTAGCCCTAGATGAATTAAATAAGTATATAGAAAAGAAGCTCAACAAATATAGTCAGAGCCAAAGATTGGTAGATGAGATAAGATCCCTGTCAGGAAGCGAGGAAAGAATCCTGCCAGCAATATTGAAAAATCAACTTCCCATGACTATGAAGGAGATAAGGGAAATAAATGAGGCCTTTGACTTCCTAAATAACCCTCAGGGTCAGTCCCAAGGTAGGGAAGGAAGAAAGAGGGAAAAGAAATATATAGAAATAGAGAAGACAGCCAAGGGCAAGGATTTGCAACTGCAGCTTCCCATGAAGATTGACGGAGAGGACAAGTATGTAAATCTTATGGTAGCGAATGTAGAGGAGGGCATAGAGAAGGAGGATATGAACTTTTATCTGGACCTAGAGACGAAGAACCTAGGCAAGGTCAGCATGGAAATAAGGGTCCAGGGAAAAGAGGTCCAGCTTGACTTGGTTCAGGGAAGCAGATTAGATGAAAATTTAAAACTACTGGAAGAGGGTCTGGCAGGCCTAGGCTATAGACTTGCCAGGAGGTGATAGGATGAAGAAAAGACTAATATCGCCAAGGCATTTGAAAAATGTGTACAAGAGGGACCTACTCAAGCAAGATATGGATTTTGAAAAAGATGTAGATAGGAAGGAAAGTTATAAGTTGCCCAGAGAAATGTTTGAAATATTGGGACAGCTAATATCCTATATAGAGAATATAAATAAATTAGAGGGGGAGAAAAAATGAGAATAAACAATAATATACCAGCACTAAACACCCATAGGATGCTAAACATCAATACGGAGAATATGCAAAAATCTTTGGAAAGATTGTCGTCAGGCAAGAGAATCAACAGGGCATCAGACGATGCGGCGGGCCTAGCCATATCCCAGAAGATGGATGCCCAAATCAGGGGTCTAAGACAGGCCTCGAGAAACTCCCTAGACGGCATATCACTTATACAAACAGCAGAAGGAGCCTTAAATGAGGTCCATGAAATGCTGCAGAGAATGAGGGAGCTGTCAGTACAGGGTGCCAATGGAGTCTATGCGGATGAGGATTTAAATGCCCTTTCCAATGAAATAAGGGAATTAACAGAACAAATTGACAAGATTGCCAGCGATACAGAGTTCAATGGAATTAAGCTTTTGAATGGTGAGGTATCGGGGGGGCTGAGGCTTCAAATAGGTGCCAATGAGGGTCAATTCATAGAGGTAGAGATGGAAGACATCAATATTCAGGTAGGCAGTGGGGCAAATGAACTAGATATAGAAACTGCCTTCCTCGTTAAAAATGCAGGTAAGTTTGAAATCGTATCAGGGCAACTAAACAGCAAAAACCTTGAATCGGCAATAAGCACCTACAACGATGCTATAGAGAGGATATCCTCCATTCGATCAAGGCTAGGGGCCTTCCAAAATAGGCTAGAACACACCATCAAAAATGTAGACAATACAGCAGAGAACCTAACAGCATCAAAGTCCAGGATAGAAGACTTGGATATGGCCGAGGAGATGAGCGAATTCACCAAGAGGAATATACTGCAGCAGGCAGGTACATCCATGCTGAGCCAGGCAAACCAGCTACCGCAGATGGTACTGCAACTATTACAATAAGGAAGTGACTAGGAATGGAAGATAATATTAGCCTAGAGAAAAAGATACTATCCTCCAACGACTGGGGATTGGTAGCCATGCTCCATGAAGGATTACTAGAGAACCTTAAGGCTTCCAGTGATGCCGTAGATGAGGAAGACTATGAAAGGTTAAATAGCCTAGTAAATAAGTCAAGGGATATATTGACAGAGCTCATAGTCCTATTTAGGGAAAAGGACCAGGTGTCCATAGACACAAGGGAGCTCTACCTATATACCAACCAATTGATTACCCAAGGAGAGGTCAAGAAGGATACCGGGCAATTTGAAGCTGCAAAAAAGGTCATTCTACCCCTTTGGGAAGCCTTCAAGGGCCTGGAAGAAAAAGAAGAACCCCAGATAGTCACGGGTCTCACCTATGGGAAAAGTGAGCTTGACCAGCACCAGAAGAAAGAAGGAAAGACTTTCCAAGGATAGGACAAGCATTGGAATAGCAAGGATTGTGTCCTCAAAATTCCCTCCGAATCCATAAGGAAATAATTACTAGTAGAAATGGGATAGGCCTAGTCGATACAATAGGTATGAGAGTACTAGTATTTTAATTATTTCAAGGATAGGAGTGACTGACAAATGGAAGGCATTAGTTTAGGGAGGGAAATATGGTCATCAGAGGAACTTAAACAGGTGCTAGTGGCCCACGAGGAATTAGTTGAAGATATGGAAAAGGCGGTATTGGCCCTGGAGAATGAAAAGGCCAAAGAATTGGACAAACTTACCAACAAGATAAGGGAAACAATCTCCAAACTGTTGATAAGTTTCAAGGGAAAGGACGATTTATCCACAAGTCTTAGGTCTGTTTACTTACTTATGAACACATTAGTCTTAGAAGGGGAAATAAAAAAGGACCCCCTGCAATTTCAAAAGGCCCTAAAGGCAATAAGTCCAGTAATTAGGGGCTTTAAGGCCCTAGAATCAAAAAAGTAAAAAACTGTGGTAGACCACAGTTTTTTTATGTAACCGTGCACCTAGCTTTGGCGATCCTATTCCAAGCGTTACCTAGGTAGTTGGCTCGGATCAGGCTTCCCTGCGGCACACGAAAAGATTCACTTACCGCTGCTTCCTTCCAGACCTGACGGGGTTCATGAGTTTCCGTTGCGCAGGACCCAATCGTCAACACCACTTGCCTAGGGCAGACCCTACAATAGAGAAGCCTAGACTAGGAGTTCAATCCTGCTATAGCGGATTGCAGGTTATAGGGCACCGCTACCTCCCCATCTAGCACGGCAAAATTTTCTAATGGCGGAGAGAGAGGGATTCGAACCCTCGAGACGCTTATCACGCCTACACGATTTCCAGTCGTGCGCCTTCGTCCAGCTCGACCATCTCTCCATATAGATTGAGTGGGCAACAATGATTACCACAGAAATAAATTATACAGGAAATATGTATTGTTGTCAACTCTAAACTATTCTTTATGCCTTCATTATCAAGGCAATAAATTCCAAATTATCTTGTCCAATGTTTTTAATAGAATGGCCTTCACCGCTCCTACACAGGGCAAAATGTCCTCCTTCCAAGGTGACATCCCTGCCATTGTCATTGTAGAGGGCCTGACCCCTTAGAATATAATAGGCCTCTTGCTCGTCCTGGTGCCTGTGAAAACCTATGGAAGCCCCAGGTTCAAGCAGGTGTTTGGCAAACAATCTGCCATGGCCATAAAAATCCTCCACCTCTAGGAAATGTGTCCTATTTATGTCCCCTTCCCCTTCCATGAGATTAGCTACTGTATCCTTTCTTAATTCCGACTCCTTTTTAATCATCAAAGTTTCCTCCCAACCATTGATATAGGTAAGTATATTCATCCTAATACATTTTATCAAAGTGTAAAAGGAAAATCAATTATAGGCCATGTAAATCTATTTTTTTCTTGAGTTTATTCTATTGTCAATGTGGATATAAACATTGTAAGGAACAGAGATATAGGATATAATATATCAGATACTAGTTAATTAGGGGGAGACCGTATGAGATTTTTAATAGTAGACGACTCTAAGTTCACACAAAAGATAACAGAAAGGTATTTAAGGGAAAAATTTGAAGATGCTGAAATTGTCCTTGCAGGGGATGGTAAGGAAGGCTTTGACAAGTACAGGGAGCTAAGACCAGATTATGTATTTGTAGACCTTTTGATGCCTATAATCAATGGTCAGGAATTGATAAAGTTAATTAAGGAAGAGGACAGGGATTCTAAGATATTTATAATAACTGCTGATGTGCAGAAATCAGTAAAAGAGGAAATGGAAGGGTATGGTTTACTTGGCTTCATAAATAAGCCAATTGACGACGAAAAGATTGAGGACATTTACAAGACCATATTAGGTGATAAAAATGGATCCAACTAGCCTAACATACGATATCCTCAAGGAGATGTTCAATATCAGCGTAGGTAAAGCAGCAAAGATTCTCTCTGAAATAACCAGCAAAAAGATTAAGCTAGATGTGCCAAGAATAGAATTTTTGGATTCAAAAGACAAGAGAGAGGTAAATAATTCCTTTTCAAACATACCAGATGGGACACTGATGTTATCCTCAATAAGTTTCAGTCAAAAACTTAGTGGAGAAGCAAATTTAATTTTTCCTGCCAACAAGATGAAAAGTTTTATTAATCTGTGCCTAGATGAAGATAGTAGGGATACAGGAGATACGGATTTTACAGACATGGATTTTGACGTAATAAGAGAAGTAGGCAATATTATCTTGAATTCCATAGTGGGTGAGATGGGAAATTTCTTAGATATTAACTTAGATTATTCCTTGCCTGAGGTCAAGGTTTTTGCCAAGGAGGACTTTAAAAGCGACTTGGCCAGCAAGGAATACTTTTACATGCTTATGCTCTATATCACATTTATAATATGCGATACAGAGATTGAAGGGGCCATAATTATCAACCTAAAGACCAGGAACTCCTTTGAAGAGCTAATGAGAATATTAAAGAAGATGGAAGATGATTTAGATGATTAGTTCAAAATTTAACATACTAAACTATATAAATGAAGGCATCATAATTGCCAACAAGGACCTGGAGCTAGTATTTTGGAACAGTCGCCTAGGGGAAATGGTAGATTTAAGTGAAGATTCATTGAACAAAAAAATATACGAGCTCTTTCCAAAATTAAATAAAAGTTTCTTTATAGATTCCATAGAGGGCGTATTGGAAAGGGATTTTAAATATTTTTATTCCTCGGCAATGCATAGGAACTTAATATCAGATAAGGCAGACCTCAATATCAAATTAAGTAGATTCGAACATGGGGGGGAAATATACCTAATCATAGAATGTATAGACGTCACAAGTCAAAATATCAGAATTAATCAGCTAAAGGAGTACAACAAGGATTTACATACCTTAAATAAAAGACTGATGGAACAGGAGCAGGAAATTACCAGATTAGCCTACTATGACAATCTTACAGGCCTTGCCAATAGGACCTTCTTTTATCATATGGCCGAAAAGTTTCTGTATGATGCCAAGAGAAACAACAAGAAGATTGGATTCATGTTCATAGATATTGACGATTTCAAGGGAATTAACGATACCTATGGACACTTGGCCGGTGACAAGATATTAAAAGAAGTGTCAAAGATTTTAGAGGCTAGTACTAGGCTTAGCGATATAGTGGCTAGACACGGTGGAGATGAATTTTTGATACTGCTGTCGGACTGCAAAAACTACAAGGATTACGATGTCATAGCTACTAGAATTGCCAATTCAAATAAAAACATCAAAATCAGTGATGAGGCAAGTATAGAAATATCCCTGAGCATAGGGGTTAGCTTCTATCCAAAGGATGGGAAAAATATAGACCAACTAATATCCAAGGCGGATAAGGCCATGTATAAGGTAAAGAAGTCCGGTGGCAACAAGTGTGCAAGATACTAAGAGGCATATAACTAGAATATAAAAGCGCAGGTGACAATATGTACCAAGCCATATATAGGAAGTATAGGCCCAAGACATTTGATGAGCTTTTGGGCCAAAAGCATGTGACTAATATATTAAAAAATCAAATAAGGGCTGGAAACGTAGGCCATGCCTATCTTTTTTCAGGGACCAGGGGAACGGGTAAGACATCTGCAGCCAAGATATTCTCTAGGGCTGTAAATTGCCTAAAGCCCATAGATGGAAATCCATGTAACCAATGCGAGATATGCAGGGGCATACTAGATGAAAGTATAATGGATATAATAGAGATGGACGCAGCCAGCAATAGGAGGATAGAAGATATAAGGGAGTTAAGGGACAAGGTGGTCTACCCACCAGCTAGGACCAAATTCAAGGTATATATAATAGACGAGGTCCACATGCTTACATCTGAATCCTTTAATGCCCTGTTGAAAACCTTAGAAGAACCGCCAAAGCACCTGGTATTTATACTGGCGACAACAGAGCCTCAAAAATTGCCCCAGACCATATTGTCCAGATGCCAGAGATTTGATTTTAGAAGGATAGGGAAAAAAGACATCATAGAAAATATGAGAAAAATCAGTGAGGATCTGGGGATTGGAGTAGAGCAAAAAGCCTTAAGTCTTATAGCCAGCAATGTAGACGGGGCCATGAGAGACGCCCTAAGCCTATTGGATCAGTGTCTTTCCTTGGGGGGAGACAAGGTTAGCTATGAGGATGCCATAGACATACTAGGTGCAGTGAACATGGATATAATCTTAGATATAGTAGACGGCATAATAGGTAGGAATATAGAAGGGACCCTGGCAACCATAGATCAGGTAATTGAAAATGGAAAAGATATCAACCAATTAATAAAGGACCTAATATATCATTATAGGAACCTGATGATAGTCAAGGCCAGCAAGGACCCAAAAACACTGGTAGAAGTAGAAGAAGACCTGCTGGAAAAATATATAGGCCAGGCTGAGAATATTGAGATAAGCCAAATACTAAGGAGTCTAGATATATTGGCAGCAGCAGACGATAAGGCCAAATGGTCATCTGCTCCCAGGGTGATATTGGAGATGGCAGCCCTAGAGCTGATAAAGCTAAGGGAGCTTCTTTCCCTAGAGGAGAGGGTAGAAAGGTTGGAGAAGGGTATGGCAACCGACACTAGGGCTCCAGTAGAAGTACCCGCGAAACCAGTAGAAGAGGAGATGGCAAGGAGTCCAGTCAGGGAAAAACCAAGGGAAAAAGTCAAAGAAACAAAAGAAGAAGCTGGAGAAGAATTTGTAGATGATGGAAAAGATTTAGAATTTCAGACAATAGCGGGGGATTGGGATAAGATCCTGCAAAAAATAAAATCCCAAAAGATGAATATATATGCACTCCTAATAGAAGGTCAGCCAATAGCCTATTCCAATGGGCAAATTTCAATCGGCTACAAGGAAGGCTTTGGATTCCACAAGGAGGCAGTATCTAGGCCTCAAAACAAGGAGTTTGTAGAAAAGGTAGTATCCAATTACTACAGGAAAGACCTAAAGGTTTCATTTACTATGCTAAATGAAAAGGAAAAAGCTTCAAAGGAAGAGACCATAGATAAGGACAAGGAAATTAAAAGGGTCAAGGACTTCTTTGGAGAGGATATAGTAGAAATAAAATAGAAAGGAGAAATAGAATGGCAAGAGGAGGATTCCCTGGAAAGGGTGGAAATATGGGAAATATGATGAAACAGGTACAAAAAATGCAGAAACAAATGGAGGATATGCAAAGGCAATTGGAGGAAACAGAAGTAGAAGCCAGTGCTGGTGGAGGAGCTATCACATGTAAGGTCAATGGAAAAAAAGAGCTCCTATCCATTAATATAGATGAAAGCGTAGTAGATCCAGAAGATGTAGAGATGCTAGAAGATTTGGTATTGGCAGCTATTAATGAGGCCATGAGAAAATCAGATGAGATGATGGAAACAGAGATGAAAAAATTAACAGGTGGAATGAATATACCAGGATTATTCTAATTAGAAAGGGAGTAAAACAATGCAGCAGTATCCAGTACCCATAGGAAATTTAATCGAACAGCTTTCTAAATTGCCGGGCATAGGTAGGAAAACAGCCCAGAGACTAGCCTTTTATATACTGGAGATGGAAGATATAGAAGCTGAGAGACTGTCCAGTTCAATAAGCAATGCAAAGGAAAACATAAGGCTATGTAGTATATGCTGCAATTTAACAGATGAAGACCCCTGCCAGATCTGTAGAGATGCTAGGAGGGACAAGGCGACCATATGTGTAGTAGAGGGGCCAAAGGACATCATAGCCATGGAGAGGACAAAGGAATACAGGGGGGAGTATCATGTACTTCACGGTGTCTTATCTCCCATGGACAATGTGGGCCCTGACGATATAAGAATAAAGGAATTACTTATGAGGCTGTCAGACAGTCAGGTAAGGGAAATCATCATAGCCACAAACCCAACGGTAGAAGGAGAGGCCACAGCCCTATATCTGTCTAGGTTAATCAAACCCCTGGGCATTACAGTGACGAGAATAGCCCATGGCATACCTGTAGGAGGGGATTTGGAATACTTCGACGAAGTAACCATATCAAAGGCAATGGAAAATCGTAGGGAAATATGAGCCAGCGGGGACGGTTCTCGGTGGCCCATTTTATACAATTTACGATTTTATTGACAAGGGAACCTGCCAAGGTTCTCTGTTTTATATAAAGAACAAAGGAGAAAAACCATAGAGAAATTTATAAGGGAAGTAGACAATCTAATTCCAATGAATATATTTTTTATCCTAGTGTTTTTTACAGGCCTTAGTGTATAATAATAGTACGAGGAGGGATGGTATGAAATTTTGTTGGTCTACAATTAATGTAAAGAATTTAGAGGAAACTATCGACTTCTATGAAAGCATAATAGGACTAAGGGTAATGAGAAGATTTGTAGCTGGTCCCAAAACAGAAATCGCATTCTTAGGTGATGGAAGGTCTACAGAGCTTGAATTTATTTTCAATGAAGACCATAAGGATATAGGCTTTGGGTCAGATATTTCCTGGGGATTCGAGGTAGAATCTGTAGATGAAATGGTGGAACTGGCTAAGGAAAAGGGAATAGAAATATTATCCGAAATAATTAGCCCGAATCCAAGCATAAGGTTTTTCTTTATCAAAGACCCCAATGGCCTGAGGATTCAATTAGTAGAAAACTTGGCATAATTTGTCCTTGCATTTTCTCTTCATTCCTGATAAGATGTTTTAAATACAAAAATACGAAATAAATTCGATGATAAAGAAGAGTAGTTAATTCCTTTCTTTCACAGAGAGCTAAAATATGGTGGGATTTAGCAAAGAGAGTTTTGATGAATGGACTTTATAGAAGCTGGTGGAAATCTATAGGTGAAGACATAGAGAGTACCCCCTGCCGGAAGCCTACCGTTAACTAAGGACAGGATATGTCAGTATCCCATAGAGAGTGATGCATTTTTTTGCATAATCTAGGTGGCACCGCGAATTTAATCTTCGTCCTATTGTGGATGGAGGTTTTTTTGTTTTTTTGTATCAATAGAAAAAGGAGGATTACAATGAAAAAGGACAAAGGTTTTTTTGGTCAATTTGGCGGTGCCTATGTAGGAGAGGAACTGAAGGATGTATTGAAAGAGTTAGAAGAAGCCTTTTACAGGGCAATGGAAGATGAAGAGTTTTTAAATGAAATGGACAGCTATTTAAAGGATTATGTAGGCAGGGAAAACCCACTATATTTAGCCAAGGGACTGACAGAAGAACTTGGCGGAGCAAAGATTTACCTAAAAAGGGAAGACCTAAACCACACAGGAGCCCATAAGATCAACAACGCCCTAGGCCAAGGCCTACTAGCCAGAAAAATGGGGAAATCAAGGATAATAGCAGAAACAGGGGCAGGACAGCATGGGGTAGCCACAGCCACCATAGCTGCATTGTTTGGCATGGACTGTACCATTTACATGGGTGAGGAAGATACCAAAAGACAGGAGCTAAACGTATTTAGGATGGAAATACTGGGGGCCAAGGTAGTCCCTGTAAAGGATGGAAACAGAACATTAAAGGAAGCAGTGGACAAGGCATTAGAAGACTATGTAAAAAATAAGGAGGATACCTTTTACCTGCTGGGTTCAGCAGTTGGACCCTATCCATTCCCCCTAATGGTGAGGACCTTTCAGTCGGTAATTGGAAGGGAAGCCAGAAGACAGATACTGGAAAAGGAAGGAAGATTAGCTGATTACCTAGTAGCATGTGTCGGCGGTGGAAGCAATGCAATTGGCCTATTTAGTCCATTTTACGAGGATAAAGAGGTGAAGATGATAGGCGTTGAACCAGGCGGAAAGGGATTAGATACCAAAAAACATGCTGCCAGTATTTCGGAAGGAAAAGTAGATATAATTCACGGTTTCAAGACCTATGTCTTGGAAGGCGAGACCCACTCAATTGCGGCAGGCTTGGATTATCCTGGAGTAGGCCCAGAGCACTCCTATTATAATGATACAAAAAGAGCTGAATATACGACTGTAACAGATGGAGAAGCCTTGGAGGGATTTTTTAAATTGTCAAAGGTAGAGGGAATTATACCTGCCTTGGAAAGTGCCCATGCCGTCGCCTATGGTATGAAATTAGCCAAGGAATTGAAAAGGGACAAAATAATTATAGTTAATCTATCTGGCAGGGGAGACAAAGACGTAGCACAGTTGTTTTCATCATTCAATTCCCAATAGCCAATTGACGCTAACCTTGAGTACCTTAGATAGGGCCAGCAATTCAATGTCCATAATAATCCTATTTTGCTGTTCAATTTTTGAAATACTAGCCCTATCTATATATACTCCAAGGGTCTCCAACTTAATAGATAACTCCTGTTGGGTCAGTTTACTGTCCAACCTTGCTATTTTAACCCTAGGACCAGAGATATTTCGTTTTTCAGAATCTAATGTAAGTCTCAAAATATGTCACCTCTTGTTCTTTATTGGAACACTTGTATTTTATATGAAAATATGAAATAATGTGTTCTAATATAGAACGACAAGTAGATTTATAATATTATATAATAGTATATAATATTTAAAGGGAGCAATTTCAAATGGGGAATAGTGATTTAAACAGGGAAAGGGAGTTTGAGGATCAGAAAAATAACGATACCCATGAATTAAAGTTGGAAATTGAAAGATTAAGGGAAGAATTAAACATGGCAATAATTAAGAGGGATGGGAAGAAGATGGGAGATGAAATAATAGAGATGAGCGAAAAATTAGATAAGCTAATCGTCATGTACTCAGTCCTCACATGGGAATAGGTTAAATCAGATATATGAAGATTCAATATATTTGCTCCCTTCATTTAAGATATTGCCTGAAAGATATTTGATTGGGCATGGCAATTGGCAGACAGGTGGAATGCGGGTACACACCTGGATTAGATTTGCAAGAAATCTATAGAGGAAGGTGGTTTTGTGAGAAGGAAAGACAGGGAAATGAGCAGGGAATTTGGTCTAGGAATCATAGACAAGTCTAGATATGGACTTCTTTCCATGGTAGATGGAGATATGCCCTATGGGCTTCCCTTATCCATAGTGAGAGATGGGGATAATCTGTACTTTCATTCTGCTATGGAGGGGCGAAAGGTGGAGCTTTTAGCCCAATATCCCAATGTTAGCCTAGCCTTTGTAGGGGAAGTTAGAGTGCCGGACAACTATACAAGGGATGAGTTGGACGAGATTATAAAAGACCAGGCAAGGATACCCCTGCTTACTAGCAGCGTATTCACTACGGAATTTGAGTCGGCCATTGTAAGGGGCAGAGTGCATCTGGTGGAAGACAGGGAAGAGGAAATCAAAGCCATGATGCTTATATGCCAAAAATATACGCCTAGCAAAATGGAATACTTTGATTTGGCTGTAGAGTCGGGGCTCAAAAGGGCCTATGTTTACAGAATAGAAATAGATGAAATCACAGCAAAGAGAAAGAAGTATGATGGCCAGGGCAAGGAAATGAAATGGGCCAGGATGGAATAAAGGGACCTAGCTTGACAAAGAATCCTATCTATCATAAGCTATATTTACCCTTATATAAGGGTCTAGTAGCAATATGTCAGGACTATAATTAATAATATGAAGGAGGAATAAGATGAAGAAAGAAGTTGTCATGATGGTTGGACCAACGGCGGTGCCAGAGAGGGTACTAGAAGCAATGCACAGGCCCTCAATATCCCACCGTTCACCAGAATATACTGAAATTCATGCTAGGGTGAGGGAGAATTTAAAAAAAGTATTCGGTACCAAAAATGAAGTCTATATCCTTACCTCCTCAGGCACCGGTGCCATGGAGGCTGCCATTCAAAACTGTTTTTCCTTTGGAGACGAGGTTGTAGTACCAGTTACAGGTACCTTCAGTGCACAATTTGCTGCCATGGCAGAGGCCTATCAACTAAAGGTAAAGAAGGTCATGTTTGAACTTGGAGAAGCGGCAGATGTGGACAAGGTAATGGCAGAGGTTACAGCAGAGACAAGGGGCCTATTTGTCATACACAATGAAAGCTCAACTGGAGTCTATAATGATTTAGAGGCCTTTGGCAAGGCTCTCAAGGACACTGATACCCTCTTGATTTCAGACTCGGTCAGTGGGGCCGCAGGACTGGAAATGAAGATGGACGACTGGCATATAGACATACTATTATCCAGCTCACAAAAAGCCCTTATGGTACCTACAGGACTATCCTTCATTTCTCTAAATGATAAGGCCTGGGAGAGGACCAAGACATCTAATATACCAAAATACTATTTCGATTTAAAGAAGGCAGATGAGTTTCACAAGATTAACCAAACGCCAAATACGCCTGCAGTATACAATGTATTTGCAGTAGACGAAGCCTTGAAGATAATAATGGAAGAGGGGCTGGAAAATGTATACAAGAGGCATGAAGACAATACAAGGCTCATTATCGACGGAGTGAAAGAACTCGGGTACGATATATTTCCGAAGGACGACAACCGTGCATCTAGGACCCTAACAGCGGTTTACGCTCCTGGTAAGGCCAAAAAGATAGTAGAAGAATTGGCCAAGAAGGGTGTAATAGTAAATACTGGTTTGCCACCTATTGCAGATGACGTATTTAGGGTTGGCACCATGGGCTATGTATATAAGGAAGATGTAGAGGCATTTTTAGAGGCCTTAAAAGAGATTAACCTATAGTAAATATGGGGATTGTAGATGAATTTGACTTCATTTACAATCCCCATCTTATATTAGCTATTCTGCTAGAGCCTCATTAGCTGAGTTTTAGGCAGGAACCATGACCTACTGCTACAAAGCTAGGCTCCAGAGCCCTCAATTCGTCCTGTAATTTTTCAAGTTTTTCAGGGCTAGGAATTTGCATTGGTGAGATGGTCAAGATGGCATCTTCCCAGCTAGAGTCCATTGCTTCGATGGACTTTCCCCTGCTGATCATCAGGTCGCTGCTGAAGAAAATCCCCCTTTGCCTTTCAATTACCAGTAGTCCATCCCATAGGTGCATTTCTGAGGGGTAATTGATGAATTCCAGCTCATAGGTGTCCGTCTTCAATAAATCTCCAGGTCTTTTAACAACTGTCTTGGAAGCTATGCCAAAACCGTCCAACTGGCGTTCAGTGACTTCTGAGCATAGAACCTTTGCCTCTGGGAAATTGTCTTGGATTAGGGATAGTCCACCGCACTCATCGACTTCAAAATGAGATATAAAGATATAGGCTAGGGGCTTTCCTCCCAGCAATTTCTTTAGTTTCGGGACCAGTTCAACTGCCTGATGAATATCTCCCGTATGGAATAGGATTGGCTCGTCAGCCAATAGCAGATATTGATTAAAGGTAAGGTCAATTGCCGAGTTGTAGAAACTAAATTGATGTAAATCTCCATAAGTATTTTGCATTGTAAGATCTCCTCTCTATTTCTTAAATTACGGGATATTGATAATATCCCCAGTACATGATATTATAATACAAGGCAATCATTTGGCAAGTAGGCACATTTTTGTTATATACTTACCTTTTAGTAAGTAATGGATAGGGGGAGAAAATTGAGTATATGTCCTGTAGAAATAACCTTAAAACACATAGGAAGCAAATGGAAACTTTTAATTTTAAGGAATTTACTTAGTTATGGGGTTCAAAGATTTAATGAATTGGCTAGGGGCATAAATGGTATAAGCCAAAAAATGCTGACCCAAAGCCTTAGGCAAATGGAGGAAGACGGTCTAGTGTCGCGGAAGGTCTACGCTGAGGTTCCGCCAAAGGTTGAATATTC
>Ga0265293_10006763_pt1 | contig 18059 bp, 9 predicted proteins | sample Munlanlewell138R_FD_192505 | JGI IMG/M metagenome (GOLD analysis project Ga0265293, IMG submission 192505) | Leachate microbial communities from a municipal landfill in Southern Ontario, Canada - Leachate well 138R | ecosystem: Engineered > Solid waste > Landfill > Unclassified | place: Canada...
AGGCGGATGCGCGCTTATGCTACAGTTTTAGGCGACGGGGTTATCAACAGTGAGATTGTCAAAACCTCTATGCAGCGCCTCGGCATTGACAGTCAAGGGCTCGAAGAGCAGGACCGTAACATATTGCGGACAATTATTAACTATTACGATGGGGGGCCGGTAGGTGCCGAGACTCTTGCTATTTCAATAGGGGAGGCAATTGAATCATTAGAGGATTTTTACGAACCCTACCTAATTCAGAAAGGCTATCTCAAACGAACCCCACGTGGAAGGATGGCCACCAGTTTAGCCTACGATTTACTAAAAATACCCTATACCAAGCAAAGCGATGAAGACCAAGGAATTCTATTTTAATCTCCCCCCTGAATTAATTGCCCAGTATCCCCCTAAAGAGCGGGGTGACAGCCGTCTTTTAGTGCTCACCCGTCAAAGCGGGATTTTTCAAGACTCCACGATAAAATCTATTGGGGAATTTTTGCCAAAGAACACTCTGCTGGTATTTAACAACGCTAAAGTGCGTAAAGCGCGTCTTTTTGCCACGAGTGAAACCGGGGGAAAAGTCGAATTTCTTTTTCTCTATCCGTTGAATGCCAGTCTCTGGGTCACTATGATTAGTAAGCATAAAAGACAGCACATCGGTAAGCGTTTCACCTTTGGTAATGGACTAAAAGCCACCGTAGTCGGCGAGAGTGAAGAGGGCAAAATAATTGAGTTTGACACCCCTATCGACGAAGATTTCTTTTCTAAGTTGGGCCATATTCCATTACCCCCTTATATCAAGCGCGCAGAGACCGCTTTAGATGAAAAACGCTACCAAACAGTGTATGCCTCAAAGAGTGGCTCGGTAGCCGCCCCCACAGCCGGTCTGCACTTCACTGCGCCCCTTTTAGAAGAGTTGAAGAACTCTGGTATTGAGAGCTGCTTCTTAACTTTACATGTGGGACAAGGAACGTTCTTACCGGTGAGAAGTGAAAATTTAGAGGACCACCCCATGCACCGTGAAGCTTATGAAATTAGTGAAGAGAGTGCGGCAATCATTAATCGGGCTAAAAAGGAGAAAAAGAGGATCGTCGGGGTGGGCACAACCAGTGTGCGTACCCTTGAGTCGGCTTACAGCGAGGCGCAAGGGGGTGTGGTAGCCGGTTTAGGCTCTACCCGCCTTTTTATCTATCCCCCCTATAAGTTTAAGGTTGTCGATGGGTTAGTGACTAATTTTCACACGCCTGAATCGACGCTATTAGCCCTCGTGGCCGCGCTTGCCGGCCAAGAGAATATTTTTAGGGCTTATGAACATGCGGTCAAAGAGCGCTACCATTTTTTTAGTTACGGTGACGCGATGCTGATTATCTAGAGAAGGGCATGCTCTTTTAAGAATTTCAAGATTTGAGCGGTAATTTCCCCCTTACTTCGCTCGCCGGGAACCCTTAAAAGGGAAATTTCGGGGGGTAAATCATTGAAGATTAACTCGTAGTTATCACGTACCTGTTGAAGGTACTCCTGTTTTTCGAAAATCTCCCGCGCATTGCCTCGCATGGCAATCCGATTTAAACAAGCCTCGATAGGGGTGTCTAGATAGATCACATAGCGGGGCAGAGGAAACTGGTTGAGGGCATTGACCACCTCAAAACCCAATTCGACCGATTGGTAGGCCAAAGAAGAGAAGAGATAACGGTCTGAAATCACAACTTTCCCTTTATCGAGGTTTTTTAGGATTCCATTTAAAGGGTTGTGGAGATGGTCTTCCCGGTCTGCGGCAAACAGTAGTGCCAACGCTAAAGGGGTAGTAACATACTCTCTACTCAGTATTGAGCGAACTAATGCTCCCAAAGGGCTGGTTGTCGGCTCAAAGGTAGCATGACATTCGAGTCCTCCTTGGTCAAAGGCTTCGGCAATGGCTTTCATTTGTGTGGTCGTACCGGCTCCGTCCATCCCTTCTAAAACGATGAAGCGTTCAAAGATTGGCTGCATAGGATACCCCTTAAAAAATTGGTCAAAGATATTCAGATTTTAGCCAATAAAAAAGAAGTTTACAAGAAAGAGTTAAAGGGTAGGTAATTTAGGTTATTACGGTTATACTAGCTGTAATACGGATGGACAAATGAGATACCATACGACAACCTCTACTGTTTTGATTGCTATTAGCCTCCTAGTCGTCGCTATTATGGCCATAGGTGTCGTCTTGGGAAGTGTCGATTATCTTCACTCTGTCAGTGAAATGCTCCTCAGTAAACTCAACCAAGAGGGGCGCATCACCATAGCGGTAGGCTCAATAAACCCCTCCTTATTCAAACATATAGTCCTGCAGAACGTAGTTATCAGTGAAGAGCATCAGGGGCAGATTGCCAGTGTAGATACGCTAACCTTAGAGGCACCGCTCTATGCTCTCTTCTTACCTAAAAAGAGACCTAAAGTCTGGTCGGTTAAGGCCGAGGGAGTGGAGGGTACTGTCGATTTAGCCCTCTTTCTAGGTTTAGAAGGTCAAGGCGCAATGCCCGATTTCGATCTTGACCTGCAGTTCAACTCGGTCGCTTTTAAAGAGGAGGAGAGTCGCTTCTCTTTAGAAAAGGGAAACCTCAGAGCTTCTCTCCGTAATGGTTTGCTTACGAAAGCCCTCCTCATCAGTGAGGCGTTTAAGGCTACCACGCCCGATCTTTTTTTGACCGGCAATGGGGTAATTGGTAGCCTCAGTACTCCTCAAAGGCTTACCATAACGGGTAGAGAGATCCACTTCGCACTCTTAGATAACATCGCAGGTGAGGCGAATCGCCTAGAGCTCTCTGCCGATGGGGATTTATTGAAAGGTAGTGCAGAGGTAATCCTAAGGGGTCATGCAACCTCGCTGACCACGAATGGCACGCTTGTCGAGGCTAAAAGCTTCTACGGTGAGACTACCATTGAAGACTTCACTTTAAAAGAGGCCAAAATGACAACCAATGCCTTACACGGAGCCCTAGGTAAGGCTGAAGCGGAGATAGAGGCCTTAAACTTTTTTTATCAGCAGCGTGGTGCCCATTTTGAATTAACGGCCTCCTCTGAGGGGAGTCTTCGAGGGTTTTACAACCAAAAAGGCGTGCTTAAAATAGGTGCGCCTTCCCTAGTCTATAGCAGTGACCCCGAGCTCTCTACGTTAAACTTTGAGATGGGCAATATGACCCTCAGCAATCTCTCTGAGTTAGACCTTGCGCCTTTAGATACCGTTGAACTTCGTCTCTTGGAGATTTCAGGCTTCCATTTTTTTGCATTAGATAACGCGCAAACGGGTAAGACTAACATAGAGAGTAGTTTCTCTTTAAAGGGGAAGAGTGGGAAGCCTCTTCTGGGAGAATTCAGCGGAGATTTTGCCGGTGCCGTACAGCTTGAGGAGGCGGGGGAACTCTCCTTCGCTGAGCTCGCTTTTAAAAATCTAGAGGCCACTAATTCATATGGCACTATGGAGGGGTTGTTCCATTACAATACGGCTACTAAGCTACTCCAAGGGACACTTGAGCATTCAGGTAATATAAAGAGTGAATTGAGCTACTCTTTCTGGGACGATGAACTGCGCTTTTCCCTGTTTTTAGAGCAGACTCCCTTAAAAGATTTCGCCCCCCTATTTAGTGCCTTAATTCCGGCTTTTGTCCAAAGTGTGGACGAAAATACCCAGTTAAGTGGGAACATCATTGGCAGAACTACACTGGACGGAAAAAGTGGTAAAGCTACCAGTGAACTCGTTTTGAATAATGTGCTCCTTAACGGTGAGTACCACTCTCTAGCCACTACTTTTGACGGAAACCTCGATAGTGACCTGCTTTACGTTAATTTGGCCACCCTAGCTACCACCGATTTACGCCTCTCCTATAGCGGCACTTTTAACCGGGAACAACTTTTTCCTGAGGGGCGGCTACAACTCAATGAAGTTGACTCGGGCAATCCTCTGATTGACGCTACTTTCCAGCGCTTGCAAACCCATCGTTACGGGTATGAGCTCAAAATCTCTGCTCTTAATAATACCCGCATTGAGGGGGAGATAAGCTGGACAGAGGGCAAACAGTTGGAGAGCCGGGGAACCCTTAGTGTACCCACCATTATCTATCCCCTGACGATCACCGGGGATCTTGAAAAGGGAGTCATTACCTTTGAAAGTGACAACCTTGAGGCATACTTAGACCTCTCGAGTGAGGTAGGGCACCTCTTTGGCGCTCTAAAAGCCGATAACTTTACCATTCCAATCCCTTCTTTTGGGCAAAGTAAATTCTCAGGAGAGATAGAGGGTAGTTACGCTTTAGCTAACAACCTCTTACTAATAGAGGGGCATAACCTAGAATTGAATAATCTAGCGTGGCCCAACGGGGTTCCGTGGTCCATACAAGGCAATCTGTCACTCGATAATCAAAGACTTCGCATTGAGGAATTCAATTACGACGACCCCTATGGGCTCTACAGTGGCTCAATAAACCTCTTTAACCGCCATATTGCCGGCCTCTTCTCAAAACAATTCGATGAATTTAGCCTAGAGGTGCGCTTAGCCGGGGAGGGGGGAGAAAAATTAAACTTGGTCCTTTTCCCTGATAAACAACAGAGCGACTTAACCCTTATCTACGGCGAGGTAGAGGCCTTCTCAACTGAGCACTTGAAACTCTTTGCTGAGCCTATTGTGGTGAAAGCCACTGTGCTGGGCGAGACAAATTTTCAAGAAATTGCTTTGGGCTATGCCAATATCGCTTTCACTGACAAGAGGGAGAGTTTGGAGGGCTTTTTAACTGCCCGCTTAAGTGCAGATGCACTCACCCTGGAAGAGGGCCATTTTTCCAAAGGGAACTTTCATTTGGAGCTTCCAGAGGCCTATTTTCCCTTTAGCGGCACCTCTTCAATTGACCTCAGCCTTACCGTCTTTTCAGACATAATGTGGCGGGACGCCAACACAACCTCTTCTATTAACCTCTCTTTTGCATTGCCACCTAAAACTTCGCTGGCCGGTTGGCTCACCACACTTGACAAGATAGCTTCTGCAGAAGCGCCCCTTTTTATCCACCATTACAACACCTCACTATTGGGCCAAATTGAGTGGAAAGAGGGGCGTCACAAAATAGAATATGAAAGCGGAATTCTCAAAGTTGAGCCCTTGGAGGGGGGCACGGTTAGTGGACTTTTTAATTTTAAGACCAACGAAATTCAAGTCTCGGCCAAAGCGGGCTTTCCACTTCCCCTAGAGATGGAGGGGAGTATTGACGCTTCTGAAGTCTCTCTCGACGTCTCCCATATTGAGGTTGACATGCACTACCTCAATGCCATTATGTACGAACCAACCCTCGATTTTTTAGGGGGTAAAATGGCCGGCTCCCTTTGGATTGAGGGAGAGGTAAGCAATCCTGAGTTTTTTGGCACCCTTAAGGGAAACTACTTAGAGATGACTACATTTTGGACCCCTGATGAAGTTTTCTCCCTTAAGAACCCTGTTATTACCGTCAGTGAACATGAAGCTACAGTGGCCGCCTCGACTGTTTCGGCTATCCACCGTAGTGGTCGCCGTTCAAAAGGGTTTATTAAGTTGGGAGCCTCTTTGAAGGATTGGAACCTAGAACACTACCGTGTCGATATCTTTGGTTTAGACCAGCCAATTGCCCTCTGGTTGCCTATTGTGGCGCTCAACCTCAATGTGGAGACTTTAGTTGCAGGGAATTTCTCAATCGATGGCACTCTCGATGACGAGTTATTGTTGGGCAATGTTGTCTTAACCGATGGGGTTATCTCCTTTGGTATTCCACCGCTGCCGAGTTGGTTTGTGGAAAAGACACGTACCAGTATCGATATGACACTCCAGACCGGTAAAAATGTCTCTCTCATCTACCCCAACTTTGACTCCCCAATTCTGAGGGCAACTTTTGCCGAGAATCAGAAAGTCGACCTTAAAATCGTCGCACCACAAATGACAACCACGATTGGAGGCGAGTTGGCCTTCCGTAGCGGAGAGATCTACTACGTACAGAAGAACTTTTATGTGACTTCAGGAGCCTTAAAATTCTCCTCTATTATGTCGGGGTTAACCGGAGATGTCACTCCGACACTCGATTTGAGGGCCCGTTTACGGGAGTTTGATAGCGATGGGAGCCGAGTAGATATCTACTTGGTACTCCAAGACTCCCCCCTAATGGCGCTAGAACCCCGTTTTGAGTCGATTCCTCTCAAGTCGACCAATGAGATTTTAGAGTTACTGGGGCAAAATATTGTAACGGGGGGCAGTAGTGCCGATAGTGGTTTCTCCTCGGTAGTCGCCATCGCTTCAGCGGCCACGGACGTTGTCTCGCGCTTGGGACTCTTGCAGAATGCCACTATTTCGCTCGGTTTCACCTCAATTGTACGGAACTTTTTAGGCCTTGATGTCTTTACGATTCGGACCAATTTACTGGCCAATATAATTTTTGATGCTTTGCCGGGGATCATAGCGGACACCTCGGTATCCCCCCTGGCACGCTATCTAGATAATACAACTATGTATATTGGTAAATACCTCTTAGATGAGCTCTATTTACAGGGGATGCTCCACTTCAGGCGTGACCCGCGAGGCAGTGGTAGTTCTTTCCTCTCAGACGATTTAAAAATTGAAACAGAGCTTTCATTAGAGTGGACGACTCCTCTGGCAACTTTTAGTGTTTTCACCCAGCCCGGAGAGTTGTCGGTTTTCGATATTTTCGATACTATGGGCTTTAGTGTTACTAAGCGCTTCGATTTCTAAAAGGAGTTCACATGCAACGCAAACTTATTGTTATTAGCCTTCTCTTAGTTGCTATCTTTACCATTTCAGCGGCCGATGAAGTCTCTTTAGATGCTTGGTGGGAGAATAAACCGATTGAAGAGTTTGTCTACATCGATTTAGTCAATGTAGATGCCAGCCTGGTTGATAGATTCACCGACCCTTTGGTAGGCTCTCCCTATAAACAGAGTACTATCGACGATCTTCAAAAAGAACTCCTTGCGCTGGATCAATTTTTAGAGGTTGAGCTTATCCCGTCAACGTTTGAGGGGTCAAAAGAGAAATTAACCGTCTATATCGAATTCGTTGAGTTGAAACCGTTGTCTGCTTTAAAATTCAAGGACAATAAGATTGCCACCAACGATGAGCTGCAAGCGGTGGTTGAGCTCACAATCGGGAAACCTTTTGAGGCCTCACAACTCAGTAAATCGGTGGAAAATATTCAGAGGCTCTACCGCTCTAAAGGGTACGACAGAGTCGACGTAAGCCCCTCCTATACGAGTGATAAGAGTGGCAAAGGTATCGAAGTTACTTTCGCATTACAAGAGTATAGTTGGTACAGCAATAAGCCGATCAGAGGTTTCACCTATAAGAATTTAATCAATGTGCCCCAGGGGGAGATTGAAGATATTACCTATGGGTACATTGGCAAGATTTTTACCCAAGAGACCTATCGAGAGCTTGAGAGAAAATTAAATGATCTCAATAAATTCAGTGTCTTCGAAGGAGAGGCGAAAAGGGGAGGGGCGAATAACAATGACCTCTACATCGAGTTAAAATTCACAGAACTACCGGTTGTGCGCTCAATTAATTTTGTGGGTAATAATGGTGTAAAAAGCAAAACACTCCTCGACAAGAGCTCTATTGCCCTACATGACTTTCTCTCAATCAACCGCATCAATACCGATAAAGAGGCTTTTAAGACGCTCTATTTAGAGCGGGGTTACGCCGATGTTAAAGTCGATTCTACCTATAAAATTGAGGAAAAGAGCAACCTTCTCGATTTGACCTATATTATAAGTGAGGAGCGCCAAGTAAAGGTTAGCGAAATCGATTTTGAAGGCAATGAAAAACTCTCCTCCCGTGCCCTCCGTAAAGAGCTGACTACCAAGGTCCAATCCCTCTTTAATTCGGGAAACTACCAAGCGCTTAATATCAGTTTAGACACCCAAGCTCTACAGGGAGCCTACCAGAAAAATGGCTATGTTGATGCCAAAGTCTTGGAAGTAAAACAGGAGGAAGTGAGTGAAGAGGGAGCCAGCCAGAAAAAAATAAAACTCATCTTTGTTATCCAAGAAGGAGAGCAGTGGTATTTTGGGGGTATCAAAGTTGAGGGCAACACAATCTATAGTGATGAGACTATTGGGGACCTTTTAACCCTTAAAGAGGGAAGTATTCTCGATATCTCTAAGGTACAAAATGAGATTGGAAAAATTGCCGACCTCTATTGGAACGAAGGGTATGTGGAGAACACTATCGATTTACAAGATAGTCGCAATATTGAAGAGAAGAAGATTAGCTATACGGTAATTATTACCGAGCGTGAACAAGCCGTTGTTGAAGATGTAATAGTGCGTGGAATGACAAAAACTAAGCCTTATGTTTTAGAGCGGGAGCTCATCTTAAAACCCGGCGATATTTTTAGCAAGGATAAATATGTACGGAGTGCTCAGAATCTCTTTAATACCGGTCTTTTAACCGATGTTGTGCCTTCCCTAAACTACGGGACAGAAGAGAACTCTTTGGTTGTCACCTACGATGTTACTGAAGGCAACCAGATGAACATCGGTTTTGGCGCCACCTTTGGAGGTAATGTTGAGGGGTTCCCTGTCAGTGGATTCCTCTCTTGGAGCGACACCAACCTTGGTGGCACCGGACGCAATTTAGAGATTTCTACTGAACTCTCTCCCGATTCGCAATCGGTTAATCTCTCTTTCAGAGACCAATGGGTTAAAGACAAGCGCTGGAACAACTCGCTAATGCTCTCGTTCAACCGCAATGTCTATCAGAACGGACGAGTTTTAGGTAACAACTCCCCAACTACCCAGTACCGTGACAACCAAGCTTACCCCTATCCTTATACAAGTTACCAAGAGTGGATTAGCGAATACTCACCAACCCCCGATGCCGTTTATCTGATGCCCTATGATGCTTATAAGATCTCCTTAGGCTATACAACCGGTTATACTTTCCTGTTCCGTCCGGGCAGACTCTCCCTCTCAATCGGTCCCACTATAACTTTAAACAGGGCGGTGTATGATCAAGAGACCTACACTCCTTACGACTATTTGATTGAGAAATATGGGGAAGCTTGGCAATTTTCCAACCGCATTAGCCTTGCACTGACTTGGGATGGACGTGATTATATACAGGCCCCCACCAAGGGGTACGTTATTAGTCAGAGTTTAACTTATGCAGGGGGTATCCTTGGGGGACTAAGTAACTACATGCGCTCCTCGACTAGTGCATCGGCCTTTTTGAAAATCTTTGAAATCCCCGGCGAAAAGCCAACACCCGGAGTTGTTAGCTTTAATACCACTCTCTCTTTTATGTTTGACCAATACTACTCTGAGAGTGGCAATCTGACAGGGTCCTGGATCAAGGGGATCAGTGCCAGTAAATTTGAATACCTCTACATCGATGGGATGACCATCGCACGAGGTATTACCCCTAAATTCTATTACGAATTCTTATGGGACTCCTCAATCGAATTCAGTATTCAAATCGCTGAAAATGTTCTTTGGGGAGATGTTTTCGTGAGTGCCACCGGGGCCTCCAACGACTTAGGCCGGGTGGGCACGGACCCTCTGAACTGGTATTTCTCAATCGGTGCCGGTATTCACCTTAAAATACCCGGGTTCCCCTTGGGATTGTACCTTGTTAAGAACGCGAACATCGAGCAAGGTGGCGCGTTTGTTTGGGAGCAAGGGCCAATTTTTAAAACAGACAAAGAGAACAGCGGCTTAAAGTTGGTCTTGGCTATTACCACGTCGCTTTATTGATTTGGTAGGCATGCAAGAGAGTAAATTAACGCCCATGATGGCCCAATACCTCGACTTGAAGGGTAACCTTCAAGATGAGATACTCTTTTTCCGTCTGGGGGACTTCTATGAGATGTTCTTGGACGATGCCAAAGAAGCTGCCCGCATCCTCAACTTAACCCTCACTGCCCGTAATGGCATTCCAATGTGTGGTATTCCCTATCATGCTGCAACGAATTATATTAAGCGCCTCCTAGATGCGGGCAAAAAAGTGGCCATTTGTGAACAAACTGAACTGCCAGAGGCCGGCAAAGGGATTGCCAAAAGAGAAATAGTTCAAATTATTACCCCCGGCACGGTAGTCGAAGATGAATTTCTCGACTCATTGAGTAACAACTTCCTTTTGAGCATCTCCCTGTTGAAAGGGGAGGTCGCCGTCGCTTACTGTGAACTCTCCAGTGGGCTCTTTAAGGTACAAAGTCTCCCCCTTGAGACGCGCTTAGATGCTCTAAGGGCCCTTATTGAACAGCTACACCCCCGGGAAATCATTATTAATGAGGAAGACTATTTCAGTTCAGAGCCCTTTAAGGGACTTGTCGATAATACCAATGCCATGGTTACCCGCCTCCCTCTCTGGTTTTTCTCCTTGAAAGAGGGCTTTCTAAGGATGAGTAAACACTTGAGAACCCTCTCACTTAAACAGTTCGGTATAAAAGAGAGTGAGGGACTCCTCACAGCCGGTGGTGCGCTCCTGCAGTATCTTCAAGAGACTGCCCAATCTTCTCTATCGCAAATAACGGCTTTTATAAAAGAAGAGGCTACCCGCTATGTTTTAATTGATGAAGCCAGTCGCAAGAACTTAGAATTGGTGAGGAACCTCCAAGATAATAGTTCAAAAGGGACCCTCTTTAGTGCTATGAACTTGACTGTAACCAGTGGAGGTGCCCGCTTATTAGGCCAGTGGATTGCCACCCCTTTAGCAGTTAAAGAGGCGATTTTACAACGACAGAACTGGGTTACCTGGTTTTTAGAAAACGAGGGGGAGCGCTCTAGGGTCCGTTCCCTTTTAGGCAAAAATCGAGATGTTACCCGTCTGGCTTCGCGTGTGGCGATGCGGCGCGCAACGCCCCAAGATTTGGTCGCCATTGGTACCTCGATTGAGACGCTTGTGGCCCTCCAAGAGGAGAGTCAGACGGCCTATGATAAGTTTTTAGGGGAGTTTGTAAATTCTGAAGAGGTGGGAACCCTTTTAGCGCTAAAAGAGGAGCTTCAAAAGGCTTTGAATGCTGATTCGAGTGGTCCCTACAGTGCCGGAAAAGTGATTTTGGAGGGTTATAACGCTGAATTAGACCGACTCAGAGAGTTAGGTACTCAAGGCGATAAGCAATTAAAAACTTATGTTGATGGAATCAAAGAGAGTTCGGCGATCCCTACGGTGAAACTGGGTCACAACAAAATAATTGGTTACTACCTGGAAATTCCTAAAATCCACACTCCGAAAGTTCCCACATGGTTCTACCGCAAGCAAACCCTTGTCAATGCCGAGCGTTATACAACTGAAGAACTTGTCAAACTAGAGGGAGAGATTAATACCAGCAGTGAACAAGCCACCAATCTAGAGCGACAACTATTTGAGAAACTAATCACCTTGACAGCCACCCATACCACATCACTTTTAAATTTAGGACTCTTTTTTAACACTCTCGACGTTCTGCAATCTTTTGCCCAAGGGGCCCATCTCTACAATTACTGCCAACCGGAGATTGTCGATGAGGACCTCATCGAGATAGAGGAGGGTAGGCATCCCGTTGTTGAACGGTTCCTTCCTTTAGGTAAATTTGTGGCTAACCCTCTCACCATAAGAGAAGAGGGGGAGCGCTTTTGCCTGATCACAGGACCTAATATGGCGGGGAAATCGACCTTTTTGAGACAGAATGCCCTAATTGTCTTGATGGCCCATATAGGGGCTTATGTACCGGCTACTAAAGCTCGAATTGGATTAGTCGATAAGCTCTTCTGTCGAGTTGGTTCAAGTGACAATATCGCCCGAGGCGAATCGACTTTCTTAGTGGAGATGCAAGAAACAGCTTACATCTTACAGACCGCTACACAACGTTCTTTAGCTATCCTTGATGAGATTGGCCGGGGTACTAGCACCCAAGACGGTATGTCTCTAGCCTACGGCGTTATGGAGAGTTTGGTAGAGAAAAGAGTAAAAACTCTCTTTGCAACCCACTACCACGAATTAACAATGCTCGATGTGAGCGCTAAACAGCTCCTTACTCTGGCGGTGGCTGAAGTGAAGCAAAAGATCCTCTTCTTAAAGAGGGTACAGGAGGGCGTTGCCGATAGCTCCTACGGTTTACATGTGGCCAAAATGGCCGGTATTCCCCCTGAAGTGGTTAAAAAGGCCGCTCTTTTTCAAAAACAACATTTTGCCGACTACTCCTTTGCGACCACAAACCAACAGTTAGACCTCTTTACCGATACAGTTGTGAGTGAAGTCAGCCCTTTGGTAAATGAGGTAGTTGAACGCCTGAAGGGTTTTCAAACAGCCGAATCGACCCCTTTACAAGCCCTTAATTTCCTCGAGGAGCTCAAATCTATTTTAGAAGAGGACTAGTAAAGTCCTTAATTTATAGGATTTTGTTTGACTTTACCCATAGACGCTCTTACTATCTATGAACCACCCTGTTGGAGGCTAATTATGAAAAAAATATGTGCTCTGCTCCCTATTCTGGTATTTTTACGCTTTTTTTCTTCTTGTATTTCATTGGAGAGTCTTTGGCCCAACGTCGCCGGTCCAATTGACAATGAGGCCTCTCTGTTGGTGGTAGAGGCAGGGATTGCGGGGGAGGGGGCGCTCTTTAATTCGAACGCAAGTGGCTGGGCTCCGTGGGTGGTCGATGCCCAAGGAGAAGTGGTGCCTTTTAAAACATTTGATGGAGAACCGCGGTTGGACTCTTTCTTCTACAGTGAAAATCTTGAAAGTGGAAAGTACACACTTAAGGGGTTCTTCCACGTCTACATCGATTACTCTAAGCTACCCGCCGAAGTTATCGCCTTATACGCACCTTTTGATGACTATTCTTATCATGTTAAGCAGGAGTTTCCGCTTGATGAGCCTGTTGAAGTAAACCTAGGCAAGGGCGAGGTGGCAACACTAGGACGCTACTTTATTACTTACTCTTGGACTGAAGGGTTAACCGGTACGACCGACCAACGGTGGCGGGTGAACCCCTCTTCAGTAATTATAAGTGGCGACAAGAGTGATAAAAAAGCCCTCAGAGTTGCCCAGAATTGGCGAACACCTCATTGGACCCTTTGGAATCTGCGCAACTCTGAAGCAGCTGCCGACAATTAATGGGAGGTGATTATGCGACGTTTTATTGGCTTCTTTTTACTTTTAACCCTTTTAAGTGGGGTTGTTTTCAGTGGGGAGGTGTCTGCGTTAAGACTCAACGCCTCGCTGGAAGCTAATAACAACTTGGGATTAGCTAAAACTAGCGATGCCCTTCTACTCGCTTTTCAAGGCACTGATAACTCTTTTTATTTAAACCGCCGCGCTAAAGAGGGGCAATGGAACACTCAGCGCTTGGCAGAGGGGAATTTCAACCAAATAGTAGCTCAAGGGGATCTGGTAGTAATTGGCTACGAGCGCTCCAGGCAACCGTTCATTATGGTGAGTGACGATGGCGGTCTCTCATTTGAGCGCCCGATAGCTCTAACGGGGTTGGGGCAGGATGCCACTATCCAAGGCCTGGCTATCGACCAAGAGGGGACAATCCACGTCGTCTTTCACCGCCATAACAGATACTGGGACTACAACTACTCGCGCTCTCGCGATAAGGGGAAAACTTTTAAAACTTCCCTTGGTTTTACCCGTAATAGCGACTCCAACTCGACCGGCTATTCTTCCCGACTGGTCTCTAGTGGAGGGAACCTCTACACCCTTTACCAGGATAACAACGACAATTTTACAATCAAACTGGGGCTCAGCCAAGATGGCGGCCAACAGTGGCAAATTAAGCGCTTAATAGCCACTACCGGGGGAAGGCTAGCGCTCACCCTTGACCGCGAGGACCCTTCACTGGCTTACTTGGCGGCTATTAACTCTGAGGGGCTCTCAATATTTAAAATTAAGGGGGCCTCTGGAAACAATCCCATTATTTGGCCTCTCTTTGTCGACGAGAGCGTCAAGCCTCCGGAGAAAGGCCACATCCAAGTCCATATGGTAGCGGGAGAGGAGAACTTGTTGGCAGTGACCTATTTAAACCCCGCTACCCGGAGCTATGAACTTCTGACTACGCGTAATCGGGGAGGATCGTGGCAGAAAGAGAGTTTAGGTGAGGGGCCCGCTGCAGCTGCTCAAGAGTACAAGAGTTCCCTTTTAGCTGTCGATAGCGCACTTTATTTTGTCCATTTCAATGCAGAGGGGAGCGTTGTGTTCCACTCTATAAGCTCGTCTGTTCCTCAGTACCAAGGGGATGAAATGGGGTTTATTTTAATGGGTGAGCTTAAAGAGGAGTTTGAAATTATTAACCGGGATGAAATTATCTGGCTCTTCTTCACCGCACGAGAGACGGGTAACCACCAATTTACCCACCTTAGCAATGCTGATTTCACCTCTTATATCCTCCTTTACAATATGAGTGACGATTCACAGAGTGAACTAGCCGAAAACTTTATCAACTTCGATTTTGCTGATTCGTTTTTAGCCCCATTAGAAGCGGGTTCTGAGTATCTGATGGTAATAACCCCCTTTGTAGATATCTCGGACAGTGCCACTATGCGTTTCAAGGTAGAGTTAGTGGCTCCCCAGGTGTAACGCCGTTCCCTATAGGCGACTTTAAAGAGGGCTTGCATTGACAATAAATAGCAAATAGATTAGTGTTTACACAGTTAGAGTTGATTTTTTGGGGATCGCAGTAGCCGGTCCCTTTTTTGTGGAGTTAGGTTGGATAATAAAATTCGCCAAGATGGTCTATTTAAAGAACTCAGTACCCTTCTGTCTAAAATTGGGCTTTTGGTCGTCGATGTACGCCGCGGTATCCAAAGGGATGGGGTTAACATTGTGGTCATCATTACCAACCAAAATCTTGATGCAGGGGTAGATGAGTGCACAAGCGCCCATCGGTTACTCCTACCACGTTTAGCTATTTTGGAAGATAACCGCGCTATCTCGCTCGAGGTTTCAACTCCCGGTTTACAACGGAATTTTCGAGATTTTTATGAATTTAGCCTTTTTAAAGGGCGCCGTTGCCGTGTATACGACCGCCAGGTCAGTGATTGGGTTGAGGGGTTAATTGAAGAGGTTAGCGAAGAGGGTGTTGTGTTAGCCAAAGCCCGTCTGGTTGATAGAAAAGAGATTATGGAAAAATATACTGTAAAACGAGAAGATATACATAAAGCGAAATTAGCATACGCATGGGAGGATATGAAATAATGTCCAATGATTTAGGGGAGGCCATCCGCTCCCTAATAAGTGAAAGAGGAATAAGTGAAGAGTTGGTGCTTGAGACTATTAAGGGGCTCCTTTTAGCGGCCTACAAGCGGAAATTTGGCTCCAGCGAGAATGCCGTGGTGCAGTTTAATGAAGCTCGGGACAACGTTGAACTTTTTGCTCGCAAGATTATCGTCGACGACGATAATTATTATGAAGAGTTAACTGAAATCCCCTTAAGTGAAGCGCGCGTTTTACATGCAGACTGCGATATCGGGGACGAAATTTTAATTGCTATTGACCCTAAAACTTTTGATCGAATTTCGGTCCAAACGGCTAAACAAAAAGCCCGGCAGGACCTCAGAGAAATCCAAAAGGATACCCTCTACTCTGAATTTAAAACCAAAGAAGGGGAGATGATTATTGGTTACTACCAGTATGAACATAACGGGAACATGATTATCGATTTAGGTAAAGTTGAGGGTACTCTACCCAAGATTTACCAGTCTCCCCGGGAGTCTTACCGCAAAAACGATAAGATCAAGTGTTATGTCTACCAAGTTGAGAAGCCGGAACATGGGCAATTGAAGGTTATCCTCTCAAGGACCCATACCGAATTTGTGAAAAAACTTTTCGAGTTGGAGATACCCGAAATTTACGACCATTCAATTGAAATCCATAAGATTGTGCGGGAGCCGGGGCATCGTACTAAAGTTGCCGTCTACTCTCACCGCCAAGATTTGGATCCGGTCGGCGCCTGTGTTGGCCTGAAAGGGATTCGCATACAGACGATTATGAGGGAGATGGAGGGGGAGCGCATCGACGTTTTACGCTACGACCCCAATCCAATCGAATATATTAAAAACTCCCTCTCACCGGCTGAAGTTAAACGGGTGATTATTTTAGACGAAGCAAAACGGACGGCTGTGGCTGTGGTTGATGAATCTCAACTCTCCTTAGCGATAGGGAAACAGGGCATTAACGTTAGATTGGCTAACAAATTGGTTGACTGGGTAATTGATGTGAAGACTCTTGATCAGTACCGCGAGATGGATCTTGATTTAGAGACTAAAGAGCGCGTAGAATCCCTCTTTGGTGAAGCTGAAGTGGTAGAGAGTGAGTGGGAAGAAGAAGACGAGATGCTCCTCAGCGATATTGTCGAGATTCCAAATGAGCTTATCGAGCGCTTAAAATTCCACGATATCTATACTGTAGAAGAGTTTGTTAACTTAAGTGATGAAGAATTAGCCAACTATGAAGATATTAGTGCTGCCGATATAGAGGTAATTCACAATGTGCTTGGTGATTATGTCGATATTGTTGAAGAGGATGTGGATGAAGAGGTTGAGGAACAGTTCCTCTGCCCTGAATGTAATCATGTCTTGACCCCCGATATGACAAGTTGCCCAAATTGTGGAGTTGGTTTAAGCTTTGAAGAAGAAGATGAGGAGTAATTAAGAGATAATATGGCGGAAGATGATAAGAAACCTAAAACAACTTTGATTAAAAATAGAAGTCGCAACCTTGAGGAGAATACCTCTGAGGAGACCTCTGTACGCACCAGTGAGAAGAAAAAAGTTGTTGTGGTTAAAAAAAGGGTTGTAAAAGTTAAACCACAACCGAAGGTAGTGGAAAAACCCGTTGAAGTCGAAGAGGTGAAAGTGAGTGTACCAGCTCCGCCAAAAGTTGAGAAAGAGGAGAAAAAGCGCGAGCCTAGAATTGAGAGCACCATTGGCTCTCCTATAGTCAGAGCTCCTAAAAACTTACCGCCTGTTCCTGGTCAAGGACAAAGTGCCGAGGACCACGCCATCTGGCGACGCAATAACCAAGCCAGGGCAGCCACTAAAGAACAACAGCGACCTACGAAACCGGCCAGAGGCCAAGTGGGTGGTGGTCAACGCAGGGCGCCGGCTCAACAACAGCAACGCCCTCCCTATAGCTCTAGAGGACCAAGGCCGACTTCCGGTGCACCGGCGGCTCCCACTGAAGCTATGCCTCAAAAAACCTCTAAGAAGGTTTACCGCAAGCGTAAAGAGTTTAAACGTCCTGAAAAAACGGTTGAGCGTGAGTTCCAAATTAAGCGCAAAGATAGCCACAAAGCCAACCCTGTCCCTAAGAGAATCGATATTATGGAGGTTATCACCGTTGCTGATTTAGCCAAAAAGATGAACCTGAAAGCCTCTGAAATAATTGGTAAGCTCTTACAAATGGGGATGATGGTGACCATTAACCAACAAATTGACTCCGATGTGGCTACCTTGATTGCCGGTGAATATGATTGTGAAGTCAATATTGTCTCACTTTATGATGAGACCCTCATCGCTACCGAAAAAGACCGAGAGGGAGAGTTAGCCCCCCGTGCCCCCATTGTGACTATTATGGGTCACGTCGACCATGGAAAAACAAAATTACTGGACGCCATTAGGTCGACCGATGTCGTTGCTGATGAATTTGGTGGGATAACCCAACACATTGGGGCCTACAAAGTAAGTTTGCCGGGCAAAGGAGAAATTGTCTTCTTAGATACCCCCGGCCATGCTGCATTTACTTTAATGCGGGCCCGTGGTGCTCAAGTTACCGATATTGTTGTCTTGGTGGTAGCAGCTAACGATGGGGTGAAGCCCCAGACTTTAGAGGCTATCGACCATGCCAGAGCAGCTAAGGTGCCTATCATTGTGGCGATTAATAAGATTGACCTGCCGGAAGCTAATCTCGACAGGGTTAAACAGCAGCTCTCCGACCATGGTTTAATGCCTGAGCAATGGGGGGGAGACACCCTGTTTTGTGAAATCTCAGCGTTGAAAAAGATAGGTATTGAAGAACTACTCGACACTATTTTACTACAGGCCGAGATGCTGGAATTAAGCGCTAATCCCGAAGTTAGAGCAGAAGGCAAAGTTTTAGA